>Ga0209931_1001835_pt1 | contig 11219 bp, 12 predicted proteins | sample SalPonR1_B_D1_MG_FD_185697 | JGI IMG/M metagenome (GOLD analysis project Ga0209931, IMG submission 185697) | Salt pond soil microbial communities from South San Francisco under conditions of wetland restoration - Salt Pond MetaG R1_B_D1_MG... ...
CATTTGATAAAATATGCAGCAGGAGATGGATGGATTTTAAAGTATGTTTTCCATGGGCTTAGCATTATAACCTATTTATATGTTTTGAGATTTATAAAATGGGGAATATTCAACTTAGATAAAAAGGGGAAAAAAGATTTAGATAAAGATCGTAAGGTGATCGGATTAAATGCGCTGTCTGCCCTTATTTTACCAATTATATTAGTTCTACTTATCACCTTAAGAAGTAATATTATAACAAGTATTGATTATACAGATTATCATCTATTACATGGATTTATAATCAGTCTAATATATATATTGATTTCTGTAACTGTTTTAAAATTATCCAATTGGATATATATAAAAGAAAAACCGGTTCCTTCTATGGATTTATTATTGATAAGAATCAAAAATGGCTATCGTTGGCTTAATGGAAGGCCAAAAATAGAAAGACTGGAAGTTGATATGGAAAATCAAATCTATAATATTGCAATAAATTTTGCTAAAATGGTATATAACTTTTTGCCCAAAACCATTCAGAGCCAACTTTTATTTATACCAGTTGTTTTATTACTTCTTTTATTGTTTTATATTTAAACAGAAATTTTGCTGTAAAAAAAGCTGTAACTATGACTTTGTCATCTTGACTTTAAATTATAATTAACTTATAATAATTAATAATTGAAATTATGCGAACAGGGGTGTGTTTCACACTATATATCATAAAATCTTTGATAAAAGGGGTATTTGGATATGGCTGAAGAAGTATTATTAACAGAAAAGGGTTATGAAAAATTGGAAGAAGAGCTTGAACAACTAACTACTGTCAAGAGAAGAGAAGTGGCAAAAAGAATTAAAGTTGCTCGGGAATTTGGTGATATCTCGGAAAATTCAGAATATGATGATGCAAAAAACGAACAGGCCTTTATAGAGGGCAGGATTAAAGAAATAAAAAGACTAATTGACAATGCGAAGGTGGTTAAAAGCGACGAAATAAGCAATGACAAAGTAAACTTGGGAACCACAGTTCGGCTGCACAATTTAGATGAAGATACTTTTGTAACTTATAAATTGGTTGGTACAGCCGAAATAGATCCATCAAAGAACAAGATTTCAGACAAATCACCAATTGGCAAAGCAATGTTGGGCCAAACTGTTGGGACTAAATTACAGGTCACAGTTCCTAAAGGTATTATAAATTATGAGATAATATCTATTAAAAAATCAAGGTTATAAGGAAGAGGGATATAATGTCTGAAGAATTTGAAAAAGATTTTAATAAATTAATTAAACAAAAGATCGAAAAATACCAAGATTTTCAAGGTCGAGGTATAAAAAATTATGATGAAAAGTATGATGTAGATACTCATGCAGAAGAGGTCATCAATAACTTCGATGAGTATGAAGGGAACATTATAAAAATGTCTGGTAGATTGATGGCCTTGAGAACTCATGGCAAGGCTAGTTTTGCTGATATTAGGGACATGACTGGTTTAATTCAGTTATATGCCAAGGTGGATTTACTAGGAGAAGAAAGATATGAATTTTTTACTGAATTAGATATGGGAGATATTATTGGATTTGAAGGTGAAGTATTTAAAACTAACCGGGGTCAGATTTCTATCAAAATTAAAAGTTTCGATCTTTTAACTAAGTCTTTACGGCCTTTGCCAGAAAAATTCCACGGGTTAAAAGACAAAGAGATGAGATACCGCCAGAGATACTTGGATTTAATAATGAACCCTGAAGTGAAAGAAAACTTTATCATCAGGAGTAAAATTATTAGGTCTTTTAGAGATATACTGGAAGAAAAAAATTTCCTTGAAGTTGAAACGCCCATGATGCATCCCATTCCCGGAGGAGCAAATGCTAAACCATTTGTAACACATCATAATACTTTAGATATGGATCTTTATTTAAGAATTGCTCCTGAACTTTATTTAAAAAGACTAATTGTAGGTGGTTTTGACAGGGTTTATGAAATCAACAGAAATTTCCGTAATGAAGGAATGTCCTATAAGCATAATCCTGAATTCACAACCTTGGAGTTATATCAAGCCCAGGCTGATTATCATGATATGATGGATATTACAGAAGAACTTGTTTTAAAAACAGCCCAAAAAACACTTAATACAACAGAAATTGATTATCAGGGTAAGAATATAGATTTGAGTATACCCTGGCGACGCATTACCATGAAAGAACTTGTAAAAAAAGAAACTGGTTTTGACTATGATCAAATAAAAAATAGTTCTCAGGCTTATAACAGGGCAAAAGAACTGGGAGTCAAGATTGAAAAAGAAGGATTAAGCAAAGGTCAAATTCTATACGAAATATTTGAAGAGCTGGTAGAAGAAAATTTAATTCAGCCCACCTTTGTTATGGACTACCCGATAGAAGTATCTCCACTTGCCAAAAATAAAGAAGAGGATCCGGGTTTTACTTATAGATTTGAAGCATTTATCAATGGCTGGGAAATTGCCAATGCCTTCAGTGAGCTAAATGATCCTTTTGAACAGGAAAATAGATTTAAACAGCAGGTTGAACAAAGAGAAGCCGGTGATGAAGAAGCACAAATGATGGATAGAGATTTTGTAAGGGCTTTGGAATATGGAATGCCTCCTACTGGAGGTTTAGGGATCGGTCTCGATAGACTGATTATGCTGATGACCAATTCAAAATCAATACGAGATGTTATATTATTTCCAACTATGAGACCAGAAAAATAGATAATAAAGGCCGGAGGATAAAAACTCCGGCCTTTATTAACGTTGTGCCTTATAAATTGTTTTAATAGTAAGTGATAAATCCTATTTAAGCAAAAATTAAATATACAGCAGCTTATTTTTCATTACTGCGATTATTATATAACAGGCAATAAGAGAAGGTATTATAAAACTGGCGTTGTATATAATAGAGTATATCCAAACATTGGTGCCTTCTGGTGCATATGTTGAGAAAAAAACAACTCCAGAAAGCACATGTGATATAAACCTGAAAAACCCACCTAATAACATTGCAAATATGATATATATATTAATTTTTTTCTCTTTAAATTGTTTTATTTGTTTTACAAAAATGCCCGATAAACCTAACAACATATAGGGAAGTGGGTAATCCAGTATTAACTGAACGGGGTGAATGATAAAGGGATTAAATGCAAGTTGTAGTAATCCATAAACAAAACCCGCTAATAAACCTTCTTTAAGACCCCATCTTAATGCGATAAAAAATATCGGAAGCATTTCCAAACTTACTGATCCACCCTGTGGCATCTTCCACAGGGGAAGAAAATTTAAAATCAATGATAGTGCCACTGCAACTGAAATTTCTGTAATTGCTCTTAAACTTATTTTCATAAAAAAACCCTCCTAAATTATTATGGGAGGAACATAACTGAGTTTATATTCCCTACGCCTGCATTATCAGGTTCAGGTTTGATGGGTCGATGTAGATACATCCTCTCAGCCTTTTGCTCCCCAGTTAATGTTATACATTTTCTATTAAGAATATTTCTGTCAAAAAAGAACAATACCTTCTTTTATTTTGAAATTATATTTAGGATAATCATAAAAATCTTTAAGGAGATGATGAAGTTGAAGATTTTAGTAGCGCCGGATTCTTTTAAAGGTTCGTTAACAGCTACAGAAGTATGTGACTGTATTGCAGAAGGAATCCATGAATTTACTTTAGATGTTGATATTGAATTACTGCCCCTGGCTGATGGTGGTGAAGGTACTGTGCAGTCTTTAGTGGATGCTACTGGTGGTCAAATTATCAATAAAAATGTTACCGGACCGCTAGGAAAAAAAGTTAAAGCTTTTTATGGGATTCTTGGTGATTATAAAACAGCAGTTATTGAAATGGCAGCAGCCTCGGGTTTGATGATTATACCAGAAGAAAAAAGAGATCCCCTTAAAACAACTACTTATGGGACAGGTGAATTAATAAAATCTGCTTTAGAACATGATATAACAGAAATAATAATAGGGATTGGTGGTAGTGCTACTAATGATGCGGGAATCGGCATGGCCCAAGCTCTCGGTGTTAAGTTTACTGATAAAAATGGAGAAGAAGTTGGTTTGGGAGGAAAATCTCTTGATAAAATCAAAAATATTAATTTGAACGGCTTAGATCAAAGGTTAAAAGACATAGAGATTTTTGTTGCATGTGATGTTGATAACCCTCTTTATGGTAAAAGAGGTGCAGCATACATATATGCCCCCCAAAAAGGAGCAGATCATAAAGTGGTCAAAAAACTGGACAGTAATCTCAGATATTTTAATGAAGTAGTTAAAAAAGAACTCGGCAGAGACATCAATCAGGTCGCAGGTGCTGGTGCAGCCGGTGGCTTGGGAGGTGGCTTGGTTGCTTTTTTAGATGCAGAACTTAAAAAGGGTACAGATATTATTTTAGAGACTGTTAAATTTGATCAAAAACTGCAAGGAGTTGATCTTGTTATTACAGGGGAAGGAATGATTGATGGGCAATCAATATTCGGAAAAACACCTATCGGTGTTGGCAAAAGAGCTCAAAAACACGATATACCTGTAATAGCAGTAGCTGGTTCGCTCGGTAAAGGAGTTGAAAAGGTTTTAGACCATGGCATTAATGCATATTTTTCTATTGTTGATAGACCGGATAATTTAAATTCAATAATCAAGAGGTCAAAACAACTACTTAAAAACTTAAGTGAACAAATTGCAAGAATAGTTATAAATTTAAATTAGTTATTTTGTTTAATTTTACTATATAAACTTGCATTATACTCTTTTTAACAATTATAATAATATCACAAAGTGCCTAATAAAAAAGGAGCATTCCTGTTAGGTAGTTAGATCAAATTGGACAAATAAAAAGCCTCCTTGATATTATATATACGAGGTGTCAGAAAAAACTGACCCTTAAATTACAAATACCAAGGAGGTAATACAAATGAATAATAACAGAAAAAGAAGAATAAATCAAGTTGATGAAGACACTCTAATAGTTGGGATCGACATTGCAAAAAATAAGCATGCAGCTAGAGCACAGGATTTTAGAGGTATTGAATACGGAAAAGCTAGATATTTTGTTAACAGAGATCACGACTTTGAAAGAATCAAAAAGTGGATATTAAACCTTGCTAAAAAAGCATCTAAAAAAGATATTATTATTGGTTTAGAGCCTACAGGACATTATTGGTTACCACTTTTTAAATACTTTACAGCAAGTGGTTTTAAAGTAGTAACAGTTAATCCTTATCATGTTAAAAAAAGTAAAGAATTAGATGATAATAATCCAACTAAATGTGACAAAAAAGATGCATTAGTAATTGCTCAATTAGTTAAAGATGGACGATACTCAAATCCAAATTTACCTGAGGGAAAATATGCTGAATTAAGAGTAGCAATAAATCATAGAGAGAGACTAATGAAAAATTTAAATGGAGTTCAAAATCGTATAATTCGCTGGTTAGATATCTATTTTCCTGAATTTAATAATGCCTTCAAAGACTGGAAAGGAAAGGCTGCCTTATCTACATTAAAGCATCTACCTTTACCTGAAGAGATAAACCAAAAAAAGGTAAAAGAAATAGTAAATATTTGGAGAGAAGATGGTATTAAGAGAGGTGTAGGTAAAAAAAGAGTTAAGAAATTAAAAAGATGTGCACAAAGCTCAATTGGGCTTAAAACCGGTAAAGAAATGGCTAAATTAGAAATCAAAAACTTATTAAAACAATATGAACAGCTAAGTAAGCAGCTAGAAAACTTAGAAGAAAAAATAGAAAAGATACTAAAAGAGATACCTGGAGCTGAAGAAATGATCAGTATACCAGGAGTAGGTACAATGACAGTGGCTGGATTTTTATCAGAATGTGGTAATTTAGATGACTACAATCATCCCAAACAAATAATTAAATTAGCGGGTTTAAATTTAATGGAACATAGTTCTGGTAAACATAAAGGTGAAACGAGAATAACTAAAAGAGGACGACCACAATTAAGGTCACTGTTATACAGAGTATCAATGCCCTTAGTAAGGCATAATGATGAATTCAGCCAGATACATGAATATTATAAAAATCGTTTACAAAACCCGCTAGAGAAAAAACAGTCATTAATAGTAATATGTTGTAAATTAATTAAAATATTATATACTTTAAAAACTAGAGAAATAGAATATGATGGTAAAAAGATGTTAAATGATATAAAAAGACCAAAGGAATATAAAAAAGCAGTATAATGAATAAACATATAGATTGTGTTTAGTGGTAAAGTGTTAAAAGAAAGTATTGAAAGATCAATAACTTAAGTAAAAATTAGCTATAATACTCTTTAAATATCAATTGTGACACCTTGAAAAAATGAAGCCAGGAGCAGCCGATAGTTTTATACCATTAGGGCCTAGACCCAGCAAAGGAGCAAGAATCGGCCTCCACCCATGGACAGGTAGAACGAAGGAATTTAAGGGCATTGACCCAGGGAGACATGGGAGGTTAAACTGCCATGGTTTAAGTGGAGATCCAATTGGCAAATCATACCATTTTTGAAAAATATTCTAAGAATTAGGGTTGGAGTATGTCTAATTTTAGAAATTATCTACAATAAAATCAAACTTATCTATCTGTCCTATTTAAAGAGGTGTCAAATTCTAAGAATAAACGAGTATTTAAGAGCTAATTTAACTAACAAGAGGGAGGTATTTAAACATTTCAACACTAAAAGACCCCCATCTTTTAGTTTATTTCCTATTTTAATGCTGATAGATCGCCGTATGCGGTAAAAACCGCCTGTACGGTGAAGGTCTACCGAAATCCTATAAGGATAGGTAGAAATGGAATTGAAGATGAAATTGAAAATAGTATATTATTAGATGAAGACTTTAATGATGGATTCCCTTCAGACTGGATAATCATTAATGATGGTTCTTCACCTGATACATGGAAGTTGGTTAATGATCGCTATGGGCAAAGTTTAGATGGCACGCCCTTTATGATAGTCGATAGCGATGCTGGGGGGCAATATACTTCGTACGTAGAATTTATGAGAACTCCTATAATAAGTGATATACCAGAACTGTCATCTGAACAATCATTAATTTTATCATTTACACATTATTATCATGATTACACTGCAACAAGGGATTATGGAGAGGTGAGAGTAAACAATGGAAGTTCTTGGCAAACCATAGAAACATATGACAGTGATCAAGGAAGTTGGGCAAATCCAGTAGAAGAAACAATTGATATTACTCCATATATAAATGATGATCTTCAAATATGTTTTTTTTATAATGATGATGGATCATGGGCTTGGTACTGGGCGATTGATAATGTAAAAATTGAAATTGTTAATTGAAATTGTGAATGCAGATTAATATGTGTTTTGAATAAAGTAATTTGAATATTAGTATAATCAAACAATATGAATATAATGATAGACCTAGGCTGTTTTATTAAGTCTAGGTTTATTATTTTTATGATACTTTCTACATTATATAAAAATATTGGTTCCTCTTTAAAACATTTGGTGAAATTATAAAAATTACATCTAGCTAATAAAAAATAATTATCAAGATTATTTTAAATATAAATATTATATTTACTCTTTCCAAACTCTAGCACCTTTCTCTGCCGATCTACCAATTACATAACCACCAATCATAATCTTTAAAAGATCCCACATCTCTGGTGGGATCTTTAATATTATTTTGGTACCCATGAAAGCCTCCATGTAGGGAGCAATAATATAATTATTAGCTATAATCGCTACAAAAACCAAGGCTGTAATCGGCCTCCAGGTAGAAGTTAGAAAATGCTCTGATTCTGCTTCAGCTTTTATAATCTCACCTTTTGACTTAATCAGCTGGTTCGTTAGATTATTCTTCATCTCAAAAATAGACCTTTTTATCTTCTCTTTCTCTTCTTCAGATGTATGTAAATTATCAACTAGATCAGTAACCGGCTTCACAACTCCAGTTATTATTTCTGAAATGTTCATTTATATCTTCCTCCTGATTTCTACCCTTTTTAACCAACCTCTTATAAAATTTTCCTGACTAGGGTTATTCTCACATATCTCAATATATTTCTTTATTTGATAACCATTTAATAATCTTAACAGATCTTCTTTATATTCACATCCATACAGAGCCTTCAGTGTGTTAGGTCCAATCATCCCATCAACATTTATATCACGTTTCAACAGCAAATTTAAAGCTCTCTGTAGGTTTTTAACTGCAACTGCCGGCCCCATATTTACTCCCTGTTCAAACAGTTCTTCCGCAATTTTTCTACTTTTAATAGTATCAAGCCTCGGCTGCAGCCAATAATCTTTATAGTAAATTTCCTTCGCAATTTCTATCGATAAATTTTTCATTTCCCCCAAATAATTATGCCTTCTAGCAACCCTTTTGGTTATTCCCCACATCGTCTCACCACCGGAGTCATATTTGTTATTCGAATACCTCTTTTCTATTTTTAGTAAATTATTAAATATCTTTTTAAATCTTTTGGAATACACTTAATCACTCCCGGGTTATTATAATAATGAAGTTATAAAACCAAAAACAGCTGCTATCACAGCTGTTATGACATATCTCCCTATATTATTGTAAATATCGTTTTTTTCGTAATTTATTTTTAAATTGGTAATTATCTCAAGTATCTTCTTTTGTTTATCTGCGCTCTTATCAAGTTTTTTATCTATATTCTCAACCTTTTTTTCTAAAAACCGTCCGTATTCACAGCCCTCTTTATCTAGTTCGCTTTTACCGTTGGCCAAATATAAACACCTCTGTTTTTATATGCTCAGTATGTCTAAAGCCTTCTTCCTACATTAGTTTCTAATTTTTTAGTAACATCTTTTGCTTCTCTTCCAAGTACAATCTTATACTTTCTATTAGTTTCATTATATATATCTTCCACTTCCACCACTCTGCTAACAGCAGTGAAAATCCCTGGATACTCAACTGCAACTACATCTCCTATGATAAAGTCTTTCATATAATCATAAGGACCCTCTTCTAGATATTCTACTTTAATTGTTGTACTATCAATAACAGTCAGGTTAAGTTTCTGTTTTGTGATCTTATCCCACTTACTAAAGGGAAAAGCACCGAGGAATGCTTCAAAGCTTTTATTACCAAAAAGTATTACTGCTAGGAGACATTTAAGTTCTGACGCTGTCCAGTTTTTATAAACTCCATTTGTATCTCCTGTCAGCAGTCTTGTAAGCAGCCTCAAGTTATCCTCTTCTGATTGATCTATCTCTTCTTGAGTAAGATTATTGATCTCATTATTCAGTTGAATAATGACCTCAATCCGGCTCAACCCAAATAATTCAGAAACTGTTGACGAAGAAAAAGCAGCCAAAAGGCTGCTTAATTCTTCATCTGTCATTTTATAATAATCCAAATAATCAATACCTATTTCTTCAGTATTGATAATATTATTTAACTTATTCCACACCCACTGCCTAAATTCTTTTTCATTCCAGCTTTCAACTTTCTCAACAGCTAACTTTTCTAAACCTCTATTTACCAGCCCAGTTTCAGTACTTAGATCCCTGGCGTCTACAAAGGTTTCTCTCAATTTAAGACCGCTCAATTCAAGATTTTCTTTTTTAAAAATTGTATAAGCCTTTCCGAAAAAATGATAAATATTATTATTTGTTTTGACTCTTACACAAGCTCGGTATTGGTAACTCTTTTTGCTATCTATATTTTCAGCTGTAAATCCCCAACTGTTGTTTTCAGTAGAAGAAAGCCTTGTAAGTTCTGATTCTCGAACATTAACGTGTTCGAAAGAATTAATATAACTCGGTTTATACTGAAAAAAACCATAGACCTCACCATTATTATATTCATCAATAAAAGGTCCAATATCAACCATTACCCCGGACATGTTTAACGAACCGCCGTCCTCTGATCTCTCTGCTAAATCAGTTCTTAGGTATAAAGATTTTTTTATTATATTAAGGTCCATATCAGAATTAATTATTAAATCAGCCAGCTCAACTGTCCCTTCAATTCTATATTTAATCTTTATACTCTTATTAATTGCCACTAGAGATCATCCTCAGTAACTTTAACTATCATCCTGTCAGATCCTTCTCCCTGGCCGGCTACAATTGCTGTATTAATAGAATCCAAACGGTCCTCTGTAAATTTTATTTTCTGGACGGAATTCGTATCAGTTGATAACTTGATCTCGGGTTTTAATTCTGCATATAATACTTGAAATATAAATTCCTTGTTATCTAAATCAAACTTTATATCCCAGCCGAGTCCAATAACTTGCGAGATATCATAAAGAATATTAGATAATTTCTGGAATCTAGCTTTATATTTTATAGTGCTGCCCAGGCCTTTATCATATATTTTGAAATATATCCTTTTTGTTTCATCCTGTTAATCTCGTGTTCTTCCAGCCGGCTGATATCAAAATCAAAGTTTTCTGCCATCGAAGTCATAAATAAGCTGCTGCAGATATCCAGATCGCAAATCTGTATTAGTACTTCTTTAAAAAATTTGCTTCTTTCCTGTTCATTGAGGTCCTCTGCGTTTAATTTGTTAATTAAACTTATTCCTTTTAGAGAATCTAAAGTTTCTTTTAACTCCTCAATCATTTTCTGCTGAGTGGCAAGAGGACTCAAATCAACTCGATCTAGGAATATACTGTTAATTACAGTACCTTTTGCAGCTAGTTTTAAGCGGGGACTCTTTAGTACTTCAATTATTATTTCCATGTTATATGAAGGTATATTACCGCTTGATTCGTATTTTGATATTGATGACCTTGTAACTCCAGGCATAAGATCTGCAAGCTGCTTTTGAGTCATTCCCCTTCTCTTTCTTTCTTTTTTTAGAAGTAAGCCAATATTGTTCACTAAATCACCTCCTTTGTTTTCCTTTTATTACATTTTATGGTTACATTGATAAAAAAAATATGATATCCTTGTATTAAGATATAGATTTAAACACTTTATCTATATCTGCTGCTTCTTCAGTTTTATAATTTTCAGATGCTTTATATTTTATCCAGTTAAATAATTGGTCAACTGGAAATAAGTATTTTGAACCATTTGCAATATGCGGTATTGCGTTAGAATGAACTAATTCTAGTAATTTATTTCGGCCGATCCCTAGTAATTCAATTGCTTCAGTCGAATTTAGATTAGCTTTGCCATTTAACAATTTCGGGTAATTATTACTCTCTGATGTTTCTATTTTTTCGATCTTACTATTTAAATTTT
>Ga0209931_1001837_pt1 | contig 11215 bp, 9 predicted proteins | sample SalPonR1_B_D1_MG_FD_185697 | JGI IMG/M metagenome (GOLD analysis project Ga0209931, IMG submission 185697) | Salt pond soil microbial communities from South San Francisco under conditions of wetland restoration - Salt Pond MetaG R1_B_D1_MG... ...
GACTTCAAGTCGATTCGCCAGTTCGGTGAAGACGTGATCACCGACCAGTGCCGCAAGCTGATCGATCTGGGTGCCCCCGGCATCCACTTTTATACGCTCAACCGCGCCCAGGCATCGCTCAAGCTGTGCCGAAATCTGGGTCTGGGCGAGGGCAACGAGGCAGGCGATACACAAGCGGCCTGAGGCGTCGCGTCTGCATGACGCGTCAGTCCTGAACGGTCAGTTGTCCTCCTGCCGCACCTGGAAATCCGGTTGGCCGGGGCCGGGGAGTCTGATCTCGATCGGGCTGCAGCACACCCGGCAATCCTGCACCAGCCATTGTCCGGCATCGCCGGGCTCGGCCTCGACCTGGTTGGTCTCGCCGCACCACGGACACTCGAACTCGAGAAATTCAGTCAACATCCCGGTTACTCGTCGCCGTAGATCTTGACTTCGAGCGTCCCGTTGCGATCGATGCTTGCCCGATACATGCCCGGTGTATTGAAAGGCATCGCGATGTTGCCCCGGGCATCCAGAGCTATCACGCCGCCGTCGCCGCCGTCGCCGGCAAGTACCCCATTGACGACCGCGTCGGCGCTCTGCGCAAGCGTTGCGCCGGCATGCCGCATGCGCGCACAGATGTTGTATGCGACCACATGGCGGATGAAATACTCCCCATGGCCGGTGGCCGAAACCGCGCAGCTCCGATTGTCCGCATAGGTACCCGCCCCGATGATCGGCGAATCGCCGACGCGACCGAAGCGCTTGTTCGCCGTACCACCGGTCGAAGTGCCCGCGGCCAGGTTTCCTGTACGATCCAGCGCAACCGTGCCGACAGTGGAAAACCACTCATCGCCGTCAGCCGCATCGGCGGCCGCCCGTTCGCCTTCCCCGGCCTGAATCCGGCGCAATTGCTCAACGCGGAACTCCGTCTGGAACCATGATTCCGGCATGAATTCGAGCTCTTGCCCGCGGGCGAACGCTTCAGCCCCTTCACCCACCAGCATGACGTGAGGCGAGTGCTCGAGTACGGCGCGCGCCGCCAGTATCGGGTGACGGACCCCGCGCACGCTGGCAATCGCACCGGCCCCAAGGTCTTGCCCGGTCATGATCGAGGCATCCATTTCCACTCGGGATTCGCTGGTCAGAACCGCGCCGCGGCCTGCATTGAAATCCGGTTCATCTTCCAGAATGGTGATCGCCGCAGTAACGGCATCGATGGCCTTGCCGTCACGTTCCAGCACGGCGTAGCCGGCGCTGATGGCCTTTTCCAGCGCATCGCGGATAGCACGTTCCCGTTCGACGGTCATACTTTCGCGCGAGATCGTGCCGGCGCCGCCGTGGATCGCGATTGCGATCGGAGAAGGTCCGGATGCCGGTTCGGTCTGGCCGACTGCGGCACTCGAAGCCATTAAAAGACCAAAAGCGAGTACTTGAATCAAATAGTGCATGCGAAAGCTCCGGCGGAACGACATGACCACAGTGTATCGGACGAATCGGTCGTTAAGTAAACCCCAGGGTGGCGTCAATTTTCATTCCGGAATCTCTGTGCTGTTCGGTATAGCAGCATTTCGGCGATCTGTACTCGTGTTCCCGGTCCTGACCTGACGGAACGAGGCTACGCTTCGGGGGACAGCAGGCCGTGCAGCCCGCGGCAATACTATTCTCCGGGCTTCCAACTCCGAAAGTTTATGCAACGTTGGCGTATATGCGCATATTGCGAAGGACGCCAGCGATTTCACGGATGTGTGCATGAATTTCACATAGGTCTTGATCCGGGTTCACGCGACAGGCGTAGTTTGCGCAGTACGCGCGACGGCATGGGGTCGTTGCGAATCCAAAAATACAGAGGGTAACAACATGGAGACTCTGCCAACGCTCAGCTTTGGCCAATACAACCTGGTGTTCAACGTCTTTTCGTTGACGCTTGCGGCCTTCGCGGCATCGACCATCTTCTTCTTCATGCAAAGAAGCAGGGTGGCGCCGGAATACCGGACCGCGATGACCATCACCGGACTGGTCACGTTTATCGCGCTTTATCATTACGTCCAAATCCTGTTCGACTGGAAATCGGCGTATCAACTGGTTGACGGCGTCTATGTGGCTTCCGGCCAGCCTTTCAACGATGCCTATCGCTACGTCGACTGGCTGTTGACCGTTCCGCTGCTGCTCGTTGAACTACTCCTGGTCATGCGACTTTCGAAGCAGGAAACCGTCAGCAAGGGATGGCTGCTCGGCGGCCTTGCAGCACTGATGATCATCCTCGGTTATCCGGGCGAGGTCAGCGCCGATATGGGTACCCGGTGGTTGTGGTGGAGTCTTTCGATGATCCCGTTCCTGATCATCCTCTACCAGCTGTTCATCGGACTCGGCGACGCGATTGCCCGTCAGCCGGCCTCGGCTCGGGGTCTTGTAAGCGCGGCGCGCTACCTGACCGTCATTGCCTGGCTGTTCTATCCCGTGGTATTCCTGTTCCCGATGTTGGGGCTTACCGGCGCGGGCGCTGAAACCGCGGTACAGGTCGGCTACTCGATTGCCGATGTCGTGGCCAAGGCAGTGTTCGGTCTGTTGATCTACACGATCGCAGTCATCAAGACCGATTCCGAAGCCGCCTGAGGCAACGGATGACGCTTGGCATGACAATCGCCCGGCCGCACGATTCGGCCGGGCGATTTTCACAACCATGATGACGACCCGCAACCTCCAGACCCGTCTGGCCGATACGACCCGGACGCAACCCGCCGATTACGGCCGGGATCTGCGGCAGATTCATCTTCGTATCGGGCTGGTCGTGCTGCTTGCGCTCCTGCCGGCCGGCAGTCTTCTCGGGACCCTGGCGGTCGAGTCGCAACTCGCGCTGGTGGCCCTTCCAATCGCCCTGCTGGGCGTCATGCACGGCGGCCTCGATCCCTGGGTCGGCGATGTCGTGATGCGGGACCGTCTCGGGCGTTCGGGGCGTGTGCTTTTTGCTGTTTCCTACCTGGCCGTCATGGCCGTCGTGATTGCCTGTTGGCTGCTTGCGCCGCTGGCGACGCTGGCCGGCTTTCTTTTGATTTCAGTGCTGCATTTCGGCGAGCAGGACGCGTTTGCCTTCGCCGGCAGAAGCGACGGTCTGTCAGTGGCCGTATTCGGCGCCATCCCGGTGCTGGGCCCGGTCGCGGCCCATCCGGCCGAAGTTGCGCTGATCTTCGGCTGGCTGACGGGGATCGAAAAAACCGTGCTGGCCGAGATCCTGAATTGGTTGGCACAGCCCTTGACCGCCATCTGGCTGGTCGGTGCCGGAATGCTCGTGGCTCGAATGCATATCGAGGACGAGGCCAACAGGCGGTTTCAGCTGGCGGGGCTCGGCGTCCTGGTGGCCTCGATGATCCTGTTGCCGCCACTGATCGCTTTCGCCGCCTATTTCTGTCTGCTCCACAGTTTCGGTCATCTGCTCGACATGGCCGCACGCTCTGAGGGCCCCTGGAGAGCATGGTCACCGGGGCAGTGGGCATCGCGCCTGTGGCCCGCCACGCTGGGGGCGCTTGCGCTGGGCATGCTCGGGTGGGTTGTGCTGTCCGGAATCAATACCGGCGATGCGATAGGTCGCGAAGCGCTCGCGCAGGTCATATTCTGCGGTCTGGCGGCATTGACCGTCCCGCACGTCATTCTCTATGCGGTCTTCAGAGGCGACTCGAAAGCCGGTGCTAAGACAGTTGCCGCGCCTCCAAACAGGCAAAGTTCGCGCTAGTTCTGCGCAGGCGCTCCGTCAGACCGGTCCCATAGCGCATGTCCACGCGTGGTGCTGCATCCGTCGCGGCACGCGAACGGCTCATTGTCGTGTCGACGGTTTCCCGTCCGCAAGCGGTGCCTGGCCGCGCGGCACCGAAAGGGGTGCGAAAATAAGACGAGCTCGATCAAGAGTCTCCGCACTTCGCTTCGATCCTGCTGCATTGCGCCGCTATTCCTGCAAATAACGGCGGGGTACACTAAGCTGCCAAGGTCCTCCGAACTGGCAGGCATGCTTGCGCAGGTCAGGCCGCCCTATTACAGGCGCGGCCCGGGCGGACGCTTGGTCGACGGCGCCGCATTCCGGTTGGCATCGGATATCAGTGCAGGCGGCAGTTGTCGTTCGTGGAACTCTGCGGGAGATTGGAATTGAGGGTGGGACGTCTTGGAATCCTTTTAGCCTGCCTGATGGCGGGTTTGGCACTCGCCGAACAACCTCGGGCAGGTGCTTCCCTGTCAGACAGGATTGCCGAGATCGAGTACGCCCATATCCACCAGCCCTGGCAGGTTTCGCAGCAGATGATCGAGGCCCTCGGACCGGCGCTGGTTGAGGCATCGCCCGAACAGCATGCCCGGGTCCAGATCATGGAGGCCCGAAATTTCTTCCTGGACGGCCGCTACGAAGAGGGCCTGGAAATGCTCGATAAGGTCCTCGTCAACCCGCTAAGCCCGGCCCGGCGGCTCCGAGCACTTGAACTGTCGATCAACGCCAATTATCTGATCCACGAATATGAATCAGCATTCGATCTGCTGGCTCGCGCACTTTCTCTCTTTCCCGATACCGATAATGCCAGGCAGAAAGCCGATGTCCTGACACTGGTCTCGAGACTGTATTCCGACGTGGGCGAGCATGGTCTCGCGCTCGAAAGAGCAGCAGAAAGCCTGGATATGGCAAAGGGAACCGGACACGCGCGCACGATGTTCAATTCGCTCTACTCGCTCATGCTGGTCCAGATGAACGCCGGTTTCGCAGAGTTCGCGCTGGACCGGAGCCGGGAACTATGGGAACAAAGCCAGCAGTCCGGGGGAGCGGTGGCTGTAGGCAGCGCCATGACTTTGATCGGCAGTATCTATAACGCCGTAGGACGCCATGAGGAAGCTATCGGTTGGTTGAGACGCGCAATCGACAAGAATCGTGAAACAGGCTTCCTCAACGGAGAGCTCGAGGCGCGAAAAGAGCTTGGCATTGCACTGCTCGATATCGACCGGCGAGAGGAAGGATTGCCGATTCTGACGGGCCTGGTTGATGAGTTCCGGTCACGTGAAAACTGGCGGAGCCTGATGGAGGCTCACAAAGCGATTGCCGATGCTCATGAAAAGGGCGGTCGATATGGCCGGGCCCTGCAGCATCTTTCAAAGTACCGCGATGCGGCACGGCGATTCAACGATGAACAACGTGCGCGCAGGCTTGCCTACGTTCAGGCGGAATTCGAAAACCAGCGGCGCAAGCAGGAACTGGAACTGTTGCGCCAGCAAAGCCGGCTGATCACCATGCGTGAGGAGACCGCAAAGGCAAAGCGGTCAACGCGTCTTCTCGGCACCGCGATGCTTGTACTGATCGGTCTGCTTCTCATCGGCTTGCTGCTGCGCTTTCGTGCCGATCGTCGCCGCTACCGAAAATTGTCCGAAATCGACGGTCTGACTCGCCTGTTCAATCACAGGAGATTCCATCATGCGGTAGAGGATTCGCTGGCAGAAAACCGTGCCCAAGGCAGGGTCTGTTCGCTTGTGGCGGCCGATGTGGACCTGTTCAAGCAAATCAACGACCGCTATGGTCATCAGGCGGGCGACGAGGTCCTGCGCAGGCTGGGTGCGTTGCTGCTCGAGCAGTTTCCCGCACCAAGCATCGTCGGGCGCATCGGCGGAGAGGAATTCGCAATCTTCCTGCCCGGCCACAATCGCCTCCAGGCTCACCAGCGAATCGGTGAATTCCGCGACCGGCTCAGGCCGATCGAATTCAACGGTCATTCGATCAACGTCACGCTGAGTTTCGGGCTCGTGGAGTCGCGTCGCGAATCGCGCCTGGAAAAGCTGCGCGCGCGCGCCGATCATGCCCTTTACCGGGCCAAGCGAGCCGGGCGTAACCAGGTGATCGATGCCGCGGATCTGGCGGGCCGCTGAGTCGGATGACATGCCCGGGCGCAACTCCGCCAGACTGACAGCCTGCCGTCATTACCTGCTCGGTGCCCTGAAAAAAGCCCCGCGCAAAGCCAGGGCTTCGATCAGGATTCGGAAACTTCAGGTTTAGCAGTCGCCGGTGCGTGTGCCGGACATCTCGACATTCATCTTCATGACGCCCATCGGAGATTCGATGTCGCCGTCGATTGAACCGGTCATCGAATCGCCGTCGAATGTCATTTTGGCATTCATCGTCACCGAGCCGCCGTCAGGGCTGGCGCAGGTCATGGTGTAATCCATACCGTCGGCCCGGATGTCCTTGTTGCTGAACTCGCAGTCGTCGCTGTTTTCGAGGAATGCCTGGCCCTCGGCGATCTTTTCAGCCGTCACACATTCGCTCGAGGTATCGGTGCGCGGAGGGATCGGAAATTGCTCGGACTGAATCGTCACAGTACTGGTCGTTTCCCACATCCCGGGATTGATATTGGGCTCTTCAGCGAAGGCGGAAAGGCTGACAGCCGAAGCCGCTAGAATGGTCAAAGCGCGGTGAAACTTCATTTGATTCTCCTTGGAAAGGGTTTGTAGTTAATCGATTGACGTGATGATCAATTCGGTAGTCGATTCAATCGGTTGCGACCGGGAAATTGCCTGCCGGTCAGTCCCGAAGCACGGGCACCGGGGCGCCATGGACTGCCTTTAGATAGAATACGTGAATCCGGGTTCAAGTACGACAGATTCAGTCGCCACCCTCGGAACGTTCGATCTCTTCGGCCCGGCGCTTGGCCGCCTCGGCCACATCCTGTTCGACATCCCGGGCGCGTTGCAGCGCTTCTTGCTGCGTCTCGAGAACATTGCTTCGCGAATCATCGCCGCTGTCATCGGTACATGCGCCAAGCAGGGATACCGCCAAAGCGACGGCAGTAATGAGGATTGCTTTTTTCATCTTCATCTCCTAAAAGGCGTATCGGCCCGGAAAACGCCCGACGATCGCATTCAGGCCCGGTTGATGCCCCGAGAAAGGCAAGAAAGGCGAGAAAGGCACTCGAGTCAATCATTCTGCCCGTTCGAATCGTCGTCTGCAACCGGGTCGGGTGCGATCTCGGGTAGTTCGAGCCCCAGCTTTTTCGCCCGCTGGGTCCACTTGTCGCGTGCCGCCTTGCGCAGATCCTCGGTGGCATCGCTTTCGTCGACAATCTCGATGCCCAGCAGCGTCTCGAGAACGTCTTCCATCGTGACAACACCGGAAAGGCCGCCGTATTCGTCGACCACGACAGCGAAATGCTCCTGTTCGGCCAGAAGCTGGCTGAAGAGCACCCTCAGCGAAATGAATTCCGGCACAAAAAGCACTTCGCGCTTCAGATCGCTCAGGCGGACTTCCGGTTTGCCGCGTGCAAGATTGAGCATGATGTCGGCCTTGAGCACGTAGCCGCTGATGTCCTCGTCGCTTTCACCGTAGACTGGATAGCGCGAAAACACCAGTTCGTCGGACTTTTCCATCAACTCGCCCAGCGTTGTGTCGTGTTGAAACTTCTTGACCACCACGCGCGGGGTCATGATGTCCTGTACGCGGATCGCGCTGAACCGGATAAGGTTGAGAAAGATGTTCGACTCCTCTTCCTCGAATACGCCTTCGCGGGTACCGACCTGGGCCAGTGCGCGGAACTCTTCGCGACTGACGCTGGGGGCCCGGGCGCCGTGGGCCAGCAGGCGCGTGATGAATTTCGAAAGCGCGACCAGCGGCCACATCAGGATGATCAGAACGCGACAGGTATGGGCAGTAAAGCCCGACAGCTGTTTCCAGTAGGTCGCTCCGATGGTCTTGGGGATGATTTCCGAAAAAATCAGGATAGCCAGCGTCACCAGCGCCGAGGTCAGCGTGACCCAGGTATTGCCGAACACCACCAACGCCTGGGCGCCCACGCCGGCGGCGCCGAAGGTGTGGGCAATGGTATTCAGGCTGAGGATCGCCGAAAGCGGCCGGTCGATGTCGCGCTTGAGATTGCGCAGCAGCTTCCCGGACTTGGCACCGCGCTCGTTCATTACGGCGATATGTGCCGGAGTGATCGAAAGCAGAACCGCCTCGAGTATGGAGCAAAGGAATGAAACGCCGATGGCGAGGAAAAGGTAGAACAGCAACAGGGTCATGCGAAGGTTTTCAGAGCTCCGGAAATACTTCATTGTAATCGCTTGCAGCGGTTGCCGATGCATTCGATGGCGCATAAATCCATGATTCTGCGTACTTGATAGACAAGCACAACGGAATGCAAACATGCTCGAACCCGTCCGGATGCATCGATCTAATCCGTGTCCTGCCAGGAAAGCCGTCGTTTTCTGCCAAAGGCCGTTTGCGCTGATTCGGGCCGGTCTGACCGCGGCTGCGCTGATGTTGACGGCATCCGCGCTAAGCGCGCAGCCGGCCGGCGACGGGCTCGATTACGAGGGACTCGCCGACGCGGTCGACGACCTGGAACAACGCCTGGGCCGCCTTCGCGGCGAGGTCGATCAGACCCGGTTCGATGTCGAAGAACTGGTATTCGAACTGAACTTCGACGCCGATGAAATCGTCGACTTCGTTCGAACCGGTATCGCATTCCATCCCTACGAGGGTCTGCTTCGCGGCATGCGCGGCACGCTGATGAGCCGGGCCGGCAACAGCCTGGACCAGGCATTGCTGCTGGCGTTCATGCTCAAGTCATCCGGCGCCGATGCGCGGGTAGTGCGAGGGGAGCTCGACGATCGGGCCGTCGAGGTCCTGCTGCGCTCGGTCTCAACGGCCGACAATCCGGAAGATGAACTGGCCGGTCTGGACGCGGCTGTCGAGAAGATCTTCGGACCGCGGGCTTCAGCGCCTGAAGAACAGATCGACTGGAAGAACACCGAGCTCCGAAAGCAATCGGAGCGCACCGTTTCGACATTGCAGAAACGGCTTGTTGCCCAAGAATTCAAGTTCGCGTCCGGACCCATGCTCACCGAAATCCGGGACGCCGTTCGGCCTTACTTCTGGGTCGAATACCGGACCGGGCCCGGCGATGACTGGCGCGACGCTCACCCGGTGTTTTCCCCTGAAGACCGGCCGGAGGTCCAGCCAAAGGGCTACATGGCCGAACAGGTCGATGACCGGTTTCACCATACCGTGACCGTAGAAGCCTGGATTCGGCAGCGCCAGGGCGACAGTTATCAGGACTTTCGCCTAATGTCGCCCTGGACCCGCCCGGCGGCGAATCTTCACGGGGTGACGATCAGCTATCGAAACCATCCCGGCTCGATTTCACCGGCAACCCTGGCGAATCTGGACCAAACGCTGGACGACGATGAAATCCTGACCCCGGTATTTCGCGGTGGGCCGGCGCCGGGCGCGATGGCGTTCGATCTCGAGGGCCGGCTGGTTGACCCGATGGCGCTCGGATCCGGATCGTTCGGTGCAGCCGGTCTGTTCTCCGAGCTGTCGGACAAGATGCAGTCTGCGGCCGAAAGCGTGGAAGCCCGCGAGGACGGGCGGCCGGCCTTCGCATTGGACGCGATGTGGCTTGAATTCACACTGACAACGCCCGCCGGGCGAGAAACCAGCTACCGGCGTTACGTTCTGGCGCCGGGTGCGGACCGCGCGCCACTTGCCGACAAGCTGTGGCCGCTGTTGACCGAGCACGTCTACGTGGTCAATACCGGCAGCTTGCCGCTGGACTATCTGGCGGATCGCTATCTGGCCGCCGGGGCGGCCAGCATGGACCTGTACAAGGCGCTGGCGCACAAGCTGCTACGCCCCGGGGAAGGTACACCGTTGCCGCGCGCCGATATCCCGCAGGACTTCGGGCCGCTTTCGATGTACCGGCTGATGGACGCCAACCCGATGGCTGCCGGCACCATTGCCGTGCGCCATGTCCCGGCGATTGTGGGCATCCGGAACGGTCTGCGTGGCGTCGGCACCGCGTTCACCGCGGTAGACATCGTCGAAAACCGGATGCTGCAGTTGAGCCAGGGTCCCGACGGCCTGCGACACGACCCGCAGGCGGCGCTGCGACGGGGCGTCTGGGACACGGCAATCGAGGTTGTGCCCGCCCGTATTCGACAGGACGCTAAGGCGCGTGTCACGAATACGTTCGAAGTGCTCACACGCGCGCGCAGCCAGGGGATCGGCCTGAAGCTTGTACGGGCCGGCGATGAACTGCCGCCGGGGATCTCCGAAGGTGCTGCGCGGATGCTGAAGCATGACCTGGACAACGGTTTCGCCGTGCTGGTCCCGGAAAGCACGCCCGAAGGGACGGCCATGACGGCCTGGTGGCGCGTCGATCCGATATCGGGCACGACGCTTGGCATGACCGCCGATGGTTATGGCCAGAGTGTCACCGAGTACCTGATCGAAATGACCGGAATCGCCTTCAACCTGTTTCAGGCGGTTGCCGGGCTGAAGAAATGCGAACAGGAAAGCGACACGGTCGTCAGGATGTGTTGCCTGGTCGAGGCGCACATCAACAACGTCGCCGGGCTTGGTTTCGGCAGCACCCTTGGCGCCACGGTCGGAACCGTCGGCGCAACCGTTTTCGACATCGTCAATTTCGGCATGCAGGAAGCGACCGGCGCGGTATTCGGCGAGAAAAACGCGAAGGGCTTGATGCCGCAGGCCAAGCTCAGCTGCAAGAAAATGGCCGGGAGCGGATTCTGATGTCGATGTTCGCTCGATCGCCGGCGCAACGGTCGGTGCTGGCCGGCGCCGCACTTCTTTGCGCGCCGCTTTCGGCCCCGGCGCTGACCCACCTGCTTCACGAGGACGAGCCCAACGACGCGCCGCACCAGGCGTCGCCTGTTCGTGTCGCGGTCGAAAAGGACATCGTTCGCATTCTCGGTTCGCTCGAGGACCAGGACCAGGACGCGTTCCTGCTTGTGGTTGGCGACGAGCACGCCGGCCGTCGCTTCGACATCGAGCTGACCGGTCGCGCCGGCGCGCTGACGAAGCTCGACGTGTTCGACTTTACCGAACTGGTCGATGCCCGGGGCGATATTCCCGAAGCCCTGCCAAGCAAGCCGACGTCGGTGTTCCAGCTGGAGACACTGCAGGGTTTACGGCCAATTCGCGCCGACGGCCTGCTGCTGGCGCCCGGCACCTACGTGCTCGGGGTCTCGCACTCCGGGGGAGAAGGCACCTACGAGCTTCAGTTCTCGCAGAACGACAACCAGTCGATCGCCGTCATCGACGGGGCCGAAAACAGCACCGACGATCCGCGCCGTCTCAGCACGCGCGGACGCTCGACGTTGTTTTCCGGCGGCGAGACGTTCGGCGGCTTCGAGATCGACGCTCATGGGGACACGGCGGGCGACGACCCCGCCCCGGTCTGGGACCTCGCCTTCCAGATGC
>Ga0209931_1001850_pt1 | contig 11182 bp, 8 predicted proteins | sample SalPonR1_B_D1_MG_FD_185697 | JGI IMG/M metagenome (GOLD analysis project Ga0209931, IMG submission 185697) | Salt pond soil microbial communities from South San Francisco under conditions of wetland restoration - Salt Pond MetaG R1_B_D1_MG... ...
CACCCGGGCATTATAATACCAGGACGAAGGATTCCAAACCTCCGGCTCCTCCCCATCTGCTTTAGAAGAATTAAACAAGAGCAACCCACCTTCAAGCTCAGCAAATAGTCCCCTGAATATATAATACCTGGAAAAAATGCTCCCAAACAGAATCTGATCGGAGAAACTTTCAATGCCCCCACCACCAGGAGAAAAATTTAATTTTTGATATAAGTAATCGAAGCCCCCACCTAAAACCCATTGATCAGTCACAAAATAACCTGCCCGGGGTGCAAGCTGCAATAAGGTGAACTCTTCCTGTCCGAAGTCAAATCGCCCGCGGCCGCCAAGGAGTAAATTTCCCTTACGCAAAACCGACTCTACCCGACTTGAGTCTCCGGCCATACGCCCTGGATAATATCTAAAGCCAACACCCAGCATAAATCCTTCCCCTCTGAAGGTTCCTTCATCGGCCAGAAGGTCAGTGTATGACAAACGAGGTTCTATCGCCCAGTCCGGAGCTGGGAAAAAGCTGTACCCCGCGGAAAAGGAAATGCTGTTGAACTCAAATTCTTCATCCACATAGGACATGTTACCCGCAGCGGATATAAAAAAGGGGGATTTTATAAAATATCGGACTTCGGGTGAAAGATATACTTGCGTGTCATCGCCAAACTCGGTTTTTGCGTATCCTACAGTAAGATCGGCACCAACACTCAAATTGTTGGCAACGAAATAAGAATAACCGCTATGAACGAAATACCGGTCGAAAAAATCTTTGTCCACTCCTCCCGAAAAATTATCCCGCTCCGAAGTCGAAGTCGTAAATCCGCCCTGATTGGGATAGAAGAGACCAAAGGGTGAGGTTCCCCCGGCAAGACTAATAGAACTCCCCACAGTGTATGTACCTTTAGAAATAAACTGAGCGGAAAGTGATCCGATCGAAAAACTAAATAAACCCAAAATAAATACAATGATAACTCTCATACTTTATGCCATTAAGTTGTTTATAAGAAGTCTTAAGGTAACTAAATTCTATTGACTTCTAACGAAGCCGAAAACCTATTACTTTAAACGCCGTATCCTTTGATATATTATGTAGGTTCAAAACAGGTCCTTTACAGGAGTCATCACTATAAATGAAGAAAAGAAGAACTTCAAATTCATGACTATTACAAATGAAGACACTCCCTTCTACGTTTCTCCTGAACTATCTAGCGGTCTAGAAACACATGAATACTAAAGTCCAGGCCAAAAGGTCGAACCCTATCTTCAAAAGTAGTAATAGATCCATCTGATAGTTCTTGCTCTGTCTTGAACTTAAAATTCCCATAACGAAGGGAAGGTTCCAATGCGATGGCAGGCGAGATAAACCAGCTATAGCCGAGCCTCGCAGTGAAATTCCAGGCGGAATAGTCTGTGTCTGACGAAGGCCCTGAATCATTAGACTCTGAATAAAAGGCTAAAACCCCAGCATCCAACTCTGCAAAGAGCCCCTTGTGTACATAATACCGGGCAAAAAGATTGGAATATAAACCCTGTGTTCCAAAATTTGAGCCTGAAACAGGTTCTTTAAGGCCCGAGTATGTGTAATCAAAATCGAGCCCAAGAACCAAATAATCCGTAAGGAAAAAACCGATTCTAGGATTTACATTAATGAATGTAACAAGCTCCAATGCGAAGTTAAAGAGACCGCTACCTCCAAGCATGAGGTTCCCTTTTTGCAATAAGGAATCGGCAGCAGCTTTTTCTCCTGTAGACCTTCCAGGAAAGTATCGCAAACTCAATCCACCAATAAAACCTTCACCTCTGAAATTCCGGACTTCATCTTCCACTAAAGCTGTATACATTATCTGAGGCTCTATTGCCCAGTCTGAGGATAAGAAAAAATTATAACCCGCTGCCAGAGAAATACTGTTGAGTCCAAAATAATCATCATCTAAATCCTCGATGTAGGAAAAATTAGTAGCTGCTGAAAGAAAAAAAGGAGAGTTGATATAATAACGCAATTCGGGAGACAGATAAAATTCTGTGAAATTTTCACCATCAATGCTGGTAGACCCGAAGGCTAAATCCACTCCTAAACTCAAATTATTAGCAACAAAATAAGAGTATCCGCTCGATATAAAAAACTGATTTATAGAATAATCTTCGGATAACCCAAAATAGCTTTCCTCAAACGAATAGCGAGTAAAGCCTCCTTGGTTGGGTGCGCCCAGGTTTGAAAGATCTACCCCAATCTGATTCGCAGACTGCCCAACGGTATACGTTCCTTTAGAAATAAACTGCGCAGAAAGCGAGCCACCCACGAAAACAAATAAACCCAAAATAAATACAATATTAACTCTCATACTTTATGTCATTAAGTTGTTAATTAATATTGTTAAGTTAACTAAATTTTATTAATTTTTACCGAATCCGAAAAACCTATTATTTTTAGAGGTAGTACCCTTTGATATATTATGGAGTTTCAACATAAGCCTACTACAGAAGTCATCACTTTAAATGAAGAAAAAGAAGAACTTCAAATTCATGACCATTACAATTGGAGGCTCCCCCTTCTGCGTGTATTTTTTATTTGTTTGGCATTAACAGGTCTGCTTGGGCTATATGATCTCATTAGAGGGTATGCCTTCCAAGTCTATGATGGTGTAGAAATAGTCCTGGGCCTGGCTGCTATACCGCTACTCATTTACTCCCTCACACAGAAAACGGCGCGCACTAAAATTCCCCTGGGAGACATCCGGAAAATCAAAAAGAAGTCCTCCTTAGGTGTGAGTCGAGTCCAAATTTATCTCACGAATGGAAAAGTCCGGGACATCTTTAAATCAATGAGCAAACAAGATCTTGACTTTTTAAACGAAATATCTAGACTCGTGACATCTGAGATGCGTGCAGGTGAACAAGCGCCTACTGCCTCTTGAGCAATTTTTAGCGTTTTAATTTATATAGGGTACGAACACAACTTATCAACTTGTCCGGATACGACTATCTATCATGTATTCAAATCAGTCTATTTTTGGATAGACTTAAAGTTTCTTACCTTTCGATTCCATTGGAGAATCAATCGACCCGGTTCGGTGAGCCTGTCACATAAAAACGCATGAAAAACCCTTTCTCAAAAAGTACATCTTCCGAGCAGGTCGTAGTCCCCGAATCCAAAACCGGTCTAGGCACCTTTGGGGGCGTATTTACGCCCTCCATCCTTACCATTTTAGGTGTGATTATGTACCTGCGATTCGGTTGGGTCGTCGGAAATGTGGGGCTATTGGGCACCTTACTGATTGTCACCTTAGCCACCTCCATCACTTTTCTTACCGCTTTATCAGTAGCCGCTATTGCTACGGACCAACGCGTGAGAATTGGTGGGGCATACTACATGATCAGTCGCTCGCTGGGCATAGAAGCCGGTGGCGCAGTAGGGATCCCCCTATATATTGCTCTAGCCTTATCGGTAGCCCTTTACACAGTAGGTTTTGCCGAAAGTTTAGTCGCTGTTTTTCCACAATTGGACTTCAAAATGGTCGGGCTCATTACCACGGTAGGCATTACAGCGCTGGCCCTCATTTCCGCCAAGGTGGCTATTCGAGCACAGTATTTTATCATGTTTGGAATCGCTCTTTCCCTTCTGTCACTCATCTTTGGAAGTCCTATAGAAGAGTCCTCGGTAGAAATGTGGGGCGCTTCGGACCGCAACTCAGAAGGTTTTTGGGTCGTTTTTGCTGTTTTTTTCCCTGCAGTTACGGGGATTATGGCCGGCGTGAATATGTCGGGCGACCTCAAAGACCCTGCCAAGTCCATCCCAAAGGGTACATTTTATGCCATCGGCGTCGGATACTTAGTCTATATGACCTTACCGATAATACTAGCCAACCGAGCGGATGCCCTTACCCTGATTGACGACCCGCTTATCATGCGGAAAATATCATACTGGGGCGATGCTATTTTGATCGGTGTTTGGGGGGCTACCCTTTCCTCTGCCATTGGAAGTATTTTAGGTGCCCCAAGGGTTCTTCAGGCACTAGCTCGGGATGGGATTCTTCCACGATCTCTGCGTTGGCTAGGAAAGGGAGAAGGAGAAGATGACAGTCCCCGCCTGGGTACCATTGTTACCTTATTCGTTGCCTTAGCTGCAGTGTACCTGGGCAATCTCAATGTTATTGCGCCCGTGCTGACCATGTTTTTCTTAACGACCTATGGAGTCCTCAATGCAGCCGCAGGAATTGAACGTATTTTAGATAGCCCCTCTTTCCGACCGGCATTTCGCGTGCATTGGAGTCTGTCCGTATTAGGAGCGCTCGGGTGTCTGGCTGTGATGTTTCTTATCAATGCTACCGCTACCGTTTTAGCCTTCATTTTTGTCATCATTATTTTCATTTGGCTCCAGAATCGCGAATTACAAACCGCATGGGGTGATGTACGGAAAGGAATTTGGATGGCCCTGATACGGGCCGGACTTATGCGAATCAAAATCGATACGGACGCTAAAACCTGGAGGCCTAATCCGCTGGTTCTTTCCGGCGCACCGACCAAACGCTGGCACCTGATCGAATTTGCAAATTCTATTACGCACAATCGGGGAATACTTACCGTAGCTACGGTACTGCCAGGCGAGGATGTCAATCCCAAACGGCTAAAAAAGATGGAAGCCTATATTCGAGACTTCCTTTCCAAGCGAAGTGTTCAAGCATTGACCCGTGTTGTTTCTGCCCCCGACCCTTTCGACGGTAACCAAAAGCTCGTTAAATCTTACGGGCTGGGCGCCCTTGTACCTAACACCATAGTTCTTGGCGATAGCCAAAATGAGAAAGTGCGCCAATCCTATTGTGATATGATCGCTTATTTTCACGAACTCAATCGGAACATCGCTATCATCCATGACAATAATAAGGAGGGGGGAATTTTTGGTGCCCGGAAAAAAATTGACTTGTGGTGGGGAGGAATAAAAGGCAATGGAGGCTTAATGATGATTTTGGCCTATCTTTTACAAAATAATCGAATCTGGTGGGATGCAGAGATTACGGTAAAAATGATGGTATCTCAAGAGCGTGCAGCTGAGGATGCGGAGAAAAATCTCACAGCTATCGTTCAAAAACTGCGAATGGGCGCGCAAAGTGAAGTCCTCGTTTCCCAAGGCAGATCCTTCGGAGAAGTGATGCGTGAATCCTCCAGAGATGCAGACCTCATCTTCATGGGTATGGCGCAACCGGACAGCCATTTTATCGACTATCATAAATCGATTCAAAAACAACTGGAAGGCATGCCGACTACCGTCCTGGTTCTCGCGGGTCGGGACATCTCTTTCAATGAAGTGCTCATGCAACAGGAAGCCTTCGATAAAGAGTAGTTCCGGCTACGCCCTATTGGATTTTTGTAGTTCGAAGCCCTTCTACGCCATAGGCTTCGGAAGGGCAAAGAAGGAAAAAGGTTAAAGTAATCCAAGGTTAAAGTAGAAAAGGATAAAGGTTAAAGAAATCCAAGGTTAAAGTAGAAAAGGATAAAGGTTAAAGTATTCCAAGGTTAAAGTAGAAAAGGATAAAGGTTAAAGTATTCCAAGGTTAAAGTCGAAAGTCAAAGGCAATAGCTTTACCAGCTTTGGCATCCATGAAAAACGCGTATTTCTTCGCGCCCTTTGCGACTTTGCGGTGAAATGTATTAAAGGTTAAAGTAGAAAAGGATAAAGGTTAAAGGAATCCAAGGTTAAAGTAGAAAGTTGCCGCACTTGCTCGTTTCGGAGCTTTATTGTTCGAAGCCCTTCTACACCATAGGCTTCGGCAGGGCGAGGAAGGAAAAACGAAAATGGGTACATTAAATCGAGGTTATCGACTACGTTGCTTTTGCAGCTTTGTTGATAAAAGGAAGCTAGGTTTAGGAAAAGATAGTAATTAAATTACTTGTTAGAATGACACCTTAAAGTAGCCGTCCTTTATTTGTAAGGTATCCTGGCAGTCGTTGATCCCTTCAAACTCATAATAACCCTCGATCACTCGATTCGTACTATCAATCTCTGAAATGTAAAGTAAACGCTGGTCCTTATTTATAGCTCTGTAGCGTTCACAACCGTTATCGTTTCTTGTAATTGCATAATCCATATCATCATGCTCCCCAAAGGAAAGCCGTTCGTTTAATTTAAGGCCACGATATATATATATATATATCTGTTGGGAGAACCCATCAATTTTTTTCCCACCACCTAAATAAAAGCTTCCATTATTCAAATTATACTCTATACCTAAGGCCTTACACCCAAAAAGTCCTTGACTTTCGCAGGAGGCTTTATGTCGCTCGCCATCCACCGTCCATTCAAGGATGCGCCATTCATCCGGTTCGGGCATTTCCTCTTCGCAGGCGGTAAGCAACACCAGAACAATAAGTGCATACAAAATGGATTTTAATCTATGTTTCATAATAAATAACTATTTGAGTAAATAGATCACCTACTAAAACGACACCTTGAAGTAGCCGTCCTCTATCTGTAAGGTGTCCTGACAATCGTTGATTCCCTCAAATTCAAAGTACCCCTCGATAATTCGATTTGTAGAATCAACCTCTGAAATATAGAGTAACCGCTGGTCCTCATTTATAGCTTTATATTCATTGCATCCAGCAGACTCATCTCTTTTTTTATAAATCATTCTATCATAGGTGCCAAGTAAAATAGACTCTCTTATTTTTAGGCCTCTGTATATATATATATATATATATATATATTGTTGATGTAAATCCATCTACAGCCGTTCCTCCACCAATTGTAAAACTCCCATTGTTTAAATTATAACTCACATCCAGTGACGTACACCCAAAAAGTCCTTCACTCTCACAAGAGGCTTTGTATCTTTCACCATCCACCGTCCATTCAAGAACGCGCCATTCTTTAGGTTCGGGCATTTCTTCTTCGCAGGCGGTCATGAATAACATGAGGAGAAAGAGTGATACGCTGAGTTGTAGTAACTTTTTCATAATAGTTATTTTTAGGGCACCTCCGAAAACTATCCTTTCGCGTGAACGACCATTTCATGCGAAATGGTCTAAATGTAAAATATGCGCGTAATCATCGTTGTTCTTCAGTCTCGTAGCTATGGCTATGCTCCCTCATCACGCCTTGCTTACCCACATATTTTTTCATTTTCACATCAAAAATACGTTTCCGGAGGTACCCTTTAATGATTTCAATTTTTTATCTCTAATTCAAATATAAGATTCGATTCACCTTACTTTTTCGCTAATTTTGATTGCAATACATTTTTATTTCTCTAATATAAATAATCCAAAGATCATATCATGTGCGCTTTGCCTTCATTCAGTTCTTAGGGAGTCGCCCCCTATGCTTCTGCATTCACTCCTTAAAACGACACCTTAAAGTAGCCGTCTTTGATCTGTATCGTATCCTGACAATCATTGATCCCCTCGAACTCATTCAAAGGCTAGGAACCAAATTTGGGTATTGCGATTTGTAAAGTCAGTTACTTGAAAAATATATGAGACCTTACAAACCAACAATTTGAATGCCCTTCGGCCCTAAGGGCGAAAAATGCAAGCATTTTTCGGGTTAAATCAGGAGGTGCAACCTAAATAACGCTTTATCTGCTGAGATAAGCCTGTACGGTCATTTCGATTCCTAATGAACTCAGACTATTATTAAAAATCTCTTGAGACGAATTATCAATAGAAATAGTCCTAGAAAAGTAATTTATCGTGGGTTCTAGCGCAATAGATCGGGATATGAATATAGAGTATCCAATTGCACCGCTAATGATGTACTGATTCAAAGATGAACCCGAATGGGACAATAGAATATCACTTTCCATTTGTAAAAAAAGATTCTTAACAGGATAGGCTCTTGCAAACAAGTTCAACTCAAATTGGTAGTGGCTATCCCGACTGCTTCTCGAGTGTCGATACCAATTAAAACCACTGCCCAAAACGAATCTATCCAAAAAGAAATAGCCCAGTCGGGGATTCAAACTAAAACTAGCATTTCCTTGGAACATATCAGCAAATGCGCTCCCTCCGACCATCATATTTCCCCTTTCCAATGGATTGATTTTTTCATCCCCCTCCGATATTTTTCTGCCCGGAAAATATCTTAAAATCAGCGCTGGGGTGAAGCTTGTCCTCCCCCCTTCAACAATAGTTCGGTTCAACCTAAAACTCGGCTCAAAAGCAAGATCATTCGTTGAAAATAAGGTAAAACCTGTCGCAATTGATAAAAGAAAATAACGATTATATCTGACATTTAGTGAACTCGGTTGATTAGAAAAAATAATAGCCGGATTTAAAGAAATAAAAAAAGGTGAGGTAAAATAATATCGTAGCTCAGGTTGAAGTACTCCAGTAGTTACGGTATTCGACAGGCTTGAATTTGATGCCCAGGCAGCTTGAATTCCAAGCATAAAATTATTCGCGACTGCATAGGAAAAACCTTTTTGAAAATAGGCGACATGCTCTCTCGTTTCCTCGATAAAAGTCATACCGCTAAATTCATAACTTTCAGAACTGGAGACAATCCTATATCCCACCGAATGAGGAGGATATAAATGTTCATTAATCGCCTCGGAATTATGTGAAAAAGAGCCGAATGACCATTCTCCAGACTTAATAAACGGTGATTGAGCGGCACTGGAGCTCAACAAAAAGGGCAGGAGAATACAGTTAAGAATTAAAACCTTCATAATTACAATTTACTACTTAAATTTATCACAATATAAAAATCATAAATATTCCTTTCGCTTTTGAAAGATTTTTCCGCTAGTAATTGCGCCGAGAAACATAGCTAAAAAATAGTAGGAAGACTCGATACGCTGCTATCCTATGGGGCGAAGATGTACCAACAAACGGGAATTGCTGCAAAGCAAAAAAAGGCTTCACGTAGCGCTACACTAAGGCATGATGAGCACCTCTCAATCTATTTTTCCTCGCGCGGAGCGCGCAAGGGTGAGGGGTACGGAGGGGCCTCGCCTTTGGCGAAGGCGACCGAATGAAGCGATCTCGAAGATTTGAGGTTTACTATTTGATGGAAAATCAGCTACCTCGTATATTTTTTCTTTTACTGCCGGGTCGAGCGAGTGAAGGTCCGATAGCCCGGAGGGGCCCGACGCCGAGCCAGCCACGGGTGGCGAAGGGGGCACCCCCAAAATCTCTAAAAACTGAAACTGGAATACAGGCCGCAATTCCTTATATTCGTCCGAAAGGAAAGGCTATGACATATTCAACAAGTATTCGCGATGGCGTGGCGTGGCTGCGCATGGAGCGACCAAAAGCATTTAATGCAGTCAATCGGGAAATGGCGCTGGGCTTGCAGGCGGCGCTGGATGAGGCGGAAACTCAAGATGCGGTGCGTGCGATCGTGCTGACGGGCGAGGGCAAGGCGTTTTGTGCCGGACAAGATTTAAAGGAGGCCACGGATCCCGATACGGATTTGCAGGCGATCGTGCGAGAACACTATAATCCTCTGATTCGACGGTTGCGAAAAATTGAAAAGCCCATCTTAGCAGCGGTAAACGGTGTGGCAGCGGGGGCTGGAGCGAATTTGGCCCTGGCTTGTGATATTGTAGTGGCTAAAGAATCGGCTTCGTTCATTCAGGCCTTCAGTAAAATCGGGCTCATTCCGGATTCGGGAGGAACATTCATGCTCCCTCGACTGATCGGCTGGCAAAAGGCGAGTGCCCTAATGATGCTGGGCGATAAGGTTGCAGCCGAGGAGGCAGAGCGGCTGGGTATGATTTATAAGGTGTTTTCAGATACGGAATTTGAGGAGAGCGTGGAGAAATTAGCCGTAAAATTGGCCTCTATGCCCACCCAGGGATTGGGACTGACGAAGCGGGCCTTGAATGAAAGTACTCTGCAGAACCTGGATGCCCAGTTGGATAGTGAGGAGGCCCTGCAGGCCACCGCGGCTCAAACGGAGGATTATGCCGAGGGCGTATCGGCTTTTTTAGAGAAACGCAAACCGACCTTTAAAGGAAAATAAGATCATGAAAGAAACAATAGGAATTGTAGGTGCGGGAGCGATGGGCTCCGGTATCGCGCAAGTAGCTGTAGAGGCCGGTCATCCGGTGATATTGTACGATGCGTATCCGGAGGCGCTGGAGCGCAGTCGAAAGAAATTTAATAGCCTGATGGAGCGCTTGATCGCCAAAGGGAAACGGACCGAGGAAGAAGTGGCTTCGAATACAGAGCGGCTGCGCTATGAAGCCGACTTTTCCGCTTTGAAAGGGGCGGATTGGGTCATTGAGGCGGCCGTGGAAGATATGGAGATCAAAAAAGATATTTTTGCGCGTTTGGAACGGAACTGTCATGCCGACTGTGTCCTTGCCACCAACACTTCGTCCCTATCGGTGTCCGGCATAGCTTCGGCCTGCGAGGATCCGTCGCGTGTGATGGGGCTTCACTTTTTCAATCCGGCGCCGCTGATGGCTTTGGTGGAAGTGATTCCGGCCATTCAAACGGCAGAGGCGCAAGTTGAACGAGCCATGGCTTTGATGAAGTCCTGGAATAAAAGTCCCGTTCGTGCGAAAGATACACCGGCGTTTATCGTCAATCGAGTGGCACGTCCCTTCTACGGTGAGGCCCTCCGCATCTATGAAGAGGGACTGGCAGATGCGGCGACTATCGACTGGGCGATGACCGAATTAGGCGGTTTTAAGATGGGGCCATTTACCCTTATGGATTTTATTGGCCACGACGTGAATTATAAGGTCACGCAGTCCGTTTTTGAGGCTTTTTACTACGACCCACGCTATAAGCCCAGTTTTGCCCAAAAGAATCTGGTTGATGCCGGCTGGTTGGGTCGAAAAACAGGTCGCGGATTTTACGATTATAGCGAGGGCGCTAAAAAACCAGAGCCTGATACGGATCGAAGCTTAGGAGAGATGATTCTGTGGCGGATTTTGGTCATGTTGATCAATGAAGCTGCTGATGCTTATTATTGGCGCGTGGCGGATCGCGATGCGATCGATCTGGCGATGACCAAGGGCGTGAATTATCCCAAAGGACTGCTCAAGTGGGCTGATGAGAAAGGGATTGATAATTGCATCGCTACCCTGGATCGGCTGCACAGCGAATATTTAGAAGACCGCTATCGCTGTTCACCTCTGCTCAGACATATGCACCGGAATAACCGTGTATTTTACGAAACAAACTCATAAATTTTACTGCTATGCCCAAAACTTATTTGATTGATGGAATCCGAACCCCTATTGGA
>Ga0209931_1001852_pt1 | contig 11175 bp, 12 predicted proteins | sample SalPonR1_B_D1_MG_FD_185697 | JGI IMG/M metagenome (GOLD analysis project Ga0209931, IMG submission 185697) | Salt pond soil microbial communities from South San Francisco under conditions of wetland restoration - Salt Pond MetaG R1_B_D1_MG... ...
GACCCTGGATAATCCCACACCCGCATTCGATACGGTGGACTATGCCAATTATTTTGGAATTGTCGCGGAAACCATGCGGCAGTCTGACCTCGACGACCTCAGCCCCGGTGAATTACAACTGCATTTCGTCCGAAGTGTTTGCGATGCGGTGCAGGAAGATTTGACTGATTTCTTTATTCGCACGGGCTTTTTAAGGCCTATCGATCGCATCATTGATGATTACGGAGAACGCCAATTTTTGATTACGCAAGCGCAGATCGATGAGACCATAAACTATATTAAAAATAAAGAATATCGAGCTCCGGTGTCCCCCGTTCTGCATTATATATCTGCACACAGTTTGGGAGCATTTCGAGACCGATTGCCACTCACGGGTACTTCTGGCCAGGGAGTGAGTGTTAGTAATCCTCAACAACTAACCATAGATATGGATTTCTGGCCGAATGCCGTTGCTTTTGAGACCTACGATGAACAGGGAGCACTCGCCCACATTGCCATTGCAGGAACGGGTGATCCAAGCTTAGAGTTTTCCCAAATAAAAGCCGATGTAGAAACGGATACGGTATTTGCAGTGGGGTTCGACGGGCAACGCATACAGGTGTATCCCGAAATGACTACGGGAGGTGAAACACTATTGGTCGAGAAACAGGCTATAAAAATATTCCCTAACCCTATCCTCCAGGGCGAGCGTCTGGATATAGATATACCAAGCGGTTCAGGGCTCTATAAAGTGAGTCTACTATCTGCCAGTGGAAGACATATTTTGACCATGGACGGGAATGAGAATGAACTCAAAGATGCCGTGAATACAGTTATCCATCAACAGCCTGCGGGAATGTATTTAATGCAGATTAGTGACCCGAACCAAAGGGTATATCGAGCTCAAGTGGTTAAACAGTAACAAATGGTAATACCCTTTTAGACCTAATTTGTTCTTCTTACGGTAAGACACCCTGTCGGTTTCTAAAAACTTTGCTATTTTACCTATTCATTGTTGACACTAACCAGGAGTTTTATGCAAACAATATTAGGAGCAGGCGGCGCTATTGGAAAGGAATTGGCCAAAGCACTTACCAACTACACCTCTGATATTCGCTTAGTAAGCCGAAATCCGGAAAAAATCAATCCGACTGACCAGCTTTTGGCTGCAGATTTGTTGAACCCAGACGAGTTGGATCGAGCCATTCATGGCTCAGCTATTGTTTACATTACGGTTGGCTTCCCCTACAGCTACAAGGTCTGGCAAAAAGCCTGGCCTGCATTCGTTTCTCGCTTGATTAAAGCTTGCAAGAAACAAAACTGTAAGTTGGTCTTTTTTGATAATGTATATATGTATAGCAAGGATCATCTGAATCCGATGACTGAGGACACCCCAATAGATCCTCCCAGCAAAAAAGGGGAGGTTAGAAAACGGGTAGCCGATATGATTTTGGAGGAGATTAACCGAGGAGATTTAAAGGCATTGATTGCCCGATCAGCAGATTTTTACGGACCATCCATACAGCAGACGAGTATTCTTACAGAAACTGTTTTTAAGCCTTTGCATGAGGGAAAAACAGCTAATTGGTTAGCTAACGACCAATGTAAACACAGCTTTACATTTACCCCGGATGCCGGGAAGGCTACCGCTTTATTAGGTAATACGGACAGCGCGTACGGTCAGGTTTGGCATCTGCCCACCGCTCCAAACCCCTTAACGGGAAAAGAATGGGTGGAAGCTATTGCTAGCAAAATGGACGTTGAGCCAAAATATCGAGTTGTTGCTCCAATTGTCGTTAAAGTCATGGGATGGTTTATGCCAATTATGAAAGAATCCGTTGAGATGTTGTATCAATACGACAGAGACTATGTCTTTGATTCGGGAAAATTTGAAAACACATTTGACATCCGTCCGACTCCTTATAAAGAAGGGATAGAGCAGATCGTAGCCTCTGATTACTCTTAAAGATTCTTTTTTTGAGGCAGCCATAAAAAAAGCTAAGCCCTGAAATCCGAGCTTAGCTTTTTTAAAAAGTATATGGATCAAAAAATTAAGGTAAAAGTACCGTATCAATCACGTGTACTACACCATTTGATCCTTGTACATCGGGTACAATAACAGTTGCAGAACTGCTTCCACCAGCGATAACTACATCGTCACCAGACAAGTCTACAGTCAAAGATTCTCCTGCTAATGTAGGAACGGCCATATTATCCATAAGATCTGTAGACCGAACGTTTCCTGCTGAAGATACGTGATACGAAAGAACGGTTTCTAATGTTGCTACTGGAATATCAGCTAATTCGTTCCAGTTATCATTGCTGTCTAAAAGCGCCTGAAACGCAGCATTAGAAGGTGCAAAGACTGTAAAAGGACCATCTCCATTCAAAGCCGCTACAAAATCAGTAGTTAGGTCTGCTCGTGTTAGTGCTGCCACTAAACTTGATAGAGCCGGGTTACTTGTAGCAAATGTAACTACATTAGGAATACCAATCACAGCATCCACTCCGTGAATCACGCCATTAGAAACGTCCACGTCAGGTACTACAACTGAAGGACCTCCGTTAAGCGTTACTCCATCGTCAAGATTGACGTATAGAGAGGTCTGAGCACCGCCGAAAGATGTTTCGCTCAATGTAGTGTAATATGCATCCTGCAATTCAGATGACGTTATACCATCGCCAGCGATTACATGATTCGTCAAAACGGCAGATAAGGTGGCTGTCGGAATATCGCTTAATTCATTCCAATCGTCATTGCTGTCTAATAGTGCTTGAAATGCTGCATTATCCGGTGCAAAAACAGTGAATGGTCCCTCTCCGCTCAATGCGCCATCCAGTCCTGCCGCTTGTACAGCAGCTGCCAGGGTAGTGTAGTCGTCACTGTTCTGTGCAAACTCGACGATGTTTTGTGGATCCATATCCATATCGTCGTCGTCATCTCCGCAAGAAGTTAAGGTGATTAAAGACCCGAATAGCAACAAACTGCTAATCCAAATAAGTGAATGTTTCATAAAAAGTTTTTTGTTAGTTAATACGTAGTTCATACGCAAGACGAAGCAACTTGTTCATGACGTTGGCTACATCGACGATGATAAGACGCAAAATGTTTACGGCTTGACAAAAGTGTCTTAAAATTGTAAAAAAGTTGGAGGTTTTACCAACCATTTAAAAACAGACAAAAATTAGCCTTGCTTTAGGTATCCCTGAGCGAAATTTACCATTTCGTCAATTACAGGCTTTACCAACTCCCCACGCTTGTCTAAACTATACTCAACAAATGGGGCGGACGACTTATGCTCTTTCCGAGAGACTAAACCGCTTTCAGTCAAAATAGCGAGTTCGTGTGTAAGCATTTTATCACTAATCTCTGGAATTAGCCTTTTCAACTCGCTAAAACGGTGCGGGCCATTTTGGAGTTGGTGAATTATAAGTAATTTCCATTTCCCTCCAATCAACTCTAAAGTAGTTCTTATCGGGCATCTCGCCGTAATTCGAATGGGGCTGGGGTCTTGATTAGGATTAGGAATGGTAGACATACTTACAAAAAGGTTAGTTTTAAAACGAAGCTCTGCTGGTCAAGTTATAAATATATTGGTTTTATATTAAATCTAAGCTTTGCTATGAAACACAATAAAATTGCATTATTCGGCGGCTCGGGCCTTACGGGGCAACACGTTCTAAGTCTGGCTTTAGACCAGGGATTTGAAGTAAAAGCATTGGCTCGAACACCAAGAAAAATATCCCAAAGCCATCCAAATCTTGAGGTTGTGCAGGGAGACGTGCTCCATGCTGAGGACGTTTTAAGGTCAATCGAAGGTACAGATGCCGTTGTCAGTTTGTTTGGGCATGTTAAGGACTCACCGAAGTGGTTACAAACTCGGGGGACTAAAAATATAATTCAGGCCATGCAAGATGAAAATATAAAAAAGATCATCTCTCTTTCGGGGGGTGGGTTACCTTTTCCGGAGAAAGATCAACCTAAGTTTATGGACAAGGCGATTCGCTTCATCATGAAAATAGCTGTTCCAAAAGTATTGAATGACGCCATTGAACATGCAGAGGTTCTAAAACAGAGTGGTTTGGACTGGATAATCGTTCGGGCACCTCGACTTACTGAAGAGTCCAAAAAAGGAGAATATCGAGTGGGTTGGGTAGGTGTCAACGCAAGCACTAAAATTGGCAGAGCCGATTTAGCCCCTTTCATTGTAGATCAAATCAATGACGAAAAATATATTCATCAAATGCCCTTCGTGAGTTATTAAGTCCGTTGGAAGAGTTTTCGATGTTTTCTTATAAATGCACGAAATGAAGTGGCCGGCCGACCCGTAATGGTTTCGACAAAATTTGTCATCTCCGGCGTGGCGGAAAACCGAGGGAGATAGTGCAACATGATCAAAACAAAAATGTATCCCGTGGAAAGCCCTTTCTTACGTTCAGTGACGAAAAAAGAGAGCAGATTGGGGCTAGTATACGTGACGGGAAGCCGGGTCTCTTCCGCGATGATGGCCGTCATCTCTTCAAAGCTAAGTTGTTCCTGATTAGTAAGTGCGTATGCTTTTCCGGCATGAGGAATGGGATTCTTAAGAATATCTGCTGCTACTTCCCCTACATCCGCCACATCAATCAATGTAAATTTAGCATTACCTGCTGGTAAATAGACTCGATGGTGTTCCACGATATCCTCTAAAAGGGTGGTAGTGAAATTCTGCATAAAATAGGCGGGGCGGATAAAAGTATACGGTATCCCGCTGTCTTTAATTCGCTTTTCGATTTTATGGTGAGGAATCACTGAGCTCTTCTCAGCTCCTTGTACTGACAGAAATACGATGTGTTGTACTCTATTCTTTTTTGCACTAGCGATTAGCGGTTCAAAATACCGTGCTATGTCTGTCAACCGAGGTGGGCGAAGTAAAAATAAAATGTCGCAGTTATTAAGAGCTGTATCAACAGAATGGTCGTCGCCAAATTCAAATTGGATGGTTGGGAATCCTTGCAGCTTATCATTCTTTGTAGACCGAACACCCGCCAAAACTTCTATATCGTTTGACTGCCCTGAAAAAGCCTGTAAAACGGCTTGTCCTACATTTCCTGTGGCTCCGGTGATGAGAATTCTAGGCATTTTGGGAGTTTTACCGGACATGATGAATCTGAAGCTGCTTAGCCAAATATAAATAATTTCTCTGCGCTAAAATGAAATATGAAAACGACGATTTATTTCTAAAAGCCCAGTTAGAATCGGCTGAGTATGTTCGTCACTGAATAATTATAATGCCCCCCAAACAAATTTACATGAACGAGCAAGGGATACAAGTTGTGAATGTCCATGCGTGTTGAAAAGCCGGGCTCGAGCGGATTGATTTCCTCGTACCCCTGATAAAAAGCAGCGTCAAAACCGCCGAACAGCTTTGAAAATGCCAGATCCATCTCGGGATGCCCATAATATACGGCCGGATCGATAAGAACAGCCCGTCCATCCGTATGAAACATATAATTCCCGCTCCATAAGTCCCCATGGAGTAAAGAAGGTGCACAGTCGGGGATCAGTTGATCCAATCGGCCGACCAGGCGGTCCCAGTGCAAGTGCCATTGGGCATCAATTTTTCCGCTATCTATGGCTTGCCGAAGTTGAGGTTCAATGCGTTGGGCGCAAAAAAAATCGATCCACTCATCCATCCACTGATTCGACTGAGGCAAGCGACCGATATAATTGTCGTGATCAAAGCCGAATTGTTTCCGGGTTTGTTGGTGCAGCCTGGCCAGTCGCGACCCAAAATCAAAAGCCTCTCCACGAGAAGCGGTGGGAATATATTCCATCAGCAAATATCCCGGTTGATCGGCCTGGGGAGCATCCGCTGCAATGACTTCCGGAACAATAAGTCCGGTCCCTGCAGACCTTAACGCACCCAGGCCTTCCGATTCCCGGATGAAAAAATCTTGCGGAACATCGGCATTTACTTTTAAAAAATAAGATCCCTTCTCGGTTGACAGGACAACAGTTTGATTAATGCAACCACCCGATACGGAATGCATGTCCGTAATATGTATATCCCACTCTTTGAGAAGAACCTTTCTTATGCTTTGAGGTATCATCTAGGCCTGTTTAGATCTATCCATAAAGATAGGGCAGATCCGGCCCGAGACCGAATACCGCTCGGTCTATTATTTCAGAAAGGCAAAACGATTTCCGTGTCTTATTCTATAAGGTATTAAAACAGCCGCTTATCGCGCAACATCCAGCCCGTTATGCTGTACCGCCGCTGAGTGGCGGGAAGTACTTCGTGCTCCAAGATGCTTTCGAATAGCGCCAGCCGCCCTACTTTGGGTAGAATTTCTACTGAACCGCCCTTGTTGTTCTCCGGATAGAGGAGTAAACGGCCATCGTGTTCCGGTCGCCAGTCAAAATTCAAATACAGGACAATCGATACCCGGCGGTTATCGTCGGAATGAAAGGCATCCACATGCCGGTGATAGCAGGTGTTGGGGGGATACTGAGTCATGTGTACTTCGTAGTCTTGCAAACCCAAAAAACAACGACGATTCAATGCCAGCCGCAGGTGGTCCAGCTCACGTAAATAGCTTAGAGTATGCGGCTGCTGCGCATCCGGCTCTAGCCACTTGATGTAGTCTCCTCGCAAGGTGTGAATGACTTGATGAGAGGCATCCTTGCCCACACCGGCCTTATGAAAGGCTCCGTCGGCCTGCTCCGCCTGCAGCTCAGCTAAAATCCCCGCACAGCTATCGGCCGGCAAAAAGGAGTCTGCCACGCCATATCCCTTGTCATAGAAATCCTGAATCAGGCGGCTGTAGATATCTTCCGTGGATCGGGCTCGTACTTCCATGTTTAAAAAATTTCACGAAAATACTACCAAAAATGAATATGCCGCATCACTTGCTCCACATTTTTTTAGCTCCCCTGACCCCTGAATCTTTATTGGCTGCACCCATAGTTTGTAGGGGGCTTACCAATAACAAATATTTTCTGACCCTTTGCGATAGCGCTGTGGAGGGACGCAGCCGCGGGCTGCGTGTCCGAGCCCCAAAACAACGAGCGGGGCGAAGGACCGATAGCCCGTAACATAGCGACGGCCCGCCATACCAAATGGGCGGGCCGAATCGCCCGGATTCAAAATAAATAAAAAAATGATTACTACTGTATTAGAAAAACCATGCGATACTAAGAGGTCGTCTTTGATTCGGTTTAAAATTAGATAAACACCCTTAATCTCAGGTTCCCTGATTGTTTTTAAACCGTCAAGTAAATGGAAAGCTTCCATAAGACTACCAACCAAATCCAGGCTTAAAGCTCTCGCTCCCATTGTGGAGCCCGGATACCTCTATGTAGCGAATAGGTGGAAAGAAAAAAAGGATTCGCCTGCGGCCGTTCGATCATTTGGTCCTTATTTACCCTAACCAATCTTTAAAATCACTCACGCGGTCACGCGCTACGATAATGGGCTCCCCATCCCATTGTTCGACCCCTACCTTGAGTCGGCTATTGCTGTAGATGTTGACTTCCTGAATAGCGTCAAAATGGACGATCATGCCCCGATTGACCTGAAAAAAGTGCTGAGGATCAATCTCATCGGCCAGTGTGCTCAATGTGGCGTCTACCGGATACGAGCGTCCATCTGCTGTTCGCAGCATCGTCATTTTTTGCTCGCTGTAGATCAAATGAATCTGATCAACGGGGATACTTTGAAACTTATCACCAATTTTAATGCGGATGCGTTGCCGATAGCTTTTCCGGGGCTGCTGAAAGTGCTGGATAATCTCTTCCAGGGGCTGAGCCTGGTCTTTAAAATGCTCTTCGTATTTGTGCAAGGCCGCTGCAATGTCTTTACGACTAAAGGGTTTAAGCAAATAATCAATGCTGTACTGCTTAAAAGCCTGAAGCGCATACTGGTCGTAGGCTGTGGTGAATATGATCGGCTTTTTGAGCGGATGTCGACTCAGATAATCAAATACATTTCCATCTGTCAAATGAATATCCAAAAAGTACACCTCTACTTCGGCATGCAATGGACCTAAATCAGAAAAGGCCTGCAGCGAATGTGCTTCAGCAATAACGTCTACATTGTGGTCCTCCAGCATTTTTTTGAGCCGACGGAGTGCTACACCTTCATCCTCTAATAGAGCAGCTTTCATGCTTATCTTATTGTTTTGTGTTTGTTTCTCTTATCAAAGGCAGCTTTACCGTAAATGCGTCGGTTTGGTCTTCTACTGAAAAGCTGTCTTTTCCTAAAAGGGTATATCTCGAACGAATATTTTTCAAACTCTTTCTGGTACTATTTTCGATGAGCTCCTTTCGTCGCTTGGTATTCCAAATCACAATATGCCCCTCTTCCGTGTAAATTTTGATCTCCAAGGGGTGTTCTTTATCGAACGCATTGTGTTTTATCGCATTTTCAATAAGCAATTGTAAACTCATAGACGGCAGATCGGCTTCCAGGTCGGTATCGGAAACATTCACCTCATAGTAAAGGGCATCTTCAAATCGACTCTTATACAATCCAATATAGCTTTCAGCAATTTCCAGCTCTTCTCGAACAGAACTTGTGGTTTGCCCCTGTTTCTCCAAAATGCTGCGATACAAACCGGAAAGAGCAGCTATAAAATCCTGTGCTTTTTCCTTATCCTCATCAATAAGGCCCGAAACTACATTCAATGAATTAAATAAAAAATGAGGGTCCATATGTGCGCGTAAGTTGCTCAATTCACTCTCTATTTTCTCTTTCTCCAGACGCTCCGACTTTTTCTTTTCCGCCTGAATTTCTTTAAAGAAGTATATGGAATGGAAGGTAAGTGAAATGATGACTGTGATAATAAGGGCCACCAGATAAAAGCCGCGATTGGATGGGTGCCATACCGTCGACCAGTCATAGCCGTAAATGAAAACCCACAAAATGATGTTCAAAATGAAGATCGTGAGTAAGCTAAATACGATCTGCCCCAGCACCCCATACAATGCGCGCTTTTTGGCATTTTGCTCCCAGGGATAATAATGATCCAGGCCGTCGATGACCATTCCATTGACCATACTGAGGACGAAGCCGTAATAGGTGCAATAAAGAGCCCAGTTCTTAATATCTTCCCATACAAACTCCGAGTTGAGTAGAACGGAGATCGTTGAGGTAACGATTGTCAGGATGAGAACCGTTTTCAGGGCAGACCCGAGCTGTTGCTTAAACTGCTCCCGAAATAAGATCTGGCTGAGACTATTTTGACTCATTACAGTTTTTTACAATTTGTAAGGCGCGTTCCTTTCCATATTTTGGGGCAAATGGCTCTGTGTCCTCCACCTTATCGAAAAGGGGAAGCACCTTTTTCATTAGGTCACATTGCATAGTCATATCTTCACCCATAAATTGAGCGTAGCCCATTTCGTATTCGATCAAATTCATGTGAGCGCGCGGGTTCTCGGGGTTTTGCTCAATCGCCTTTTCGTGCAAAGTAATAATTTTTCCGGAATATCGCATTCCGTAAGTAGCGGGGTCAGCGGTAACATAGCCGGTGTACAATAAACCCTCTAGAGTTGTAATCTCACTATTATCCGGCGAACGATCTTTCGCTAGCGACAGGTTTTCCTTGGCCCGCTCCAAGTATGCCTGTATGTTTTCCGATTGGCTTTTATTAAAGGCTTGCACAATGTCAACATTGGCGGCATAATAGGCGGGAAGCCATTTTTCGGTTTCAGCATGTGAAATACGTTGAAATAAAGCGATAGCCTGTTCATTTTTATTCTCATCCCAAAGTTCAAAGGCCTGCTCCATCGACTTTTCATACGATTGGGCATGCGTGAAAGAAACCGTAAGCAATAGAAACAAGATAGAAATTGATATTTTCATGGTTTGTTTTTTTTATTGAGGTGGATTAAAACTGGATTTCAAGACTGATCGGCTGGTCTTTTACTTCAAATTTCGCATCTTCCCATTGTGGGGGACCGAATCGTCCTATCGCATTTCGGGAACAAGCAGTAGGTTCTTTAGGAATTCCAAAAAGATTGGTGTCGAGCGCTTCATTTCCATTTACATCCTGAAATAAAGAAATTCCGTAAACACCGGCTGGCACTTCACGAAATTGCACTTTTGCCGCCTGATTCTCAATACCGGCTATTTCACCTTTATATCTGGTTTGCAACCAATTCCCCTCGGAATCATACAAGGCGACATATACCTTACCCTCATTAGACTCAAAATTTGTAATGTGCACATCTAGCGTCGTCCCCGATTGAGCCTGCAAACCCCAAAATCCCAAGACCAGTGTAAGCGTAAAAAATAGTTTCGTTTTCATATCTGACATTTTCTATGGTTAATAATGAAAGCAAGATGGCAGTTATACGCTAAAGATACAGCTCGTAATGCGATGAACCGTCGAATCAAAGGGATGAACTGTGTTTTTATCATTTTTTTTGGGGCGATCCCTCGAGGGTCCTCCATGCGGCGGACACCTCGGGGCGTTATGTTCCGGGGCTCTCTATTCGCTCGGCCCTTCGCACGCCTGCCGGCGTACTCGGTCTTCCTCCCTCCGGTCGTCACTTCGGCCTACCGGCGGCGGACAGCTACCTTTCAAAATCCGGCTGTTCCTGTTTACTATGATCGTTTTGGGGAAAGGAAAGACAGACAATGAAACCCCGGTCCGCCTCAGGCGGCCCCCTCCACAGCACTATCGCAAACCCTCGGATAGAAGCTTACGGCAGAGCGAATATCAACTGAATTTCGTTTTGGAATTCCGTTTCCCATCCTGCCCGCCTTTCTTCAGTATCATCCCCATGCAGAACATTATGCACTCGCGCATGGCATCCTGCAGCGGAGTAATACAGGCAGCGCGATGCATCGGCAGTCAGGAAGAATAGTAAAAAACCCGTATCTTAACCCTATATAATTATTATACCGACTTCCGATGATGACACGGACAAGAATCTTCAGACCTCCGATATCTGCAGAAAGGCAGTGCACTCGTTTTACCACAGACTTAGTAGCGGCCGGCATGAATTTACGGCATATCGGGGTATTACCGCGGCCTAAAAGCAGCCGTATGACTGAGATTACGCCTATAGACAGGAGAAAAATACAAGAGACTAAAAGCCTCGGTCATGATTATTATAATCGGAGGTATACCGCAAAAAAAACAGATATACCTGCAGCTATGTGTTGTATATGTCTGATAAAATGAGAGATATAAGTAAGTTATGTG
>Ga0209931_1001853_pt1 | contig 11175 bp, 10 predicted proteins | sample SalPonR1_B_D1_MG_FD_185697 | JGI IMG/M metagenome (GOLD analysis project Ga0209931, IMG submission 185697) | Salt pond soil microbial communities from South San Francisco under conditions of wetland restoration - Salt Pond MetaG R1_B_D1_MG... ...
CGCGAGCGGGCCGCCGAGATGCTGCACCAGGTGGGCATCAGCGAGCCCGGCCAGCGCCTGCGCCAGTTTCCGCACCAGCTGTCCGGCGGCATGTGCCAGCGCATCATGATCGCGATGGGGCTGCTGTGCCAGCCCGACCTGCTGATTGCCGACGAGCCGACCACCGCTCTTGATGTCACGGTTCAATCGCAAATCAATACGCTGATGGGCGAGTTGTCGGAAAAATCGTCGACCGCCATCATGCTCATCACCCACGATCTGGGCGTGGTCGCTGGCCTGTGTGACAAGGTGCTGGTGATGTACGCCGGCGAGGTGATGGAGACCGCCGACGTGGAACCGCTGTTCGCTGACCCGGCCCACCCGTATACCCAGGGCCTGCTCAAATCGGTGCCGCGGCTGGACCGCGAACACTCCGGCATCCTCAGCGCCATCCCCGGCAACCCGCCCGACCTGGTCGACCTGCCCGAGGGCTGTCCGTTCCGCGCGCGCTGCCCGCACGCGTTCGACAAGTGCATCGAACACCCCGACCTGTTCGATGCCGGCGAAAACCGTCTCAAACGCTGCTGGCTGGACGACCTGCCGCCGCTCGAAGAGGAAGCGGACGCCGCCGGGCGGCAAGGCGGGCAGGCCTGATGCGCGCGCCGATACTCAAGGTCGAGGACCTCTCGGTTCATTTCAACATCGATGCCGGCGAAGGCCTGTTCCGTCACGACTACAAGACCATCAAGGCCGTCGATCGGGTCAGCTTCGAGCTGGGCGCGGCCGAAACGCTGGGCATCGTCGGCGAATCCGGTTGCGGCAAGTCCACGCTGGCGCGTGCCATTCTCGGCCTGGTCGCCCCGGCCGGCGGACGCATCGCCTGGCTGGGCGACAACCTGGTCGGCAAGACCGAAGAGGAAATGCGCGCCAAGCGGCGCGAGCTGCAGCTGATCTTCCAGGACCCTTACGGCTCGCTGGACCCGCGAATGACCGTCGGGCAGATTGTCGGCGAGCCGCTGAAGAATTTCTTCCCGTCGATGTCGCGCATGCAGGTGCGCGAACGCGTATCGGGCATGCTAAAGATGGTCGGCCTGGCGCCGGAGCAGATCAACCGTTACCCGCACGAATTCTCCGGCGGCCAGTGCCAGCGTATCGGCATCGCCCGGGCATTGGTCGTGAATCCCAGGCTGGTGGTATGCGACGAGCCGGTCAGCGCGCTGGACGTCTCCATCCAGGCCCAGATCGTCAATCTGTTGAAAGAGCTGCAGAAGAAGCTGCAGCTGTCGCTGATCTTCATCGCGCATGACCTGTCCGTAGTTCGGCACGTGTCGAACCGGGTGCTGGTGATGTACCTGGGCAAAGTCATGGAGATCAACGACAGCGAACGGATCTACCGCACCCCCGCGCACCCCTACACGCGAGCCTTGATCGAGTCGGTTCCGATTCCGGATCCCAGGGCCGAGCGCGAGCGGGCCAGGCGATCGCTGGGCGGCGAACTGCCGTCGCCGACCAATCCGCCTTCAGGCTGTGTTTTCAGAACGCGGTGCCCGTTCGCGCAGGAAAAGTGCGGAGCGGCCGAGCCGCCGCTGGAGTCGCTCGAGGACGGGACGCGGGTGGCTTGCGTCCGGCACCGGGAGATCAAGGACGAGCTGGCGTTGTAAGCCCGGTTGCCGATGTGATTGTGGCGATTGACTCAGAGGTTCTCTCGTCGTCCCGGTACGCGCTTACGCGATCGACCTCCAGCCAGAACGGACCGTCGATGCCGTCGAGGATATAGAAACCGAGCTGCTCAACCGACTCGAGATCGATCTCCGGAACACTTACCGGCTCGCCAAAGACCGTCGAGCGCAGGTCGGAAAATGGGGCCCGGACGACGCGCCAGTCCTCGCTTGTATCGAAAGGCATTCGGCGGGAAACGCTGCGCCATCCGTAGCGCTGACCGTCGTTGACCTCGACTTCGAAGCTGCGGCCGTTACCGCGCACGCGCATTTCCAGGCCGTCGAAACCGGAGAGGTCGACACTATGCGCAGTTCGCACGGATGTGAAGCCGCCACCGCGGGTCACGAGCGTGCCGTCGAAGCGCATGACGCCATCGACAATATCGCGGTAACCTTTCGAGCGCCCGCCCATCACGCCGTCGTTCACGATGGCCCACCCCGATCCGGTGTCGCCTTCAAAGTCGAAAAGCAGCATGGATCCGTCTTCCGCTTCACCCCCCTGGGCGTGCGACGTCGAACAGGCCAGGATGAGGCCGAAACTTGCAAGTAAGCGAACTGCTGGCTGAAACACACGCATCTCCCGAGCTAGGGCAATCGTAGAATATTTCGACAGCATCGCCCGAATTGCGTGAAAGAAAGGTCGTAAATCGAAGCAGGCCATGCATCGAGTGACCTGCCGGTTCACCGGAAGCGAGGTAAACCCCGCGTCTACTCGGCCGGCGGGTCGGCGCGGTGGACGCAAACTTTCTGCGACAGCGGGTAGACCGCAAGTCCGAACTGATTGTAGACGGCAACGTCCGCCGCATCGCGGCCGTATCCGATGGCAACGTAGCCCGGCCTCAATTGCTCCTGCGTTGCGTCGAAGGCATACCAACGCCCTGCAATGTAGGCCTCGAACCAGGCGTGCATGTCCATTGGCTTGAGACCGTCCAGGTAGCCGACTACCAGCCGGGCGGGGATACTCAGGCTTCGGCACAAGGCGATGCCCAGGTGCGACAGATCGCGGCAAACGCCCGACTGCCTGAGGTTGACGTCCACGGCGGAAACGGGCACGTTGCTGCTTCCGGGAATGTATTGGATGGAAGAGCGCAGCCAGGCCTCGATCGCCGCGACCTGGTCGTAACCGAGAAGCCGGTCTGCGGTAATCTCGACGGCCATGTTGTAGAAGCGGTCCGATTCGCAATAGCGACTCGGCAGCAGGTAGGCGAGTACGGCGTCGGGAAGATATTGCACCTCCACAAACGGCGCGCCGGGCGCGCGGTCGATCTGGTCGGGGATCATTATCCTGGACGCCGTATTGATCGCGAACGGTCCGATGGGTGCAACCAGTCGCTGACAGAGATTGCCGTACAAATCGGTAAATTCGGAAATCGGTACGCTGGGTTGAAGCCGGTACTCCTCCCTGATGATCCATTGGTGCGCCCCGCTTCTCGGGCGCAGCATGAGCACGAATGTCGTCGGCGCCGGAATGTCGAATGTCAACTCACAGCTTGTGTCCAACCACATATCGTCTCCAGCAGTCTTGTGAGATCCCCATACTACAGCCGATGCGGCGGAAATAAACCGAGATAATTATTCCGAGACGGCAACAGGCAGGATTCTCCTGCCGGGACTCTGGGCTCGAGACATCAGAGCCGGCGTTTCAAGTTGAGTTCTTTAACCTATGTTGTAGCTGATTACCCGGATTGGTAACTACAATATGCTATCGATCTTTTTTTATGAGGTATGCGCAATGGAAGAGAATCAAGCGAAAGGAAAGTGGAAGCAGATTACCGCCAACATCAAGCGGGAGTGGGGCAAGCTGACCGACGATGAAGTGAGCCAGGCCGAGGGCAATTTCGATGCGCTGGTTGCTCGCATCCAGGAAAAGTACGGCGAGAGCCGGGAGGCGGTCGCCAAGAAACTCAACAAGATAATGGAGTGACTGCAGCGCCGCGGCAAGCGGGGACGGCCATATGCACGCGAGCAGCGCCTTGTATCGTGGACCCAGACACGCTCTGAAAGTTACAGAATCAGTGGCGGGGTAACCTAGATCTTATCGATTGCGCGATATGGCGTTCAAAGTGTTGCGAGAAGCTTATAACGCACGCTTCCGCCAGATACTTGTCCGTGTCCCGATATGGTCTTCGGTGTGTTTCTATCGCTTTCTTCGGCCGATGCTCGCGACCGACACTGACGCTTCCTCGCCGTGGATGTTGCGGATGGGCGCGCCTTCTTCCGGGCCCCAGGCGGAGGCATAGACCACTTCCCAGGTAGCCGGGTACAGACCTGATTCCATGCGTGCGGATTCGTATGCATTCAGCAGCGCCATTGTTTTTTTGCGGCTACCAAGGCTGCGCTGTCGGTCGCTGTCGGCATCAATGGTGCCGGTGGCCATGAGTTCGTCGAGCAGGGCACGCGGGCTGGTGTAGGTGGTCGTGATCCAGTCGGTGTCCAGAACCGGCTCGCCGAACCCGGCGCGCATCATGGCGTCGCCTATGGTCTGGACATCGGCGAAGGGCCCGACATGCGACTGTTCATCGACTTTTCGCCAGGCTTCCCGCAATTCGGTCAAGGTGTCCGGACCGAAGGTCGAGAACAGAACCAGTCCGCCGGGCTTGAGGACGCGCCTGAAGCCGTTGAGCATTGCCGGGAGGTTTTCGCACTGCTGAAGCATCAGGTTGGAGTACAGGAGGTCGACGCTGGATTCGGCCAACGGCAGTGCATTGGCATCGGCGGCGATGCGTTCGAAGCGCTTGCGCAGCCAGCCGCGCTCGGCGCCGGCGCGGGCAAGCATCGGCAGCGACCAGTCCATCGCCACCACGCGGGCGTCGCTGAAGCGTTGTGACAATGCTTTCGCCTGCACGCCCGGCCCGCAGCCGAGATCGACAACAGTCTTCGGCTCGAAGTTCAGGCCGTCGAGCCGTTCGAGCAGGCGCCCGGCCACCTCTGTCTGCACCCTGGCGTGCCGCGTGTAGTGGTCGGTATCGCGGCCGAAGGCGCGTTTAATGGCAGTTTTATCGAAGATTTTATTGCTCACGTTTTTGCTTCATCTTCTTTTCATTTGTGCCTCGCATAAAAAGTCAAAGGCCGTTTTGCCGTCGGCTGCGCCGGCGGATACGATCTGCTTGAGGTGCGGCAAAAGTAGGCAAAATTCCTCGTGTCGCGAATGCGCCCGGCAGCCTTGCTTGGTTACTTCTTGGGGCGACAGGATTATCACGACAATCGCGACTCGCATCAGCCGACGAAGCCGGCGGCGGAATAGCTTCGGGACTTGCTTTCCGCCAACTCGATAGAAATTGGAGTCTAAGCCAAATCGGAACAATCCCCAATGAAATCACGAATGGCTTCGGCTACCGCCGCCGCATCAGTCAAGAAGGGCGCATGGGCCGCCCCCGCAATCTTCACGAGTCGGCTGTCCGGCAACAACTGGTGCGTATGCTCCAGCGACGCCCACGGCACCAGCTTGTCACGCCGCCCTCCGAGCAGCAGTACCGGGCATTCGATTTCGGCCAGGCGACCGGCCAGGTCGGTGTCGACCAGTAGCTTCAAGCCGGCGAGCAGTGCGGCCTTGTCCGGCAATCCGTGGCCAAGCGCAAGCGACTTCAGGCGCTCGAGCTCATCGCCCGGGTGAGCGCTGCCCCGGACTTCCAGGGCCAGGAAGCGGTTGACGACAACTTCGACATTGGCGGCCAGTTCAAGGGCCATAGCCTTGACAAGACCGGCCTCGACGCCTTCGGGCCAGTGCTCGCGGGCGATGAAGCAGGGCGTGGCGGAGACCAGAATGAGCCCGGCAAAGTTTTTCGGGTATTTCAGTGCGGCCTGAATGGCCAGCAGCCCGCCAAGCGACCAGCCCATCAAAAAGCTGTCTTTCGGCAGCTCCCGAACCAGGTCGTCGACCAGCGTGTCCGCGTCCTCCGGCCAGGGCTTGCCGCGACGTTGCCCGTGGCCGGGCAGGTCGATGCCGCGCCAGTCGGCGTCTGGCAGGGCGTCGGCCAGATCGTTGAACAGGCCGCTGTGCATGGCCCAGCCGTGCAGCACGCCTATTTGCGGTTGGCTCATGATTGAATCATCCTGTTTACCGGTGCCGGGATTCAGGCCGTGCACTCCAGCATTATCTCTACCAAGCTGATCGATTTGTTCGGGCTTGTCCGCGGCCGACTGCGTGACGCGCCGTCGGGCTGTGCTTTCCGACAGGATGAGTAGCCGCATGGCGGACATCGGGAAACCGCTTTTTTTCCCGTCTTTTGCCGGTTGCCGATGAGGATACCGCCATGGCAATATGATTCCTGTTGAAGGGTTGGTTGAATAGATGCGTGATGAGAGCGGCGACTAGATTGGCAATTGGATCGGCAGTCGGATCGGCAGTCGGATCAACGCTGAAACCGGCGATGAGCAAGCATCCAGTATCCGAATCAGACACACGCCGTGTCAACCTGAAAGTGCGCCTGAAAGTCGACAGCGTGCTGGATGGCATCTGGCCGCCGGTATGCCTGGTGTGTGGGCAGGGCAGCGATACCGGACTGGGCTGCTGCAGCGGGTGCAGGGCCGATATGCCGGTCATGGAAGGATATTGCCGGACCTGCGGCCTGGAACTGGCGCGCACGGTCGAAGCCTGCGGCGACTGCGTGGGTCGCCCGCCGCCGTTCGATCGTGCCGCGGCCGGTTTCGGCTACCGGGCGCCGGTTGCGTCATTGGTCCAGCGGTTCAAATTCGACCGCGATCTGGCCGCTGGGCGTGTGCTGGCACGCCTGCTCGCCGAGCGGATGGTGGAGATCGGTGCCGCACGCCCCGACCTGATGATTCCGGTACCGCTGAACTGGCGCCGCCACTGGCGACGCGGTTTCAACCAGGCCGAGCTGCTTTGCCGCGACCTGTCGCGCCACTTCGGGGATCTGCCGTGGGCCGATTCGCTCAAGCGCTCGCGGGCTACCGTTATTCAATCGGAATTGCCCGCCGATCGCCGCGCCGGGAACGTCAAGGGCGCGTTCGCGCTCGGCCGTCTGCCGCCGGGCGTGCATCACGCGGTGCTGGTCGACGACGTGATGACCACCGGCGCGACGCTTCGAGAATGTGCCCGCGTGCTCAAGCGCGCCGGCGTGGATCGGGTGGATGTCTGGGTGGTCGCGCGGGCTTGACCGAAAAGCTGGAATCGAAGGACGCGCAAATTTTCGCCTTTCGCCGTCAGCGCCTCAAAAAAATCCGTATAAAACCGCGGCCCGCCTTTCAGAATCGATTTACTTGCTGAATCCGCTGGACTCGATTACGGTGTTGACCAGCTTGAGCTTGTCGATGACCGTCGGCGTGAGCACGAACGGGTAGGGGTCGGGCTGGTCGAGGCTGCGGTTGAGCAGATTGATGTTGACGGCCAGCTTCACCCAGTGCTCGATGCGTTCGTCCATGTCGTCGCTGACCGCGCTCGCCGGGGCCATGCCGATGGCCGCGGCCGTTTCCAGCGTGTCGACGATCTGCAGCAGGTGGGCCCAGCACTCGGCCCAGTCTTCCCAGGGGTGTGAGCTGGCATAGGCACTGACGTAGTTGTCCTGCCAGCCGGGTTTCGCACCCTCGTTGTAGTAGCGGCCCAGCGCGGCCTGGTAATCCTCGCGCTCGTCGCCGAATATCTCGCGCACGCGGCCCAGCAAGGGGCCGTTTCGCACCAGGCGGTCCCAGTAGTAGTGACCGCTTTCGTGGCGAAAATGGCCCAGCAGGGTGCGCTGCGCCTCGTTCATGGCCACGCGCATGCGCTCGCGCTCCACGTCGTCGGCTTCGGCGATATTGATCGTGATCAGCCCGTTGGCGTGACCGGTCATGATCTGCATGCCTTCATGGCTGTCGTGGAATTCCAGAGCTTCGCCCGGGTCGTCCTCGAGGAATGCGAACGCCAGCCCGGTCTGCGGCTCCAGGTCGCGCCCGACCAGCGGCAGACGGTGCCGCCGCAGGTCGTAGATCAGCCTTCGCTTGCGCTTTTCCACCCGCAGCCAGCGTTCGCGGTTGCCGGGCTTGTCGAGGTTGGGAATGACCTGGTTGAGCCTGCAGGCAACGCAGAACGGATTGACATCATCTTCCGGCACCATCCAGTTGCACGCGTCCTGATCGGCGTAATTACGGCATTTGCGGTAATGGTGGCCGCGCGCTTCCGGGGCGAGCGCCACAAACCGTCCCCTGCGGTCGGGCTCGAACGCCGAGAGCACCAACTCATCGGGCAGAAAGCCCAGCTTGCGGCCGCATTGCACGCACACGGTGTTTTCGAAATAAAGCGTGTTGCCGCAGGTGCATCGAAATGTCTTCATTCGGGAGCCGACTGGAACCAGGTCTGCGAGATATGCTGGCCGATGTCACCCAATTCAATCTGGATGCGATCGATGAATTCGCTGAGCGGCTCGCCCTTGAGCCGGGCCATGCGCGCCGAATCCAGGTGGCGCATCAGCGCCGTGGTCGCGCGCAATGCGCTGTCGTCTTCACCGGGCAGGCCGGTCAACAGCGATTCCAGGGCCTTGAGGCAGAATATTGCCGAGCGCGGAAACAGCCGGTCGCGCAGCAGGAAACGCAGCACGTCGGGCCCGGCAACACGGGTGCGGACGTGGCGACGGTACATCTGGTAGCCGGTCAGCGATTTCAGCACGCTCATCCACTGGATGGATTCGAATGCCGGGACTTCCTCGGCCTGTTCCGGCAGCAGATCGTCGGCGCGTACGTCGAGGATCCGGGTCGTCACGTCGGCGCGTTCCAGGTAGCGCCCGATCAGTATGAAATCGTAGGCGTAGTCCTGGCTCATGGTGCCCATCAGCATGCCGGCAATCTGCTGCGAACCGAGGATGAGGTCGGCCAGCGATTCGTGCCGGCGGCGCTTGGAGACATTGCCGGTGATCTGCTCGGAAATGCGCAGGTACAGCCCGTTCATCTGTTCCCAGACTTCGCGCGGCAGCAGATCGCGGGCCGCGCGCATGTTCTCGCGCGCAAATTCCAGGGTGGAGCGGATGGAGCCCGGATTGCGTTCGTCGGCGATCAGGAATTTGGCGACCTGGCGCTCGCCGACGTCGTCGTCGTAAAGCGCTTCGAACAGCTCGGAATTGCCGGTAATGCGCACCAGCGGTTCCCAGCCCGGCGCGATTCGTCCCGGGAGGTCGAGGTTCAGGTGGGCATTGACGTTGATCAGGCGAGCAAGGCCCTCGGCGCGTTCCAGGTAGCGTCCATGCCAGTAAAGGTGTTCGGCGAGGCGTGCGAGCATCATGATGCACCTCCGGCTCGGCCGGCGGCCTCGGTATCGACGATCCAGGTGTCCTTGCTGCCGCCGCCCTGCGACGAATTGACCACCAGCGAGCCGGCCTTCATCGCCACCCGGGTCAGTCCGCCGGTTGTAACAAAGGTCTGCTGGCCGGAAAGAATGAACGGGCGCAGATCCACGTGCCTGGCGCCGACGCCGCCGGGCACCATGGTCGGGCAGGTCGACAGCGCCAGCGTCGGCTGGGCGACGTAGTTGCGCGGGTCGTCCTTGATCAATCTTGCGAACTCGCGCTGCTCCTTCCTGGTCGAGCGCGGGCCGATCAGCATGCCGTAGCCGCCGGATTCGTTGGCCGGCTTGATCACCAGTTCCTCGATATGCGCAAGCACGTACTTGCGATCTTCCGGGTCGCTGCATTTCCAGGTCGGGACGTTGGCCAGCTTGGGCTTTTCGCCTAGATAGTAGCGGATGATCTCGGGCACCCAGGCGTAGACCACCTTGTCGTCGGCCACGCCGGCGCCGGGCGCATTGGCCAGCGCCACCTTGTTCGACCGCCAGGCCCGCATCAGGCCGGGCACGCCCAGCAACGAATCGGGGCGAAAAACCTCCGGATCGATGAACGCGTCGTCGACTCGCCGGTAGATCACGTCCACCGGTTCCAGCCCGGCGATGGTGCGCATGAATACGTTGTTGTCGTCGTCGACGACCAGGTCGCGGCCCTCGACCAGCTCCACGCCCATCTGCTGGGCAAGGTAGGCGTGCTCGAAGTAAGCCGAATTGAAAACGCCCGGGGTGAGCACCACGACGTTCGGGTATTCGACCGGTCGTGGTGACAGCGAGGCCAGCATGTCGAACAACTGGGCCGGGTATTCGTCCACCGGCTGGATGCCGCTGTCCTCGAACAGTTCGGGAAACACGCGCTTCATCACCTGCCGGTTTTCCAGCATGTACGAAACGCCCGACGGGATGCGCAGGTTGTCCTCGAGCACGTACGGTCTGGGAGAGAGCGAGGCCAGCATGTCGAATAGCTGGGCGGGGTATTCGTCCACCGGCTGGATGCCGCTGTCCTCGAACAGTTCGGGAAACACGCGCTTCATCACCTGGCGGTTTTCCAGCATGTACGAAACGCCCGACGGGATGCGCAGGTTGTCCTCGAGCACGTAGACCGTCCCGTCACCGCCACGCACCAGGTCGCTGCCGCAGATATGGGCCCAGATGCCCAGCGGCGGCGAGAACCCGCGGCACTGCTCGCGGAAGTTCTCCGATCCGGCGATCAGGTCGGCCGGCACTACGCCGTCTTCGATGATCTTCTGGTCGTTGTACAGATCGTCGATGAACATGTTCAGCGCCCGCACGCGCTGTTCCAGACCTTCGGAGATGCTGTCCCATTCCTTCTTCGGGATCACCCGCGGGATCAGGTCGAACGGCATCGCGCGATCAATGCCGGTGTCCTCGAAATAGACCCGAAAGGTAATGCCGGCGACCAGCGCGGCAACCTCGCAGGCGGCCTTGCGCTCGGCGATCTCCTCGGCGTCCAGGCTCTTCAGATACTTCCAGAGGGCCCGGGATGCCGCACGCGGTCGGCCCGAGGTCGTGACGAGTTCGTCGTAGAAATCCGAAACCTTGTAGTCGTTTAAGTCCATGCCTTAATAAACTACACACTTGAGCGAATAAAACAACCCGGGCTGCTAGCATGTGGTTGTCCGTTCAGCGAAGAGGAGCAAAGATGAATATTGCGACGACCGAACATCCCGTGCTCGACGACACTGTGCTCGTAGTCGTCGATGTCCAGGGTCGGCTGGCACGCCTGATGCACGAAAGCGACGCCATGATCCATGCGCAAGGCGTGCTGATTCGAGCCTGTCGTCAGCTTGATATTCCTGTTGTCTGGGCCGAACAGTTGCCCGACAAGCTGGGGGCCACCGTCGACGAACTCCAGGAACCGCTGACCGGGCTTTCGCCGTGCGCCAAGTCGAGCTTCGGTTGCATGGGCGACGCCACGATCAGAGAGCGAATCGAGGCCTCCGAACGCAAGCAGGTATTGCTGTGCGGCATCGAAACCCATGTATGTGTCTGGCAGACTGCCGCTGCTTTGCTTCGGGATGACTACAGCGTGCACCTGATCGCCGACGCCACCTCGTCGCGCAGCAGGTTCAACCGGGACATCGGTTTTCGTCGCATGGAACGCGCCGGCGTTCATTTGAGCAATGTCGAGATGGTGCTGTTCGAGTTGATGGTGGATGCGAAGCATCCGAAGTTTCGGGATGTGACGAAGCT
>Ga0209931_1001855_pt1 | contig 11154 bp, 14 predicted proteins | sample SalPonR1_B_D1_MG_FD_185697 | JGI IMG/M metagenome (GOLD analysis project Ga0209931, IMG submission 185697) | Salt pond soil microbial communities from South San Francisco under conditions of wetland restoration - Salt Pond MetaG R1_B_D1_MG... ...
CCTGCTAAAGATCTGGTGGGTAAGGGAAGGTATGCCCAAAAAAGAAGAAAAAACTTAAAAATCGATGAAAAATCAGCAGTGAAAAATCAAAGACGAAAAAACTCTCTCATAAATCAGCTGGAATAACTCAACCCCAAAATCGATATCCCCTATAGGCTTTTTTGCAAAAGTCATTTCCGAATCCACCAGGTTAAGCCTGCCCTGAGTTTATCGAAGGGTTCAACACAATTTTTCATCGTGGGTGCGTTGCACCCGACGAAAACTTAGTTGTTAGCAGTAGTAATTTATGCTATTACTAAATCGTCTTTACTTAATTTCAGTTTGGGATTATCTAATTTTTTAATCGTTGTTCTAATTTTTACTCTATCAGATTGTGGTAAAAAAGTCGGTACTAAATCAGTTAAGTCAATTTTCAAAATTCTATTGATAACAATCAAATCTTTTAAGGAAAAAGGGCTCACACCATTTATAAGTTCAGACATATAGGATTTGCTTTGATGCCCCAAAACTTTCCCAAAGTCTTGTTGTGTTAAATTTAAGTTCTTTAGTTTTTTTCGGATAAGCTCTTTTCTTCGCTGGATAAATAATCGTTCTTTTTCGGCTATCAATTCCGCAAGATCACTATCACGAAGTTTTTTGTCAGAAATATTAGAATCGCCACTCCAATTTTGATTTTCGTACTCTTCGATTAAACCTCTTAATTTTTTTCTAACGGATTTGAACTTCGGATTTCCCTTCGATAGAACACGTAATTTTCTGTCCGCATTCATTGCTCGTTCAAAATCCAATTCATTTAGGATTTTCCCATTTTCAATTAGTTCTGATATGTCGAATTGTGTTTTCATAATCTTATTTTTTTAAATCCAATCATTAGACTTTAACCACTTTTTAATCGTATTTCTATTATTTTTAAAGGTCGTTTCGTATTCTTGATGCGTTCCAACCCAAACAGCAGTAGCTTCATTGTCATCAAACTCAATTAAAATCATTGTTCTGTGAATATTGATGTTAAAGAAGTAAAATCCATCACTATGAACGTTGTCCGCATCTTTTCTTGTCTTATTCAGTTCAGTTTGATTCTTCCAATTGTTATCGTTAATATCTTTAATCAGTTGGTCGATAGCTTTTGTCAAAGGAATATTCCCTCTGTTTTTTCTTTTAAGCTTTTCAAGTATTTTCTTATTGGTCAGTCTCATCTGCTATTGCAAATATATAAAAAGTTCGGATTATTACCGAACTTTATAGATTTTCTTTTATTACTGCCAACGGGAAGTGTATCTTTCAGTGGCGACCAAAGACGCACAGTCCTTTATTTTCAATCGTAAAGTTAGCAAAAAATCCTAGACTTTTGGTTTCAACTCCCAAACCTCGTCATTGAAGATACATAGTGTTGCCAATAGTGCTTATCTCTTCACCCAGTTTTCTAATTCAATATTGGAAATTCGTTCAAATTCATTTGTATTCTCTGTAATCATAATTAAATCGTTAGCAATTGCTGTCGAACCAATTAGAAGGTCAAAATCACTTATCATTAGTCCTTTTTTTCTCAATCGTACTTTTTCTTTTGCATAAATTGGGATTGAATTGAAAATTGGAAGAATTTTGACTTATTCTGAAAATGTGTCTATGATTTTATAATTCTTTTTTGGATTTGGACTGTTTTCCGCACCGAATATTAATTCTGCTAAAGTGATTTCAGAAATTGCGCAATTCTCAATATTTATTTGTTGAAATTTTTCATTCAAGTTGAATTTTCCTCGAAATAGATGGATACAGATATTAGTGTCGAGTAAATATTTCATAAAAGACTCGCAGTATTTTTCTTTTCAACCCTCGAAGATTTGATTTCGTTTATAATTTCGTCAGAAGTTCTATCATCATCCCAAGCTCCAAAAACCGATTTAATGTCAAATGTCTTATTTGATTTAGCCTCAATTGATTTAGTCAATTTGATAATCAAGTTTTTCTTAGCGCTGTTATCTAAATTTTTCAAATACCCGAAATACTTGTCCAATATTTTATTTGATATAGTTAAACTTCCCATTTTTAATTTTTAATGCAATATACTAAACTTTACTGAATTTTTTCTGCATTATTGGCAACGGATCTCGGCTATTAGTAGTTGGGGATTTCTTGCCCTAACTTTTCGGTTTAGCACTAACCTTTAATTTACGATTTTACTTTCAATTAAGCACTTAATCCCCAATTACTTATAGCCGATGTTACCCTTTGTTATTTTTTCACAAGTTGATAGTTGTTCACTAAAACCGAAGCTGAAATTTGAAGTATTCGCTCCAATTCTCTAATCATTTCAACTGTCAATTTCTTCTTTCGGTTTAATATCTCAGAGACTCGACTTTTTCCACCAATTACACCAACTAAATCTTTTTGACGCATATTCAATTCTTCCATTCGGATTTTTATCGCTTCAATTGGGTCAGGAGCTTCGATTGAATAGTGCTCATTTTCATAATTTTCTATCATTAATGAAAGAATCTCAGCTTCATCGCCTTCTTTTGTGTCAATAGGCGCATCAAAAATCACTTCTAAACGCTTTATTGCGTTTCGGTAATCATTTTCGTTTTTAATAGGTTTTAATTTCATAATCAGTTTTTTTAAATCGTGTAAGCATTTATTGTATCATATTCAGCGTGTGTTCCGATAAATCGAATAAATGCCCATTGTTTTTCGTAGTTAAATTTTACCACTAGTCGATAAGAGTTTCCTTTTATATTGAATACAACTCGACCATTTTTTAGAATACTTGCTGAAACATAAGTTTGCTTAACATCGTTTGGTGTATACCATTTAGCGCTTTTAGCCGTATCATACCAAGTTTTTAAATACTGTTCAGAGTCAGCGTGTTTTTCCCAATATTCTCTAAGTGTGCTTTTCGCAATTATTCGTTTCATCAGTCAGATTATGAAACAAATATACAATAAGTTCTCAAATATAGAACTAAAGAACAGAATTTTTTTATAATATAGGGTAACGGTTCAGTATAAGAGCAGTAGGGCAGAAAACATCCACGGTCTGTTCGGTTTAACTCAAGACATTTTTTGTTTTTACGGTTTTACAATTTACATTTTTAAAAGCTAAAACAAAAAATGTCGACCTTGCAAATAAACAATTGCCATTGGTGTATCATCAAATCGCCCTATTGTTTTTATACATTGTTACCCAAAATTTAAGAAAGAAATATAAAGATAAATTTAAGGTCAATGAATAACTCATTTTTTTTGATTTTTAGCAAAGAAATTGAACTAAAAATTACACTCTTAATTACTTTGCGGATTGAACTCTGGTTGACACTCTGAAATTGACAACGGAACTGAACTTTAAAAATCACTCTGAATTTCCAAGCGGAGTTGAACTCTGAATCGCACTCTGAAATATAAAGCGGAATTGAACCTTGAATCGCACTCTGAAATTTTAGGCGGAACTGAACTTAAAAACTGTGGATTTAGCATTTAAAAATCAAAAAAATCACGACTGAATATAAACTTTAGACTTAGTCTAAAAAATTAATGAAAATGACCAAAAACGCCGTATGAATAGCTGTGCGCATGAAAACTTTGGGTAACAATGTGTATATTCAATGGCTAGATTTGGGAGCTAAAACCAAAAGTCTGGGATTAATTTTCTAACTTTACGGTTGATAAATAAAGACTGTGTATTTTTGGTCGCCACTGAAATATACACGGAGCCGTTATCTGTAGTGCTTTTCCATTCAGTTTGTAGCGTTGGCAGAGACATACTCTTTTACAGTTTTGGTGGCGCGTTGGCTTGTGGGACTGTAAATGTGTATGGCTAGTTGCGTTGGCTATTCTATTGTTTCCAATCATAAATCAAATTTTCACAACCGCACCTGATTTTCTTCTTAACAGGCTCGTAAAGTTTCGTGGAAATGAACTTTCTGCATTCTTTACAGTAAAAGCTGCGAATCATTTTCTTCACATCTTCCCAAATCGCATCCAAGTCCTCAATACTTGCTTGAAAGTCATTATCGTGAGATGTAGTATTTCCAACAAACATTGGCATTCCTTTTATTTTTGGAATATTGGCAGTTTCCTTTAATTCCTTGCTTGCTTTTAATTTACTTTGAACTGCATCAAGGAGTTCTGGAGCCATTCTTTTTTCGTTAACGGTATTATCTCGATACGCGACTTTTGCTTCTAATTCAAACGCCACTTTTTTCATTACCTTTTCTGTGTAAATTCGAATATCATTTCCTAACCCATCCGTGTTCCTGTCATCCAGTTTTTTTAAAATACGTTCCTTTATGTCAACAATTCCTTTTTCGATTCCTGTTCCACTGTCTTGTGACCACTTGAAATTTCTTAAAAGCCAACCTTTGCTTTTAACTTCGCTGGAAACGAGTTCAAAAAACTCTTTTTCGTGTGTTAAGACTATCGTTTGGTAATCGCCAAATTTTTCTGTCAGAAGTTGAGCAAACCGATAACGATGAGACCTATCAAAGCTTGAAATCACATCATCCAAAACAAAAAATTTGTTTCTTTTGTTGAATGCCTTGACTGAAGCCAAAAAGAAAGATAATCCCAAACAATTTATATGGCTTTCACTAAGGTAAGCCTCTGGCGGTACTTTACGAACATCGAAGAATTTATAGTCAATTGTAATTCCAACAAGTTCTTCCTTTTTTGTTAGAGGTATAAGCCTTATATCTTCAACCTTTTCCTTTGGGTTCATCGTCGTGTAATAATCATTTATGTCTTTTGAAAACATAGAAAGAAAAATATTTAATGATTCCTCCTGTCTACTTATAAAGTCATCATACAGTAACTTAAATGTCACTTGTTGTTTTCTTAAAACTGATTCTTCCTTATTCAAACTGAGATATTCCTTATAAGCATTTGCAGTCTGTAACAATTTGGTGTATATCGTAAATTTTATACTGGACGCCTTACTTTCTTTGAGCTTTTTTATTTGTGATGCAAGAGATTCCAGCAATCCTTTCAATTCTCTTTCTTGAAGGGTTACTTTTTGAGGTTCTTTGATTTTTTCGGTTATTTCTTTACCTAATTCAGTAATTATTGAATTGAGAAGAGTTTTAAAAGAAGTTAATTTTTCTTTGAGCTTATCAAACTTTTCATCTTCTAAAGATTTGTCCTTCAATATCACCTCAAGGGAATTTACTTTGAATTGGATAACTTCCTTAAGCTCTTTGGCCTGCTCATCAATTGAGTTTTTTTCTTCTGCAAGTTGTTCAAGTTCATCAATTCGAGCATTCAATTCTTGAATAAGTTGAACTTTACTTTTTTCTTGTAAGCAAAGAGGGCAGTAGTCATGCTCCACAACATCCTTGGACAATACGGATTTACCTTCCTTTAAAAGTGCCAATAACTGTAAGCTTTTTATTTTTTCAGGTTCTTTCTGTAAATTTTGGAATGCAGTATAAAAATTATTGTACTCTGTATTGATTGTATTTGATATTTCTTTTAATTCTGAAACAACCTCTTTCACGCGGACGTAAAAATTAATCTCATCGCTTAACTTCGAATCTTCTTTGATCGAAATTTCTTTTATGACTTCATTGATGTCTTTACGGGACTTAACAACAATTTTAAGTTTAAGTGGCTTTATTAAATCATTTACACCATCAAATAATTGTTCGTCTGAATATGCGTTACGACCTAAATTTTCCAAAATGGTTTCCTGTCTCGCACTTTTACGACCTTCGTAGTCAGAGGATTTAATAGTTCGCTTTATTCTGCCAAAATTTCTCTTTAAAATTGTTCTAATTTTCGCAACCTTAGAAAAACCAATAATCTCTTGAAGTTTATTTAATTTCTCGGTCTTAGTGGCAATAATGAATTCAACTAAATCTCTATAACGTAATATTAGATTTTCGGAAGTAGAATCTACGATGTATTCTTTAAAATAATCTGTAGTATTCGATATATAGATTTTGTTAGAGCCATTTATGGATTTTTTTGCATCTAAGTCTTTATCATCAAAATTTAGATTTACATAGCCATCTTCATCATCAGAAATAAAAATGTTCCTTAATGCGTCTCTCCCACGGCCACTAATTTCCTCGGTCGATAAATGAGCAATATGATTACTGTAAAACCATTCAAATGAATCTGTAAGTGAACTTTTTCCTGTGCCATTATCGCCATAAATCAAAATGGATTTTTTATTAAGATTTAGGTTTAGTTTTTCTTTCACACCTCTAAGCCCATTTATTTCCAAGTTTTTAATTTTTGTCATCGGTGTCTTCTTTAGGGGTTTTCAGGGCAGAAATTTTCAATTCATCCAATTCATTTTGAATATTTGTATCAGTCAACTTATCATCGCTATAGAGTTTTACAAGCATTTCAACAGTTTTCTCGTCAACGCCTTCTATGTTCAATATTTCTGAAAAGAATTCATCAATCACTTCTTTTCTACTTTTAATTTTCTGTTCCATAATATTTTCCGTTATTCAAAGTTTTTCCAATCTATTTCAAAATTGGCTTTTAAATGTTTATTCATTATATCAAGACCAGATTTGTTGTTGCATATTGGGTAAACACCATATTTTTCCACAAAGTCCAGAATAAAATAGCTTTCAAGGTCTTCAACTCGATAGTTCCAAAATTTCCTTAGCATCGCAAAATTTATATACGTAAAGTATAATTGGTCTATTTTTCTGTAGTTGACCAATCCCAAGTTTTTGCTTTTACCCTCAAAATGTCCACTTAACCTACTGCCCATACTATTTGTTCGCTTTTCGCTCATCCCGATGTAGAGCAAACGAGATTTCTTAAATGGGTATTGGATTTTGGTATTTGCGGAAAAAATGAAGTACAAGCCTGTCAAGCCCATTAATGACTTTGTATTCTGTAAATCGAAAGTCTTAGGTTGGTCGAAGAATATTTTTAGTTCAGTTGGTTGTTCATTCATTTATGATTGCAATATACTTTTATTTGAAGTTATCAATTTACGGATTTTCTCAAATTTAGCATTGGCAGAAACAGCTCTTTTATTTTTGTGCGTTGGCTGGCGTTTTGCAAAAAATAAATGTGCTGTTTTAGCGGTGGCTTTGTGATGGCTCAGCATTACAGGTAACGGAAAGTGTATCTTTCAGTGGCGACCAAAGAAGCACAGCCCTTTATTTTCAGTTGTAAAGTTAGAAAATAATTCCCAAACTTTTCGTTTCAGCTCCTAAACCTCGCCATTGAAGATACATAGTGTTAGCTGTGGTGTTATTCAGTCGTCCATTGTTTTGGAAGCCCAATTTTTCGCAACATTTCATTAGCTTTTTCCAGTTTTTCGGGGAACATTATTCTATCATCATAGTTGTTTAGTGATTTGTCCACCTTTACAATTGGTATTTTACGCTTCTTTAATTCTTTTGTTATTTTCATAGCCTATGTCATTAGTTTCAAAGTTACTTCTTTTTCTTTTTCTTACGAACTAAAAATCCTTCATATTCAACATTTTTCTTAAAATTCTCCCAGTCGTCATTAGTTTGACCTAAAACTTCAAAATCCCCTTTAACCTCAGAAAGAAACTTTGTTATTCCCATTCGATAAAGTCTTGTTCTTGCTTTTGTGCTTCCTGTAGCATAAATCCAAGCATTTGGATATTTGTCAGTAAAAGCATAAACTGATGCAACTACTGTTGCTAGAACTTTTTCACTATCTCCATTATTAGAAATCACAATATCATCGATGTCTCCTGTTTCACTGTCTTTGTCGCCAAAAGCAAGGTTGTAAACATCTTTTAAATTGGTTGGTTGAAATCTAACTAATTTATGAATTAATCCATTTGAGCCTTCGCTAATGAATTCAAACGTCATTAATTTGTCGCTAGATGCTAGTGGATATTTCGGTAATTTCATCTATTTGCTGTCTTAGTTTTAGATTTTACACAAAATTACGATTTTCTTATACATCACAGCTAACGTTTAGTATATGAAAAGTAGCAGAAAAGTTTGTTCTTTTTTCGAATTGCAAATAAAGATAGCAGAAAGGACCAAACCTTTGGTTTAGCTCTTAACTGCTATTTTTTATATACCATGTTGTACCATGTTTTCAATTCAAATAATCATTAATGTTGTTTACAATAACATTTTTATTTAGCTCTAAATCACCAACAAAAATTATTTTATTATTCTTAACCACAATTTGTGTGGGATAAGTTTGAACACCTAATTCCTTAAATTCTTCAAAACTAAGTCTCGTATAAATAGACTTAAATCCATATCTTTCAACAAGTTTCATGTTTTCTTCAAATTTTTCTCCTTCTAAAAGAATATTTACTAGAAGAATATTACCATGGTGTTCTGGGTTAGATTTAGCCCATTTTTGTAGTTCTCCCATGTTTTTATAACAAACTGCACATTTAGAATACCATAAGTCTAAAATATAAGTTTTTTCGTCAAAATTAAAATTATTTAAATCGTTTAACTTCAAATCTTTTAGATCACTAATAATTAGACTTTCATTATTAATTTGATTTCGATAAAAAGATGCCCAATTCGGTTGAAGTATAAAATGAGTAAGTAAAATAATTATTATTGAAATTAACAAGCTAAAATGATTGCTTTTTATATAGTACGACAAGGCAAATAATAAAGGAAAAATAAAAATAAATCTTGCACTTCTAAGAATAGATTCAATGTCAAAAAAAAGTAGACCAATTGAAAGTATTGGAATTAACATGTACAAAATGAATTTGTTTTCTTTCTTGTACAAAAACCTATCAATTAGTACTATTAATACTCCAAATACTATAAAATAATATTCTTTAAATAGTAAAATTGAAATAACATAAGAAACAAGACTTATGATTATTTGTATTATCCTTTTTCTCATTTTATTGCCTTAAGAATCATCACATGAACCTGTACAAGACTGTAACCATAAAAAACCACAACCAAGTTCATCATCACGATCAGCAGGGCAGTCATCACTCTTATTACAATAATTGCTCAAACAACCCAAACCACCCCATCTACAGTTACATTTCTCTGATGCACTACCACCTAAGTTCGGATTGTTTTCTACAAATACCGGTCTTATTTGGTCATCAGATTTATTTAAATTTTCTGTAAACTCAACAGAATATAAAGTTGTAAAAGTTAAATAAATATCTCTATCAGTCCAATTATATTCAGACGTTAAGTTTTCTAATTTTTGCTTCCAAACTCGATTAAATTCTTCGTTATCAATACCATTAGATAATTCTCTGTTATTAATTTCATTTAGAAGTTCACTTAGGTAACTTTCTATTTTACTATTTTTTGATGTTGAAATTAGTCTCTCCAATTTATTATTCCAAATCGACAACTTTTTACTGTAATCTAATTTTTTAAAGTATTCTCTTTGTTCATCCAGACTAAGAATATTTAAATCAACGATTTCACTCTTCTTGAGTAATTTATTATTATTATTTATTTCATCAGTATTGCTATCTTCAGAGCAAGAAATGAATGCCAATATGGCAATTAGGAAAAAAAAGTTTTTAGTTTTCATATTATTATATTTTAAATTTAACATTACAGACTATAAATATTATTGCGATTAGTCTGTTTTATTACCGCAATTCACATAGTTAGGATGGTTAGCCCTGCGTTATTTTATTTAACCGCTGTTATTTTTTTAAATATGGTACAACGGTCTGGCTATGAGCAGTAGCGCGCAATCCAGCCTTTAATTTTCATTTTATTCAGCTAATTTAGCAAAAAATCTAAAACCATTGCTTTTCAATCCCGAACCCGAGCAATTGCTTATAGCTATTGTTGTGCACAGTATTCTGTTTTCAGCATGTTATTCAGAATTCTATTTTCACAGTCAGCTTTTAAAATCTCAAATTATTTTGTTTAGTTTCAATCGTTTTTTATTTTCAAAGCGTGATTCAGAGTTCAGCTTTTTACCCTGTTTTCATACCACTATTCAGAGTCAGTTCCATTTGATTTTTTCAAAATTTAATTCAGAGTTCATTTCCACATTTTATTGTCAGAATTTGTGCCATAATTCAGTTACGTGTTTCACATTCAGAGCGTGATTGAGATGTCAAATATTTCATCCAGAATTCGATGTTCCGCTTTTTTCGCACGTCAATTTGCATTAATTTGTTCAATCCATTTCCTTAAAAATCGAAAAAAATTCGCCTTTCATTTAAACCTAAAAACTTGTAAAAATTTCGGTCTCATATTGTGCACAACGGTTTGGCTATACACAGTGGCGTGCAAATAAGTACTTTCGTTAGTTTTTCAATCGTAAAATTAGCAAAAAAAACCGAACCTTCCATTTTAGCCCAAACCCAAGCCATTGTGTATAGCTGGTGTTGGCACCAGTTATTTATTCAATCTTGTGATTCACTATTTTATCTACTGAAATTCCTTTTCCGTATTTTTCTATTGTGGTATAAATTTCAAGTGAATTGAAAATCGATTTTATGTTTTTTTCATTTTTTGGGTGAACAATTTTATAATCATTTTCGTTTTCAAAATACTCTCCTAATTTTTCAATTATTGTTTCATATCTAACTAAACCACTTTCTTCTTTTGTTCTAAAAAACTTTCTAACTCTTTTTTGAATTAAAACAAAATCTACTTTTGGTAAAACAAACGGAATATGTTCAGGCCAAACGCATAAAGTTTCTACATTTACAGTTCCATTTTTATTCACGTAGAAAATGTTTGGGACAAAATATTTTTCTGTTAATTTTTCTTGGAGTTCGTTTTTATTGTAACAAAAATTCCAACAATAATTAGATTTTTCTAAATCTAAATAATTTAGGTTCCATTCTTCAAAGTATGATTTACTGATTTTTTCGTTTGATTTTAACCAACTTTTTAATAATTGTCCTTTTCTATACTTTAAAGGTTCACCTTCTGCTTGTGGGTCAAGAGTAAAAAGGTCAAATTTATCTATTAACTTTTCTACTAGTTCAAAACTTTCAATTCCAAAAAAGTCTGGTCTGACATAGTTTAAATTAAAACATAAGTTTGTATCCTCAAAATCTCCAAAGTCATTTTTCTCCCCGTCGTTATCTTCAGATTCATAAGTTTCAAACAAGCAATACACTCCTGTAGTTTCGTTTTCATAAACTATTTGGCCTTCTGTTCTACTTTCCAACATTGGAATAGTATTTAAGAAATCAACCATCTCAGAAGTAGTGACGTTATTATTTCCTTTT
>Ga0209931_1001861_pt1 | contig 11139 bp, 18 predicted proteins | sample SalPonR1_B_D1_MG_FD_185697 | JGI IMG/M metagenome (GOLD analysis project Ga0209931, IMG submission 185697) | Salt pond soil microbial communities from South San Francisco under conditions of wetland restoration - Salt Pond MetaG R1_B_D1_MG... ...
AAGCCGCGCTTGGGCAGACGCTGATAGAGCGGCATCTGGCCGCCCTCGTAGCCCTTGATCGCCACGCCGGAGCGGGATTTCTGGCCCTTGATGCCGCGTCCGCCCATCTTGCCCATGCCCGAGCCGGGGCCGCGGCCGATGCGTTTCTTGCGCTTGGTTGCGCCGTCGTTGTCACGAAGTTCGTGCAGTTTCATTGTCGCTTCTCCTTGCCGGATGCGGCCCCCAGCGACGGGAGCGGCCGACCACGGCTTTGCTGGTTGATACGCGGCCCTCTGGCCACCGGGGGCGTATAGACGCAGGTCGCAAAGGGATCAAGGGCCGAGTTGCCCGCCCGCGTCTCGGCCCACGGGCGGGTTGCGCCAGGTGCTGCGCGCGAAGGGGCGTTCAAGTGCGCGCGCCACCAGCTCCAGCCGGTCCTGACCGTAGAACGGATCGCCACCGACGACATAGGTAGGCGAGCCGAAAATTTGCCGCGCGATCGCCTCCTCGGTATTGGCGCGGTGCAGCGCCTCGATGGGCGCGGAGCGGGCGGCAGAGAGAACCGCGTCCGCGTCGAGCCCGCATTCCGCGACCAGCCGCGCGAGCGTGCCGGGGTCCGAGATATCGGCGTCGTCGCGCCAATGCGCGCCGAGGATCCTATGGGCCAGCGCATCGGCCCCCTGCCCCGCCTCCTGCGCTGCGATGATCGCACCGTTGGCCAGCGCGAGCGGCGCGTCGTGATGAGTGGGGCGGCGATGGATCACCGGCACGCCGCGATACTCGGCCCAATGCTCGATATCGCGGCCGAAGAAGTAATCGACATGCGCCTGCGTGCGCGCCGCAAAGGGCAGTCCCCCCGCTGCCTCCACCACCGGCGACAGCTCGACCGGCTTGTGCACGAGCTGCGCGCCGTGGGCCGCGCAGATCTCCGACAGGCACGCCGAACCGAGCCAGGCAAAGGCGGAATGGGCGGAATAGAAATACTCGATCGTCTGCATGGGGGCCAGGCTAGGACGGCGGGCCGCGCGCGGCAATGCCCGTCATCGTCTGTCTTGAAATCCCGGCATCGTCTGGCTTGACCAGACGATCTCCCGATCCAGAGGTTCTCGGGGCAGGCCCGTGGATGACGGACGGCGATCGCATGTCTGGACAAGCATCCGCCGCGCGTTAGGCTGGTGCAGGAATTGCCGGAGACCAAGATGCGTGCCCTGCACCTCGCCCTTGTCCTTGGGCTGACCGCCCTGCCCGGCCCTGCGCCGCAGGCTGCTGGGGGCTGCGCGCGCGACGCGATGCTGGTCTTCGACGGGTCGGGCTCGATGGGCGAGGTGGGCCATGATCCGACCGCGCCCACACGGATCATGGATGCCCGCCGCGCCGTGCGCGACGCAATACCCGATATCGCGCCCTACCGGCGGGTGGGGCTGCTGACCTACGGGCCGGGCGGCGGCAACGCCTGCTCGGGGATCGACCTGCGCTTCGGCCCCCGCGCCGATGCCGGGGCGGCGGTGGTGGCGGGGATCGAGGGGCTTGCGCCCGGCGGGCTCACGCCGCTCGCCGCCTCGGTCACGGCGGCGGCGGAAGTGCTGGGCGGCGAGGGCATCGTGGTGCTGGTCACGGATGGCAACGAGACCTGCGGCGGCACGCCCTGCGCCCTCGGCGCGGTGCTCGCGGCAGAACGGCCCGGGCTGACCGTGCACGTCATCGGCTTTCGCGTGGTCCATGACCCGTTCTCGTGGAACAGTCCCGAGGCGCAGGAATTCGACGGCGAGACCGTGGCTAAATGCCTGCCCGATGCCACCGGCGGGCTGTTCGTGTCCACCGGGACCGTGGACGAGCTGGCCGACGCGCTGCGGGTGACGCTCGGCTGCATGGTTGTGGGGCGGGGGCCGTCGGAGACGGACGCATCCTGAGACGCCCGGCGCATCGCCACTGCGAAGGAAAACGCCCCGGCCATCACTGGCCGAGGCGTTTTTTGCCTGAGGACCCGGAAACTGCAAAAGTTTCCGGATCGTTCTCTTTTCAAGAAAACGGGCTCAGCCCTTTTCCTCGACGATCTGCACCATGTGCGGGATCTTGGCGATCATGCCGCGAACGCTGGGCGTATCCTCGAGCTCGCGGGTCTTGTGCATCTTGTTGAGCCCAAGGCCGATCAGCGTCTGGCGCTGCTTTTCGGGGCGGCGGATCGGCGAGCCGATCTGCTTGACGGTGATGGTCTTTGCCATGCTCTGGCCTCCTTACGCTTCTGCCGGCTCGGCGGCGGGGGCCTCGTCACCCTTTTTCAGGATGTCGGCGACCTTCTTGCCCCGGCGCTGCGCGACCATGCGCGGGCTGGTCTGCTTGCGCAGGCCGTCGAGCGTGGCGCGGATCATGTTGTAGGGGTTCTGCGAGCCGTTCGACTTGGCGACCACGTCCTGAACGCCCAGCATTTCGAACACGGCGCGCATCGGACCGCCGGCGATGATGCCGGTGCCGTGCGGGGCGGTGCGCATCACCACCTTGCCGGCACCGTGACGCCCCTCGATGTCGTGATGCAAGGTGCGGCCTTCGCGCAGCGGCACACGCATCATGCCACGCTTGGCGGCCTCGGTGGCCTTGCGGATCGCCTCGGGGACCTCCTTGGCCTTGCCCTTGCCGAAGCCGACGCGCCCCTTCTGGTCACCGACGACGACGAGCGCCGCGAAACCAAAGCGCTTGCCACCCTTGACCGTCTTGCTGACGCGGTTGATCGCGACGAGGCGGTCGGCGAATTCCGGCGTCTCATCGCGGTCGCGACCTCCGCGGCGGTTGTCATCTCTTGCCATGTCTCTCGTCTCCTCAGATCTTCAGCCCGGCGTCGCGCGCGGCATCGGCCAGCGCCTTGACGCGGCCATGATAGATGAAGCCGCCACGGTCGAAATAGGCCTCGGTCACGCCGGCCTTCTTCGCCCGCTCAGCCACCGTCTCGCCGACCTTGGCCGCCGCCTCGACGGTGCACTTGCCCACGAAGCCAAGGTCCTTTTCCTGGGTCGAGGCCGCCGCCAGTGTCACGCCCTGCACATCGTCGATGAGCTGCACGCTGATATTCTTGTTCGAGCGGTGGACCGAGAGGCGCACGCGCCCCGCGTTCACCTTGCGAAGCTTGCTCCGAACGCGCAGGCGGCGTTTCTGGAACAGTTTTCTCTTGCTGTTTGCCATCTGTCGCGTTCCTTACTTCTTCTTGCCTTCCTTCTGGAAGATATACTCGCCCTTGTAGCGGATGCCCTTGCCCTTGTAGGGTTCCGGGCGCCGCCAATCGCGGATATTGGCCGCTACCTGTCCGACGAGCTGCTTGTCGGTGCCCTCGACCACCAGTTCGGTCGGCTTGGCCGCCGTGACGCTCACGCCATCGGGGATCGCGAAATCCACGTCATGGCTGTAGCCGAGGTTGAGCCTGAGCACGTTGCCCTGCACCGCCGCCCGGTAACCGACGCCGCGGATTTCCAGCTCCTGGCGAAAGTTCTCCTTGGCACCATGCACCATGTTGGCGATGACCGTGCGGGTCATGCCCCATTGCTGGCGCGCGCGTTTGGACTTGCCGCGCGGGGTGACCGAAATGGACCCATCCCCGATGGTGATGGTCACATCGTCGGTCGCGGTGAAGGTCTTGGCGTCCTTTGGACCCTTGACTTCGATGGTCTGGCCCGAGAGCGTCGCGGTGACGCCATCGGGCAGGGCCACGGGTTGCTTGCCGATACGAGACATGTCCGGGCCTCCCTCAAAATACCGTGCAGAGCACTTCGCCGCCGACATTGGCGGCGCGCGCGGCTGCATCCGACATCACACCCTTGGGGGTGGAGACAATCGACACACCGAGGCCCTGGCGGACCTGCGGAATGTCCTTGACGCCCATGTAGACGCGGCGGCCAGGCTTGGAGACCCGTTTCATCTCATGGATGACCGGGGTGCCCTCGTAATACTTGAGGCTGATCTCCAGCTCCGGGTGGCCCTTGTCACCGGTCGCGGACTCGTAGCCGCGGATGTAGCCCTCGGAGGCCAGAACGTCGAGCACGCGAACGCGCATCTTCGAAGCCGGCGTGCGGACGGTGGACTTGCCGCGCATCTGCGCGTTGCGGATGCGGGTGAGCATATCGCCGATAGGATCGTTCATCTCACGGGTCTCCTTACCAGCTCGATTTCACCACACCGGGCAGCTGCCCGGCGGAGCCCAGGTCGCGCAGGGCGATCCGGCTGATCTTCAGCTTGCGGTAATAGGCGTGCGGACGCCCCGTGAGCTGACAGCGATTGTGCAGGCGCGTTGCCGAGCTGTTGCGCGGCAGCTGCGCGAGCTTCAGCGAGGCGCGGAAACGCTCCTCCATCGGCTTCGATTCGTCCTTGATGATCTCCTTGAGCGCGGCCCGCTTCTTGGCGTAGCGGTCCACCAGCTTCTGGCGCTTCTTCTCGCGCTCGATCATTGCTTTCTTGGCCATGTCTTGATCCTCCCCCGGCTCAGCTGTTGAAGGGCATGTTGAAGTGCTTCAACAGCGCCTTGGCTTCAGCGTCGGTCTTCGCCGTGGTTGTGATGATGATATCCATCCCCCAGACTTCGTCGACCTTGTCGAAGTTGATTTCGGGAAAGACGATGTGTTCCTTGATGCCCATCGCGTAATTGCCGTTGCCGTCGAAGGACTTGCCCGGGACGCCGCGGAAGTCGCGGATGCGAGGCATGGCCACGGTGATGAGGCGGTCGAGGAAGTCATACATCCGGTCGCCGCGCAGCGTGACCTTGGCACCGAGCGCCATCCCCTCGCGCAGGCGGAAGCCAGCGATGGAGTTGCGCGCCTTGGTGATGACTGCCCTCTGGCCGGCAATGGCGCTCAGGTCTTCCTGCGCCGACTTGGCCTTCTTGGAATCCTTCACCGCCTCGGCGCCGCAGCCGATGTTGAGCACGACCTTGTCGAGCCGCGGGATCATCAGGTCGTTGGTGTAGCCGAACTCTTCCTTCAGAGCGGGCTTGATCGTGTCGCGGAACTGCGTGCGCAGGCGCGGGGTATAGGTTGCGGTATCAAGCATCGATCGCGTCCCCCGTGGTCTTGGCATAGCGCACCTTCTTGTCCCCTTCCACTCGGAAGCCGACGCGGGTGGCCTTGCCGTTCTTGTCGAGCATGGCGAGGTTCGAAAGGTCGATGGGCATCGGCTGGGGGATGCGCCCGCCCTGCGTCTGCTGGCTCTGGCGGGTGTGGCGGATCGCCATGTTCACGCCCTCGACCACGGCCTTGCCAGCCTTGGGATCGACGCTGAGGATGGTGCCCTGCTGGCCCTTGTCCTTGCCGGCGAGCACGACGACCTTGTCGCCCTTCTTCAGTTTCGCGGCCATCTTACAGCACCTCCGGGGCGAGCGAGATGATCTTCATGAAGTTCTTGGAGCGCAGTTCGCGCACGACCGGCCCGAAGATACGGGTGCCGACGGGCTCGCCTGCGTTGTTGAGGATCACCGCGGCGTTGCGGTCAAAGCGAATGGCGGTGCCGTCTTCGCGACGGACCTCCTTGGCGGTGCGCACGACGACGGCCTTGCGCACGTCGCCCTTCTTCACGCGACCGCGGGGGATGGCTTCCTTTACCGAGACGACGATGATGTCGCCCACGGACGCATATCTGCGCTTGGACCCACCCAGGACCTTGATGCACTGCACCCGGCGTGCGCCGGAGTTGTCAGCGACATCCAGATTGGTCTGCATCTGGATCATGTGGTTTCTCCCGACCTGTGGGGGCTGTTCTCGCTCTTTCCCCCAGGGTTTCGATCAAACCGGATGGTGCGAAGGATCAGGCCTCCAGCACCTCCCAGCGTTTCGACTTGGATTTCGGCGCACACTCGATGATGCGCACGAAGTCGCCCTTCTTGAAGGTATTGTTGGCGTCATGCGCCCGGTACTTCTTGGACTTGCGGATAGTCTTTTGCAGGACCGGGTGCTTGAACCGGCGCTCGACCGAAACGGTGACGGTCTGGGCGTTGGCGTCCGAGGTGACGGTGCCTTGCAGGATTCTCTTGGGCATGGTTTCAGGCTCCCTGCTCGGCGGCCGCGCCGCGGGCCTTTTCGTTGAGGATCGTCTTGACGCGCGCGGCGTCGCGGCGGGCGCGGCGCATCTGCGCGGGATTCTCGAGCTGCCCGGTGGCCGCCTGGAACCGCAGGTTGAACTGTTCTTTCTTGAGCCGGACAAGCTCTTCCCGGAGCTCGTCCGGGGTCTTGCCACGCAGATCGCTGGCCTTCATGCCATCTCTTCCTTCTCAGAACACCGGCGAGCCCCTGACAAACGTCGCAGGGTCACCCGAAACCCGGTGGATGGATTTCATCACGCGCGAATCCCCGACCGTGGCCGGGGCGCAGATTGCGGCTCTATAAGGGAGGCGGTCACGGAGGGCAAGGAAAGAATTGCCGCCGCGGATCGACGGGGCCGCCCGGCATCCCGGACAGCCCCGAACGTGTCAGCCGTTGACGCTGTCCTTGAGCGCCTTGGCGAAGGTCATCTTGACCTGGCGGTCGGCCGGCTTGCGCATCTGCTCGCCGGTTGCGGGGTTACGCACCATGCGCTCGGGGCGCTCGCGGCAGTAGATCTTGCCCACGCCCGGCAGCGGCACAGCCCCACCGTTCGACACCTCCCGGGTAACAACGGCGATCACCGCGTCGAGCGCGGCCCCGGCGGATTTCTTGTCGCTGTCCATCTCCTCGGCCAGTGCGGCAACGAGCTGGGTCTTGGTCATCGGCTTCGCCATTTTTCGGTCTCCTTCGTATCACTGCCCGTCTCTGGGGCCTCGGTGGCGTGATTAAACGCCATGATGTGGTCAAACACAACGACTAGGGGGCAAAAGCAAGGGGTTTTGCCGCATTTTGTGCCGATTTTCGCGCACTCAGAGGAACGCGGTCTCCTCGAAAGACCGCAATTTGCGGCTGTGGATGCGTTCGAGCGGCATCCGGCGCAGCGATTCCATCGCGCGAATCCCGATCATCAGGTGGCGCGAGACCTGTGATTTGTAGAAATCCGAGGCCATGCCGGGCAGCTTCAGCTCGCCCTGGAGCGGCTTGTCGGACACGCACAAAAGCGTGCCATAGGGCACACGGAATCGAAATCCGTTGGCGGCGATGGTGGCGCTTTCCATGTCGAGCGCGATGGCGCGCGACTGGCTGAGGCGCTGCACCGGGCCCGCGTGTTCGCGCAATTCCCAGTTGCGGTTGTCGACGCTGGCCACGGTGCCGGTGCGCATCACCCGCTTGAGATCGAACCCGTCGAGCAATGTCTCCTCGGCGACCGCGTCCTGCAGCGCGATCTGGATTTCCGCCAGCGCCGGGATCGGCACCCAGGCGGGCAGGTCGGCGTCGAGCACGCGATCCTCGCGCAGGTAGGCATGGGCCAGCACGAAATCGCCCAAGGATTGCGAATTGCGCAGCCCCGCGCAATGGCCAACCATCACCCAGGCATGCGGGCGCAGCACGGCGATATGGTCAGTCGCCGTCTTGGCGTTGGACGGCCCCACCCCGATATTCACCAGCGTAATCCCCGCACCGTCCGCGCGCTTGAGGTGATAGGCAGGCATCTGCGGCAGCTGGACGGGTGTGGGCAGCGCCCCGTCGGGAGTGGTGATCGCGGCATTGCCCGGTGCCACGAAGGCGGTATAGCCGCTCTCGGGCGCGTCCAGTGCCTGACGCGCGAAGGCCTCGAACTCGGCCACGTAGAACTGGTAGTTGGTGAACAGCACATAATTCTGGAAATGCCCGGGGTCGGTGGCGGTGTAATGCGCCAGCCGCGCCAGCGAGTAATCCACCCGCTGCGCGGTGAAGGGCGCGAGAGGGCGCGTGCCGCTGGGCCCCGGTCGCCACGTGCCGTTGACGATATCGTCATTTGTGCTGGCCAGATCGGGCACGTCGAACACGTCGCGCAGGGTGAACGCCGCTGCCCCCTCCTGCGGCACGTCGAGCGCCGCCTCGCCCGCCACGGCGAAATGCACCGGCATGGGCGTGTCAGACAGCCCGATGGTGACCGGCACGCCGTGATTGTCCAGAAGCAGGCCTATCTGCTGCTCAAGATAGGCGCGAAACAGGTCGGGCCGGGTGATGGTGGCGGCATAAGTGCCCGGGTAGGAGACGTGGCCAAAGCTCAGGCGGCTGTCGATGGTGGCGTAGGTGGTCGTGGTCAGCCGTATCTCGGGGTAGAGCGCGCGCACCCGCCGCGGCGGGACGTGCCCCGCCAGAGCACCGGCGAAGGCATCGCACAGGAACCGCGTGCCGCGCGCGTAGAGCAGGCACAGCCGGTCCACCGCCGCGCGCGCGCAGGTGAACGCCTCGGGTCCGGGCATATCAGGCGGCGGAAGCGGCGAATCCGGATCGGCGGAGGGCATGGCTGTGTCCTGTAAGGGGGTACGCGCGCCACGTTGACATGGGCCGGGGCCGCGATCAAGCTGCGCCCGGAAGGGAGCGCGCATGGATTTCGAGACCGTCAGCCCGGCAGAGTTCGGGGCCAGCCTGCGGGGCCTCGGCCTCAACCTGCTGGTGCGCGACGTGCAAGCAGAGGCGGCGTTTCTGGCCCATGTTTTCGGCATGGCACCGCACCGGGTGAGCGACGATTTCGCGATCATGGCGTATCACGGCCACCTGATGCAGCTCCACGCCGATCACACCTATGGCGCGCATCCGCTGCTGGGCCTCGTGCCCGAGAGCCCGCCGCGCGGGGCGGGTGCCTCTCTCCACCTCTTCGACAGCGACCCGGACGTTGCCGCCGCCCGGGCCGAAGAGGCGGGCGGCCACATCCTGCAAGCCCCCGCCAACAAGCCGCACGGCCTGCGCGAGACCTGTATTCTGTGCGCAAACGGCTATGCGTGGGTCGCCTCGCGCGCCCTGACCGATGACGAAAGGAAAGACATATGAGCGTGACCGACCTGCACCCGAACATGGAGCACTGGCAGGACCGCGTGGATCTCGCCGCCGCGTTCCGCTGGACCGCGCGGCTGGGCATGCACGAGGCGGTGGCCAACCATTTCAGCCTCGCCATCAACGAGGACGGCACGCGCTTCCTGATGAACCCCAACCAGCGCCATTTCGCGCGCATCCGCGCCAGCGACCTGATCGAGGTGGACGCGACCGACCCCGACACGATGAACGGCCCCGACGCGCCGGACCCGACCGCCTGGGGCCTGCATGGCGGCCTGCACCGGCATTGCCCCCAGGCGCGCTGCGCCATGCACGTGCATTCGATCCATGCCACCGTGCTCGCCTGTCTCCAGGACAGCCGCCTGCCGCCCATCGACCAGAACTGTGCCACTTTCTACAACCGCCATGTCGTCGACGAGGCCTATGGCGGACTGGCCTTCGAGGACGAGGGTGCCCGCTGCGCGCGGCTGTTGCGCGACCCGCGCCAAAAGGTGCTGGTCATGGGCAATCACGGGGTGATGGTGATCGGTGACACCGTGGCCGAGACGTTTAACCGGCTTTATTACTTCGAGCGCGCCGCCGAGACCTATATTCGCGCGCTTCAGACCGGGCGTCCGCTGCGTATTCTCTCCGAGGCCGTGGCGGAAAAGACCGCGCGCGAACTCGAGGAATATCCCGGGCAGGCGGAGCGGCATCTCGACGAGCTGAAGGCGATTCTCGACGCCGAAGGCTCGGATTACGCGGCCTGACAACGACGCGGGGCACGCGATCGCGCGCGCCCCGCCGCCTGCCTCAGGCTCGCACCAGGGCCTCGTAGGCGTCCGAGATGTCACGCGTCATCGCGCCCACCTCGAAGCTGTAATCGCCGATCTGCCCGACCGGCGTGACCTCGGCGGCAGAGCCGGTGAGCCAGCACTGCTCGAAACCTTCTAGTTCCTCGGGCATGATGTGGCGCTCGTGCACCTTGATCTGGCGATCCTTCAAGAGCCCGATCACCGTCTGCCGGGTCAGCCCGTCGAGGATCGCGTCGGGCAGCGGCGTGTGCACCTCGCCATCCTTGACGAAGAAGATGTTGGCGCCCGTCGCCTCGGCCACGTAGCCGCGATAATCGAGGAACATCGCGTCCGAACAGCCCCTGGCCTCGGCCGCGTGCTTGGACATGGTGCAGATCATGTAGAGTCCCGCCGCCTTGGCCGCGACCGGGATCGTCTCGGGGCTCGGGCGTTTCCACTTGGCGATGTCGAGTTTCGCCCCCCTGATCTTGGCATCGCCGTAATAGCTGCCCCATTCCCACGCGGTCACCGCCATGCGGATCGGATTGCGCGCGGCTGCCACGCCCATATCCTCACCCGCGCCGCGGAACGCCAGCACCCGGACATAGGCATCGCTCAGCCCGTTGGCCTCCAGCACCGCGCGCTTGGCGGCCTCGATCTCGTCCACGGTATAGGGGATCGGCATATCCATCAGCGCGCCCGATTTCAGCAGCCGCTCGGAATGCGCGCGGCTTTTGAACACGCGGCCGCCATAGCAGCGCTCGCCCTCGAAGACCGAGCTGGCGTAGTGCAGCGCGTGGCTGAGGATGTGCACATTGGCGTCGCGCCAGTCGATGAGCTTGCCGTCCATCCAGATCTTGCCGTCGCGGTCGTCATAGCTTGCCATGAACCTGTCCTTCACAGTATTTCCATTTATTGCGCGCTTTACGACCGCATCGGACATAAAATTACGCAGTTTCCGAGATTCGCTACCAATTCGATCTTGGAATGTCAATAAAGCTGACTTAATGTCTGTAACAAGGCCGATGATTTGTGAACGAGGTGCCGGAATGGGAGAGATGCAGGGCGGCGAGAACCTCTTGTTTCTCACCGACGAGCAGTTGCGGCAGGGGATCGAGGCGATGTTCTTCGCCTATCGCGGCTTCACCGCCGATCCCGACCGCATCCTCGCGACGATGGCCTATGGCCGCGCCCATCACCGGGCACTGCATTTCATCGCGCGAATCCCCGGCACCACGGTCAACAATCTGCTCGCCATCCTCGGCGTGACCAAGCAATCGCTCAACCGCGTGCTGCGCACGCTGATCGAGGACGGGCTGGTGCAAAGCCGCGTGGGCACCACCGACCGGCGCGAACGGCACCTGCACCTGACCGAGGCGGGCGCGGCGCTGGAGCGCAAGCTGTCGGACGCACAGCGCGCGCGGATGCGCGCCGCCTACCGCGCCGCAGGACCGCAGGCGGTGGCCGGGTTCCGGCAGGTACTCGAGGCGATGATGGAGCCCGAACTGCGC
>Ga0209931_1001871_pt1 | contig 11110 bp, 10 predicted proteins | sample SalPonR1_B_D1_MG_FD_185697 | JGI IMG/M metagenome (GOLD analysis project Ga0209931, IMG submission 185697) | Salt pond soil microbial communities from South San Francisco under conditions of wetland restoration - Salt Pond MetaG R1_B_D1_MG... ...
AGGGTTTAGGGTTTAGGGTTTAGGGAAAATCAAAAACGCGGGTAGACAGTGCAGCGTCCAAATTCGCCCATAACTCCGAGATTTCTTCCTTAAACCTTAAACCTTGAACCTTGAACCTTAAACCTTGACCCTTGAACCTTGAATGTCGAATCTCGAACCTTGAACCCTTGACACCGGAATCCCGATTCTGACCGCGGCCACCCGGCCGCATCAGATTCTCGAAAGAAAGTTGCGCAGCAGATCGTGTCCGTGCCGGGTGAGGATGGACTCGGGATGGAACTGCACGCCTTCCAGCGGCCATTCGCGATGTCGGAAACCCATGATTTCGTCTCTTTGTTCCGGGCCTTCGCCGAACGCAGTCCATGCCGTCTCGATCAAACTGCCGGGCAGGCTGTCCCGATCCACGACCAGCGAATGGTAACGCGTGGCTTCGAACGGATTGTCGAGGCCGTTGAAGACGCCTTCGTTGTTGTGGTGCATCATCGATGTCTTGCCGTGCATGACGTTTCTGGCGCGTACCACCTTGCCGCCCAACGCCTGGCCGATTGCCTGGTGGCCCAGGCAAACGCCGAGAATGGGCAGCTCGCCGCCCAGTTCTGCAACCACATCCAGGCAGACGCCGGCTTCGTTGGGTGTGCAGGGCCCGGGCGACAGCACCACCGCATCGGGATTGAGTTCGCGAATGCCTGCGACGTCGATTGCATCGTTGCGTATCGTGTTGACCTGAGCACCCAGCTCGCCCAGATACTGGACGAGGTTGTAGGTGAACGAGTCGTAGTTGTCGATCATCAGGACGTTCATCATGCCGCTCATCGAATCCCCCGACTTGCCTCGGCAATCGCCCGGATGAGCGCCCTGCCCTTGTTCATCGTTTCCTCCCACTCGCGAGCCGGGTCGGAGTCGGCGACGATTCCGGCGCCGGCCTGAAGGTGAATACGGCCGTCGGCGACCAGCGCCGAGCGAATCGCGATCGCGAAATCGGCATCGCCGTGCCAGTTCATCCAGCCGACCGCACCGGCGTAGATGCCGCGCTTGACCGGCTCGAGTTCGGCGATGATCTCCATCGCACGCACCTTGGGCGCGCCGGACAGCGTGCCGGCCGGAAAGGTGGCCCGCAGTACGTCGATCACGCTCATGCCCGGTTCGATCGCGCCGCGCACCTGACTGACGATGTGCATCACGTGCGAATAACGCTCGATGATCATGCGATCAGTGAGCTCCACGCTGCCCACTTGCGCGATTCGTCCGATGTCGTTGCGCCCCAGGTCGATCAGCATCAGGTGTTCTGCACGCTCCTTGGGATCGGACAGCAGCTCCTGGGCCAGTTCGCGATCCTCGGCGTCGGTGGCGCCGCGCGGCCGCGTTCCCGCGATCGGCCTGACCAGCGCCCGGCCGTCCTCGACGCGCACCAGGACCTCGGGCGACGAGCCGACGACCTGGAACCCTCGCCGGTCATCCTGGAAATCGAAGAAATACATGTACGGCGAAGGATTCAGCGCCCGCAATGCGCGGTACACGTCCAGCGGCCTGGCGGCCAGGTCCACGCTCATGCGCTGGCTCAGCACCACCTGCATCGTGTCGCCGGCCAGGATGTATTCGCGAATCCTCTTTACGGCCTGCTCGAAATTGGATCGCCTGAAGCCGTAGTCGAAGTCTTTCTCGTCGGGAATAGGCAGCTCGATCGCCGGCGGATAGCCCGGCGATCCCGAACGCAAGCGATGGGAAAGCTGATCCAGCCGCCGCTCGGCATCTGCGAAACCCGATTTGGAAGACGCGTCCGCATGAACGATCAGGTAAAGACGGCCGCTCAGGTTGTCGAACACGGCAAGTTCGTCGACGTCCAGCAGCAGGATCTCGGGCACACCCAGGGCATCGGGCTTGGCCGAAAAATCCAGGCGCGATTCGATCAGGCCTACGGTCTCGTAACCGAAATAGCCCACCAGTCCTCCGCAGAACTTGGGCAGGCCGGGGATTTCGGGACTGCGCACCGACGCCTGCACCCGCTCGATCTCGGCCAGCGGGTCGACGTCTTCGCGGGTCTCGATCACCCGACCGTGGTCAAGAACTTCGAAGCGCTGGCCGTTGGCGCGATAGGCGCGCCGGCAGGGCAGACCGATCATGGAATAACGACCCCAGTTCTCGCCGCCCTCGACCGATTCAAGCAGAAAGGCGTTCGGCCCATCGGCCAGCTTCAGGTAGACCGAAAGCGGCGTATCGAGATCGGCGGCCACCGAGCGCCACACCGGAATCCGGTTGTAGCCTTCGGTACTGAATTGCTGGAACTGTTCGCGGTCCAAAAGACTTCCCGGGCTTTTCAAGCGGCAATTGTAGCGGAACGTCCCTTCGTGGTTCGCCCCGGATACAATAGAGGGAACGTAATTGACGCCTTCAATCCATGTGCGCGACCTTGGTCGCATGACCGGTTCCAGGGTTCACTGCGACTCAATCCGTCAACCGTACACCGGCGACCTCATTTCGAGTAAATCATGATCCGCAAATTCGACTCCCTGCACCGAGCACTGCGCGCCGCGACAACCATTGTCTTATTGTTCGTGCTGGCCGGATGCGATGGCGAGCAGAAACCGCCGCATATATTCGTCGTAAGCATCGACACACTGCGGGCCGATGCGCTTGCGCCCTACGGCGAAACCCAGGTGGAGACGCCAGCCGCCTCGGCATTGGCCGCCGAGGGCACCCTGTTCACCCGCGCGGTGACGCCCATGGGTATCACGATTCCGGTACACGCGACGATATTGACCGGCCTGATGCCGAGAATCCACGGCGTACGAGCCAACGTGCATCGCCTGGCAGACAATGTCCCGGCGATCGCCGAGGCGCTTGATGCTGGCGGGTATGCAAGCGCATCGATCCTGAGTCTTGGCGCCATGAACTTCATGTCGGGCCTTGACCGCGGATTCGATCATGCCAGCGATCGTGAAGAGGACGGGCGCGTTTTCAGACGCGACGACGCCGAGACGCTGAACATGGCGCTCGAGTGGATCGGCCGGCAGGACGGCGAAACGCCGCTGTTCATGCTGCTGCACTTCTACGACGTGCACTCCCCGCACCTGCGCACCGAATACACGCCGGCCATGCCGGACGGCTACGCCGGGCCGCTGACTGACGGCATCAGCGTAGAAACGCTGTATAACGAATCGCAGGCGTTGCTGGCCGGCCGGCCCGACGAGCTGGCTGCGCTGGGCGCACTTTATGCCGGCGAGGCAGCCGAGGCAGACCGGCGCGTGGATCGTTTCATCGAAGCGCTTCGCGCACAGGGGCTGCTGGAAAATTCAGTGATCATCTACCTGGCCGACCACGGTCAGGGGCTGGGCGAAAACGATTATTTCGGTCACGGGCCAACGCTGGAGCAGACCGTGCTGCACGTGCCCATCATCATTCGCGATTTCCGCAAGCGCGCCGCTTCAAGGCGCGTGACCGAAACCGTCGGCCTCATCGACATCGCGCCCACAATCCTGAGCCTGGCCGGGCTGGACGCCGAAGCCCTGCCGGGCCGCAACCTGCTGGCACTGAGCCAAGTCGAGCCCCCCACCGTCTATATATCCGAGGTCGAACAGCGCTCCTCGCAAACCGAGTTCCGTCCCGAGCATTTCGACGACGAGGCGCTGGCGGCGTACTTCGACACCTACAAGTACGTTGAATCCGACGGCGAGCAGCGACTGTACCGTATTGACGAGATCTGGGGCCACAAGATTGAACCCGCCGAACTCGACGAACTGCATGAATCGCTGCGCATCTGGCTTGCCGAACGCATGCAGGACTACCGCGAAGGCAATGCTTCGAGCGAGCGCGCCGATCTGGACGACGAGGCCATCGAGCACCTGAGGTCGCTCGGGTATATTCAGTAATTCCCGTTTCCGGATCCCGGATTCAAGTTCTCAGCCCGGTTCCCCTGTGCAGCAACGTAAGGCAGATCGAACCCAGTACAAGCGCAAATACGACAATGATCGCGAAGGCCGCGGCGATCGGCACGTCGGTCACGCCCAGCATCCCGAAGCGGAAGGCGTTGACCATGTACAGGATGGGATTGGCCAGCGCGACGTTCTGCCAGAAGCCGGGAAGCAGATCGACCGAGAAGAACACCCCGCCCAGGTAGGTCAGCGGCTGCAGGATGAAGGTCGGGATGATCGCGATATCGTCGAACTTCTGGGCAAATATCGCATTGATGAATCCGCCCAGCGCGAAGACCACCGCGGTCAGCACCACCACCGCCAGCGTGACCGGCCAGTTGTGGATCGACAGGTCGGAGAAGAACGCTGCGACCCCGAACACCAGCACGCCGACGAACAGCGAGCGGAATACCGCGCCGGTCACATAGCCGGCCAGGATCAGAATGGGCGGCAGTGGAGAGATCAGCAGTTCCTCGACGTGCCGGCCGAACTTGGCACCGAAGAATGAACTGGTGATGTTGCCGTAGGAATTGGTGATCACCGATAGCATGATCAGCCCGGGCACGATGAAATCCATGTAGTCCATGCCGCCCATCTCGCCGATGCGCCGGCCGATGAGCTGGCCGAAGATCACGAAGTAAAGCGTCATGGTGATGGCCGGCGGAATCAGCGTCTGCGCCCAGATGCGCAGGATGCGCGTGACTTCCTTGATGACGATGGTCTGGTAACCGATCCAGTAAGTCCTGGCCGACACTTCAGCTTGAAATGAGGTCATGCTGCTTTCTCCGGCTTTTCAACCAGACGCAGGAACAGCTCTTCGAGCCGATTGACCTTGTTGCGCATGGACTTGACCTCTATACCGCGCTGCTCCAGCACTCGAAACAAGACGTTCAGGCTTTGCGACTTGGGCAGACTGGCCAGCAAGGTGGTCGGGTCGCGCATCGCGATTTCGATGCCTTCGATCTCCGGCGGCTTCTCCAGCGGATCACAAAGATCGAGCACGAAGGTCTCGATATCCAGTTTGCCCAGCAGCGCCTTGACCGTCGTATTCTCGACGATGGTGCCGTGATCGATGATCGCGATATTACGGCACAGGTTCTCGGCTTCCTCGAGGTAGTGCGTGGTCAGGATCACCGTGGTGCCGTCGCGGTTGATCTTCTCGATGAATTCCCACATCGATCGCCTGATCTCGATATCCACGCCGGCCGTGGGCTCGTCGAGTATCAGCAGTCTGGGTTCGTGCACCATGGCGCGGGCAATCAGCAGCCGACGCTTCATGCCGCCGGACATGGTGCGCGACGGCTTGAACGCCTTGTCCCACAGCTGCAGCTGCTTCAAGTACTTTTCCGCCCTTTCACGAGCGACGTGCCGCGGCACGCCGTAGTATCCGGCCTGGTTGACGACGATGTCGAAAGGCCTCTCGAACTGATTGAAATTGACCTCCTGCGGCACCAGTCCGATCTTGGCCATGGCCCGGGAGCGGTCGGTCTGCACGCTGGTGCCGAACACTTTCGTGTCCCCGGAGGAGGCGTTGACCAGCGACGACACGATACCGATCAGCGTCGACTTGCCGGCGCCGTTGGGCCCCAGCAAGGCGAAGAAATCCCCCTCCTCCACGTTCAGGTCGATGCCCTTGAGCGCAACCACCCCGTTCTTGTAGATTTTCTTCAGGTTATTGACTTCAAGTGCTTTCATGACCTATGGCCTGTTGATCGGATAGGATGGCGCCTGTATTGTCTGCGGTTTCGCGGTCGAACTTTTCACTCTTGGGGCAAATCCGTTGACTCTCAAATTATCGTCCATCACAGCCGCGATGCTGTTGTCGGTTTCGCTCGAGGCGCAACAACCGGTCGATCGCTGGCCGGCAGATACCGAAAAATGCGAGCTGTCGGCGGCCGGCGGGCGCATCAGCGTCAGTGCGCTGTGCGGCACCCTGGATGCCCCGGAGGACCGCAGCGATGGTCTTCACCATCGTGAAGACAATCGTGAAGACAAGCGTGAAGACAAGCGGGACGGCCGAACCATCGAGCTGGCCTGGGCCGTGGTCGAGGCGCGTACCGGCGATCCGGCGCCCGATCCGGTGTTCTTCCTCGCCGGCGGCCCCGGCCAGTCGGCACGCGACGTGGCGCCCGTGATCTCCAATGCGCTGTCGGACATCAATCGCAACCGCGACCTGATCTTTCTCGACCAGCGCGGCACCGGCGGTTCGAACGCTCTGGAATGCGAGTTCGACGAGGATACCTTTCTTGTCGAGCCGGATCTGGACCAGATCAACGAACTGTTGCGCCAGTGCCACGAGACCCTGGATGCCGACGTGCGCCATTACACCACGGTCGACGGCGCGGAAGACCTGGAGCTGCTGCGCCGACACCTGGGACTCGATACGATCAACCTGGTCGGCGGCTCGTACGGCACCCGCATGGCCCAGGTTTACCTTCGTCGATTCCCCGAAGCGGTGCGCGCCATGATCATCGACGGCGTCGTGCCGACGCGCCTGAAGCTGGGCTCGGAACACGCCGAAATGCTCGATCGCTCGATCGAGAAATTGCTCCAGCGCTGCGTTGGAGATGCAACCTGCAGCGAGCGTTTTCCCGAACTGAACCAGGCATTCGATGACCTCAAGGCACGCTATGCCGAAACGCCCCAGGATATTCAGGTGACTCATCCACGCACCGGGGTGGCCGAAGAGCTGACGTTTTCCGACGCGGTGCTGGCCTCCAGCCTGCGTTTCCTGGCCTACTCGCCGGTCAGCCAGATGATGATTCCGTATTTGATTCATGAGGCGGCCACCACCGGCAGCCCGGAACGTCTGGCCGCCCAGGCGCTGATGACCAACGACCAGATGAGCCAGGGCATGGCCATCGGCCTGAATTTTTCGGTCGGCTGCAGCGAGGACTGGCCTTACTGGCCGGCCGACAGCGATGCTTCCGGCACGCTGCTGGGGAATTCGTTCACCGAACTCTATTCCAAGGTCTGCAGCTGGTGGCCGGCCGATCCGGTGGGCCCCGACTACCATCAGCCGTTCGATGTCGACGTGCCCATCCTGATCCTTTCCGGCGAGCTCGACCCGGTCACGCCGCCGCAATACGGCGAGGAGGCAAATGAGCAGTTCAGCAACAGCCTGCACATCGTGTCGGAAGGCCGTGGCCATATCACCATCACGAATCCCTGCATTTCCTCGATCGCAACCGAATTCATTGCCGAGGCAGACGTCGAGGATCTCGATACCGAGTGCACGGATCGCATCGGCCCGGAGCCGTTTTTCATCAACCTGCTGGGACCGACGCCATGATTGAAGCCAGGGCACTGCGCAAGACCTTCAACAAGGGCAAGGTCGTGGCGGTCGACGACGTGAGCTTTACCGCCCGCGACGGCCAGATCACCGGCCTGCTCGGGCCAAACGGCGCCGGCAAGACCACCACGCTGCGCATGCTCTACACGCTGCTCCAGCCCGACAGCGGCAGCATGACCGTCGACGGCATAGACCCGCTGGCCGAGCCGATCCAGGTCAAGCGCAAGCTCGGCGTGGTGCCGGATTCCCGCGGGCTCTACGACAGACTCACGGCGCGCGAGAACATCCGCTACTACGGCAAGCTCCAGGGACTCGACAAGAACCTTATCGTCAGCCGCATCGACAAGCTCGCCGGCGTGCTCGACATGGGCGGGTTCATCGATCGCCGCACCGACGGGTTCTCCCAGGGCCAGCGGGTCAAGGTCGCGATCGCGCGGGCGTTGATCCACGAGCCGGGCACCATCCTGCTCGATGAACCGACCAACGGGCTCGACGTCATGACCACCCGGGCGCTGCGCGAATTCCTGCTGCAGCTGAAGATGGAAGGCCGCTGCGTGGTGCTGTCCACGCACATCATGCAGGAGGTCGCAGCACTGTGCGACCGCATCGTGATCATCTCGGGCGGCCGCATTGCCGCCGAGGGCACGGCGCAGCAACTATTGGAACGCTCCGGCGAGCAAAACCTCGAGGACGCGTTCGTCAAACTGATCGGATCCGACGAGGGGTTGCTGGCATGATCGCGGTCTTCATCAAGGAACTGCTGGACAACTTCCGCGACCGGCGGGTGATCCTCAACACGCTCATCCTCGGTCCGCTGCTCGGCCCGGTGCTGTTCAGCGTCATGATCTCGTTCGTCGCCAAGCAGGAGACCGAGCGCATGGAATCGGCGCTGGAACTGCCTGTGGTCGGCGCCGAGAACGCGCCCAACCTGGTGGCCTGGCTGGAACGCCAGGGCGTGGTCATCGAGCCGGCGCCGGACGATCCCGAGGAGGCGGTGCGCGAAGAAGAAGCAGAGGTCGTGCTTCGCATTCCCGACGACTTCGCCGAAGCATGGAACGAGGGCCGGCCGGCCCCGGTGGAAATCATTGCCGACCGATCGCTGCGCTATTCGGGTACCACGATCGCGCGCGTCAATCGTTATCTGTCGAGCTACAACCAGCAGATCGGCAATCTGCGCCTGCAGCTGCGGGGCGTGCACCCGGACATCAGACGCCCGGTCGACAGCCAGATCGTCGACCTGTCGACGCCCACCTCCCGGGGCGGACAGATCCTGGCGTTTCTGCCGTATTTCATCCTGATCACCGTGTTCATGGGCTCTATGCACATGGCCATAGACACCACGGCCGGAGAGCGCGAGCGCAAATCGCTCGAGCCGCTGCTGATCAACCCATTGCCGCGCTGGCAGATCATGGCCGGCAAGCTGGGCGCCACGACCTTTTTCGCGCTGGCCACGCTCGGCCTGGGTCTGATCGCATTCGTCTACGCCATGGGTTTTCTGCCGACGGCTTCCATGGGCATTCAGCTCAACCTCGATTTCGCGGTAGCCTTCAAGGCCTTCCTGATCGTGGCGCCGGCCGCGCTTCTGGCCGCGGCGCTTCTGACCATCCTGGCCTCGTTCGCCAAGAGCTTCCGTGAAGCCCAGAGCTACATGGGCCTGGTCGTCATACTGCCGATGGTGCCCAGCCTCTGGCTGCTGATCAACCCGGCCAAGGCCGAGTTCTGGATGTCGGCGGTCCCGCTATTGAACCAGAATATCCTGATTATCGAGCTGGTTCGCGGCGAGTCCATTCCGCTGAGCTGGTTCGGCGCAGCCATCGGCAGCACGCTGGCCCTGGCCCTGATCCTCGCCGCCATCGCCGGCAGCCTGTACAACCGGCCGAAGCTGATTTTTACGTCGGGCTAGGGTTCCGGGTTCGGGTTCCGGGGTCAGGTGTTGAGGCTGCGGTTTACGGTTGGACGCTTTATGGTTTACGCAACCGAAAAGCGTTGTCGTCTGAACCGGCGGTTCAGGACTTATAGTTTTACGTAGGGTGGGTAAGCGAAGCGCATCCACCGTCAGCCGCACGGAACTCGATACTTCGCGGGCAAGGCCCGCTCCCACACCTGTAGCGGGCGACGGGGAAGAGCCAGGCTTACGGGTGTGGGAGCCGGCCTTACCGGCGATGGTTCTGCCCGCCGGGCTATCCAGGATTCATTATTTCGCGGGCGAGGCCCGCTCCCACACCTGTAGCGGGCGGCGGGGAAGAACCAGGCTCACGGGTGTGGGAGCCGGCCTTGCCGGCGATGGTGTGCCGAGCCCCTACTCTTCGATCAACCCCCGGACATACGGCTCCATGAAGTCGGCCAGTTTCGGCTGGGCGGCTTCGGTCGGATGGATGCCGTCGTCCATCAGCATGCCGGGGCGGTCGAACAGGTCGTCGAGAAAGAACGGGATGAGTTCGATGTCGTAGCGCTCGGCCAGTTTCGGGTAGACCGCCTCGAAACGCTGAATGTAGGTGCGGCCGAGGTTGGGCGGCAGGCGGACCTGCATGATGGCAACCTCGGCACCGGCGGCCCGCCCCCGCTCGATCAGTTTTGCCAGATTGTCCGCCAGCGCGCTCGGCGGCAGGCCGCGCAGGCCGTCGTTTCCGCCGAGGATGACGATCAGCACTTGCGGCTGGTGCGTTTCCAGCAGACCATCGATGCGCGAGACGGCGCCGGCGGAGGTGTCGCCGGAAATGCTGCCGTCGATCACCGTATGCGCCTCGCCCAGGCGTTCATCGAGCCGATGCACCCAGCCGGCTTCACGCGGCATGTTATACGCATCAGACAAACTGTCGCCCAGAATCACGATTCGCTCGGCCAGCGCGGCATCGCCGCACAGCGCCAGAAGCAAAACCATCAGACGGACCGGGAGTCCCGAAAATTTCATGAACGATTCTTCTCCGAATTCGGACCAGGCCGGCGAAAAGCCGCTGGTCGCAAGCAACGTCGACTACGCGGTGGATGCACCGGGCGGCCGCCTCGAGATCGTCAAAGATATCAGTCTGGACCTGAACGCAGGGCAAACGCTGGCGATTGTCGGGGCCTCCGGCTCGGGCAAGACCACACTGCTGGGACTGCTGGCCGGGCTGGAAACGCCCACCGCCGGTGAAATCCGGCTGGCCGGACGCAACCTGGGCGATCTGGACGAGGACGGCCGCGCACGCCTGCGGCGCGCACGGGTCGGCTTCGTGTTCCAGTCGTTCCACCTGTTGCCGAGCCTGACGGCACTCGAAAACGTGATGCTGGCCCTCGAGATCGGGCGGATCGACCAGCCGCGCGAGCGCGCTTTGAAGGCCCTTGGACAGGTGGGCCTGGATCATCGCCTGGACCACTATCCGCGCCAGCTGTCGGGCGGCGAGCAGCAGCGCGTGGCGATCGCCCGCGCATTTGCCGGCAACCCGGCCATTCTGTTCGCCGACGAACCCACCGGCAACCTGGACCGCAAGACCGGCGACGCGGTGGCCGACCTGCTGTTCGATCTGAACGAGAAGAACGGCACCGCGCTGGTGCTGGTCACCCACGACCCGCGCCTGGCCGAGCGCTGCGCCCGCGTCGCGACCATGGACGACGGGCGCCTGCGCTTCGACCCGCAGCAAGGCGACGCACAGCCAGACTCTCCGGCGAAAGCCGCGAGCGCAAGACGCGCATGAACAGCGCCGCCCTTTCCGGTCGCCTGCTGCTGCGCCAGGGCCGCTCCGGCGCGCTGTGGATGCTGATCGCAGGCCTTGCCGTGGCCACCGCTGCGCTGTCGGCGGTGAGCCTGTTCACCGACCGGGTCGGCCGCGCGCTGGAGCGCCAGGCCGGCGAAGTGCTGGCCGCCGACGTCGTGGTCAGCGATCGCAATCCGCTGCCGGCGGAAATCGCGGCGCGCGCCGCGGAGCTGGGA
>Ga0209931_1001876_pt1 | contig 11094 bp, 14 predicted proteins | sample SalPonR1_B_D1_MG_FD_185697 | JGI IMG/M metagenome (GOLD analysis project Ga0209931, IMG submission 185697) | Salt pond soil microbial communities from South San Francisco under conditions of wetland restoration - Salt Pond MetaG R1_B_D1_MG... ...
GTTTTAAGTCTATCTTTGTTAGACAAAACACCTGTAAAAGAGATACTTACAAATAATGATTACAAAAATGATAGCAAGCCTATTCATAACCAATTGAAAATCAAACTGTTTTAAGTGGACACTAGTGATAAAAATGATAAAATTAATACGGAGGGCTTTAAACCTCTTTATTTATTAAATTTCAGTAGCACAGAAAATATACCTCCTATCCAGATTTATGAAAATGAAAACTCAGAAAAAATTATTTTAGGCTATTTTAAAGCTATTGAATCGGAATCTGAAAAATCGGAATGGAGGAGTTATAATCGATTTTACCTAAATTCAAAATTATTGACAACAATTAAAAATCTAGCTGAATAAGATACTTGTGCCAACACTATGTACCTGCAATGGCGAGGTTTGGGATTCCGATAGCTATCGCAAGAAACCAATCCCGAAGTGTCGGGAGGAATTTATTTTCTAACATTACTATTGAAAAGCGAAGGACGGTGCTTCTTTAGTGGCCACTGGAAGATACAATTCCCGTTAACCAATTTGTTAATCACACTAATTTTATTTTGAGCCAAAGCATTCTCATTGAACTTCTGGTATTCATAGAGTAAACCCGTTAGTATATAAACACCAGTACTGTCTTGCGTAGCATTAAAGCGCTCTCTTGTCCAATTATAGGCGTAGCGATCGTGCGTAGTATCTGCTACCACTTTACTCATAAACAATGTTTTGTATATATCCCCTACTACGTTGGCATTTACATAAGTAGTATCTGTGATTACACCATTATACGCTGTAACGTCAGTAAATTCCATAGCAAAATCCAATAACATGCCTGAGGTTATTTTGCTTTTGTCTAGATTTTGGAATATTGGATTAATAGCATTTTTCCATTGATTATCTACATGAATTTGAGAAAACAATAGACTTGGTAGTATTAAAAGTAGGTAAGTTAGATTTTTCATGATTATAATTTATTTGGTTTGAATTTATTGAGTAAATTGTGTATCGAAACGTCCTTCGGTTATTTCGAATGTATTACCAAATTCGTCAATTATAGTAAAACTAAATATTGCAGAAACTATGTTGTTATTTAAATCAAATTTCATAAAACTAATTACACCATCCGATTGTTGGGTTGTAAAAGCACCTGTAGTTTGGTTTTCATGTGATATTTCAGCATAAAATTCATTTTCAAGAAAGCTGTTTAGCTCAATGTTTTCATTTAAAATAATTTCTTTTTCAAAGAGCCAATGTTGATTTGTCTTAAACTTAAAACTTCATCACGTGCTCTTATCCCAAAATAATACTCCCCATCCACCAATTGGTAAAAGCAGTTAAAGTTGCCAGAGTTGTCTACAAAGGGTTCGCCGTTAACCAAACACCCAAAAGTTCCAGCACCGGTTTGGGTCGCCTCTGGTAGGCAGTCTATACCTTGGCAGTTGGGGGGTATCGTCGTCATCTGTGCAGGATAAGCCCCCTAACTCCCAAAGGGGGAATGCTACGAGCAGTATGTATAGTTTCTTTTTCATGATATAAGGGTTTTTAAATATGAGTTTTATAGGTATGTTTTTTCAGTTGAGTTAAAGTTCCTTCCCTTTGGGGAGGTTAGGAGGGGCTTTGAGGGCGCTCTCTTGCCCAATTATAGGCGTAGCGATCATAAAGTGGTGTGTGCGTAGTATCTGCTACCACTTTACTCATAAACAATGTTTTGTATATACCCCCTACTACGTTGGCATTTACATAAGTAGTATCTGTGATTACACCATTATACGCTGTAACGTCAGTAAATTCCATAGCATAATCCAATAAGTGACCGGTAGTAACTTTAGATTTATCTAAATGCTGAAAAATGTTGTTAATTTCTGTTTTCCAGTCGGTGTCAACTTCTAATTGAGCAAAGACTAAACTAGGAAGTATCAATAAGGTAAGTAGGTAAAGTTTTTTCATGGTTATATGATTTTTTTAATTATTGGGCATAAAATGAGTCAAAACGACCTTCAGTTATTTGATATACCTCACCATCATTTGGATTTAAAATTTCAAATTCGAAAGTGCCTGAGATAATTTGGTTTTGGCTATCAAATGTAGTTACATCTAAAGTTCCGTTGTATATAGAATCCGTAGTAGCATTAACAAAAGACTCAAATCTAACAACACCATAAACATTTTCAGCAACACCATCTAAAAGTTGGTTTTCGCCAAAATTTATTTCTTTTTCCGTAGATTCTATTATTATAGCTTGTGGAAAACCTACTTCCCTAGCAAAACCAACAGCAAAATAATATTCCCCATCTATAAGTTGGTAATAGCAGGTCACTCCGCCAAAAGCATAAAAAGGTTCGCCATTTACCAAACACCCAAAAGTGCCAGCACCCGTTTGTGTGGCTTCAGGTAGGCAGTCTATACCTTGGCAGTTGGGCGTGTCGTCGTCATCTGAGCAGGATAGGCCCCCTAACCCCCAAAGGGGGAATGCTACGAGCAGTATATAAAGTTTCTTTTTCATGGTATCATTATTTTGAAATAAAAGTAAGAATTTTTATATTGACTAAGGATTAATGTTTTATATGGATATTGCCATATACCATTTATATATTTGTCATAATAGCGGTTATTGATGACACTTATTTTATTCTGGCTTAGAGCAAGGGTGTCCAAGTGTTGGTATTCAAAAAGTAAGCCTGAAAGCACAATATTATTCTTTTCCATCAGGTTTTTTTGATACACATGCTGGGCGATATCATAAGCAAATTTTTGATACTGTGGCGTATGGGTGGTATCTGTGCTGGTTTTAGCCATGTATAGCGTTTTATAAATATTGCCCACCACATTCAAATCTACATAGTTGGTGTCTCGTGCTATGCCGTCGTATGCAGTAATATCTGTAAAGTGCATTCCTCTCGCTACGCAAGACTTCGCTCGTCGGATGCAGGGGCGTAATCCAGTAAATGACCAGTTGTTACTTTTGACTTATCTAAATGTTGAAAGATGTTGTTGATTTCTGTTTTCCAATCGGTGTCAACTTCTAATTGAGCAAAGACTAAACTAGGAAGTATCAATATGGTAAGTAGGTAAAGTTTTTTCATGGTTATATGATTTTATATTGATTAATTATTGTGCATAGAAACTATCAAAACGACCATCAGTAATGTTATAAATTATACCATTTTCCTGATTAACAATTGAAAATTCGAAGACACCAGAAATAATATTGTTATTTGTATCAAAATTTGTAATTTCTAAAAAACCATTATTTTGTTCATCTGTGCGATTTAAAAATTCATCATTACTATTAAATATTACCTTTCCGTAAATTTTTCCTTCACCACTTTCAGTTAATTGATTTATACCCATTTGTATTTCTTTTTGATTGGATTCAATTGAAACAAATTCTGGAAAGCCAGTTCCTCTAGCAAAGCCAACTGCAAAATAATATTCTCCATCTATAAGCTGGTAATAGCATATAACACCGCCAAAAGCATAAAAAGGTTCGCCATTAACCAAACACCCAAAAGTGCCAGCGCCGGTTTGGGTGGCTTCTGGTAGGCAGTCAACACCTGCGCAACCAGAATCGTCGTCGTTGCTACAAGCTATTAGAAAGAATATAGAAGTTAGAAAAAAGAATATAGATGTGTTTTTCGTAATAATTTAGTTTTATGCTTTAAATGTACAGATTATTACATTAACTTAAGATTAAGGTTTTATAAATATCACCATTAATATTGGCATTGACATAAGTAGTATTAGTTAAAATGCATTCCTCTCAGTCGTACCTTCTTCGTCGGATGCAGAACAGGCGATTACATCGGTAATTACCACGATTAAGGTAAATATTGATGGAAGGATTTATTTTCAAAAAAAAGGCGATAAGATTTTTTTGTTAGCTTTAATCTATTTTCAGACCTCACAGGTCTCGAAGACCTGTGAGGTCTTTTATGAGATTTTCTGTTAAATCTAACCTATAATACTATCCGATCTCTAAAAAATTTCTCAAAATTAGCTCACCCATTTTTCCACTTTTTTCCGGATGAAATTGTACCGCATAAAAATTATCCCGATGCAGTGCAGAACAATATTGAACCTCATAGTCGGTCGTGGCTATGCTATGCTTGTTATGGGGAACGTAGTAGCTGTGTACAAAGTACATATACGTATGGTCTTGAAGCCCTTCGAATAAATGGGATTTTAAATTATAAATGGTATTCCAGCCCATATGTGGCACTTTAAGATCGACTTCAAAATGTTTCACGTCTATATCAAAAATACCTAGACCTTCGGTAGCTCCTTCTTCGGTGTAATTACACATCAACTGCATGCCGAGGCAAATGCTCAAAACGGGTTGAGATAATTTTGGAATAATTACATCTAACTCCGTTTCTTTGAGTTTTTCCATCGCACTTTCGGCATGACCAACACCCGGGAATATGACTTTATCTGCATTTTGAATGACCTCAGGTTTTGCAGAAGTTTCGGCTTGAACGCCTAAACGTTTTAGGGCGAATTTCAAGCTTTGGATATTTCCCGCTCCATAATCTATAATCACTATATTTTGACTCATGTTTTTGTTAATTAAGTTTAACCGCAAAGGTCGCTATGGCCTTCGCAAAGGTCGCAAAGCGATTTTTTATAATTGACCTTTGGTTGAAGGTAAGATGATCTTATCGGTATCTCTTCTTATGGCAGCCTTTATGGCTCGGGAAAAGGCTTTAAAAATGCTTTCAATTTTGTGGTGCTCGTTGTCTCCATCGGCTTTAATATTAATATTGGCTTGCGCCGCATCTGCAAAGGACTTGAAAAAATGCATAAACATTTCTGTAGGCATTTTGCCGATGTACTCCCTCTTAAACTCGGCTTCCCAAACCAACCACGATCTGCCGCCAACATCAATGCCCACCTGCGCCAGCGCATCATCCATGGGCAGATAGAATCCGTAGCGTTCCATGCCAAGCTTATTCCCTATGGCGATTTTGAATGCTTCACCAAGGGCGATTGCCGTGTCTTCAATGGTATGGTGTTCATCTACTTCCAGATCACCATCTACTGTAATGTTGAGGTCTATCAGCGCATGTCTGGCCAATTGCTCCAGCATGTGGTCAAAAAAAGCGATCCCGGTGTTGGCGTAGAATTTTCCGGTGCCATCAAGATTCATTTCAATATTGATCTTAGTTTCTTTGGTATGTCTGCGATGTGTGACCTGACGCGAACCCAGACGTAATAAGGCATAAATATCTTCCCAATTGGTAGTTTCTAAAGCGATGTATTGTTCTAAATCTTTTTTGGTGTTACTCAATTCATCATCGCCTAAACCTCTGTTCTGATTGTTGAATATGCCCTTACAGCCCAGGTTTTTTGCCAGTTCTATGTCCGTTAGTCGGTCGCCAATCACGATGGAATTTTCAATGTCATATTCGCCGTTCAAATAGGGTTTTACCAAACCGGTATTGGGTTTTCTTGTTTCGGCATTATCCTTGGCAAAGGTTCTGTCGATGAGGATATCTTTAAATTCTATGCCTTCATTGGCCAGGGTTTTAACGATGAAATCTTGTACCGGCCAGAAATCTTCTTCAGGAAAGCTTTCTGTACCTAAGCCATCCTGATTGGTGATCATGATTAATTCATAGTCTTGTAGTTTTGCAATTTTAGAGAGATAACTTATCGCTTTCGGGTAAAACTCCAGTTTTTCAAAACTGTCTATTTGCTCATCTTCCGGTTCTTTGATGATGGTGCCGTCCCGATCTATAAGAAGTAATTTTTTCATGAGTGACTAAGTTGTTTTAGAGTTTTAATTAGCAATTTGTTTTCCTCCGGGGTTCCTATGCTAAATCGAAGGCAGTTCTCACAGCCGGGCTGATTATGTCTGTTTCTTACCACGATTTTCTGGTCGAGAAGTTCACGATAACGCTGGTTGGCGTCGTCTACTTTTACCAGTAGGAAATTAGCTTCAGAAGGATAAATCTTGTTAACCCAAGAAATTTGTTTAAGCGCTAAACCCAATTCAGACCTTTCATTCAAAATCTGATTGACCTGTGTTTCAATTTCAGAATAGTTGTTTAAGGTCTTTAAAGCCACATTTTGAGAGAGGTTATTCACGTTATAAGGTGGTTTGATGCGGTTGAGATATTTAATGATTTTAGGATTTGCAAAACACATCCCTAATCTCGCTCCTGCAAGCCCCATTGCTTTGGAAAAGGTTTGCATCACTACCAAATTTTCGTATGCGCTGAGTTCATTAATGAAGGATTGCTCTTTGGAAAAGTCCTGGTAGGCTTCATCTACCACCACAATACCTTTAAAGTTATTGAGAAGATTGAAGACCTTTTCCCTCTTCATGGTATTACCCGATGGATTATTAGGAGAACATACAAAAACTATTTTGGTGTGTTCATCTATATGGTCTAAAGCCTGAGTCTCGTCAATCTGAAAATCTTGGTTTAGCGGAAGCGTTTTTACTTCTACCGCATTAAGATCGGCTACAACTTTATACATGCCGTAGGTTGGCGGGAAAATCAAAATATTGTCTCGATATGGGGTGCAGAACAACCGCACCAACAAGTCAATTACTTCATCACTGCCATTGCCCAACATAATAAAACTTGAATCTATGCCTTTAAGTTGTGCGATTCTACTTTTCAGTTTGCTTTGGTAAGGGTCGGGATAGCGGTTAAGTTCGCTTGGATAAGGATTTTCATTGGCATCTAAAAAAGTCATGGTTTCACTGGTGCTAAATTCATCTCTGGCTGAAGAATAAGCTTTAAGTTCCAGCAGTTCTGCTCTGATCAATGTCGATAAATTGATGCTTTTTTTCATTCCATATCTTTTAAACGAATGCTTACGGCATTTTTATGGGCTTGCAGTTCTTCAGTTTCTGCCATGTTTTCTATATGCGGGCCAAGCGATTTAAGACCCTCTGCTGTAATTTTCTGATAGGTAATTTTTTTATTGAAGGCGTCCAAATTTACACCACTGTATTGTCTGGCATAAGCGTTTGTGGGGAGCGTATGATTAGTGCCTGAGGCATAATCACCGGCACTCTCCGGGGTGAAATTCCCTATAAATACCGACCCTGCATTTTCAATTTGGTTAACAGCCTTCATGTCGTCGTCAACACAGATGATGAGGTGTTCCGGGCTGTATTGGTTAGTAAGCTTGAGCGCGGTTTTCATGTCTTTTACCACAATCAGTTTAGAATGTTCAATCGCTTTTGTGGCAATATCAATTCTGGGTAAGGCCTTAAGTTGCTCCATTAAAGCTTTTTTTGTAGCTTCAGCAAAGGTTTTTGAAGTAGTGACTAAAACGACTTGAGAATCTGTACCGTGTTCTGCCTGACTTAATAAATCAGATGCCACGTATTCAGAATTTGCGGTTTCGTCTGCCAAGACCAACAATTCTGATGGTCCTGCGGGCATATCAATCGACACGTCGTAAGACGATGCCACTTGTTTTGCCACGGTAACGTATTGGTTTCCCGGGCCAAATATTTTATAAACTTTTGGGATGGTTACAGTCCCAAAAGTAAGGGCTGCAATGGCTTGTATGCCTCCAACCTGAAAAATATTGTTGATGCCACATTTGTAAGCGGCATACAACATGGCCGGATGAACCTTTCCATTTTTTTGCGGAGGCGTAACTAAAGCTACTTCTTCACAACCCGCTATTTTTGCCGGAATACCCAACATTAGAATACTGGAAAATAGTGGGGCAGTACCACCGGGTATATAAAGCCCAACTTTTTGTATGGGTTTTGATGCCTGCCAGCAGGTGACTCCGGGCTGGGTTTCTACTTTTAGCTCTTCTTGTTGCTGGGCTTTATGAAACTTGTAAATATTATCATAAGCCACATCGATAGAGGTTTTTAACGCAAACCTTATGTTATTTGAGGCGTTTTCTAAATCTTGAGAATCTAAGCGCATGTCCTCAAGATCAATACCATCAAAGAGTTTGGTGTACTTTAAAACTGATTCATCTCCGTGAACTTTAATATCCTGAAAAATAGCTTTGACGTCATTTTCCAGACTGGCATAATCCGGAGTTGGTCGCTTGAGTAAGGCATACCAACTTTCAATTTTAGGATTTTCTATAATTTTCATTACAATATCATTTTTTCGATTGGTGCCACTAAAATACCTTCTGCGCCTTCATCTTTCAATTGATTGATGACTTTCCAAAAGTCATTTTCATTGATGACGGTATGTACAGAAGACCAGCCCTCTTCAACCAAAGGCATAACTGTTGGACTTTTCATCCCGGGCAATAGTTTAATGACCTTTTGTATTTTATCGTTAGGGACATTCATCAAAATGTACTTGGAGGACTTCGCTTTTAATACAGATTTTACTCTGAAGGTGAGATTATCTAAAGTTTCTTGAGCTTTGTCTGAAATTAAGGGCGATACCGCCATCACAGCTTCACTTTTTAAAAGTACCTCGACTTCTTTGAGGTTATTTTTGAAAAGCGTACTTCCGGAAGATACAATATCACAGATGGCGTCTGCCAAACCAATGTTGGGTGCAATTTCTACAGAACCGTTAATGATGTGAATATCTGCTGAGATATGATGCTTATCTAAAAACTGTTTTACCGTATTAGGATAAGAGGTCGCGATGCGTTTACCTTCAAAATCCCCTACGCCATTGTATTTAGCTGTCTTTGGTACAGCCATAGACACCCGGCATTTAGAAAAACCGAGATGCATTTGGGTTTGTATCTCTTGTCCTTTTTCCACAAGCAGGTTGTCTCCGATTATGGCACAATCTACCACGCCATCTTTAAGGTATTGGGGGATATCTCCGTTGCGTAAGTAATAAATTTCTAATGGAAAGTTGTTGGCACTGACCTTCAATTGATCTTTACCATTGGAAATAGAAATCCCACAATCTTTTAAGATTTTTAAGGAATCATCGTGTAATCTACCCGATTTTTGGATTGCTATTTTTAGCTTCATTTTTTGTTATTTTCTCTTTTAATAAAATAAAAAACCCGCCTGATGTTATCAAACGGGTGCATATTTTAATGTACAACATCATACTTACCGTTTGCTGGTAATATTAGAATAATGATGTAGCCAATTTGTTATCATGCTACAAATGTAAAGATATATTTTAAATTGCCTAATGCGCTAACAGATTATTAGGAATTGTTGTTGGGGAGCTTATTTAGAAAAATGATTTTAAGCTCCCACGATTGAAATTGTGGGCTATTGAAATCGTGGGCTAAGAGTTAAAATTACGGATTTTTATGTTTTGCAAAATAATATTTCATTGATATATCAAGCCCATGGATTCATCCCATGGGCTAATGATAACAAACAGGACTCGAAACTGTTTTATGATTTAGTTATTACCTAAAATAATTGGCATACCATCTTTGCCTGAGCCAATAACAATAACTTTAGAATTGCTGGACTGTGAGAGTTCTATAGTAGCTTGTATACCTTTTTCCTGGAGAATCTTGTCAGTTAATGAGGCGCTTAAAATTCGGTTAGCTGCCGCTTTACCTTCAGCTTCAATACGTTGTCTTTGCTTTTCTTTTTCAGCTTTTTCAAGTCTAAATTCGTATTCTAAGGACTCTTGTTCTTGTTTGAGTTTTCTTTCGATGGCGTCTTTAATGCTTTGCGGCAGAGAAACATCTCTGACCAGAATCTCATTCACTTGTACAAATTGATTTTCTAGTAAAGCTTTGGTTTCTGCAAACATTTCCTGCTGTATACTTTCTCTTTTTTGAGCGTAAAGTTCCTCTGGCTTGTATCGACCTACAACGGCTCTTGTTGCTGAGCGCACAGCAGGTTTGATTAATAATTCTAAATAGTCTTCTCCACGTTGCTGGTGCAACAATCCCAGTTGATCATATTGCGGTTGAAACCAAATGGTCGCGTCTAATTTTATATCTAGTCCGTTAGAAGATAAAACTGTCATCTTTTCATCTATAGACTGTTGTCTTACGTTATAAACATACACACTGTTCCATGGGGCAACAATGTGAAAGCCTTCTCCCATTGGAGGTTTATCGGTGACCACACCTTCACCAAGCGGCTTAAATAATACTCCAGCCTCACCGGAACCTATGGTAACAACGGTATTGGCTAAAATGATGATCCCTACAATTACAATTATAATTATTGCAACTACTGATTTTGATAATCTTTCCATAATATTGAATTTTATATTAACCCGTGGTATTTTCTACTGAACCACTCCAAGCTCAAAAATACAATTATTAAGATTAATAGTACCCACCAATTGATTAAAGATTCTTTTTTTGTGATAGATTTTTGAATAGGTTTGAATTTTTGCTTTGTGGTCAGGTAATTTTTTAAAGCCTCAAACTGATCAACATAAAATAAGGTATCGGAAGCCTGTTGTAGTTTTTCTGCATCGGCCCTGTAAAAACTTTTTTCTAGTAGGAAATCCAAGACTTTAAATTGACCGCTGTCTGATAGGTTTTGGTTTTCTACTTTTAATTTATAAGCATATTCGCCGTCGGGTAAATTATTTATTTTAGTTGAATACCTGCCATCTTTTAAAACCAGATTGTAGGAATAGTTTTTATTATTTTCCTTATTTTCAAGATTTAAAGTTATTTTTTGACCAGGATCAAAATTGTAATTTTTGTCAAAATATTGAACATTTATCACATTGTTATTCCCACGGTTATAGAAGGATTTGATATCGGTCACTACACGTTTTTTGGTTTCAGTAGAACTTGTGAACTGGATGAGCTGATCCAGAAACCTGTCAAATGCTTTGAAATCGCCATTTTCCACATAAGATGCCATGCGCCATCGCCACATGTTTTCACCAAAAATAAATGCCGCTTTTTGATTCTTTTCAGCGGCAGTCATTATCAACGGCTGTTGTGTAGAAATCCCATCAATGGTTTGAAAAAGCAGGATATCGGCCTCAGAAGTGAGTTCAATATCTCCAAAACTGTCTTTTAGTGGAGGGAAACTTTCAAAGCCTATATCTTCATTCTGGTAACTGTTATAAGCTGGGTTGAGGCTGGCATAATAATCTTCTGTAGCGCCCGTGAGCGTTTTTTTGAAATGCGGCTGCACACGATTTAAAAATCTAAAATCGGTTAATGTACCGGTCACGATGATATGATTGA
>Ga0209931_1001877_pt1 | contig 11086 bp, 8 predicted proteins | sample SalPonR1_B_D1_MG_FD_185697 | JGI IMG/M metagenome (GOLD analysis project Ga0209931, IMG submission 185697) | Salt pond soil microbial communities from South San Francisco under conditions of wetland restoration - Salt Pond MetaG R1_B_D1_MG... ...
TGGTTCTTCACCCGGATGTGTTCGACGTAGGGCTCGTGGGCGCTCCGGTAACCGACTGGAAACTCTACGATACCATTTACACTGAGCGATATATGGGCCTGCTTGATGAAAACCGTGACGGATACCATAACAGTTCTGTGATGGCGCATGCAAGCAACCTGAAAGGAAATATGCTGGTGGCACACTCGTCAATGGATGAAAACGTGCATGTACAGAACACCATGCAGATGCTTACCGCCTTCACAAACGCCGGAAAAGATATTGATGTGCGTATATATCCGCCCGGAGCGCATGGCGTTGCATATAACCAGCAAAGCTACCTGCTTCTGCACCAGGTGTATACGTCATACCTGAATCGGCATTTGAAGTAGGTAGACGGGGGGCAGGGTGCAAGGGGCAAGGGGCAAGGGGCAGGGGTCAAAGACCTGGTAGAGTTTCCGCGTGGGTTTCGCGGAATCCTGCCAGAGTCTGAATTCAAGGCACAAGGCGCAGGGTACAAGGTGCAGGGTACAAGGCACAGGGCACAGGGTACAAGGGGCAGGGGTAAATACTCTCAATCAGCGCCTTTCTATGCTTTGGATGTACCTGTAGATCATTCTGCCTGCTTGATCCAGTTTTTCTGAAATTCTTTTGTATTCTATTTTATCAGTAAATGAGCTTGTTTCAAAAAGCGTTTCAAGATGATCCCGGGTTTCATCTACTGATGAATGAGCGTAAACCAGAAATTTTATGAAATCTGATTTATATCTCCTCCGTCCATAACCTTCAACAATATTTGACCGAATGGATTTAGATGATCTTCTGATTTGACTGCCCGTTTCATATAATTCAAATTTTGGCAGCTGCAATGTCATTTTATGTATTTCGACAGAAAGCTCTTTTGCTAATTGCCAGATTTTTAACTTTTTATAGCTCATGCTGAGAAGTTTTTTAAATACTGTTTACATAAATAAGAGCTTCAAACTCTTGATACCTTACAAAAATAACCGAAATATTCTCCTCTGCCCTTCACCCTGTACCCTGCACCTTGAACCCTGCGCCTTGAACCTTGCACCCCAAACCTTGCAAAAAATATGAAACCACATCTCCCACACATGAAAGCGGCCATTGAAATTGCTGATAAACATCAAACCCCTTTCGGCGCAGCGCTGGCCATGGGAGATGAACTATTTGTGACAGCTGCCAATCAAACCAAGGAGCTGCACGACCCCACCGCACATGCTGAAATCATGGCCATTCGTAAACTCGGTGAATACCTCAAAAAAACAGATCTCTCCGGATTTACTCTTTACACCACGTGCGAACCTTGCCCCATGTGTATGAGTGCGGCTCTCTGGGCACGGATTGAAACAGTTTTCTACGGCTGTAGCATCCCTTTGATATCAAAATACCTGGGGCAGATACATCTGCGGGCAGGTACGGTTGCCGAATCAGGTTTTTCGTCAACACATGTTAAAGGAGATATTATGATCACTGAGTGCGAACAGCTTCTGAAAAAATATAGCTGACCCTCGAAATCCGGGGTATGTTTTCTTCGGCAGCCTCTGTTTGCACCCTGAATAATAACATGTGGGCAGGACATGTACTTTTTTTGGTGCAGAGACTCTTTTTAACTCATCACCAGATAAATCTGAACCAATTGTATCTTTATCTCTGTTAGTATACAGGCTTCACAGTTACCATTACCCCGGAAGGTTTTGGGAAACCTAAACTTAGCAAAATAACTGGCCTTTGATGATTTTAAGATATTGAATATGAGTATGGCGACCCCGTATCAGGCTGCTGCACGACTATTGGCTCATGGATCTGCAAAGCCTTCTCCCGATGCATTATTCTTATTTAAAGAGTAACATATGCGTTTTAAAATTCCACATCACTGGCAATATAAAATCCGGGAATGGATTGTGCGGTTTAAAAGCCGTTATAACCAGCTATCACAGAAATTTCGTTATTTACAAGACGATTTGTACGAGTTTAACCGCAAAGCCAACCCATGGCTTCACGGTATTTCCATTTCGCTAAGTATTGCGGTAATACTATCACTGCTAATACCCCTGTTTTTTGAAGATCCTTCCGAGTACACAACAGTTACAAAAACGATAGACCAGGTACTTCTGATCGCTTTTGGCGTTTATTTTTATACCCGGTTAACACTTACAACAAATCGTACTCAATATCTGCTTTCCCGCTGGCCGGAAGGTATAGCCGCCACCCTTGCCCTTTTGTTCGGCGTTGATCTTATGGCAACCGGAGGCTCATATACTCTTCACTTTCTGGAAGCTATAGGACTTTCCCAGGCAGACAGTATACTTTTAATTATTGTAAAGGCTTATCTGATACTCCTGGCAGGCATAAAAATTATCCAGGCCATACCCAGGATTATCTCTTCAAATTCAAGCCCGGCTCGGCTGGTCTTAACCAGTTTTTTGTTGGTTATTTTCACCGGCATGCTACTGTTAATGCTACCCGCAGCTACAATTGACGGGGCCGGTTTAGAATTTATTGACGCTCTTTTTACTGCGACGAGTGCAGTTTGTGTAACCGGGCTTACTGTCGTTGATACAGCCACACACCTCACAACTTTTGGACAGGGCGTGGTACTGGTGCTTATCCAGCTGGGAGGTATAGGTATTATAACATTTGCTACGTTTCTGGCGATGTTCTTCTCAGGCGGTGTGACCCTGGTTGGCCGCAATGCCTTGCAGGAAGTGATTTCCGGTGAAGATGTAGATACCATATCCAAAACGATTAAACATATTGTAATACTCACCTTTTCAATCGAGTTTATCGGTTTTATCGGATATTTTATCAGCTGGGCCGAAGCAATTCCTGATACAAATGAAAGACTTTGGTTTTCACTCTTTCATGCAGTCTCGGCCTTTTGCAATGCCGGGTTTACTCTTTACACCAACAGTTTTTCTGATCCCGTAAACGCCACCAATATTCCAATCAATATCACCACTATGTTGATGATTGTATTAGGTGGAATGGGATTTACTACACTTTGGGAATCATTTAACCGGATGACAGGCAAATCACACAGCAAGCAGTATTCCATTCACAGTATCATCGTTTTCAGGATGACCGTATTTCTGATTGCTGCAGGTGCACTGATGGTTTTAGTCCTTGAATGGAACGGTTTGCTGGCGTCATATACGTTTGGTGACAAGCTCTTATTCTCCTTCTTTCAAAGTATAACGGCAAGAACAGCCGGCTTCAATACGCTTGACACAGGCGCGCTCAGTGCCGGCTTAACGCTGATTATTATTGTTTTGATGAGCATAGGGGCCTCTCCCTCATCTACGGCAGGCGGACTAAAAACCACAACGATTTATGTCCTTTTTAAATCCGTGATTGCTAACATCACCGGTTCTAAGACCATAGAAATATCAAATAGAACCGTTCCCAACAGAGTGGTTTTCAGGGCTCTCACATCAGTATTTCTTGCCTCTTTTGTCTTGATCTCCGGGCTGATTTTACTGACGATTTTTGAAGATTTCCCATTTATAGATATTCTTTTTGAACAAGTATCAGCATTTATGACGGTAGGACTTTCAAGAGGAATTACCAGCAGTTTGAGTGACACCGGGAAATTTATTCTCACAGTTTCCATGTTCACAGGCAGAGTTGGCATTTTAACTGTAGCTGTTGCTTTTGCGAAAAAAGAACTGACACGCAACTATAAATACCCCGAAGAGTCTGTTATGGTTGCTTAATTGGCCAAATCCAAATATAGAAGGAGTATTCAATTATGATTAATAAATCAAATCCCCGAATTGCGGTCATTGGTTTAGGTGTTTTTGGGATGTCTCTCGTTAAAACTCTCGCTGAAGATGGTGCAGATGTCATCGCAGTGGACAATAATATGGATCATCTCGATGAGGTTAAAGGGGTTGTTGAACATACCATATGCTTTGATGCAACCGACGCCGAAGAGTTAAAATCACATGGTTTAACCGATGTTGATATTGCGGTTATCGCAATTGGAGAACATTTTGAACCGGTTGTTTTAATCTCGATGGAATTGGTAAAAGCGGGTGTTGGAAGAGTTTATGCACGAACTAATTCTGAAACCCAGCAACAAATACTCGAAAAAATTGGTGTAACGGAAGTTATACATCCGGAGAGGCAGGTTGCTGAACGGATGGGTATTTCGCTCCATCGGCCGGGAATGAAAGATTTGCTGGAACTGGGCGATGATTTATCCGTGCTGGAGATCGAGACTCCTGACTCTATGATTGGTCAGACGCTGTCAAGTTTAAATCTGCGAAAGCGGTATGGGATTAACATTTTAACAATCAAAAGACTACAAAGTGATACCTCTGGCGATTCTGAAGAAAATGAGTACCATTCTATAGGAATTCCGAATGCAGATTCAAAAATACAAACGGGTGACAGGCTCGTTTTGATGGGGCACAAAGAAGATTGCGAAAAAATTGTAGCCCTGGACTAAAACAAACTCTTTTACAAGTACAGTTACGCGTAATCTTTTGAGTTCATTACAATAACCGGCTTCACATCTATTCAATAAAGTGATACCTTAAGACGATAATTGCAACAGATGTAGGTACAGTTTGAAAATTCTTATCGCCGGTGCCGGAGAGGTTGGGTACGAACTTGGAAAAGTATTATCTGAAGAGCAACATGACGTCACCATTCTTGATCAGCGGCAATCGTGCCTGCAAAGGGTTATTCAGAATCTTGATGTTCTGACGGTGGAAGGCAACGCCACATCACCAAATTCACTCGTGGAAGCCGGAGCGAAGAAAGCCGACCTGATGGTGGCTGTTACCAGTGTGGATGAAGTGAATATTATCGCTTCAATGATGGCAAAACGACTGGGTGTGGAGAAAGTAATTGCCCGGGTCAGAAACGATGAGCTTTCCCAAAAAGATTCTCCCCTCTCCCCTTCAGAACTCGGAATTGACGTGCTTATTCATCCCGAGGAAACAGCCGCTTCTGAAATCCACTTGCTGGTAAAAAGAGCCTCAGCAAGCGACATCGTATCACTTGCTGACGACCGGCTGCAGATGGTTGGGCTAAGAATTGAAAAGGGCTCAAAAGTGACCGATAAACCGCTGCAAGAACTTGCCGCTGATTTTGATAATCTGCAGTCGAGAGTTGTTGCTATTTCAAGACGCGGCGGCACCATTATCCCTCGAGGAAGCAGCGTTTTAAAACAGAACGATCACGCATTTTTTGTCACCAAGACGGAACACCTTAAACGACTCATTTCCGTCACGGGCCACGATAACAAAGCACTGCGCAGAGTGATGATTGCCGGAGGAAGTGAAGTAGGACGATTGCTCGCGAAAAAGATGTGCGAAGACAAGCAGAAGTGGCAGATTAAGCTGATTGAACCCGACGAACAGATTGCCACCCGAATTGCAAACAGCAACCGCGATATACTCGTGCTGAATGGCGATCCTACAGACCCAAACCTCCTGGTGGTTGAAGGGATTCAGGAAATGGACGCATTCATTTCAGTAACCGATGATGAAGAGTCAAATATTATCTCCTGCCTGATGGCCAAGCATCTGGAAGTAAAGAAAACAGTAGCCCTTGTCTCAAAAACACAGTATGTGCCGCTCAGCCAGACCATTGGTATCGACGCTATCGTAAACGTAAAAGCTTCGGCATCAGATGAGATTCACCGTCAGATTCGGCAGGGCATGATGCTTACAGTAAAGGCTCTTCAGGGAATCAAGGCCGAAATTATTGAAGTGGTGGCAGGTAAAAACTGCAAAATGCTGGATGTGCCCATTAAAGATCTCTCGCTGCCGGAAGGTGTGGTCCTCGGCGGGATACTCCATAAAGATAATGTGGAGATAGCCGTGGGTGATTCCGTGATTCAGAAAGGCGACAGAGTCATTATTCTGGCGCTGCCCAGGGCAATCAAAAAAGTTGATGAGCTCTTTTAAATGATGGAACGGCTCGAATACAACAAAACCCGTCCGCGGATCGACATGCGCCTCGTCTCCGGAATTCTTGGCGGGCTGATCTTCTTTCTTGGAGCCTCCATGGTTCTTCCCGTTATCATTGCACTCATTTACGGCGAGCCAAGCTGGAGTGCTTTCACAGCTACCGGACTCGCATCAATGGTTATTGGTGCCGGGGTTTTCTGGTCGTTCCGCCCGAGCGAAGAACTGCGTATGCGGGAGGCATTTCTGATTGTAACCCTAGCCTGGTTCATCGGTTCACTGGTCAGCGCTTTCCCGTTTCTCATCTCCGGAACACTCGACTCCTATACCGATTCCGTTTTCGAGGCAATGAGTGGGCTCAGTACAACCGGAGCCACTATTTTAGGTGGCATCACCAGCGATGGCATTACAAATCCGCCGATTGAAGCACTTGATAAGAGCATGCTGTTCTGGCGATCACTTCTACACTGGCTGGGCGGAATGGGGATCATTGTTCTCACGCTTGCCCTTTTACCGCTGCTTGGAATTGGCGGAATGGAGCTTTACCAGGCAGAGTATTCGGGATCAACATCAGATAAGCTCACGCCGCGAATCCAGGAAACAGCCTTCCTGCTCTGGACAGTCTATATCGGGTTAACAGGCGCCCAGTTTCTGATGCTTTGGGTCCACCCCTCTATGGATTGGTTTGATGCCATTAACCACGCCTTTTCGACCCTCGCCACAGGCGGTTTTTCAAACCTCAATGACTCGGTTGCAGGCTTCAACTCTGGCTATATTGATGTGGTGATTACTGTTTTTATGTTTCTCGCCGGTATCAATTTTGCAATGCACTTCAGGCTTTTTTCAGGCGATATCAAAAGCTTTATCACCAACAGGGAAATTAGGTTCTACACTCTTATAACCCTTTTATTTATCATTGGAGTAACTGCCGGGCTATGGCTTATCGAAAATCAGTCGTTTGGTGATGCACTGCGGTACGGAAGCTTCCAGGTTGTTTCTATTGTGACAACCACAGGGTTTGCCACCTACGATTATGCACTTTGGATGCCGTTTACATCCTTTCTTTTGTTCATCCTGTTTTTTACGGGCGGGTGTGCAGGTTCAACAGGAGGTGGTATTAAAATGATTCGGCTTATGATTATAGCAAAAAATATCGGCCGTGAATTTAAACAGATTATCCATCCCCAGGCAGTGCTTCCGGTAAGGGTTGGCAATCGGGTAATCGAGGCCTCCATTTTAAAAACAATCCTTGGCTTTTTTATGGTCTACTTTCTCATCTTTGCGGTGGGCGCACTGATTATGAGTTTCCTTGGCTACGATTTTATGTCGTCTATGGGGGCGAGTATTGCATCGCTGGGTAACATCGGGCCGGCCTGGGGAACATTTGGCCCAACCGAAAATTTCGCCGGTGTACCCTATTTCGGGAAATGGGTTCTGCTTATTCTGATGATGATCGGACGTCTTGAACTCTTTACCGTACTGGTAATCTTTACCCCCTGGTTCTGGAAGAATTAGTGTGCTTCTTTTCATACTTACTGCTAAAATCAGACTCTCCTTCCGGCGATCCAATCAGTATCAGCTCTTCCCCCATTTTCAGGGATCGGCTTGGTTCAGGGCTCACCAGCATTCTATCCTTACATTTTACAGCCAATACCGAACATCCCGTATCTTTCCTGATGTCTGATTTAATAAGCGATTTACCGGCGAGATTTTCATTCACCTTATGATTGAAAATATTGAGCCCCTCAGCCAGCACAAGAACATCCTGCCCTTCCAGGATGTTGAAAATTGAGTTCGCCCCCATGGATGCATAAGACATCACAAAATCTGCTCCCGCGCGGTGCAGGGTATTTATATTTTTCTCAAAATTAGCCCTGCTGATAATCTCCATGCTCGGGTGCAGCTGACGACAGTAGATTGTCAGGTAAATGTTAATATCGTCACTATGAGTGGTTATCAATACCGTATGAGCCTCAGCAATCCCTGCACGTTTCAGAACGCTGTGGTCGGCGGCATCACCCAGTATGTATTTCTCCCTGTCTTTGATGCGTTCCGGGTTTTTGTCAACAATCCTGTAGTCGATCTGGCGCTCATCAAGGGCTTTGGCTGCCGCTCGTCCCACCCGTCCGGCACCAATGATAATCACCGGTTTATCCGACACATGGTAAATACTGACCAGCTCGTCATAATTTCTCATCTGCTCAACTGATCCTGCAAGCACCAGCACTGAGCGTTCTGTGATAATCGTATCGGGCAGTGGTTGTTTGAATTTTCCCCGTTCCCACAGCCCTACGACCATCACGCCGGTTGCTTCCCTGAGTTTACTGTCTCGCAGTGTCTTGCCAATCAAAGGTGTTTCCTGCGCAACGGCTTCCCCTATCACAAGCTCATCCATATGTCCGATTACGTGCACGCGGGCGTTGCCTCCCAGTGTCCGCCTTGCAAGCGAACGACCCAGAATCTCTCCCATCTGAATCACATGGTTGGCTCCGGCCAGCTTCAGAATATCTACCGAATCGTTTGATGCTGCCGTTGCCACGATTTTTACACTCGGATTAAATTCACGTACCGTAAATGTAATGTTTGTGTTTACAGTGTCGGTACCGGCAGCAACAATCAGTGACGCCTTTTTGATTTGAAGCTTTCCATAGGTGTCGAAATCTGTCGGGTCGAGATTTACAACATTATAGTCCATATCTGCCAAATCCAGGGCTTTCTGCAAGTCAGGTTCTATAATTGCGTAGTCAATTTTATACGCAACAAGTTTTTTAATCAGTGAATCAGTAATAGGGTTTAAATGTGAAATGATGATATGATCATCGATATCATTATCCAGTTTCTTGGGCGCTTTGGCCTCATTATGGGCCTTCATCCATGGAGCGTAGAAAAATTCAATAAACGTAAATGGCAGCATCACCAAAAGAAAAATAACGCCTGAGAAAAGGACCAGCATTGAAAATGCCCGGCCAAGATCTGAAGAGAACACAATGTCGCCAAATCCCAGTGTTGACATGGTAACCAATACCCAATAAAAACCTGTCACCCATGAATGGCTGTGCCCCTCGTAAAGAGCCACATAGTGAAAAAGCACTGAATAGCTCACATACATCACAAACAGCAGTGCGAGAAACTTCAGAAGTTTTCGAACATTAGTACGGGTACGGCGATTCGCAAAAAAATAGGAAAGCTGCGATCCTAGAAACTTCACAGTGCGGGGGTATGATTTAAAATTTTCATCAAAAACTACTTACTCACGCACACAAATCCTAACCTGTGTGTAAAATGGCGTAAACTACTCCGCAGATGTTCTGCAGTTCAATAATTAAGGGCTGTTTTAATTGGTATTTCAAGCTGCGAAATGGTTATTTTTAATGCTTGTTAAGTATTTAAAACATTTAAACAGCACCTGCACTTGTGATTCGTAAACCTGCCGGTTTCTTGCTACTTATATTAATTTGTTTTGCGCAAGCAGTAAGTGGTCAATCCGGAGACTCACTCGCTCCTATTCCAAACGTATTTCTAGACTGCAACGCCTGCGATGTAACCTACATCCGGACTAATATCACGTTTGTAAATTACGTGCGTGATCAGAGTGATGCTTCCATTTATCTCGATATTAAGGATCAGCGAACCGGCGGCGGCGGTCGTGAATATACACTTATCTTTTCTGAAATCGGTATTGAAAACGGGCGCATTGATACGCTCAGATATAGTTCACCCAGCTCCGACACTAACGATGAGCGTCGAATCGGACTGAACCGGTATATCAAGATCGGGTTGATTCCATATGTAACCGGAACCGTTGCCCTTGAGTCACTCGACATTTTTTACGAAGCACCTGATGAAGATCTCACCGGAGCTGAAGATGTGGAAGATCCGTGGAACAACTGGGTTTTTGATGTAAACGTAAGTTCAAATGTGAGTGGACAGGCTTCAGAAACCAATTTCGGTCTTTTCAGTGGCTTTGAAGCCGAACGCACCACATATACCTGGAAAATCCGGACACGTGTAAGGGGCGAAATCCGCCGCAGAAATATTGAACTAAATGACCGGACACTAAATGTGAATCGCGACTGGGGAAATTACTGGAGTATGATCGGCTACAGCCTGACCAGCCGTTCAACAGTTGCCTTATTTGGCGGAGCCAGCTTTTCAAGAAATAATAATATTGCCCTGGATACATATATTGCCCCTGCAATTGAGTACAGCTTTTTCCCATACGATGAATTCCAGCAGCGCCGGTTTATCGTTCAATACCAGATCACACCGAGGTTCCGGCGCTATTTCAACACTACGATTTTCCTGAAAGATTCTGAAACCATTATGTCTCAGGAGCTAAGCACCCGGCTGAGGTACGACCAGCGATGGGGCCGTATCGATATACGTATGTCAGGCATGCACTATTTCCACGACACATCCATTAACCGGTTCGAGGTAAACCCTTCGTTTAACGTTCGGATAGTTCGGGGGTTGTCTGTCAGGCTCTCAGGACGCTACAGAATTATCCAGGATCAGCTGTCAATTGAAGCACAGGTAGATCCAAATGATCCGACGTCTATAATCCGTGGCGTTCAGCGACCAACATCATACGATTACTCTATTTCGTTTGGCCTCTCCTATACCTTCGGCTCAATTTATAACAACATTGTAAACCCTAGATTTTAACCATCTCCACTGTTTACTTGTTACTTGTTATTGGATCTATATGTTATTGATTCATGATTCTCCGCAATAAGCTGATCCTTACAATATTTCTGAATCATTCATCAAAAATTCTCCGCTACCCTTCACTGTTGATTCCAGACAATAGTTCGTACCTTTAAGCCATGGAAAAAGAACTTGAAGTAGCGACTAAAACTGATCTCAAATCTCTCACCACGGCTGAACTGGAGGAATTTACCGAAGAACTCGGCCTGATGGGATACCGGGCCGACCAGCTCTACCAGTGGTTATACCAGAAGGGTGCGTCATCGTTTGATGAGATGACAAACTTATCAAAAGACCTGCGAGCTAAACTGGATAAAATTGCACAGGTACGACGCATTAAGATCCACAGCAAGCAGCAGTCGAAAGATGGCACAATCAAATTTCTGTTTCAGCTCGACGGTCCGGAAGAGTATAAAGTGGAAGCCGTGCTCATCCCTGACTTTTATCCCGATGGTGCG
>Ga0209931_1001880_pt1 | contig 11083 bp, 12 predicted proteins | sample SalPonR1_B_D1_MG_FD_185697 | JGI IMG/M metagenome (GOLD analysis project Ga0209931, IMG submission 185697) | Salt pond soil microbial communities from South San Francisco under conditions of wetland restoration - Salt Pond MetaG R1_B_D1_MG... ...
AAATATACTTATAATATTATTGTAAAGGAGGAACAAATGGATTATAAAGAATCAATGGAGTATATACACTCAACTTATAGATTTGGGAGCAAATTAGGCCTTGATAATATAACTAGACTTATGAACAAACTAAATAATCCCCAGGACAGTCTTAATATAATACACGTTGCAGGAACAAATGGAAAAGGATCTATCTCTGCAATGATACAATCTGTATTAACAAAATCCGGTTATAGCACAGGTTTTTTTGTTTCCCCCTATTTAGAAAGGTTTACTGAGCGAATCCAAATAGACAATAAAGAAATATCTAAAAAAGATTTAGCTGAAATAACTAGTGTAGTTAAAAATGCAGTAGAAGAAATTTTGGAAGAAGGATTTAATCATCCTACAGAATTTGAAATAGTAACTGCAATTGGATTTTTATATTTTTTTAGAAAAAAAGTAGATTTTTTGATTTTAGAAGTTGGTTTAGGTGGTAGATACGATGCAACTAATGTTATAGAAAAATCTTTGCTTTCAATAATAACTTCCATTAGCTTAGAACATACTGAATATTTAGGTGACACAGTAGAAAAAATAGCTTTTGAAAAAGCTGGTATAATTAAGAAAAACAATGATGTAGTAATTTATCCACAAGCTGAAAATATTATAGAAGTAATAAAAAATCAAGCTAAAATAAAAAAAGCCAACACATATATTCCAAAAGATAATAATTTGAAAGTAAAAAAATCAGGTAAGTTATTTTATGAAAGCGAAGAATTTTTTATTGAAGATTTCACTTTCAAATTCTACGGTAAGCATCAGCTAAAAAATTTATTAGTCGCAATTAAAGCCTTAGAAATTTTAAAAATAAAGAATTTTAAAATTAGTAATAAAAGTATTAAAAATGGTCTTGAAGCAGCTACTATGCCTGGAAGATTTGAGCTTATTCAGCAAAAACCTTATATAATTATAGATGTTGCTCACAACAAGGACGGTATAGATGCCTTTACAGAAACTATTAAGGGCTTTTTAGCTAATAAGAATCTAGTTTTGTTCATAGGTATGCTAAATGATAAAAATCCAGAAAATATCAATTCTGAGCTTCTTGATATGACTAATGAAATATACACACTGACACCAAAAAGCGATAGAGCCATTACTTCCTTTAATTTGAAAGAATTATTGTTAAATATTTCAAAAACAAGTGAAATTAAAGCACTAGATTCATATGAAGAAGCTGTAAGAATAGCAAAATCTAAAGATGATAATACTGTTTCAGCCTTCATAGGGTCTTTTTATATGGTTGGAGAAATAAGGACTTTAATAAAAAAATTATAGCCCAAGGCTATAATTTTTTATATTTTTCCCTAACTTCTTTTATTTTTCCGCAGGTCATTTTACCTTCGGGACAAGGGCCTTTCAAACATCTTGGTCCTATATTTTTAAACAGATTAGGTGCAATAATTTTCACTTCTTTTAGCATTTCTTCAGCTAATTCTCTTATCTCCCACTGGGCTCTATTACAGCATCTTAAATTAAAAAAGTGGATTAAAGACCTAGCATTCATTGTTATCATAATTTTAGTTTCACAGGAATTCGGTAGCACATAGCGTGAATCTTCTATAGATTTCTTCTTTGCTAGTTTTTTAGCCTCCTTAATGCTATTATTTTTCTTAAATTTTTCTAAATGCTTTTCATATAATATATCTACCAATTCATCGTATACCTCTTGGTCTTTTTCCATTTGCATAATGTATATATTTTTTGCTTTTTCTATTTTTTTAATTTCTTTAGGTATAACGTAGTGGAATTGACCTTCTTGTACATAACGCTGAGATCTCTGGCTATAACTTGCAATTCTATGTCTTACCAGTTGATGAGTCAAAACTCTACTAACACCTTCAACTGAAAAACTAAAAGATACATGTTCTATTGGCGATTCATGACCTAAATCCATTAAAAAGTTTAAAAATTTCTTTGCCTTTTCTTCATTTAAATTTTCCATAATTTTTTCGCTTGAAATATCAGAATAACAAAGTTTTGCAGCAGCAGAAATAATTTTTTCAGGTTCCGGTGTGTGGCTTAATAATTTAACATTTAATTTTCCTTCCATCTTTTCCTCCTATCTCGTCTTTATTATATAATAAGGCATTATGATTTCATTATCAATAAAAGTAATAATATATTTAATAATAAATATTGAATTTCTAGAATTATAGTGTTATTATTATATGAGAGAGGTTATCAAATGGCGAGATATAAAAAAGGACTAAAAACAAAAAATAAAATAATACAAGCATCTAAATCCTTATTCTATTTTAATGGATATAGGAAAACTACCGTCCAAGGTATAGCAGATTTAGCTGATGTGAATCTTGGATTGATTTCTTATTACTTTAAAAGCAAGGATAATATAGCTAAATCAATTTTTATTGGATTTCTAAAAGAAATCGAAAAGGAAGTTAGAAAAACTTACCCTAGCAATGATAAGGATGTTATGCCATTATACATGGCTAAAGAAAGAATATTTTTTCAAATAATATTAAAAAACGAGAATTATCAAAGGTTTTATAGAGAAATAATTAATAACAATATGATATTTACACTTATGGAAGATTATGTTGAAAAAAACTATAATTATATCAATAATAAAGTCAAAAGAATTGATGAAAAAAGTTTAATTACCGCATACTCTGCTTTAGAAACTGGAGGCAGATACAATATATTAAGAAAATACTTTAAAAATACTATAGATTTAGATGTAGATATGGTAGTAGATATACTAATTGGATGTACTCCTAGACTTTTTGGGTTTTCAAATGAAAATGTTGATAAATTTATAAAAGAATCTCGAGATTATTCCGAAAATATAGATAAAAGAAATTTAAAGTTATTAATATAAAAAAAATGAAGTCCTAGGACTTCATTTTTTTTGGTATTTCTATAATTTTATCTTCAGATTCTTTATAAATTACTATCTTATTCCCTATACTCTGAATATACTCAGCCTTTAGTTTGCTACATATTTCATGTGCTGTTTCTTTAGTATCTAACATACTGTTGTTTAAAAGATTAATCTTTATTAATTCTCTTGCTTCTAAAGCTTCATCTATACTTTCTAAAACTTCTTCAGTTAATCCATTTTTACCAATTTGGATTATTGCTTCTAATTTATGAGCTAAAGACTTAAGATAACTTCTTGTTTTCCCTGATATAATTTTAATCACTCCTATTCTATATAATCAAATTCTATTCCACAAACAGAAACAGTATCTCCTTCTTTTGCTCCCAGTTCCTCTAATTTCTCGATTACTTTTTTATCTTTAAGAACTTTCTGGAAGTGCTTAAGAGATTCGTGATCTGAAAAATTAGTAGAATCAACTAATCTATCTAAGAAATAGCCGTCTGCTATGTACTTATTATTTTCTATTCTAACATTAATTGTGTCAATTTCTTTTTCCTTATATACTTTATAATCTATTTCCTCATAAAAAGAAATTTCATTTTCTACATTTATAACTTCATCATAAAGTTTATACAGTAGTTCTTTTAAATTCTTTCCTGAAATAGCTGAAATTTCATATATATCATATTTTTTTTCAAATTTGCTTTTTAGTTCTTGTATTTGATCCTCTTGTTGTATTAGATCAATCTTATTCAATACAATAATTTGCTTCTTTTCACTCAACACTTTGCTGTAATTTTCTAATTCCTTGTTAATTTTATTAAAATCTTCTAATGGGTCTCTTCCTTCAAAGCCAGATGCATCTATTACGTGGGCTAATATTTTAGTTCTTTCAACATGCCTAAGGAAATCATGCCCTAATCCTGTACCTGTAGAAGCTCCTTCTATAAGTCCTGGAATATCAGCAACCACAAAACTTTTATCATCGTCTAAATGTACAACTCCCAGATTCGGCTTAAGGGTAGTAAAGTGGTAATTATCAATTTTCGGTCTAGCTGAAGATATTTTAGATAATAGAGTCGACTTACCTACATTTGGAAAACCTAACAAACCTACATCAGCAATTAACTTAAGTTCAAGAACAACTTTCAATTCATTACCTTTTCTTCCAGGTTCAGAAAATCTAGGAGATCTTCTTGTAGAACTTTTAAATTTTGTGTTACCTCTGCCGCCTCTACCGCCTCTTGCTATTATTACTTCTTGATCTTTTTTTACTAAGTCGGCTATTACTCTGTTTGTTTCTTCATCTCTAATAATAGTACCCTTAGGCACGCTCAAAATTACATTTTCAGCATCTTTTCCATACTTGTTTTTATTTCTTCCATTTTCACCATTATCTGCTTTAATAATTCTTTTGTATTTAAAGTCCATTAGGGTTCTTTTTCTTTCATCTACTCTAAAGATAATATTTCCACCGTTACCTCCATCGCCCCCAGCTGGACCACCCATAGGTTCATATTTCTCTCTTCTAAATGCTACAGCTCCATTTCCTCCGTCTCCAGCTTTTAGTTCTATTTTTGCATAATCTACGAACAATTTATCACTTCCTTCATTAAAAAAACCTACCAAATATTAAGGTAGGTTCAATATTTATGCTTGTTTAGAATATACACTCACTTGTTTTCTTCTTTTGTCTTTTCTTTCGAATGTTACAATTCCATCGACAAGAGCAAATAAAGTGTCATCTCCACCCTTTTTAACATTATTACCTGGATGTATTTTGGTTCCTCTTTGTCTTACTAAGATATTTCCTGCAACAACATACTGTCCATCGCCTTTTTTCAATCCCAGTCTTTTTGATTCACTATCTCTACCATTTTTTGTACTACCTACACCTTTTTTATGTGCAAATAATTGTAAGTTTAGTTTCTTTAACATTGTTACACCTCCTCATGCTTCAGTGTAATATAATCACTATAATCTTCTATCAACAATTCAATACCAACTAAAAAATTTTCGAATAAAATATTTGTTTTTTCATTTTCTTTAGTTAGATTAATGGCCAAAAATCCATCAGTTTCATTTTCTTCAATTTTTATATGCTTTTCACTAATCTTACCTATTGAATTTAATGAATTCAATAACGTATATGAAAGAATTGAAACTGCTGAACAAATAATATCTTTTCCGATTTCATCATAATTTGAGTGTCCTGATATTTCTACACCTATATATGACTTATCATCTTTACGTACTTTGATAGATATCATAATCAGCCTTCTATCTTTTCGATTTTAACCTGTGTATAAGGTTGTCTATGTCCTTGTTTCTTTTTATAATCTTTTTTAGGTTTATATTTAAAAACAATGATTTTCTTTCCTTTATCATGCTTTACTACCGTTGCATCAACTACAGCTTCATCTAAATATGGCTTACCTATTTTTAAATCACCATCATTAGATATTAGCATAACTTTATCAAATTTATAGTCTTTTCCTTCTTCAACGTCAAGTTTTTCTACTCTAATCTCTTCGCCTTCTTGTACTTTGTACTGCTTTCCGCCTGTTTCAATTACTGCATACATCTAAATACACCTCCTCATACCAGTCTCGCCCGTGTAGGTACTTTCGTTTTAAAACCTATTTAGTGCGGCTACTTACGAAATAATATTCTATCAAATTAATTCGTACTTGTCAATACATTGTTGTAATAATAACATCTACGTTTATTTAAATATCATATCTTCTCTAACTATCTTATAATCTTTTATATTTAAAGTCAATTTTTTTAAAAGTTCTACTAATTCTTCCATTTTTATAGCACCTTCATTGGAAAATATACCCTGAACTTTTAATGTTGCATTATTATTTTTAAAATCTACTAATTCAATTTTTTCTATAAATTTTCTCCCATCAAATTTTTTAATTTTTTTTCTTCTTTTTTTAATTTTAACCCTTTCAACCATTTGTTCTTCTTTAAAAAAATTATCATTGATACTATTTAATTCATCTATATCTGTATTTTCTAATACTAAATCTATTTTATATATTACGTATTCTAATCTAGCAGCAAGAGTTTTATTGTTTTCTGATTCTTCTGCATTTATCACCTGAAAATATTCTGGTAGCACTTTATTTAATCTTTCTTTGATTGTATTAGGATTTTCAGAGTTTTCTAATTCCATCTCCATATAATCTCCATATGTTTCTAAACCTAATGATAAAGGCATAGCAAAAGAAAATTTCGGATGTGGATTGTAGCCTTTAGAATACAAAATCTTTATTTCTGCTCTTCTAACTGCCCTTTGAAGAAGTCTTATAGTATCCAAATGAGAAATGAATTTCAATCTATCAATTTTCTTATATTTAATTATTACTTTCATAGCATGGTCCTTTCATAATACTATTATTAACACCGCATTTATGACATAACACTTTACAGTCTGATGTTACACTTTCATTTTCAGATTTCACTTTTTCTCTTATTAAGAATTCTTTCTTTATTCCTGTGTCTATAAAATCCCAAGGTAAAATTTCGTCTAAATTTCTCTTTCTTGTTGTGTAAAAATCCGGATCTATATCTGCTTCAGTAAAAGCTTCTATCCATTTATCAAATTCGAATTTATCATCCCATCCATCGAATTTACATCCTTTTTTCCAAGCTATTTCAAGTACTTTTGATATTTTTCTATCGCCTCTTGCAAAAACTCCTTCTAGGTAACTTCTTTCCGGTTCATGATAATTATATGTAATTTTCTTGTCTTTAATATTATTTTTAAGAAGGTTGATTTTGTCATAAAATTTCTCTATATCATTTTGAGCTTCCCACTGAAAAGGTGTAAATGCTTTAGGTACAAAGCATGAAACACTAGTAGTAAGCTTAAAATTTCCTTTTATTTCTTCCTTAGGCCTTTTGAAAAACAAATCTTTAATTTTATAAGCTAATTCTTTTATTCCTAATACATCATTTTCTTCTTCTCCTGGAAGGCCTATCATAAAGTATAGTTTAACACTAGACCATCCTAGATCAAATAATTCTTTTAATTTTCCCGTAATATCCTCTTCTGTTATATTTTTATTTATTACATCTCTCATTTTTTGAGTTCCTGCTTCAGGTGCAAATGTAATACTAGATTTTCTAACGCTTTGAATTCTATTTATTAATTCATCTGAAAGAGAGTCCATTCTTAATGATGGTAGTGCCACATTTATATTATCTTTTTCATATTGATCTAACAAATCAATAATTAAGTTATCTATATCAGAATAATCACCACTACTTAAGGATGATAGCGATATTTCTTCGTGACCAGTATTTTTTAGTAGTTTCTTTCCTTGGTTTATAATAGTTTCTTTATCTTTTTCTCTTACAGGACGATAAATCATACCCGCCTGACAAAACCTGCAACCTCGAGTACATCCTCTGAAAATTTCGACAATTACTCTGTCATGGACAGTCTCAATGTAAGGAAGAATAGTTTTCTCAGGGTAAAAAGAATTATTCAAATTTTTTATAATTCTTTTTTTAACCACAGATTTTGCGTTTTTATTTATTGTTTTTCTTCCACTTATTAAACCCTTTTCAAAATATTCTACTTCATAAAATTTTGGAACATAAATTCCTTCTATTTTAGAAGCTTTTTCAAGAAATTTATGTTTGTTATAATCTTCATTTTTTTTCATATTTTTTAATAAATTCGTTAACTCTAGAGTTACTTCTTCTCCTTCACCTATTACAAATATATCAATGAATTCATAAAGAGGCTCTGGATTATATGCGCAGGGCCCTCCTGCAATAACTAAAGGATCTTTTTCTTCTCTATCTTTTGATTTTATAGGTATCTTACCTAAATCTAATATATTTAAAATATTAGTATAGCTCATCTCATATTGAAGAGTAAATCCAATAATATCAAATTCTTTTATGCTTTCCCAACTTTCTATAGCAAATAGTTCCAAATCATTTTTTCTTAGTTCTTCTTCCATGTCTGTCCACGGCGCGAAAACTCGCTCACACCAAATATCTTTTTCATTATTCAACATATTGTACAATATATGCATACCTAAGTGAGACATTCCTATTTCGTATACATCAGGAAAAGCAAATAAAAATCTTAAATCAATATTATCTTTGTTCTTATTATAGCTATTTAATTCTCCACCAGTATATCTAGCAGGTTTTTGAACGTTTTTTAGTATTTTCTCTATATTATTTGTCATATTAATCATCCTCTTTTTAGTTTTCTTATTATTTCTATTTCTTTTTTATAACCTTCTAATTCATTAGGCGTTTCCAAGTAAAATGGTATATTCTCAAGTTTGTTGTTGTTTATTAGATTTTCAAAAGTTTTCATTCCTAAATATCCTTCACCTAAAGGTGCATGTCTCTATTTGCTTTTACCATAAGGCCAAACTATCATTGAAAGGTTATAGCTCCTATTTTTCTTTATATTAATGTTTTATTATGATATCATATATCTTAAAGTAATACTATATTTTAAGGAGGAGAATTATGAGTTATAAAAAAGAAGCTTATGAATTAAAAGCAAAATCAATTATCAAAAATTTTAAAAAGAGAAAAATAAATGGCTTTTATTATTCTACCAAAGAAGAGGCTCTTGAAAAGGCTTTAAGTTTAATAGAAAAAAATTCCACGATATCTTGGGGTGGCTCCTCTACTATTGATGAGATTGGATTATTAGATGCGGTTAAAAATGGAGAATATAAAGTTATTGATAGAGATACTGCGGAAAATAGTGAAGAAAGATGGGAAATTATGAGAAAAGCTTTTTTTGCTGACAACTACATAACTAGTTCTAATGCTTTAACTATTGATGGTGAACTTGTAAATATAGATGGTAATGGTAATAGAGTAGCTGCTATGTCATTTGGACCGAAAAAACTCATTATTATAGTTGGAATGAATAAAGTAGTAAGAGATGTAGAAACTGCTGTAAAAAGGGTTCAAAACGATGCTGCACCTCCTAATGTAAAAAGACTTAATTTAAACACCCCTTGCAGCCAAACGGGTTATTGTATGGATTGTTACACAGATGACTGTGTTTGTGGTCAAATTTTAATAACTAGATATAACAGATTAAAAGATAGAATTAACGTTATCGTAGTTGGTGAAGAACTTGGATTTTAATTATTAAGGACGGTTAAAAATTTGAATTTAAATAAAAAAACACTAAAAAGATTTGATTTTATTTTAATAATCGATGTAATAATCTTATCTATTTACGGATTAATAATGATTAATAGTGCAACATCTGGCGGTAGTTTTTTATCTAATCCATATGTTAAAACTCAATTAATAGCCTTTGTCTTAGGTTTAGTGGCAGTAGCAGTGCTTATATTTATCGACTATGAAATTTACGGTAATTTATATTTAATAATATACGGAATTTCCAATATACTACTTCTAGCTGTTTTGCTTTTCGGATTTGGGGAAGATCAGTGGGGAGCTAGAAGCTGGTTATCCGTTGGTCCTATTACCTTTCAACCCTCAGAAATAGCAAAAATAGGTATAATTATATCTTTGTCGAAATTTATAGAGAAAAAGGAAAGCACTTTAAATAATCCTTTAACATTGCTTAAAATCTTAGGATTTGCAGCTATTCCAATAGTTCTTATTTTAATGCAGCCGGACTTTGGTACTGCAATGGTTATGCTGTTTTTCATAGCAATTATGCTTTTTATAAGCGGAATAGACTACAAATATATTGTTTCCGCAGTAATTCTAGCTCTTGCCACCTTACCAGTTATTTATATGAATTTAAAGGAATTTCAACTTAATAGAATTAAAGTTTTTTTCAATCCTTTATTGGATCCTCAAGGTGCGGGATATCAAGTCTTACAATCAAAAATTGCTATAGGTTCGGGTAAATTGTTTGGTAGAGGTTTATATCAAGGTGTGCAAAATGAATATGGATTTTTGCCAGCTAAGGAGACTGATTTTATTTTTGCAGTAATTGGTGAAGAACTTGGTTTATTAGGCGGTGGTTTTTTAATTTTTTTATACATTGTTTTGATGTATAGATTGATTAAAATTTCTAAAAATGCATTAGATACCTTCGGCTCTTTGATGGTAATAGGTTTTAGCGGTATGATGTTATTTCATATCTTCGAGAATATAGGTATGACAATTGGTCTTACTCCTGTAACTGGAATACCTCTACCCTTTATAAGCTACGGCGGCACTTTTATGCTTGTAAATATGATATGTATCGGCTTATCTCTTAATGTAGGCTTAAAAAAAGAAGGCCTTGAATTCTAAAAGGACTCTTAAAGAGTCCTTTTTCTAAAACAACTTCCTCCAATAAATTCTTTAATAATAGATGTATTTGGAATTATAAAATCATCCTCAAATCCAACTATAAAACCAAGAAATTCAATTAATCTTTTCTTCTCTACTGCAAATTTTCCATCATCATCTAACTCTTCTAATACATCCATTGCATGTTTTTTTAATATTGCTAATTCATAAATTAAAGATGAATTAAACATTACATCTGAATTTTCTTGAAATGGAAATATATATTTTTCTTCTCCTTTTCTTACATTATTCCATAAGTCTAAGGTTGTAGCCGCATCATATCCTCTATATTTACTGTCTCTTATCATTCTTCTTAATAATCTTAGATCAGTAGTTGATACCCTATTATGATTATCAACATTTAACTGAGTTAATGCACTTATATAAATTTTAAATTTATCTTTTTTATCAATATCTTTTGTGAGTCTTTCATTTAAACCATGTATTCCTTCGATTATTAGATATTCAGTTTCGCTTATTTTTATAGGTTTTTTTTCAAATGATCTACTTCCGCTTTTAAAATCAAAAGTCGGAATTACTACTTCTTCTCCCTTTAAAAGCTTTTTTAGGTGTTGATTAAATAATTCTAGATCTAATGCTTCTATAGTATCAAAATCATAATTCCCTTCCTCGTCTTTTGGAGTTAAATGCCTTTCAACAAAGTAATCATCTAATCCAACGGTATGGAATTTTTTACCATTCACCCTTAAGTGAACACCTAATCTATGAGAAAAGGTAGTTTTCCCAGAAGAGGATGGCCCAGCTATAAGAATTATCTTGCTTTCACTATCGCATATTTCATCAGCTATCTTAGCTATCTTTTTTTCGTGAAGTGCTTCGCTTACTCTTATTATATCTTCTAAATCATCATTCAATGTA
>Ga0209931_1001884_pt1 | contig 11071 bp, 8 predicted proteins | sample SalPonR1_B_D1_MG_FD_185697 | JGI IMG/M metagenome (GOLD analysis project Ga0209931, IMG submission 185697) | Salt pond soil microbial communities from South San Francisco under conditions of wetland restoration - Salt Pond MetaG R1_B_D1_MG... ...
GGCCTCCGGCGCCGGGCGGAGCATGATCGAGGAGCTGGCCCGCCAGACCGCGCAGCTGATGAACGGCCGTCCGCTGGGCAAGACCCTGACGCCGCGCCAGCTGGCCTTCAATGCCCTGCCGCAAATCGACGTGTTCGAGGACAATGGCTACACGCGCGAAGAGATGAAGATGTGCCGCGAGACGCGCAAGATCCTGGATGACCCGGACATCGGTGTGAACGCCACGGCGGTGCGCATTCCGGTATTCTACGGGCATTCCGAAGCGGTACACTTGGAGACGGTGGACAAGATCACGGCCAGGCAGGCGCGCAGCCTGCTGCGCAAGGCGCCCGGCGTGGAGGTTCTGGATCGGCGCGTGCCGGGCGGCTATCCGACCGCGGTGACCGAGGCCAGCGGCGCCGATGCGGTCTGGGTGGGTCGGATTCGCGAGGATATTTCTCATCCGCGGGGCTTGAGCCTTTGGATCGTGGCTGACAACATCCGCAAGGGCGCTGCCTTGAACAGCGTGCAGATCGCTGAATGCTTTGTAAAAAATGGCCTGTGAGTCTATATTCGGGCACCTTAAGTAAAATGATTTCTCATCAGGGCGCGCGCACGCGGCACAGCCGCGATCGCTCGCCTGCGCAGGGTCGCAGCCAGGGAGTGCCAATGTCGCGCAAGCTGATTTTCCTCGGGATCCTTTCCCTCATTCTCGCGCCGGGTGCGGCCTTGTCGCTGGGACTTGGCGACATACGCCTCAACTCGTATCTCAACCAGCCGCTGGATGCGGAAATCGGGTTGAGCGTATCTTCCGCGGAAGAACTCGAGACGCTCAGCGTGGCGCTGGCGTCCCGGGAGTCTTTTGCGCGCTTCGGGCTGGAGCGCCCGCGCTACCTCGATAATCTCGAGTTCAACGTGCGTTCCACGGGGCCCGGCCAGGCGGTAGTCGAGGTCAGTTCCTCGGAGCCGATGGTCGAGCCTTTCGTCACCTTCCTGCTGGAAGCAGACTGGAACAGCGGACGCGTGCTGCGCGAGTACACCGTGCTGCTGGATCCGCCGGTCTTCCTGGCGACGCCGGAAGACGCACCCGCGGTCGAACCCGCTGCCCCCGCCGTCGAGAGAACCCAGCCTGAACGCGCACCCGTGGCGCGGCCGGCCCCGCAGCCCGAACCGGTGGCGAGTCCCCGGCCAGTAAGCGGCACCAGCGGCGCGAGCGGCGGCGAATATGGCCCCGTGCAGCGCAACGCGACCCTCTGGGGCATCGCGCAGGAGGTGCGTCCGGCCGACGACCTGACGACCAACCAGGTCATGGTCGCCCTGTTCCGCGCCAACCCCGAGGCCTTCAACGGCAATATCAACCGTTTGCGCGCCGGCGCCATCCTGCGCGTCCCGAGTCGCGAGCAGATGGCCGAGAATTCCGCGCGCGCCGCGACCGCCGAGGTGCGCCGCCAGACGGAGGCCTGGCGCGATGCCACGGCCGGCCCGGCCCCGGCCGCCACTGCGGACCGTCGCCTGGAGCTGGCGCCGCCGGAAGAGACGGCGCGTCCCCCCGAGCCGGTCGTCGACACCGGTCCGCGGCCCGATGCCGGCGCGCAGGCCGCCCCGGAAGCGGGCGCCCAGGAGGCTGGAACCTCCAATGAACTTCTGGATGCGGTGGAGGCGCTGCGGGGCGAGCTCGCCGAGACGCGCCGCATGATGGAATTGAAGGATGCCGAGATCGCCGCGCTGCAGGGGCGGCTTGCGCAGCTGGAGTCCGCGCCTGCCGGGCCGGACGATGCCGGACAGCCCGAAGTCGTGATGACCCCGGAAAGCGAGGTGACGCCCGCCGAGCCGGAGGTCGAGCCCGAGGCGGTCGTGGTGACGCCGCCGCCGCCGCCCGCGCCCTCGCTGGCGGATCGCCTGTTCGCGCTGCTGGGCAACTTCTGGCTCTGGCTGGGGCTGGCCGCATTGCTGATACTTGGGGCGGTGCTCATCTTCCTGCGCAAGCGCAGGGAAGAGGAGCGCTCCATCGAGGAAGAACTGGCCGAGACCGGCACCTGGGGAAGCATCGAACCCACCGGCGATCAGCTGGGTACCGGCCGGTCGGACGGCACCACAGAGGCGGTCACGCCGCGCCGCACGCGCCCCGCCGAAGAAGACTCGATCCGCGTCGAAGAGACGGAGCGGCCGGCGCCGCCCCGGCCGGGAGATGAAGACTTGCCCCCGCCCTCGCCGGCAGCCACCGCGCTGCCCGAGGCTTCGCAGGAGGACTACCAGTATCCTTTCGAGGACACAATCGCCGGCGAGACCGGCGTCAACCTGGACCAGTCGGACCCGCTGGCCGAGGCCGACTTCCACATGGCCTACGGCCTGTACGACCAGGCCGCCGATATCATCAAGAAGGCCATCCAGCGGGAACCGGACCGCTACGACCTGCGGCGCAAGCTGATCGACATCTGCTTCGTGTGGGGCAACGCCCAGGAATTCCTGGCGCAGGCCAACTCCATCCGGGAAAACGGCGGCGAGGCGGCCGAGGCCGACTGGCCGAAGATCGCCATCATGGGCCGCCAGATCTGCCCCGGCGAGCCGTTGTTCGAGAGCGCGGAGGCTGCCGCCGTCGACGTCGACTTCGGCGAGGACGTCCCGGAGGCGCCGGCTGGAGGAGAAGACCTGGGCGCGTCGGGCAGTTGGCTGGACTTCGATGTCGGCGAGGCCGAGGAACAGGCCAAGGCGTCCGCGGAGCCGGCGGGAGAAGGCGTTGATGACACCCGCGAACAGCCGGCGCCGGACCTGTCGGAATCGGCGGTCGGCGAGGGCACGGCGGAGCTGGACCTGGACGAGCTCGGTATCGACCTGGAGCTGGGCGAGTCGGGCGAGTACGCTCTGAAAGATCTCGCCGAGCGTGCTCCCGAGATTGACGAGACCACGGATGAGGCCTCGGCCGGGGAAGAAGAATCCGCGCCCGAGGTCACCGACGAGGATGAAGGCCAGGACGAGGACGAGGGCACGCTGATGATGTCCACGCCCAAGTTTGGGCGCGGTAGCGACGAACCGACCCAGCGCGGCGAGGGATTTGAACTCGGCGAGGACGAGCCCACGCTGTCCGGGCTCGGCGGCATCGAGGAAGTGCCGGCTGACGAGGAGACATCACTCGAGCCGCGCAAGGACTCCGCGGGCGGAGACGAGCCGACCGTCATGGGACTGGAGTCCGGCCTGGAGGAAGAAGGCGACGAGACTCAGCTCAAGCGTTTCGAGATGCCGACGGAGGAAGTGCCGACAGCGGAAGTCGACGTTTCCATCGAGGAAGAAGACGCCGACCTGGACCTGGACGACCTGACCCAGGTGCTCGAGGCCGAAATGGGCGAGGATCGCGACGAGGCGACGCAGGTCGCCACCGGCCTCGGACCCGAGGCTGCGGTGCCGGACGAGGAAGAGTCGTACGAGGAAATCGACGATACGCGCGAAATGCCTGCTGCAGGGGAGAGCGCGGCGGACGAGAGCGCCCCGGCGGAGATGGACGAGGTCGGCACCAAGCTGGATCTCGCCCGCGCGTACATCGACATGGGCGATCCGGACGGCGCGCGCAGCATTCTCGAGGAAGTAGCGGGCGAGGGCGACGAGGCGCAGCGGGAAGAGGCCCGCCAGCTCCTCGAGAGCCTAGACTGAGCGCATGCGTCCCGCCGCTGGCGGATCAACGCCGGGTGAAGCCGTCGAGGGGTTTCACCCGGCGTTTCGCATCCTGCTCCTGCTGGTGCTGGCCGCCATGCTGTTCCGCTATTCGCTCCTCGCCCTCGCGCTCGTCCTCGGCGCCTTGCTGGCGGCCGCCGCCTGGAGCGGCGGCGAGACGCTCCGCGGCATACTGAAATCGCTGCGCCGCATCCGCTGGTTGTTGTTGTCGATCGTGGTGATTTACCTGTGGGTGGCGCCCGAGCCCGGCGTCGCCGGGCGTCCAGGCTACCTTCCTTCGTGGTCCGAGCTCGATACGGCGCTCCGGCGCAGCGGCGTGCTCGTGGTGCTGGTCGCGGCGGTGGAACTGTTGCGCAGCCATACCGGTGCGCCCCGCATGGCCGCCGGGCTGGTACTGCTGCTTCGCCCCTTGTCGCTCGCCGGCGTCGACATAGAGACCTTTGCCCGCCGGCTCGCCTTGACGCTGGACAGCGTGCCGCTGACTGCCGAACGCGTCGCCCGGGCGGGTGGCCGGCGCGAGGGCCAGCGAGCCTTTGCCGGCTGGGGGGATGCGGCTGCAGAGCTGGTGCGCGACATCGAGCGGGGCGCGGCCGGCCCGGTCCAGGACGCAAGCCTGCCGTCCCTGGCGCAACCCCGGACGCGCGACTGGGGCCTGCTTGCCGCGGGGGTGGCGGCCTGCCTGCTGGGAAGCACGCTGTGACTGACGGCGAATCGTTGCGGGCGACGAGCAATGCACGGGCGCCCGCGGCCGGTCGCCGGCGCATCGCAATCGGCGTGGAGTACGACGGCGCCGAGCTGGTCGGCTGGCAGATGCAGAAAGACGGTCCGAGCGCGCAGACCGCCTTGGAACGCGCCTTGTCGGCAGTCGCCGACGAGCCGGTGGGCGTGGTCGGCGCGGGACGCACCGACTCCGGCGTGCACGCCACCGGCCAGGTCGCCCATTTCGACACGGTCGCGGAGCGCTCCATGCGCTCCTGGGTGCTCGGCGCCAATACCGCGCTGCCGCCGGGCGTGTGCCTGCGCTGGGCGCGGGCGGCTCCGGACGGCTTCCACGCGCGTTTCTCGGCCGTCAGCCGCAGTTACAGCTACCTGTTTCTCAATCGCGAGACGCGCTCCGCCCTGTGGCGCCGCCGCGCCTGGTGGGTGCATCGCCCGCTGGACGAAGCCAGCATGCAGCGGGCCAGCCGTGTGCTGCTGGGCGAGCACGATTTCTCGGCCTTTCGCGCCGCCGAGTGCCAGTCGAAGACGCCGATCCGCCGCATGCAGCGTCTCGAGCTGCGCCGGCAGGGCGATTTCATCCGCCTCGACGTCACCGCCAACGCCTTCCTGCATCACATGGTGCGCAACATCGCCGGCACGCTGGCCGCGGTGGGGCGCGGCGACCGGCCCGAATCGTGGGTAGCGGACGTGCTGGCGGGACGCGCGCGGGCCCGCGCGGGCGCGACCGCACCGGCCGAGGGCCTTTACATGGTGCGCGTCGACTACGGCACACTGATGGATACTCCGCCGCCCGAATGGCCGGGTCCGCTCGCATGAGCGCTTTCGTTTATCATCCGGGCTCGGCAGGCGCGCCCGGAGCGGCGCCATGCCGCGCCACCAGGGGGGCCGCATGAACTGGTTCGACAAGCTGATGCCTTCGCGGATCAAGACCCAGGGCGGGACCCAGGGTCGCACCCGGTCTGTGCCCGAGGGCCTGTGGACCAAGTGTCCGGTCTGCGATGCTGTGCTTTACCGCCCGGAGGTCGAGCGCAACTGCCACGTCTGCCCGAAGTGCAGCCACCACATGCGCATCGGTGCGCGCATGCGGCTCAAGCTGTTCCTGGACGCCGGTACCGGACGCGAACTCGGCGAGGCGCTGCAGCCGGAAGATCCCTTGAAGTTCCGCGACAGCAAGCGCTACCGCGACCGCCTGTCGCAGGCGCAGAAAAGCACGGGCGAACAGGATGCGCTGGTGGCGATGACCGGCGCGGTGATGGGATTGCGCGTGGCGGCCTGCGCCTTCGAGTTCAGCTTCATGGGGGGTTCGATGGGCGCCGTGGTGGGCGAGCGTTTCCGCCGCGCGGCGGACGCGGCCGTGGAAGAGCGCATGCCGCTGATCTGCTTCTCGGCCAGCGGTGGCGCCAGGATGCAGGAGGGGCTGTACTCGCTGTTGCAGATGAGCAAGACCGCCGCGACGCTGCGGCGCCTGGCGGACGCCGGCATGCCCTACGTGTCCGTGCTGACCGACCCGACCACCGGCGGCGTGTCGGCGAGTCTCGCCATGCTGGGCGATCTCAACATCGCCGAGCCCAAGGCGCTGATCGGCTTTGCCGGCCCGCGCGTGATTCAGCAGACGGTGGGCGAGACCCTGCCCGAGGGTTTCCAGCGCAGCGAGTTTCTGCTCAAGCACGGGGCGCTGGACCTGATCCTGGACCGGCGCGAGATGCGCGAAACCATCGCCCGGTCTCTGTCGATGCTGACGGGGCGGCCGCTGCAGCAGCCGGGCTGATCCGGTCTTGGCGCGCCGCAGCCTTGAGGCCTGGCTGGAATGGCAGGCCGGGCTTCACCCGACGGAGATCGAGCTGGGCCTGGAGCGCGTCCAGGCGGTGCTCGAGGCCATGGACCTGGCGCGCCCGGCCGCGCGCGTCATCACGGTGGGCGGAACCAACGGCAAGGGCAGCTGTGTCGCCGTGCTCGAGGCGCTGGCGCTCGAGGGCGGCTTGTCCGTCGGCGCCTACACCTCGCCCCACCTGCTGCGCTACAACGAGCGCGTGCGCGTGGACGGCCGCGAAGTCGACGACGCGGCGCTGGTCGCGGCCTTCGAGGCGGTGGAGCGCGCCCGCGGCGACACCAGCCTGAGTTACTTCGAGTTCGGCACGGTCGCGGCGCTGGAGATTTTCCGGCGCCGGGGCGTGCAGCTGGTGCTGCTGGAGGTCGGGCTGGGCGGCCGGCTGGACGCGGTCAACGCCGTGGACCCCCAGGTGGCGGTGGTCACCTCCGTGGGACTGGACCACCAGGAATGGCTGGGGCCGGACCGCGAAAGCATTGGCCGCGAGAAGGGCGGCATCTTCCGCGCCGGCCGGCCGGCGATCATCGGTGACCGCGTTCCGCCCGAGACCCTGCTGCGCGCCGCCGGCGAAGAGGCGCTGCGCCTGGGGCGGGATTTCGACTGGTCGGCGGATGGCGCCGGCTGGCGCTGGCGCAATGCGCGCCGCGAACTGGCCGGCCTGCCGCGAGCGGTGCTGGGTGCGCCCGCATTGCTGGACAACGCCGCCTGCGCGCTCGCGGCCTTCGATGCGCTTTACCCGCTGGAGGGCGCGACTGTCGCGCATGCGTTGGCCAGCCTGCGACTGCCCGGCCGGCTGCAGCGCGTGACCGGCGCAGTCGAGTGGTGGCTGGACGTGGCGCACAACCCGGACGGCGCGGCGGTGCTGGCAGGCGCGCTGGCGGCCACGCCGGTGGCCGGCCGCACCCTGGCCGTGGTCGGCATGCTGGAGGACAAGGATGCGGCGGCCATCGGCCGGGCGCTGGACGGACAGGTCGATCGCTGGTTCGCCGGGTCGGTGGACTCGCCGCGCGGGCTGAGCGGAGCGGCCCTGGCAGAGCGGTTGCGGGCGGGGGTGGGCACGCCGGTGGAGGCGGCAGACTCGGTGACCGCCGCCTGCCAGGCAGCGCAGGCGGCGGCGCGCACCGGCGAGCGGGTGCTGGTGTGCGGATCTTTCCACGCGGTGGGCCCGGCGCTGGAGTGGCTTGGGGTATACTCCGGGTCCCAGCCACGATAGCGCCGGGCGGCGTCTCGACCCTGGCAATATGAATCGTCACCTGAAGGAGCGAATCGTCGGCGCCACGGTCATTGTGGCCCTCGGGATCATCGTGATCCCCTGGCTGCTGGATGGCCCCGCGCAGGCGCCCCAGCCCGTGGAACGCACCCTGGAACTCCCTTCCGGGGAGTCGCCCGGACGCGTCTACTCGATTCCTCTCGATCCGGCGGCCGGTCCGCCCGTGCAGGTCGGCAAAAAAGCGCAGGACGAAGCCGAAGCGGCCTCGCCGCAGCCGAGCGGCGTCGTGCGGCGCCCGGCCGGAGACCCGGCCCTGTCGCCGCCGATCGAGCCCGGGCGCGACGCCGCGTCGGAACAGCCCAGCCAGCCGCCGCCGCGCCCCGCGACGCAGGCGGTCCAGCCCAGCGAGGAAAGACCGGCCCGCCAGGCGCCTGATCCGGCGGATGCCGACGGGGACTGGGCCGTGCAGGTGGGCAGCTTCTCGCAGGCGGACAACGCCCGGGCGCTGCGGGCCCAGCTCGCCGCGGCGGACTTCGATGCCTTCGTGTCGCGCGTGGCGACCGACGCCGGCACCATGCACCGTGTCCGCGTCGGGCCGGCCGCGACGCGTGCCGACGCGGAAAAGCTCCTCGCACGGCTGCGCGCCGCGGGGCACTCGGGCGCGCGTGTCGTGCAGGCGGCGGACTGAGGGTGGGGGTACACCGGACATGGTGATCGTCGATTACATTCTGCTGGGGGCTTTTGCCGTCTCGGTGGGCATCGGTTTCTTCCGCGGTTTCTTTCGCGAGGCGCTGTCGGTGGTGGGCTGGGGTCTCGCGTTGTGGCTGGCCTGGCGCTTTTCCGGCGTGCTTGACCCGGTGCTGGCCTCGGTCAGTTCTCCTGCGCTCAAGTTGTGGCTGGGGCGCGTGGTGATGTTCGTCGGCGTGCTGCTGGCCGCCGAGGTCGTCGCCCGGCTGGTGGTGCTGCTGGTGCACAAGAGCGGCCTGAGCGGTACCGACCGGGCGCTCGGCATGGTCTTCGGCGCGGCGCGCGGCGTGCTGGTGATCGGTGTCCTGGTGATCGTCTTCCAGGCGCTGGAGATGGACCGGGAAGCCTGGTGGGAGGATTCCGTGATCGTGCCGCGCACGGCGGAACTGACCAGTATATTGCGTGAATACCTCAATGCCGGGCTGGACGAGCTCGGCGAAATCATGGCGGAGTAAGCAGACTATGTGCGGAATCGTGGGGATCGTCGGCGGCGGTACGGTCAACCAGGTCCTTTATGACGCGCTTACGGTGCTGCAACACCGCGGCCAGGACGCGGCCGGAATCGTTACCGCGGACGACCGAATTCATATCCGGAAGAACAACGGGCTGGTGCGCGACGTTTTCCAGCGCCGCCACATGCTGAAGCTCAGCGGCCAGATGGGCATCGGGCATTGCCGCTACCCCACGGCGGGCACCGCCAGCCGCGACGAGGCGCAGCCCTTCTACACCAACTCCCCCTACGGCGTCTGCCTGGCGCACAACGGCAACCTGACCAATGCCGAGGCGCTGGCCGAGCAGGTCATCCGGGAGGACCATCGCTACCTGAACACCACCTCGGATTCCGAGGTGCTGCTGAACGTGTTCGCCCACGAGTTGGAGTTGGCCAATGGTGAGCAGCCGGGCGCCGAAGAAGTGTTCCGCGCGGCCGAGGGGATCTACCGGCGCTGCCAGGGCGGTTATGCCATCGTCGCGCTGGTGATGCAGTCCGGCGTCGTCGGACTGCGCGACGCCAGCGGCATCCGCCCGCTGGTGGTCGGCTACCGCGACCTGGACGGCAAGCGCGAGCACATGATCGCCTCGGAAAGCGTCGCGCTGGACATCGCCGGATTCACATTCCTGCGCGATGTCCTGCCGGGGGAAGCGGTGTTCATCGACCTGGACGGCCGCCTGCATGCCCGCCAGTGCGTCCCGGCCGACCGGCGCAGTCCCTGCATATTCGAGTACGTGTACTTCGCGCGCCCGGACTCGATCATCGACGACATCTCGGTCTACAAGGCCCGCCTGCGCATGGGCGAGACGCTCGCCGACCGCATCATCGCGCAACGACCCGACCACGACATCGACGTGGTCATCCCCGTGCCCGACACCAGCCGCACCAGCGCCTTGCCGCTGGCTCACCGGCTCGGGGTGAAGTATCGCGAGGGTTTCATCAAGAACCGCTACATCGGGCGTACCTTCATCATGCCGGGCCAGACGCTGCGCGAGAAATCGGTGCGCCGCAAGCTGAACGCCATCGACCTGGAATTCCGCAACAAGAACGTGCTGCTGGTGGACGATTCCATCGTGCGCGGCACCACCTCGCGACAAATCATCGACATGGCGCGCGAGGCCGGCGCAAACAAAGTCTACTTCGCGTCCGCGGCGCCGCCGGTGCGTTATCCGAACGTCTACGGCATCGACATGCCGGCGGCCGGCGAGCTGATCGCCCATGGCCGCACCGAGGCGGAAGTGGAGAAGCTGATCGGCGCCGACTGGCTGATCTACCAGACCCTGGAAGACCTGGTGAGCGCTGTGCAGTACCACAATGCCGATATCAGGGAGTTCGACACGTCCTGCTTCTCCGGCGAATACCTCGCGGGCGACGTGACCGATGCGTACCTGCGCAAGATCGAGCTTGCGCGGGCCGACGAGGCCAAGGCCATGCGCGACAGCAAGAACGCCGGCGCGCCGACGGCCGTGGAAGTGCTCTGAAGGCTCGTGCCGGCGCGCATCCTGATCATCGACGACCATTGCGATTACCGCGCCTGGCTCGGCCATCACCTCGCCGCGGCTCAGCCCGACGCTCGCATCACCGCTCACGATCCCGCCGGCGGCAACCCGCTGCCCGAGGACTTCGCGCCCGGCGACTGGGACCTGCTGTTCATCGGTCACGAACTCGCCGGGCGGAACGGCCTGGCGCTGCTCGCCGAACTCAAGTCCGGGCCGGACTGCCCCGCCGTGGTGTTTCTCTCGCCGCAGGGCGACCAGGAGGTCGCGGTGCGCGCGCTCAAGGCGGGCGCTGACGATTATCTTGCCAAGGGACCCAGCAGCCAGGCGCACATCGGCCGCGTGATGCGCGAGGCGCTGCGGCGCGGGCGGCGTTCTTCGGCGCATGGCGGCCAGCTGCGGGGTGGCCAGTCGCGAGATGGCCAGTCGCGAAATAATCAGTCGCCCGGGGGCCAAGTCGCCAAGGTGGCGCCCGGGCTGCAACTCAAGGGTTACCGGTTTCTCGAGACGCTCGGCACCGGCGCGACCGCCTCGGTGCATCTCGTCGAGAAGATTCGCGGCGAACGGCTGGTGGTGGTGAAGGTGTTCCGCCAGGTGCCCGACCGAGTGGAGACGCAGATTCCGCTGGAGCGTTTCCTGCGCGAGTACCAGGTCGTCTCCGGCATCCGGCATCCCAGCGTGGTGCAGATCTTCGACCTGGGCATTGCCGACGACATGGCCTACATCGCCATGGAGTACTTCGCCGGCGGCCAGTTCGGCGAGCACATCGGCACGGGTCTGCCGCAGCTGGAGGCGCTGGATGCGCTGGTGCAAGTCGCGGCCGCGCTGGAGGCGATCCACGACGTGGGCGTGCTGCACCGCGATCTCAAGCCGGCCAACATCATGCTGCGCGCGGACGGCAGCCTGGCGCTGATCGATTTCGGCGTCGCCAAGCT
>Ga0209931_1001890_pt1 | contig 11040 bp, 6 predicted proteins | sample SalPonR1_B_D1_MG_FD_185697 | JGI IMG/M metagenome (GOLD analysis project Ga0209931, IMG submission 185697) | Salt pond soil microbial communities from South San Francisco under conditions of wetland restoration - Salt Pond MetaG R1_B_D1_MG... ...
CCGGATTCATCGCCATCGCCATCGCCATCGCCATCGCCATCGCCATCGCCATCGACCTCGACCTCGACCTCGACCTCGACGATGCCGATCACGTCGCCTTCGGATACCTCGTCGCCTTCCTTCACTTTCAGCTCGACGAGTTTGCCTGCCTTGGGCGAAGGCACTTCCATGGTGGCCTTGTCCGACTCCAGCGTCAGCAGCGACTGTTCCTCTTCGATCGTGTCACCCTCGGCGACCAGCACCTCGATGACCGGCACCTTGTCGAAGTCGCCGATGTCGGGGACGCGGATTTCTGTTTTGTTGGACATTGTCAATTCGCTCTATTGAATCGAAATCGGTAGGCTCTTATCCAGGTTTAAGGTTTAAGGATTAGGGTTTAGGGAAAGGTAAAACCGAAAACCTGGCTTCCATCATTCTTTAAAGCGACCGACTCATCCGAGCCACTTTCCACCTTAAACCTTAATCCTTAAACCTTAAACCCGGCGGCGCCAGCCGCCGCTATAGCATCAACCGCCGCACATCGCCCAATACGTGTGCGAGGTATTGGGTGAATCGCGCCGCATCCGCGCCGTCGATGACGCGATGGTCGTAGGACAGCGAAAGCGGAAGCATCAGGCGCGGCTTGAATTTCTCGCCGTTCCAGACCGGCTTCATTTCGGCCTTCGAAACACCCAGGATCGCGACTTCGGGCGCATTGATGATGGGCGTGAATGCCGTGCCGCCGATGCCGCCGAGGCTGGAGATGGACATACAGCCGCCCTGCATCTCGTCGCGCGAGAGCTTGCCATCGCGTGCCTTGCCGGAAAGTTCGGTGAGGTCGATTGCAAGCTCGAGCAGGCTCTTGTTGTCCGCGTCTCGAATCACCGGCACCATCAGGCCGTTGGGCGTGTCCACGGCGACACCGACATGGAAGTATTTTTTGTAGACCAGCGACTCCCCGTCGCTGGAAAGCGAAGTGTTGAATTTCGGATACTTCTTCAGGCCGGCCACCACTGCCTTGATCAGGAACACCAGCGGCGTCATCTTGGTGCCGGCCTCCTCGGCCTCGGGTTTCGCCCCCTTGCGGAAGGCTTCCATTTCCGTGATGTCGGCTTCGTCGAACTGGGTGACGTGCGGGATGCTCACCCAGTTGCGCAACAGGTTCGGGCCCGAGATCTTCTGGATACGCGAAAGCTTCTTTTCCTCGATTTCACCGAACTTCGAGAAATCCACCTTGGGCCATTCGGCGACATCCATTCGCCCGCCGGAAACGGCCGGTCCGGATTCCATCCGGGACTTGACGTGCTTTTTCAGGTCCTCGGCGGTAATCCTGCCGTGATCGCCGCTACCCTCGACTTCGCCCAGTTCGACGCCCAGCTCGCGCGCGAGCTTGCGAACGGCAGGAGAGGCATGCGGGATGGATGAGGGATCGCTGCCCATCTCGGTGAAGGGCACCGGAGGGGCGGGCAAATCGTCGGATTCGGCAGTTTTTTTGGCTTCGGATTCCTTTGTGGAAGATTCGGTTTTCTTGCTTTCGTCAGGTTTTTCGGTTTCCGGTTTCCGGTTTCCGGTTTCCGGAGAATCCTTTCGCTCAGAGTCGTCGTCAGCATTCTCCTCGGACTCACCTTTTTCGGTTTCCTTCTTTTCTTCCGATTCCTTGCCTTCTTCGGACTCCTTGCCTTCTTCGGACTCCTTGCCTTCTTCGGATTCGTGGTCCTCCACCTCGACGATGCCGATCACATCACCTTCGGAAACCTCGTCGCCTTCGGAGACCTTCAGCTCGACCAGTTTGCCGGCCTTTGACGAAGGCACTTCCATCGTCGCCTTGTCGGACTCCAGCGTCACCAGCGACTGCTCTTCCTCGATGGTATCGCCCTCGGCAACCAGCACCTCAATGACCGGCACCTTGTCGAAGTCGCCGATGTCGGGAACGCGGATTTCGGTTTTGTTAGACATTGTGAATTCGCTCTTTTGACTCAGATTCGGCTGGACTCATTAATTCGGTTTAGGGTTTAAGGTTTAAGGAAAGTCAAAACCAAAACCCTAAACCCGGAATAAGCCGTTACATCAATTAATCGCTACACCCGAACCGCTTTTCACCTTAAACCTTAAACCTCGCGCGGCCTTTCGTGCGAAAGCTAACTCGCGCTCGGCAATGGCTTATTCGGGTCGATGCCGAGCTTCTCGCGCGCGGCGAAAAGTTCGGAACGGCTGATTTCCTCGCGCTGATACAACCCGGCCATGGCCGCGTAGGCGACGTGGTAGCGATCGACCTCGAAGAACTTGCGCAGGTTTTCGCGGGTATCCGAACGACCGAAGCCGTCGGTACCCAGCACGAGATAGTCGCGCTGCGGGATGAACGCGCGCACCTGGTCGGCGTAGCTGCGTATGTAATCGGTCGCGGCCACCACCGGCCCTTCCCGATTGGCCAGCTGGCGACTGATGTACGGCAGTTCGCCGGGTTCCTCGGGCTTGAGCCGGTTGCGCCTGTTGATCTCCACGGCATCCTTGCGCAGTTCGTTGAAGCTGGTGACCGACCAGATATCGCTGGCCACGCCGAACTGTTCGGACAGAAGTTCAGCCGCGGCAATGACTTCGTTGAGAATCGCGCCGCTGCCCATCAGCTGAACCCGCGATCGATGATTGGATGCGTTTTCGGCCTCGACTTCGCGCAACAGGTACATGCCCTTGCGGATGCCTGCCTCGCAGCCCTCCGGCATTGCCGGGTGCTGGTAGTTCTCGTTGAGGGTCGTGATGTAGTAGTAGACGTCTTCCTGGTCAACGTACATGCGACGCATGCCGTCCTGGACGATGACGGCCAGTTCGTAGCCGAAGGTCGGATCGTAGCTCACGCAGTTCGGGATGGTGCCGGCCAGAACGTGGCTGTGGCCGTCTTCGTGCTGCAGGCCTTCGCCGTTCAGCGTGGTCCGGCCCGATGTGCCGCCGATCAGGAAGCCGCGCGCGCGCATGTCGCCGGCCGCCCAGGCCAGATCGCCGATCCGCTGAAAGCCGAACATCGAGTAGAACGCGTAGAACGGAATCATCGGCAAACCGTTGCTGGCATAGCTTGTGGCCGCGGCAATCCACGAACTCATCGAGCCGGCCTCGGTAATGCCTTCCTGCAGCACCTGGCCTTTCTTGTCTTCCTTGTAGTAGGCCAGCTGATCGGAATCCACCGGCTCGTAGAGCTGACCCGATGGCGCATAGATGCCAATCTGCCTGAACAGCCCTTCCATGCCGAACGTGCGCGCTTCGTCGCAGATGATGGGCACGACGTTCTTCTTGAGATTATCGTCGCGCAGCAATACTGCCAGCACGCGCACGAATGCCATCGTGGTGGAGATTTCACGATCGCCCGAGCCCTTGAGCACGGTTTCGAACGCGTCGAGTTCGGGGATGGTCAGCGACGGCACGTCGGACTCGCGCTTGGGCAGGAAGCCGCCCAGCTCGGAGCGCCGCTTCTTCAGGTAGCGCACTTCGTCGGAGTCCACACCCGGATGGTAGTACGGCACTTCCGCCAGATCTTCGTCGGGCACGGGGACGTTGAAGCGGTCGCGGAAATATTTCACGCCGTCTTCGTCGAGCTTTTTCTGCTGGTGCGAAATGTTCTTGCCTTCGCCCGACTGGCCCAGTCCGTAGCCCTTGATGGTCTTGGCCAGGATTACGGTCGGGCGGCCCTCGGTGTGCATCGCCTCGCGGTAGGCGGCATGAATCTTGTGCGGATCGTGGCCGCCGCGGTTGAGGCGCCAGATGTCCTCGTCGCTCATGTCGGCGACCATTTCCTTGAGTTCGTCGTAAGCGCCGAAGAAATGCTCACGCACGTAGGCGCCGTCCATGGCCTTGTATTTCTGGTATTCGCCGTCCAGCGCTTCTTCCATGCGGCGGCGCAGCAGGCCCTTTTTGTCGCGGGCCAGCAGCGGATCCCAATAGCTGCCCCAGATCACCTTGATGACATTCCAGCCGGCGCCGCGGAACACGCCTTCGAGCTCCTGGATGATCTTGCCGTTGCCGCGCACGGGTCCGTCCAGGCGCTGAAGATTGCAATTGACCACGAACACCAGGTTGTCGAGCTTTTCGCGGCCGGCCAGGGAAATCGCACCCAGCGATTCAGGCTCGTCGCATTCCCCGTCGCCCATGAAGCACCAGACCTTGCGTTTGCTGGCATCTGTGAGCTCGCGGTTGGTCAGGTATTTCAGGAATCGAGCCTGGTAGATGGCCATGATCGGGCCCAGCCCCATCGACACCGTGGGCAGCTGCCAGAAATCGGGCATCAGCCAGGGATGAGGATAGGAACTCAGCCCCTTGCCGTCGACCTCCTCGCGGAAACCGTCGAGTTGCTCGGCGCTGAATCGCCCTTCGAGAAAGGCGCGCGCGTAGATCCCCGGCGAGGAATGACCCTGGATGTAGACCAGGTCCGATCCGTCCGGATGCTCCGGGCCCTTGAAGAAATGATTGAAGCCGACGTCGTACAGCGTTGCGGCCGAGGCAAAGCTGGCGATATGGCCACCCAGTTCGCCACCGCGCTTGGAGGCTCGCACCACGATAGCCATGGCGTTCCAGCGGATGATCGACCGGATGCGCCGCTCCATCGCGCCGTCGCCCGGCATGCTGGGCTGACGATGCGGCGGAATGGTGTTGATATAGGCCGTGGTCAGATCGAACGGCAGGTGGGCGCCGGAGCGGCGCGCCAGTTCGACCAGCCGGTCGAGCAGAAAATGAGCGCGCTCGGCGCCTTCCCTGTCGATGACGGCGGCAAGCGACTCCAGCCACTCGCGCGTTTCTTCCGGGTACTGGTCTTTCGGGTCGGGGTATTGGTCTACCATGAATCGTATCCGTGCCTTTCGTTGACTGACGACGTTGAACTTGAATTGTAGTCGGCGGGCGCTGTCGTGACGGGCCGGGAAAACCATGCGCCTGCCGGGCGCTCCCCCTTGCTCCTCGCTTCGATCGGGCCTTGTTGATGCGCCCTTTCCGATGCGATCATACCAGCCATGGACGAAATCAAGAATCCCTGGAGATTGGACGGCCGTGTCGCACTGGTGACCGGCGCCTCGCGCGGCATCGGAAGAACGGTAGCCGAAACGCTTGCCGAGCGCGGCGCCGAAGTCTGGCTGATGGCGCGCGGCGCCGAGGCGTTGCAGGAAACCATGGCCGCGCTAAGGCGTGATGGCCACATGGCACATGCAATCAGCGGCGATATTTCGGTTGCCGGAGATCGGACCGATGCGGTAAACACAATCAAGACACGAGCTCGGCGGCTCGACATCCTGGTCAACAATGCCGGCTTCAACATCCGCAAGCCGGCGCTGGAGTTGACCGGAGAAGACATCGATGTCGTGCTTCGAACCAATCTGCTGGCGGCGCTGAAACTGACCCGCGCACTGCACCCGTTGCTGGCTTCTTCAGCGGACGCCAGCGTAGTCAATGTCTCGTCGGTGGCCGGCCTGACCCACCTGAGAACCGGCGTTGCCTACGCGATGAGCAAGGCGGCGATGAACCAGATGACGCGCAACCTGGCCGTCGAGTGGGCCGCCGACGGCATCCGGGTCAACGCCGTCGCCCCGTGGTACATCGAAACCCCACTGGCGAAGCAGGTGCTGGCCGACCCGGATTATCTGCAGGAAGTGCTTGCGCGCACGCCGTTGCACAGAATCGGCCGCCCCGAGGAAGTCGCCGCCACCATCGCGTTCCTGTGCATGAAGGGGGCCGGGTACATCACCGGACAGGTGATTCCGGTGGACGGTGGCTTTACGGTTTACGGGTTTTGACCGGGGCCAGTCGAATCACTTTCGATTCGAGCGTCAGCGGTTGGCGGCCGGTTCGGCCGACGGCTGGGCGACTTCGCGCAGCGCATCGTCGGGGAGTACGTAGGAACTGCCGATCAGCGGGTGGCCGGGTTCGAGCAGGCTGGGGAAGGTCAGGCCGGGTAGGATCTTGACGGCGAAGATTTCCTCGACCGCGTCACTGAACCGCAGCAGCGCTACCGTCTCGCCGGTCTCCAGGTCGATGACCCAGACGCCGCTGCGGCGCTCCGAGCCGTCGCTGGTGATCGGGATGCCTTCGAAGGTGTTGGTTTCGCGGACCTGGCTCAACCCGACCAGCGCGTAGCGATCGATGAAATCCAGCCCACGGGTGAAACCCGGCATCTGGGCCAGGCGCCCGGTCTGCGCGGTTTTCGGGTCGTACCAGGAAAGCGACCCATAGCCGGATTCCAGGAACCAGACCTTGTCGCGGTACCAGCGCGGCGAGTGCGGCATGGACAGGCCGTCGACCAGCACCTTGCCGCGAACCACATCGTAAAGGATTCCGCCGGCATTCTTGTTATCGCGCCATCCGCCCCGGGAGTCGGTCGTGCCCAGCGCCGTGACGTAGCGCGGGCGCCCGTCGACCACTGCCAATCCATTGAGATGGCAGCGGTCCTCGACGGCATAGGCCGAGACCCAGGGCGGCCTCCAGCGCGGGACGAAGCTGTGGTCGAGGTCGAGCGTGCACAGGCAGGAGAAGCGGGTATTGACGAACCAGAGCTCGTCACCGGCGAAATCCAGCTCGTGGATGTCGATGTTGCCGGTGTAATGGATGGATCTCGGGATGAAACAGGCATCGTGCGTATCGGTGGGCTCCACCTTCGGCGCCACGGCCGGCGTGTTGCGAAACTCGAAGATCTCGTTGTTGGTGCCCACCACCAGCCGGTTGCCGCGGGCGGCGATCCCCATGGGCCGGTTGAACGAACAGAAATGGGTGTTGAGCTTGCCGTTCTCGGCGCGCAGGAACACGACCTGCCCGGCCTGGTAGGTAGATACAGCCACGCTGAGCCGCCCTTTTTCCAGCAAGGTCAGAAAGCTGCTGGAAAATTCGCTCTTGAGCGCTTCGCCGGGATTCTCGCGGATCCGCCGGGCCAGTGCTTCGCGTCGCTCGACCTCGGCCGTGCGCTTCTGTTCTTGCTGGTCCGGCGCCGACTCTTCGGCGTCTATCGATGATTGAGTCAATTGCTGTGCATCCGCCTATATCCGGTCGACTAAGATAACCGCTGAACAAGCCAACGGCCACCCGAATGAGTCGATTCACCTATGACGTGGTCTGGCATGGCCTGGATGACGCCGGCCGGGCCGAAATCATCGCATTCTGGAACGAACACGGTGCGATCACGGATCACGAAACTGCCCGCCGGCGCGTCGACCAGGTGGTCGCCGTAGCGCGCAGCGACGACGGCGTCATCGCCGGCGTCTGCACCGCGCTGAAGCGCCTGGTGCCGGACCTCGCCGTCAAAGTGTTCTATTACCGAACCTTCATAGCGCCCCGCTATCGAAACGGCCTGGTCGTCTACCGATTGCTGCAACAGGCCGTACGGGCACTCGAATCCTACAGCCGTGACAATTCCGAGGACGGCGCACTGGGCGTTTACCTGGAACTCGAAAATCCGTCGTTCGGCAAGCATCTCCGGCAGGCCGTCTGGCGGCGCAAGGGACTGGAATTCACATATATCGGACGCACGCCGCGCGGGCTAGAGCGCCGGGTCCTGTGGTTTGGACATTCCGAGATTCGCTAGAATCTCCGGACAGCCGGGCTTCGAGTGCCGACGGCACAACCGCCCAACGAAATTCCCCGGCCAGGAGCCGGGGAACGCGCAAATCCCTTCATTTCTTTCGCGATCTTCAGCCGCCGGTACTTCGACGCACGCCGAACAAGCCGGCAATGCCGAGCAGTCCGGCCATCAGCAAGAGCCCCAGCCTGTCGAATATCGGTACCGGAACCGCCTCGACGATCTGACCGCGTTCGACCGATCCGATATCGCATCCGAAACCCGCGGGGCGTGGCTCGCCGCGCTGGTCGACGGTTACAGCGGTGCCACAGTCGCCCAGACCCGATCCGATCGCGTCGATCAGAGGACTGCCAGGTATCGCCGGCAGGTGCGTCTGCGTCGGTCCGCCGTTGAACGCCAGCGGGCCGATCTGCGGATTCTGTCCGGTCAGCGATGTGCTCGTGGCGTCCTTGTTCAGCGTGCCGGTGGACGGGTCGATCCCGACCAGCGAAAAGGTCATGTCCACGCTTCCGCTGCCAATGCCGGCATCGATCGCGAGATCCGGATCGGTCGCCGCCGAATTGCCGGAAATCACGGATCCGTTGACGCTCTGGATACCGTAGTTCGACATGTACAGCCCACCGCTGGCGCCGGGCGCACTGTTGCCGGTGATGGTGGAGAATTCGATGCGGGTCGTGCCGCTAATCGGCCCCGGATCGTCACCGCGCCCCATCGTTGTTCCGGCATTTCCCGAGTACACCGACAACCCGCCCAGCGCGTTACCGGCCGTATTGCCCGAAATCGTGCTGTTGCTGACCAAGGCTTCGTACTTTGCGGCCACGACGCCGGCGCCGGCATATTCCGTCGCCTGGTTTCCGGATAGCGTCGACTGCGATACCGTGACGCCGCCGTAGGGCGCGATCGCAAACAGGCCGCCGGAGCCATCTGCCGAATTACCGCTTATGGTCGAGCGCTCGACAATGACGTCGCCGTAATACGACAACATGATCAACCCGCCCGCGGTGGTGGCACCCGGGCCAATGACGCCGCCGCGCTGGCGTCCCCAGCCCTCGCCGTCGAACGTGCGGTCCAGCCTTTCGCGCAGCTGAATCCCCCCGGCTTCGACTTCGTTGCCTGAAACAATGCTGTCACTGATTGTGATATTTGCAGTACCCACGTATGCGGCAATCCCGCCGCCGGCCGCGTTGCCGGTGTTGCCGCTGATCGTCGAGCTGCTGATGTCGAGACCCTCGGAATAGCCCAGGTGGTAGATACCACCGCCTGGGCCGGCCGAGGTGTTTCCGGTCACGGTCGTGTTTTCAAGCGACAGGGCGCCATATTTTGAATAAATACCGCCGCCCAAGTCGCTCCCGATCGGTCCGCGCGTGAGCGTGGGCACGGCATAGCCGCCGGTGATCGTGAGGTTTTCGAGCCTCAGGTTGGTGTTGGAACTGAACAGGACTCGCGAATTGCCGGCCGCGTCTATCGTGACCCCGCCGCCCTGAAGCGTGATTTCGTCGTCGTAGGTCGCCAATTGGCCGGTGGTCAAAGTGATGGTCTGACCGGAAATAGAGGACAGGTCGATGATGTCGCTTTCGGCGTTGCCGTTGGCCAGACTCAAAGCCTCCCGGAGACTGCCCGCCCCGGCATCGTTGCTGTTCGTGACGTTGAAAGTCGCCGCCCCGGCGTGGCCGGCGCTCAACGCGGTGCAGATGGCCGCGGCCAATGCAGTCTTGCTGTATTTGTTCAATGCTGATCCCCTGGAAATTGCGAGCGTTTGATTTTCAATGCATTCGCATCCGGCCTGCTCGACGGCACACATCGCACACGATAACGCGATCGACTTTACATACTTGATCCAGAACATTCAATCCGGATTGATCGCGGGCAACGGAAAGTCATGACCCGCCCGATTTCAACAGGTTCATTCAGAGCTTGGCCCGCCTGCTCCCGATCGTGGATTTTTTTGGCCGCTTTCTGGCCCAAGGTCGATCAGCGGGAATTTACGACCTTGATAAGATCAGTAAAAACAGATACTTGGCGATCCGAAAGACAAGGCACTTGACAAAACCCTCACGCGCTGTTCACCCTGATTAGAAGGCCGTGCCAGAAGTCATGGTCGCGCGATCCGGAATCGACCGCCGCGGGAGAGCGGAGCGGTTTGATCGTGCGGGCATGCAGGTAGCCGGATCCCGGGCTTGTCGCCCGGCAGGAAGCCCAGCGTTCGACCCCGTTGGTCTTGCCCACACCTGGGCCTGGCCAGCCGAACCACTGAGCGCCCCGACCCAAAATTAAAAGAGGAGCACATTCGGAATGAATCGAGTCAACAGGAATATCGCGGGCCTCATCGGCGCCGCGGCCATGGCCTGCGCGGCCAACGCGTGGGCCGACGACAACCGCTACATCGTCCAGTTCGCGCCCGGCGCGGCGGGTAACGGCGCGGCAGCCGTGCAGGCGGCCGGCGGCAGGATCGAGATCGACCTGACCGGCGAATCGATCAACGCCATGGCGATCACCATCCCCGAAGCGGCCCTTCGCGGGCTCGAAAACAACCCCAATATCATCAATATCGAACCCGATTCGCGCGTCTATCCGATGGCCGAAACGGTACCGTTCGGCATCACCATGACCCAGTCCGACCTGGTCAGCGACGCCAACGCCGGCGCGTTCAACGTCTGCATCATCGACTCGGGCTACCACATCGGTCACTTTGATCTGCAGGACACCAACGTGATCGGGCTGAACCTCGGCGGCAGCGGCGACCCATTCATCGACTCCTGCGGGCACGGCACGCACGTGGCCGGCACGATCGCCGCGCTGAACAACGGCGACGGCATCATCGGCGTCATGCCCGGCGGCAACATCACGCTGACCATCGCCAAGGTCTTCGGCGACGACAGCTGGACTTCGGGCGCATGCGGCTGGAGCTACACCTCGGGCGTCATCGAAGCCGCGTACGCATGTCGCGACGCCGGCGCCAACGTCATCAACATGAGCCTCGGCGGCGGCGGCGCATCCAGCACCGCCGAACAGGGCTTCCAGGACCTGCTCGACCAGGGCGTTCTGTCGATTGCCGCGGCCGGTAACGACGGCACCACCACACTGAGCTACCCGGCCAGCTACCCGGCCGTGGTCTCGGTGGCTGCAATCGACGAAACCAAGACGGTTGCCGACTTTTCGCAGAAAAACAGCGCCGTCGAGCTTTCCGGTCCCGGCGTGGGCGTGCTGAGCACGGTCCCGACCATCAGCGCGAATGCTGAAGTCGACGGCACCGGCTATTCGGTTGCGTCTTTCGATCGCGCGGCGGTCACCACCGCCAGCGGCAACCTCGTCTTCGGCGGTTTGTGCGACAGCGCGGGCAGCTGGAACGGCAACACCGTGCTGTGCGAGCGCGGCGCGATCTCGTTCAGCGCCAAGGTCGCGAACGTCGAGGCCGGCGGCGGCAATGCAGCCATCATCTACAACAATGTTTCGGGCAGCTTCCTCGGCACGCTTGAGTGCAACGGCCCATCGTTCCGGGCCTGTTCGAACATCCCGGCGGT
>Ga0209931_1001897_pt1 | contig 10999 bp, 5 predicted proteins | sample SalPonR1_B_D1_MG_FD_185697 | JGI IMG/M metagenome (GOLD analysis project Ga0209931, IMG submission 185697) | Salt pond soil microbial communities from South San Francisco under conditions of wetland restoration - Salt Pond MetaG R1_B_D1_MG... ...
TGAAAGTTTCATAAGGCCCAGTTCCGTTATCGGTAATGGTGGCGGAAATCAAGCCATCTTCATCACCGGCACAAGTTTCGTCTAAGGCGGTAAGATCATATTCAGGCGCTTCACTAAATTCTAGTTCCAGGACTAGGGTTTGATCTGCACAGGCTCCTTGAGCGGGTAAGCTGTAGCTGAACGATTGCAAGCCTATACCGTAATCTAGGGGTACGATCAAAGAGTCGACAGGACCCTCATCATCAGACCATTGACCTGATCGGGAAGCGCCCTGCACAAAGTCAAATAGGTTGATGGGGTTGGATTCATTGAGACAAATTGCATCAGTGCTGATGGGCACTCCTGAGGATAGCGGGACATCGATCTGCAATTGAACTACAGCCGCTTGGGGACAGTTGGGCGATGTGGGATTGGCATAGATGTAGCGCAAGGCATATCGGCCTGGGTCGGAAGTATTAAAAATGAGGTTGCCATTACTTAGGGTTGGTGGGTTGGGCTGTCCATCCACATTATTGACTTCCCAGGATCCGGGGAAAGGCGAAGCCGGTAGGAGGTCATTGAGGATCAGGATGGAGTCGGTAGTGCATAAGTTCAGACTATCAGGCAGGAGGACTCGGGGGCAGGGACAAGAGTCCACGGGAATGGATAAAATGAATTCCTGTCCGGGACAGGGATCTTCAAAGCCCACGGTAGAGAAGGTGACTTCGTAGCTACCAGGGGACAGGCCATCGGCATCGATCTGGTCGTTTTGGACGGAAAAGTCCGTGGAGGACCAAATGCCGGCTGTGCTTGTATCAGCTAATAAGGTGTTTAAGTCTAATTGCGATCCCTGAATGGCATCATTACACAAGGTGTCCGGCGTATTGAAATTGACCGTGAGGGGTTCAATTCCTTCGAGGGAGAGGGAGACGGTATCTCCACTGGGGCAATTGGCGGATTCTGCGCTGAATGCCCAGTCGATGGTTCCGCTCAGCGCGGGCAGATAAAAGGTATCTGTTGCTCTGTCCAAGGCACGATTTGTGAGGGATCCATTGTCAGCGGCTATGTCGAGGGTGAAAGGCAAAACGCCTTCGGCGGAAACAATAATTTCAAAGGAATCAGAAATACAGACCGGATTTTCGGAAACAGTGATTGAAAAGCGGTTGGTGGGTTGCCATATCAGAATGATGGGTTCTGAAACGGCGGCACAGGGATCACTAAACAAAATCGAATCTGCAGAAGCAGGTCCCACCCATGCGCGCAGATACACGCTATCGCCTCGGGGGCTGCCGGGATCGGCAAAATTGGGGCTAAAGGATCGGGCCCATTCCCCAGCGGTTGCGGGGTCCGGCCCATCGTAAAGGATGTACAGCACGGTATCACCGGGCGCTACTTGTCTTCCCGAGAAGGAGATGGATGAAGAAAGGAGACTATCGCCCGTACAGAGTTCGATGAGGTCTGGGCTGGGATCTCCCACCTGGCTCAGGCAGGAACAGTCGACATCCAGGATCAGGGTATCTGAAAAACAACCGCTCTGATCTTCTAAGACAAAGGTCAAAATACTATCAGCGGAAAGGGTATCTCCTTGAATAGGGAGAGACAAAATGGAATCTCCGTTTAACTGATAAGGCGCCAGCCCTCCGGATACGGAGAAGGAATAGGTAAACTCTTCTGCCAGGCACTCTGTCTGCACATCAGTAAATGCAGGCTGCCCGAGTAGCTCTACACTGGCGGTATCTATGCGTTCGCAAAAGCCATTGTCCTCGCGATAAGTGTATATAATTTGACTCGCGGTATCGGTTTGCCATATTAAGGTATCATTTATGACATCAAAAGTGATGTTCGCGCCGGTGCTGTTGGAAACGACATCGATGAATCCGATTCCGGCATTCAACACAGCAACGCGAGCCTCAAATCCACAAACAGCGACACTGTCATCCAGGGTAAAGTCAGGTAGGTCGTATAGAAATAGGCGCTGGCCGGGCGAAACGGCGAGACAAGGGTCAGAAAGATCCACAGAGTCATTAGCCAGGGTATTTCCAACGACGCGGGATATATAATATAGCTGGCCAGCTTCCAGGGTGTCGGGCAGAGGGAAGGAGTCTACGGAACTAAAGAAGACGGGATCCACGAGGAAATTGCCGGTTCCACTGTGAATGACAAAACCCGTGGTATCATCGTCATCCAAATTATCTCCGCCCAAAAAGTTAAGAAATATGGAATCAGCGGTGATGCACAGATCTATTTGACCGGACGGCATGTCTCCGGCTTCAGACAGACAATCACACAAGATCGGGCCTATATTGAAAGAAGAGGAGCAGCCGGCATCATCTGTAACCTGTACGTTGTAGCTCAGACTGTTGTCGAGAGGCTCAGAAGTAAAAGTAGAACCTGACAAGCTGCCCGGTAGGTCAACGGTAAAATCGGTACCACTTCCCTGAATATCCAGGACTAAGACAAAGGAGTCCTGGCTGGTGCATTCGGTAGAGATAATATTGACCAGGGGCGGTTCACGAAATTCGATGGTGAACTCAATAAAGTTTTGACAGGCCGGATTTTCAATGTCTAATCGAAAAGTATAGCTACCGGCTTCACTTACAGTGACAAAAGGATCCTGAGCTGTCGGATCATCGAAAGAAGCGGTACCCGGACCATTGACTTGGGACCAGCTGAAATTATCGACAAAAGCAGAGACATCTACAATGAAGAGGGTAGATAATTCACAAAACAGATCATCACCTAGATAGTCTGCTGTTGGGTTTTCATAAAAGATGACGGGCTGACCTATGGCCACTGATAAGCAGGGATCATTCAGGTCGGGCGCACCGCCAATATCCTCTCCGACCACATAGGAAATGTAGTAAGTTTGACCGGGCACCATGCCGGGCACAAAAGTAAATACCCCCGTTGTGTTATCATCAAAAATGGTCCCAAGTTGATCGCCGGGATTATCGTGTAAATAGTAGCGACCGATGTCGGTTGGGCCTAAAGTAGCATCATTATTAAAGGTAGCTGAAACGGCTTCGTTATCATCGATACAGGCCTCAAGTAAGTTTGCTGACATCGTTCCCGCATCGATCAAACAAGGGCAGTCGTAGCTATCACTAATTTCGTCGGTGCAGCCATTGTCATCTGTTACAGTAAAGGTAAAATTGCTTCCCGTAGGAAGAGGATCTGAGGTAAAGGTATTTCCAGGGATGACCTCACCATTAACTTCATACGGAGCAGCGCCGCCATTAATAAAAAACGTAAAGGTGAAATCACCATTCAGATCACAATTAAATGAAGTATCTACAATTTCAGGAGATTCAAAGACCTCAACTTGGATCGTATCGAAACCAATACAACCATTATTGTTTTCTTGAATAGCAATGGTATATATACCGGACTCAAAGACCGTGACGGTGGTATTCGGACTATTGGGAGCTGAAAAGATAATTATACCGGGTCCATCGACATCAATCCAAGAAGCGTCATTGCCGGGATCTACTAACGCTTCCAAGGAAAATGTAAAATCGCAGGTAGGTCCTGGGTTGATAATTTCAGGTTCAGGCACCTCATTGACATCGATAATTTCACATTCCGGTCCAAAGAATCCGCAGTCCGTCTCCACCTCCAGGCATATTTCTGCGCTCCCCGCCTGAGTAAGAATGTAGGTGACTTCGTTCGTATTTGCTCCATTGATAATATCCACATTTGATCCCGTCCACTCATAAGAAAGAATATCGGGATCCGGATCAATAAAACTGACAAAGGTATCTCCAACGCAAGCGGTCGTCGGCGAGTTAAAAGTGGGTGGAAAATCGTAAGTTTCCAGCGTCACGGTAATCCCACCTTCCGGAATTGGACAGGCTGACCCTATAATATTAACAATTACCTCATTATTATTTCCGTTGGCAAACCATTCTATGGTCACCGTATTGCCGGCTTGTCCAGTTACAGATCCCCCAATGACATCAAAATCGTAACTTTCTCCGGGACCCAGTGGGGGGGTAATGGTGTACGTATACTCTTGCCCTTCACAAACCACCGTGGGTCCCGTGATCTCTATCGGGTCTGCTGACTCTATAACAACGATATTAATACAAAACTCATCAGACACTCCACATGCATTTTCTGCAGTAAAACAAAGCTCACCCGGCCCAGAGGTGAAAGTGACGCTGACCACTTCCTCATCGACAGAAAAGGAGGAGAAACCGCCTTGTCTAATTTCAATAGTATATTCAAATTGTGGGTCGTAATTTTCGATAATGTACTCCACGGGCTCATTAGCGCAGACCTCGAGCGGCCCTGAAACATCTGGGATAACGGGTTCGGGCACAATGGTAATGGTTTCACAATTTTCAGAGAGGTCGGCGCAGAATTCGGGCTCGTCAATATCATCTTGTAAATCCGATAATGTATAGCTCCCATCCGGATCGGGAATATCGTCAAAGTCATCCAAAAGATAGGATAAGCCACAAACAGTGTAGGTGCCCACATCAAAGCCCGTCAAATCAGCATCCTCATCGTAGGCCAGGATTACATCCGTATTGGTATTCGTGATCACATAAGTGTAGCCGTACTCAGACGGATCGGGCTCCGATCCGGGGTAAGTGGGCGGCAGGTCGCGGTTCAGATCCGGATCGCCTAAGCAGAGCGTATCGGCTTGGCCATTAATATCGCCGCCATCGGCCTGACAGGGATTGATATCGCAGGCTTCTTCGCAACCCGTTCCATCGTTATCGTAAAACTCCAGCTCCCAGTCAAACAAGGTGCCTCCGTCTCCACCGACTCCATCAAAAATTTCTAAGCGCCAGGTGCCATTCACAGCAGAGCCATTGTAATTGCTGAAGCAACCATCGGCAGGAAAATATGATCCGCTGTAGGTTGAATTTTCTTCGTAGCCGGCTCCACTATCAAAGACTTCGGGAAAACCCGGATCCGGATCTGCTGTTTCATTACAATTGAGAAAGCAGATATCATATGTGATGTTGTCGCCGACACTTAGCCCGGTTTGTTCCATGAAAGTCACGATAGATCCATTGGGAGCCACTAGCGTCATAGTCAACTCTTCAATCGCATCGTGATTCATAAAGATACGTACGGCACGCAGCCCCTGACCATTTGACCCAATGGTAGGATTTGTAGCTCCCATAATCTCAATTTCAGATATAGCAGATCCTGAAAAGGGTAGGTCTAGATCGCAATTGGTGCAATTACAAGAGGAGCTTGGTGCGGGGAGTATGGTGATGCTCTCACAGTTTTCGGAGAGATCAGCACAAAAAAGCGGTTCATCAATATCGTTTTGCAAATCTGCAAGGGTATAAGATCCATTCGGATCGGGGATGTCGTCAAAATCAGACAATAAATAAGATAAACCACAAATGACATAAGTGCCGGGATCAAAACCGGTCAGATCCGCATCTTCATCGTATGCCAGAATAATATCTGAATCCTCATCGGTAATCACGTAGGTATACCCATAGTTAGAAGGGTCCGGCTCCGATCCCGGATAAGAAGGCGGGAGGCTGCGGTCGAGTGCAGGGTCTCCTTCAAATAGCGTGTCGACACCTCCATTGATATCGCCCCCGTCAGCCTGACAATTTGAAATGACACAAAATTCCTCGCAAGTCGTACCGCTATTATCATAAAAATCGAGCTCCCAGTCAACTAGGGTGCCTCCGAAGGTTGGAGAGCCACTAATTTCCAATTCCCATATTCCGTTTACCGAAAGACCGTCAAATCTGTCATCGAAGCAGCCTCCGGGGTTACCCTGAGAAGGGAAATACTTTCCAATGTAGGTTGAATCATTGCTGTATCCCGCGCCACTATTAAACGTTTCTGGAAAACCGGCATCTGGGTCGGCGTCCTCATCGCAATTCACAAAGCAAACCTCCAGGGTCACTGTGTCCGAGGTGGAGGTTCCGTTTTGCTCGATTAACCGACTAAAGGCTAAAGGACCTCCACCTTGCTTTAGCAAGATAACGTCAATTTCTTCTAATGAGGCATGTATCAAATGAAGTCTGACCGAGCGGAGTCCCTGACCATTGACGCCAATTGTTGGGTTGGTAGCACCGGAGACCTCTATCTCAGCAGCCACACCTCCAATTACGCCATTATCCAACTCTTCCGGACAGGTGGGGCAGTCACATTGCCCTTGGGATAAATAAGGAAGAAGCAATAAAAAACAAGTTCCGAATAATAATACTTGTTCTTTTGTTAATCGTAAGAGTGAAATCATTTTATGGTATTTATGTAAAAAAACGAATATAGCCTATAGGAAGTAAAGCAAATGTCATTGAATGTGGATGTATGTCGTCCGTTTACCTGAATGGAGCAGTAAAGTGTTGATTGCGGCAGCGCTGCGTAAGGTCACGGCCTGCGGGTGAGCCTTGTGAGGCGCAGGCCGCCGTGAGTGCGGCCCCATCTCGATGGCGGCCGTACCGAACGAAGGTGGAGCCTGAAGCATAGCGACCCGAAGGGCCTTCAGGGCGCGAGGGTGCCGCCCTCATACCTATTATAATTGGCGGCGATACGATCGTCCAAAGCCGCCTATGGACAGGGTCAGGGTGTGATAATTTCCTTCAAAGTTGCGCAAATTTCGCTGAAACTGTGGTTCACTGTACACATATCTCAGCTGCAGATAGAAAGTGCTGTGCTCAGTATAATTTGATCCCAGGCGATAACTGCTTTGATTTGAATTCGTTCTAAAGCGCCATTGAAGACCGGCTCCGAGATTATAGGTTTCATACCAACCCGACTGAAAGACTTCCAGCTCGGGTAGGTTTTCCAGATCAGATTCGGTGGGTTCTATGGCACTGATTCCGATCCCTGCTATGGGTATGAGATTCCATGCCGGTGTGATCGGTATGTGGGCAAAGCTATTTAGGGATAAGCGATAGAAGCGGGCGGGATCTCCTTCTGCCCAGGTGACTTCAAAGCCGTCCTCAAAAGTGTAAGACTCCTCATTTTTGTTGCTCATAAAGCCAATATGGGCATCAAAGGCTAATCCAAAACGGTGATATCCTCCATACAGTTCGAAGTCCATACTGCCGGTATTCCCGTATCTGTTTTTGAGGTCGCCCGTGAGACCATTAAATCCGCCTCCAATATTGAAGCCCCCAAACCAGGGAGAAAGATCGTAGATGAAGCGAATATTCTCGCGCACATAGGTCGCCCAATCGGAGTCGGGATATCGGTCTAAAAAGCTCGTGGCTTCAGCATTGATTTCTGCACGCGTTTTGGCCTCAGCCCCATAGGTTTCGCGAAGGAGGTGTGTCAAAAACAGCTGAAGAAATTCGTTTTGCCTGCCAAAAGATACTTCATCGTCTATAGCTGTCCGGAGTTCTTCTTCGTGCTTTTGCGTCCAGCGAGCCAGTTGAGGTAGAATGGAGTGCTCTGGAGACAGTCGCCAAACACCGTCGGGTTGCATGTCGTCATCGAGCAGCCATAAGCGGAGCTCTTCTTCCAATAAATCGAATTCTCGGGTCCAGTATAAAATGAAAAAGTGCTCATTGGGGAGGAAGGGGAGTAAATCTTCGCTGAGCCCCATGAGGTATTCACGCACCTCGATCGCTTTTTCGGTTTTCCCGGCTTCCAGGCTGTCGAGCAACATATATCGACCCTGAATGAGCAGATCTCTTTGAGATTTGTGCTCTTTGATTTCCGTCTCGAGGTCGGGTGTCTGGGCGTTCAGAGGCGATAAATGCATTGTGAAAACGCATAAGAGAAGGAGAATTTTGTTGAAATGGTATTTACTCATAGAATTTCCTGTAGTATTAAACTTGTATACGATTGATTTGCCTCTTTGGTAATGGAGATATTTTAAAATTCTTTGCGTGAGCAAATCGTCCCTCCTATTTATTCTTGTTCTTGAAATTCCTTGTACATCTTCGGATCAAAGTTTGAAACAGTAATAATATCTGAAATATCCAGTATCAAATCTGTATTGAGTTCATCAATATACTTTATCGTGCCTTCCTCAATATAATTTGAATAAACAGATAAATAATGGGTTGTAAAGGTGACTCTTTTTTCTTTGCTTCTGAATCCGCTAATCGCCGGAAGTACTCGCACATAAGGAGATTTTGAAGGGATTGGTAATTCTTTGATCCAGGCGATGTAGACCTTATCATTATTTAAAGTGATAAGCAATAGAGATTCCTGTTCAAATGAATACTTCAATATGTTTTCAAGTTCGTTGCCCACGTCCTTGATAGATTTTTTTATCCAATAAACGTCACCAGAGATCTTATTAAAAACTTCAGATCCAAAAATAGCCAAAGCAAGACTTGTTAAGCTGGTTAGGGCAAAGGGTTGGTTAAAAGGTGAGTAAGTATGTATTTCAAGCAACCATTCAGAAAAGACGCTATTAAAAACTAATCTTAAAGCATATGTAAATACCATTAAGCCAATACCAACTAAGACAGCCTCAAAGACCAACCTTTGTTTTTCAAGTCGCTGTTGGTGAAACTTAAAAATATAACAACGGGTTAATATGTAATATCCTCCGACAAGAGGTAATATCAATAGGTTCCAAGGCACTTTATGCGTTTGCTTTTTCTTTTTTACTCAGATTTTTATTTTTCTCATCAATCTTTTCGATAAGCTCAGAATCAAGAAGATAATTTATCGTTTCTTTCACTTTTATTTGGTTCAATAAGTCTTTTGTTGTCATAAAAATACGCCCACTTTTGGTTGTTTTGATAATGTTTTCTCTTTTTGGACTCATAATTTGATGTTTTTTTACTTATGATTATAACATTTATGTTTTTGATGTAGTTCCTTAAATGTCTTCCATGTTATTTTTTATCCTCGCGCCGGTACTGCGCGGGCTCTCCTTCTTTGGGCAGAGCATTATTAATAAATGAACGCAAATGGGCATTGGATTCTTGTAAATCGGGCTTTCTTAAATACATCATGTGACCGGATTCATATCCCTCAAATCGGAGGCGATCTCTCATCCGGCCGGAGGGGTCGAGGTGCCAAAGGGTATACTTGGCATTGAAATAGGTGGTCGCTCCATCGAAATAGCCGGACTGAACCATTACTTTTAAAAATGGGTTTTGGGCCATCGCTTGTCTCAAATTCTCTCCCGTGCGGTCGCGACTTCGATCCCAGGGGCCTACATTTCCCAGCATTTTGTATTTCACATCCGTCTCAAATCCAAGAATGTTTCGAAAATAGTGATTCAGCGGCGGGGTAAAGGCATGTAGCCAGCTCGTCAGTTCTGCATAGTAGTCCGGACGATCCCCGCCTTCTTTTCGGTCGATACCCAAGTATCGGGAGTCTAGCCGACCCACTGTGTAGCCCTCATCGCGCAATAGTGATTTCCAAAAATGAGCATAAGACAGATCCAGGTTGTTTTGCACAAATTGACGGGCCGAAATTCCAGAATAACGGGCCATCTGTTCGGCGGCTGCCTCCCGTTCTTCAGAGCTGATGAAGCCGCCGCGACTCATGAGGGGAAGCAATTCGTCTAGCGTGTAGGCTTCGACTTCCTCTAGTAGATCTGCGAGCGGGCGATTTTGCAGGGCAGGCTCCAATTGCTTGTGATACCAGGCGGTAGCCGCGAAATAGGGTAAACGGTTGGCGGCAGCTACAGGCCCGTCCCGATCAATGCCCAGTCCGGTAGGTGACACCAAAACCACTCCATTGAGGTACATCCATTCTGCATTTTGCAATTGTAGTGCCAAACCCGACACCCGCGTGGTTCCGTAGCTTTCTCCAATAAGGAACTTCGGGGATAGCCATCTATTGTGGCGGGTAACAAAAGTTTGAATCCAGGAAGCGAGATAATTGATATCTGCATTGACTCCAAAATATTTCTCTCTTTTGTACTCTTCAGCAATGACGCGGGAATACCCCGTACCCACGGGATTGATATACAGGATATCAGCCACATCGAGCACACTGTGATCGTTGGGTCGCACACCATAGGGTTGAACAGGGTAGCCTTCGTCATCGACTTTGAGTACATAGGGCCCCGTATATCCCAGATGCATCCACACCGAGCCGGCTCCCGGGCCGCCATTGAACGAGATCAACAGGGGGCGATCTTCAGAAGAGCCGGCATTGGTTCGGCGGTAATAGGTATAATGAACAGCGGCTTCGGGCTTACCATCTGCATTCCAAACGGGTTGGGTCCCCGTTTGGGCTTCGTATTGGATCACTTCGCCCCTTACCGTGATCTCGTGCGTAGTTATTATTTGTGTGTCGAGAGGAATTGATTTGTTTTGGCCCGACAATGCAGCTGCGAATGATATCCAAAACAAGATGATAAAGGTAGTACGCATATCTTTTTCCTTAAAAGTACGAATTGTCGGAATTATTGTAGAACTTGCTTGATCCATAAATCGAACGACTATGAAATATGTACTCTTCTTTAGTTTTATTTTGGCCTGGAGCTGCACTGAATCCGAGCGATACGAAACCCTGAGCGGGGATTGGACCTGTGTTTCCTGGACTAGCGAAGCTCGATCGGGAAATCAATGTAACAATAATGTGTTCTTCCATTTTGAACGCGACAAGACCTACCGCTCTAACATCGGAGGACAAATTGATACCGGTACATATTGGGTCGATAACCGATTTATCGCCTTTGATCCCCAGGAAAAACTAAAAATTAAGGTGGAGGTGATTCAGCTTCAGTCCGACACCCTCAGTTTTTACATGAATAACTCCGGGATTCGCGAAAAGATGGTGCTGACCAAGACGCAACGCTCGCAGTAACCGGATACTTTTTCGAGCGATTGTATATTTTGATCTCTTCTTAAGCATCTTAAGACAATTACAAGGTCGGAGCTTTTCGATTGAGGGGGGCGAACGGGTTCACCTCGGCTTCGCTTGGTTCGGCTTCGCTCACCACATCGCGGTGAGCAGGGGCTATCGATGCAATATTTTGATAAATGTGTTCCTTTTCTAAGGTCTGAACCGCTGATTAAACTGATTCAATGATTACGCTGATGAGAGGCGGGATTCTTGAGAAAGTCGGTTTTTTGATGGTTTTTGGGTGGTGGGTTGTTTACGAAAGAGACAG
>Ga0209931_1001907_pt1 | contig 10953 bp, 10 predicted proteins | sample SalPonR1_B_D1_MG_FD_185697 | JGI IMG/M metagenome (GOLD analysis project Ga0209931, IMG submission 185697) | Salt pond soil microbial communities from South San Francisco under conditions of wetland restoration - Salt Pond MetaG R1_B_D1_MG... ...
TTTGCAATAGGACCTTTAGCAGGAGTAGTAATTGAATTTATTAAAAATATTTTGCACTTAATTTTCAAATGGAATATAGGATCTCCCGTTGGAGAATTAGCAAATTTTATAGTTGGTATAGCATTGGTTGGAACTGCAGGATATATATATAAAAAGAAAAAGACAAAGCAAAATGCTATTAAAGCAATGACAATAGGAATCTTGGTTATGGCTGCAGCGGGAGGTATAATGAACTATTTCCTTTTACTACCTTTCTACTCAAGATTTATGCCGATTGAATCAATAATACAAATGGGTGCAGTTGTAAACGAAAGAATAACAAGTCTCAAAGATTTAGTAATATATGCTATTATACCATTCAATATATTTAAAGGTTTAATCATATCAGTGGTAACAGCATTACTATACAAAAAGCTATCTCCTATTATTCATAAATAAAACAATCTTTCTAGGGTGTTGTTTTTCTTGAATTGATAGCAAATTAACGATATAATTAAAATCGTAAGGAATTTAATATGAAAAGAATAATATTAAAAAATTTAAAATACACTGAAGAGTTTGGGAAAATACTATCCAGAGTTCTAGGACCTGGGTCCTTGTTGTGTTTAAATGGAGACCTTGGAGCTGGAAAAACAACACTAACCCAAACAATAGGTAAGCAACTTAAAGTAAAAGAATATGTAAACAGCCCTTCCTATAGTTTAATGAATTCCTACAAAGGAGTTTATAAAATTTATCATTATGATTTGTATAAATTAAATAGTGTTGATGATGCACTAGATATAGGAATTGAAGATTACATTTATTCCGATGAAGATATTGTTATTATTGAATGGGCAAATAAAATAAAATCTATTTTACCTAAAAATAGAATAGATATTAATATTAGTATCAATAATAGAGAAAGAATTGTAGAAATCAATGGACGTGGAAAGTTTTATATTGAACTTTTAAAGGAGTTAAATAAAAATGATAGTTTTAGGAATTGAATCTGCATCTGAAACCGCTTCTTGTGCTATTTTATCTGAAGAAAAGCTACTAGGAGAATACAGCCAAAACATAGGTAAAACTCATTCAGAAAATCTAATGGCTTTAATAGACACTTTAATAATTGACACAGATACGAGTTTAAAGGATTTATCTGGAATAGCAATAACCAAAGGGCCTGGTTCATATACAGGTTTAAGAATAGGTATAGCTATAGCTAAAAGTATGAGCCAAAGTTTAAAATTACCTATATTGTCCATCTCCACCTTAGAAAGCTTAGCATATAATTTGCCATTCACAGATAAAATAATTAGTCCAGTATTAGATGCAAGGTCTAATAGAATATACACTGGACTATATAAATGGGAAGGGGAAAAATTATTCAATATAGAAGAAGATTCTGCTACAACAATTGAAGAACATCTGGACAACTTAACTAACAAAAATTTAAAAAAAGATATTATATTTATTGGAGATGGAGTAAAAAAACATAAAGATCTTATTAAAAGCAAACTTGGAGATAAGTGTTTTTTTGCAAGTAACTACATAAACCATCTTAAATCATCATCAACAGCTCAAGCTGGAATAGAAAAGTTAAAAAAACATGATTTTTTAAACTGGGAAAATTTTAATCCCATTTATTTAAGAAAAACTCAAGCAGAGAGGAATAAAAAATAATTGTTTGAAATAAAAGAACTAAAAAAAGAAAAATATATAAACCTCATATATAAATTAGAGAATAAAATATTTACTGACCCCTGGACTAAAAAAATGATAAAAGGTGAATTTAACAACAAGCTTGCCGTGATTCTTGGTATTATAAATACAAAGACCAAGGAACTGGTAGGCTATTCTTTTTTGTTCAGTATTTATGATGAGATACACTTGAACAATATTGCCCTAAAGAAAGATTCCAGAAATAAAGGATTAGGTAAAAAGATGATGGATTATATAATAAAATATGGTAGTGAAAATTACTTTACCAGGATTACTTTAGAAGTTAGAGAATCAAATACTGAGGCTTTAAATCTATATTACAAATACGGTTTTGAATTGATAAGTAGAAGAAAAGGTTATTATTCTAGTCCAAAAGAAGATGCTTTGATATTAATGAAGAATTTAAAAAAAGATATTGAATAAATATTTTAGCTAGTATAATAATTGTATAATTCTTGATTTAATAATTGCTCTAAAAATGTTAGTTTTTAGAGCAATTATTTTTCAACATATCTAATATAATTAAGATACTATTTCAACAAGATTGTTAATGATTAATATTTATATCGACAATAAATCGGATACCGTATTGATGAATGTATCTACATTTTCTCTTGAGATGTCATTATGAGTTACAATCCTTACAAGACCCTTTTCAGCAGGATTTATAAGTATTCCTTTTTCTTTTAGTTTTATATAAAAATCCTTATCTGATATAATGTTATTGTCTACAGTAAAAAATACCATATTAATTTTAAGATTATCTAAATTAACAGTAATACCATTAATTTGTGATAACTTTTCCCCTAAATAAGATGCATTATTGTGATCAATATTAAGTCTATCAACCATTTTAGTAAGAGATATAATACCTGCAGATGCTATAACACCAACTTGTCTCATTCCTCCCCCTAATATCTTTCTATATGATCTTGCCTTTTCTATAAAGTTTTCATCTCCAATCAACAAAGACCCTATGGGAGAACATAAGCCCTTAGAAAGACATAGATTTATACTGTCTGAATATTGGGCAAGTGATTTTGTTTCCACATTTAACGATACCGCCGCATTAATAAATCTGGCACCATCTGTATGAACAGGAATATTTTTTTCTTGAGCTAATTCATAAATATTTTTTGACTCTTCTAATGTCATAATATTCCCGCTAGAATGAGCATTTTCTGTGCATATTAAAGTTGTTTCCGGATAATGAATATCCTTAGTTCTGATTCGTTTTTCTATTTCACTTATTTCTAAAACACCATTAGGAGATGGAATTTGTGAGGTATTGACAGAGGATATAAGTCCTGCTGCACCAGCTTCATCATTGAAAATATGACAGCTATCTCCTAAAATTATTTCATTTCCAGGATTTGTCCAAGTAAGTATTGCCAATTGATTAGCAAAGGTACCACTTGGTACAAAAATAGAAGCTTCTTTACCCATAATTTCTGCTCCTAGTTTCTCTAATTCATTGACAGTGGGATCATCTCCATAAACATCATCACCAACTTCAGCTTCAAACATTGCTTTACGCATTTCTTCCGTAGGTTTAGTAACTGTATCACTTCTTAAATCTATCATAATAAACTCCTCATATAAATATATTTTTATAATAATACCATTATAACAAAAGATAATTTAAGCTACAATAAAAAGGACATTCTTTACAATAGCTAATATCTCGATTATACTATAGTAAGGTGAAATAAATGATAAATTATATACTAAAAAAATCTTTAGATGAAGATAAGATAATAAAGATAATATATATAAAAGAACAAGAAATTACTGAACGAAATATAAAAGTGAAAGAAATTTACTTTGATAAAATTAAGGCGTATTGTTACTTGAGAAAAGAAGTAAGATATTTTAAAATAGACAATATTTTGTCAGCAGTAATTTTAAAAGAATGGAGATAAATATGAAAGACATAAAAATACTGGCTATAGAAACTTCATGTGATGAAACTGCAGCAGCAGTAGTTAAAAATGGAAGAGAAGTGCTATCCAATGTAATATCATCACAGATAGAAATTCATCAGTTATATGGAGGAGTTGTTCCAGAAATAGCTTCAAGAAAACACATAGAAAATATTAATATAATAATAGATAGAGCATTAAAAGAAAGTGGTATGACCTTTAATGATATTGATGCAATTGCAGTTACCTATGGTCCAGGATTAGTAGGCGCTTTACTTGTAGGTGTCAATTCTGCAAAAGGACTAGCCTTTTCTTTAAAAAAACCTTTAATTGCTGTAAATCATATAGAAGGGCATATAAGTGCAAATTATATAAGTCATAAGGATTTAAAACCTCCTTTTATTAGTTTAATAGTGTCGGGAGGACATTCTCACTTAGTTAAAGTAGAAGGCTATGGTAAATATAAAATATTAGGTAGAAGCAGAGATGATGCAGCAGGAGAAGCTTTTGACAAGATTGCCAGGAGTTTAGAGTTAGGATATCCTGGAGGACCTATTATAGATAAAATTGCTAAAAAAGGCAATAATAAGGCTATTGAATTCCCTAGAGCATATCTAGAAGATGATTCATATGACTTTAGCTTTAGTGGACTTAAGTCATCAGTGCTTAACTACATAAACAATAATAAACAAAAGGGCATTGAAATAAATGTTCCAGATTTAGTTGCTAGTTTTCAAGAAGCTATAGTAGAGGTGTTAGTTAATAAAACTCTAAAAGCAGCAGTAGAATACAATTTTGATAAGATAGTTTTGGCTGGAGGAGTAGCATCCAACAGTAGATTAAGAGAATTATTTAAACAAAAACAAAAAAACAAAAAACTATATTTTCCAGATAAGATATTATGCACAGATAATGCAGCAATGATAGGAAGTTCAGCTTACTATAAATATTTAAATAAAGAATTTAGCGATTATAAATTAAATGCAGTTCCAAACTTAGAACTTACTTCAAATATTTAACAAAAAAGTTGCGTAAAAAACTTTTAATTGATACAATTTTTGTATAGAGTTATAGATTAAAAAAATATAATAAATAGGCAGGTGTAATTATGAGTAACGAATTAAATCAATTAATCAATGAAAAAAACACCATCGAATTGCTTAAAAGTTTAGTAAGTATTTATAGTCCTTACTTTAAAGAAGAAGAAATTATGGAATTTGTACATAGTTGGCTTAAAGAAAGAAATATAGATACTAAATTTTTCAATTACAAAGATGATAAAGTTACAAAATTTGAAGGCATAAATGTGATTGGAGAAATTAAAGGTAGGAAAGAAGGTCCAAAAGTACTCTTAAATGGACACCTTGACACAGTTACCATATGTGAAGGATGGGATACAGAACCTACAGATCCAGTAATTAAGGATGGAAAGATGTACGGCATAGGAGCACTAGATATGAAATCCGGTGTAGCTGCTATGATGATTGCTATTGAAGCATTTAAAAAGAAGCATAAGGAATTCAAAGGAAGCATATTATATTCTTTTGTCTCCGATGAAGAAGGTCCATATGGACTAGGAACTAACTTCTTAATTCATGAAAATGTAATCAACGATGCAGATGTTGCCATAGTACCAGAGCCTAGTTCTGGATTTACCGAGGAAGACTTTCCCTGTCTGTGTTTAGGAGCAAGAGGAGGATATTCCTACAAAGTAAGATTTAAAGGAAAATCTGCTCACGCAGCTAATCCTGAAAAAGGAGTAAGTGCAATTGTAGATGCAAGTAAAGTAATAGTGGAACTCAAAAAACAAAACCTTAAGAAAGATGAATACCTTGGTAAAGGTGATGTATGTATCATAGAGACAAAGGGTGGAGGAGCTGCATGTTCTGTAGCTGATTTAGCAGAATTCACTGTATTTAGACATATAGTCGTAGGTGAAGACAAAACTACTTTAAAAGAAGAAGTAGATAAAGCAGTAAAAAAAGCAGATATTCAATCGGAGTATGAAGTTATATTTAGGGATGCACCTACACCAAATAGCGATGGATTCCTACCTTATTTAGTAGATGAAAATAATGAATATACTCAAAAATTTATCGAATCAATTAAAGATATTACTAATAAAGAACCTATAATTTCTTACTTTAGCAGTATAGGTGATTTCAACTACATAGGATCTAGATTAAAAATACCAACATTTGTTTTTGGACCTGGTGGAGAAAGATATCATTCATCTAATGAATATGTTGTAATAGATGATGTTGTTGAAACTAGTAAAATTATTTTCAATTATTTAGAAAAATTACTTGTATAAACTTAAAAACAAAAACTTAGCTATACAAGGCTAAGTTTTTGTTATTTTACTTCAAGGAGAAAAAAATGAGAACAATAAAATATAATGATATAAAAAATTCAGTAAAAAAAATTTTTTTAGATGCCAACTACAATATTGATGAAGAAGTTTTTCAAGAATTAAAAAAAGCATATCAAAGAGAAAAAAACGATACAGCAAAATTTGTTTTAGATACAATTATAAAAAATGACGAAATTGCAAAAAAGGAGAAAATGCCTATATGTCAAGATACTGGCATGGCTATTGTTTTTATTGAAATCGGCAAAGACGTGAATATAGATAATGGATTATTATCTGATGCGATAAATGAAGGAGTTAGAAATGCATACAAGGAAGGTTTTTTAAGAAAATCTGTAGTAGATGATCCTTTATTTGAAAGAAAAAATACAAAAGATAATACTCCAGCCATCATACACACTGAAATAGTTTCAGGTGATAAACTAAAAATCACAGCAGTACCAAAGGGATTTGGCAGTGAAAATATGAGTAGAATAAAAATGCTTAAACCTGCTGATGGTATAGAAGGAGTAAAAAAAGTTATTTTAGAAACTGTAAAAGAGGCTGGTCCAAATCCTTGTCCACCTATTATAATAGGAGTAGGTATAGGAGGTTCTTTTGAAAAAGCTGCATTAATATCTAAAAAAGCTCTAACAAGAAGTATTAAGATAAATAACGAAAACCAGAAATACGCTGAATTAGAAAATGAATTAGTAGAGGAAATTAACGGACTTGATATAGGTCCTGGTGGATTTGGTGGAAAAACTACCTGCTTAGGAGTTAATATAGAATACTTTCCTACACATATAGCATCACTACCTGTAGCATTAAATATATGCTGTCACGCATACAGGCATAAAACAATCAAACTATAGGAGAAAGATATGGCTGAATATAATATTGAATTACCATTAAAAGATAATGTAATAGAAAAACTAAAAATAGGAGATAGGGTATATCTTACAGGATATATGTATACTGGAAGAGATGCAGCTCATAAAAGATTAGCAGACTTAATTAAAGATAAGCAAAAATTACCCATAGAATTAAAAAATCAAACCATATACTATGTTGGTCCTGCACCTGCTAAGAAAGAACAGGTAATAGGTTCAGCTGGACCTACCACAAGTTATAGAATGGATCCCTACACGATTAGCTTAATGGAAAAAGGACTCAAAGGTATGATAGGAAAAGGGAAAAGGTCTAAAGAGGTGGTTGATTCTATAAAAAAACATAAAGCTGTATATTTTGCAGCAGTTGGAGGTGCAGCAGCTTATATTTCTAAATGCATTAAAAAGAAAAAACTTGTAGCTTATGAAGATTTAGGGACAGAAGCTATTTTGAAAATATATGTTGAGAAATTTCCAGTAATAGTAGCAGTAGATAGTAAAGGTAATGATATATATAAATAGAAGAAGGCCTAGGCCTTCTTCTATTTATATTTTAATCGTTATCTTCGTTTTCTTCAATCTGATTTTCTTCATCAATTAAATTTGATTCTTCTTCGTTATTTTCATTTTCAACTCCATCTATAGCAGAATCTGTTGTGCCATTTTGAATTCCTGAAGAGGTTGAATTTTCCTCTAGCCACTCTTCATAATCAAATTTATTATGTAAAGTGCAAGTTTTATTTGGTATTTGATACTGATAATCTTCCGTTAACATTGTATCTATTACTAACTCTTCCATAGTTAAACCATTTACGGATATTATTTTACCATTTTCAATAACCACTTGATTTCCATATATCTGTCTAATTTCTTCAGGTTTAATGTTGTTTCCTGATTCTCTAATTTCATCCTGTATTTGTTCATATAGTCTTATAGCATTTAAAATAGGTTCGTAATATTGAGTTTTAGTATAAGGATAGTTTAAAGGATCATAATATTCATCTCTTTGTATGAAAACTCTTTCTTCAGCTAATTCAGGAGGACAGTATTGTCCTATAAGCTCATTAGATTCAGTGCATACAGTTGCTTTTACATGTACATCACAAAACTCAGTTGGAGCTGTTCCGTTTACAAAATATTCAGTATTTACTTGACTTCCTCTGGGGTCATTGCTACATAATTCAGTAGCCAATAAGCCGGATTGTTTACATACATTTGCTCTAACTAAACCAGGTGGTTCCTCAAAGCTAGCTGGTTCTAATCCTGAATGAACTTCTGTCATTATATTTTTCCATAACCTTGAAGTAGATCCACTACCTGTATTAACTTTAATTTGTGAGTCGTCATTTCCTATCCAAATCCCGCCTACATAATAAGGAGAAAATCCCATATACCATATATCAGCATTATCCGATGTAGTACCGGTTTTACCAGCAACTTCTATACCGTATTCAGCAGGCAATGAAGCTCTATGTGAAAGTCCTTGTGTTACTGTAGTTTTAAGTATATCTTCCATTATAAAGGCTACTTCAGGATCTACTACAGCATTTCTCTCAGGAACTTTATCTAGTATAGTTTTACCATTTCTATCCATTACTTTAGTATAGCAAATTGGTTCAACATAAGTTCCTTGATTAGCTATTGCTCCATAGGCAGCAGTCATATCTATAGGTGTAAAACCTCTTGTCAAACCTCCTAGTGCCAAGGAAGCTAAATTTTCATCATTATAAGATCTATTTTCTTCTCTTGAAACAAAAGTATCATTTTCAGGATTTTCCGAATCTATCAACTGAAATTTTTCTAGATAGTCTTTTGCTAAATCCAAACCAATATTTTCCAACATATAAACTGCATTGACATTTAATGAATATTCAACAGATTTTCTTAAGCTAGTTAAACCCCAATATTTATATGTTTGGTTTTCGTACCAATTTTTAGGCCATCTTTCACCGGCATCATTATATCGAGGAATATCATCAATTACAGATGCTGCAGTGTAGCCGTTATCCAAAGCGGGCAAATATACAGACAAAGGTTTAATAGTAGACCCCGGTTGTCTTGCAGCTCTTGTTGCTCTATTGTAAGACTTACTTGCAGTAACGTCTCTACCACCAAATAACCCTTTAATTTCGCCGGATCTATAGTCCATTATTACGGCGGCAGATTGAGGTTGTACAACACCGATTTCGTCAAATGTGTAATAATTTTTATTTATTACTAAATTATTTTGATCGTCTATTTTGTAAAAATCCCCTAATGTATCTAGATAATTTTTTTCAATTAAAATTTCACCATTAGTACCATCTTGGGAAATAATTTCGTAATTTCCGGCTAGATTTAATCCGCTTAAGTTGTGAGTTCTCAAATAATCATTTTCTATTGTATAGTAATCAACAATATCTAAAACATTTGTATAAATTTTAATTTTCCTGGTATTTATTATCAAATTGCCGGATTCATCAAAATTATATTCTTCGTTAGATAAGTATAAATCGTAAGCGTCAGTTAAAATGTTTTCTTTTTTAAAATAAATCCTATGACCCGATTCGTTTAGAATGTTGTATTCAGCATCTAAATTACCGATACTTTTACCATCGTATCTCCAGTAAAAAGAACGCCATTCTTGTACAAGAGGGATAGATTCATTTGTTATATCACCTAGAAGTTGATTACCAAAATCTTTATAAGATTCTTCTATGATTTTTTGTATACTCATATCAACTGTACTATGTATAGTTAATCCACCAGTAAACAGAATATTTTCTGCTTGCTCATATGTATATCCGTATTCTTCGACAAGGTCACCTATAACTTTTTTCTTAACATAGTCTGAAAAATATGAAGTAATTTCAGTATTCGATTTTTGACCTGGATTTAAGTTTTCCCTAATATCATAATTTAAGGCTGTATCATATTCAAAATCATTAATAAAACCTAATTCATGCATTCTTCCCAGTACAGTTTTTTGTCTGTCTACAGAATCCTGATTATATACACAGGCATATTTAGTACCTGAAATACTAACATAACCTACAATATTATCTTGAGAAATACCTTCAATATTTGCTACATTTACTCTTGTAAAAGGTGCATATCTTGTATCTGCTTTAGGTACTCCCGCTAGTAGAGCCGATTCAGCTATATTTAAATCTTTAGCATCTTTTGAAAAGTATGTATAAGAAGCTGCTTGAATACCAAATGAGCTTTGGCCTAAAGGAATTGTGTTAAGATAATATTCCAATATTTGATCCTTAGTTAAAGCTCTTTCTAATTCTATAGCAAGATACATTTCTTTCAGTTTTCTTTCATAAGCAGCTAGAACTGATTCATCTTGAGATAGATAAAGATTACGAGCCAACTGTTGTGTTATTGTACTTGCACCTTGAGCCGTTAGGTCCCGAGCCTGAATGTTGTGTATCATAGATCCAACTATTCTTCTCAAATCAATACCTACATGATCTTCAAATCTATGATCTTCTATTGCAATAAATGCATCTGTTAAATGTTCTGGTAAACTACCTAGACCTATAATCTCTCTATCTTCTGTAGTTTGTACAACTTCGATTTCATTTCCTTGAGAATCTAAAATTACAGAACTCTCAGAGAGCATACTTAAAATATTAGTAGGATCAATGTCCGGTGCACTTCTAACTGTAGCAGTTATTATGCCTATTGTTGCACCAGCTCCCACAAATATTATTATTACCAGTATAATTAATACCATTTTGATTATGCTAAATCTTTTTTTACTTTTTTTCTTTTTATTTTTTTTAGCCATAAAAACCTCCAGTTATCTTACAAAGCAATATTATAACATAATTTGTAAAATATTAAATAAAAACATATGTATTTGTTACAATATTAGAAATATGTTAATATTAATTAGAATTATTTTTATCTAAATTACATTATCCCATATTTTAGATAATTTTGCATTAATTTATTAACAAAATGATATGTAAAAAGGAGAATTTATGGACCAAAATTATGAAAAATGTATTATAGTAGGTGTTGATTTAGGAAATAAAAGTAACGATTTAGAGGAACTCAATAGCCTAGTAGAAGCTGTTTCAGGAAAGGTTATTTC
>Ga0209931_1001908_pt1 | contig 10938 bp, 8 predicted proteins | sample SalPonR1_B_D1_MG_FD_185697 | JGI IMG/M metagenome (GOLD analysis project Ga0209931, IMG submission 185697) | Salt pond soil microbial communities from South San Francisco under conditions of wetland restoration - Salt Pond MetaG R1_B_D1_MG... ...
AGCAGGATGTTATCCAAGGCCTCCTTATCAGTGCTGGCGGTGTTGGGCATGGATCATCGCCGCCTCGGTTCTGTTATGCACACCGAGCTTGGAAATGATGTTGCGGATGTGCAGCTTCACCGTGTTCTCCGACAATTGGAGACGCGCGGCGATTTCCTTGTTCTGGCACCCGCCGGCAACCAGTTCCAAAACCTCGGTTTCACGCGGTGTCAGCGAGGCCAACTGCCCTTCTTGCCGGGCGTCTGCCTCAACAGCAGTCGCAGGCCGCGCCAAGAGTTCCGGCGAAACATAGGGATGCCCGGTCAAGCACAGTTTCAGCACCGAGATCCAGCCATCCAAACCGATATTCAAGGGAAACAGGCTTCCCAATGGATCGGGATAGGAGTTCTGGCACAAGATACGCTGCGCGCGGTCGGCATCGCTGTAGGCACAGGCAAACCGTGCTCCACTGTGCCGCGTCAGCCACCGGGCCTGAACAACATCCAAGGTCTCCGCCGCCGCCTCGTCCAACACGATCAACCGAAGGTGATCGCGCCACTCGGGCTGCGCCGCAAGAACATCTTGGAACTCATTGAACCGTATTACTTCAACATCCGGTAATTCGGCTTCGGTCGCACGGCACAGGCAGTCGGAAAAGACATGACGGTGCGAAACAAGGCCCATTGAGGCTGTAATCGGCAATGCATGCGCTTCCGGCGTGTCACTGCTATCTATCAATATTCTATCGCTATACATTTCTGATCGCTCCCAGTTGAATTGGCAGGCATTCACTTCCCCCCACCTGCCTTGGGACTGCTCGATCTCAAGGGGGCATTATGACCGGGTTTCGCTCTTAAGCATTAACCATTGTCAATGGCGGGTAGGTTTTTTCCTATCCCCCGTCTGCACGCGGATAGGACCACCCTACCCAAGCGGATTAACTCCAATTGCCGACTGTTTTTGAATCTCCTTCAGACTGATCCTGATCGGGTTGCGGCCTGTCCCCAACAGCCTGTGACACCAAGGGCGAAACGCCCACGAAAGGAGGTGACAGAGAGAAATAGAATGTCCCCGGACAGCATGTGGGCCTTGCCCAGCACCTGTCCAAATCAACCTAAAACTTGAAACTCAGCATCTCTGACATGCCACTTGATAGAAGAGCGGTGGCCCCGAGATGCCCAACAGTAAGGGAGCCACATCATGGCTACGAACCGAGGAACAAATTACATCGACATTGGTGACTGGTGGGGCGGAGGTGACGATCCTGCGCCCGAAGATCCCGGTCAAGAGCAAAACCAGACCCAAACCCAAGATCAGACCCAATCCAGCCACAATGAGAGCCTCAATCTCAACGGCAACGGGAATGGCAATGCCAATGGCAACGCCAATGGCAACCTGAATGGCAATGGCAACCACAACGGCAACACCAATGGCAACACCAACGCCAACGGCAATACCAACGTCAATGCCAACCACAACGCCAACAGTGCCCACAATGCAGCATCGAACGCTGCAAGCAACACTGCGTCCAACGCCGCGTCCAACTCGGCCACCAACAACGCCACGAACAACTCCAACACCGATGTGAACACGAATGTGAACACAACGGTGGACGTTGGTGTGAACCTGGACGAATTGATGCCGACATCTGACGACGATTTCGGTGATTTCGACCTCAGTGGCGGCAGCAAATTGGGCGATGTGCTCATGGCCGACGGTGGATCAACGGCGATGTATGCCCCAAGCTCCAGCGACGTCTCATTCGGCAAAGTGCTGAACAACGCGCTGAACGGCGAAGGCAATGACGTCGGAATGGCCATCGGTCAATCGGGCGCCATGAACGATCAGGACGTTATCCACAACGCCACGGTCTCTAACGAAGCGAGCTGGCAGCAGAACGGCGATGCCCACGGCGGAACCGCAACTGCCGATGAAGGCATCGACGCCGAGCCCGATGGCGGCGCTGGCGGTGGCCATGCAGCCTCGGTTGGTGGCTTCGGTGGCTCTGCCCTTGCAGGGACCGGCGGAACCAACACGACCAGCGGCAAAGGCGGCGACAATGGCAATACCGACGCTGACGGCGCTGCTGGCGGTGGCGGTACCGGCATGGGCCTTGGCTCAATCGGTGTCGGTGTCGGCGTTGGCGGTGACAGCGGTGACGGCGGTGCCGGTGGTAACGGCGGTAGCGCAGGCTCTGGCGCACTCGGTGCGAACGACGCCGAAGGCGGCGATGCAGGTGCCATCGGTGGCGGGCTGGGCCTTGGCCTCGGTCTTGGTGCCGGTATGGGCGTCGGAGCGGCTGGTGCCGGTGCTGGCGGTGACGGCGGCAATGCCGCGTCGGGCGCAATCGGCCACAACGATGGCGACGGCGGCAGCAGCGGTAGCGCTGATGGCTATGGCGCAGGGCTCAGCCACGGCATGGGTGCTGGTCTCGGTGCTGGTGGTGACGGCGGTGACGCCGGTGCAATCGGCGGCGCAGGCGGCCACGCAGTGGGCGGCTATGCTCTCGGCGGCTGGACCGATGCAACAGCCGGTAACGGCGGCCATGCTGGCAACGCGGTCAATGGCGACGGCGGCAACGGCCATGCCGGTGTCTGGGGCTCGAACAACGGCGACGACGGCTATGTGAATGGCCTGTCGGAGGCACAAGCCTCGGCGGTTGTCGATACCTCGGCCTTCAACCAGAGCATCGTGCAAGGTGCAAACGTTCTTGGCAACACGGTCGACATGACCGTTGTTGGAGGCGGCATGAACTCGACTGTGGTCGGCGACGACGACTTGGCCTAATCGGCTCTTTCCCCGCGCGGCGATTGTCGCGCGGGGCTCTCATTTCAGTATGCCTTCCGGGCTTTACCCCGGCACCGATCACCAAGCACCTTCAGGGGCAAGATCATGGGTCAGGACCTCACAACCGAAGCGATTTATCATTTCATAGGCTTCTTCAACCAAGCGGTGGAAGAAAGCCGCATGCGGCAAGAATACGACGCATTCAAGGCCAAGACAGGTTTGGACGCGGAACCCAACAGTACTTTGAACGTTGCGGTGAACGTCAATTCACCATACAAACTCGGCGATTTCGAACCCGGCGTAAGTGCCCGCATTCACAATTATTCCGACGTTAAAGTGTCGCTTGGCCCTCCGCCCGACCCACTGCCACTCAATCTTGCTGGAAGCGGGCGCTTCGTGGCCAACGATCTGGAGGATCCGTTCGTTGTCTTCCCGATGCAGCCTGCGCCGTACATTGGGCTGAACATTACCCCGGTGCTTCCGCCGCCCTCCTCGGTGGCGCTCGCGATCATCCAAAAGACCGCGCTGCAGGACTCCGACCTGCTCATTACATCAACCCCCGAAAGCGGTTTCATCCCGCCAAGCCAATATCAGCAAACGCTGGAGCTTCTGACCTTTTGGTCCGAATCCCTGTCGGCGGATTGGCCGGCGACCCTTCCGGAAACCGGGGCTGATATCGCACCCTTGGGCGTGTCTTTCTACGAAAGTGCCGAGGATTTCACGCCGCCAACCATGGAGGCCGCGGAGATTCACTTTCTGACCGGCAACGATGTCAATGGCATCCACGTCAATGGTCAGCTTGTTGACGAAATGCCCGACCTTGACGCGGCAATGCCTGATTTCCTCGCCCGCGAAGATGTCGACGACCCGGAAATCCCGCATGAGGTCATCGCCGGTGGCAACACGGCGGTCAATGCCGTGTCTCTATACACGAACTGGATCGACGCGAAAGTTATCGCCGTCTCCGGTGACAGTTACTCACTAAGCGCCATAACTCAGGTCAATGTCCTGTCCAATCTCGACACTGAGAACGGCGCCCCTGTCGGACAGGCACCTGTCGATACCGTTCACAACGTCGCAGCCCTCTTAAGCAGTGCCGCCCCGGAAGTCTCGTCCCATCAGGACACGGTTGAAGGTGAAGTTGCGGAACCGGAATTCCCGGGCATGTCCATCGTGGCCCGTCTGACCGACGACCTAGTGAACTTCAACTGGGTTGAGCAATACAACTATCTTGTCGACAACGATGTGCTCAGCATCCAGTTCTCGGGCAACGAGAGCTTTCTGCAAACGGGTGGCAACACCACGGGCAACTACACCGCCCTTCAAGAACTCGGCTTTCATTATGATTTGATGGTTGTCGGCGGCAACATGATCAATATCTCCATCATTGATCAGGTCAACGTGCTGCTGGACAATGATAGTGTCAGCTACGGCAATGGCTGGCAGGCCTCGGGCGACAACAACGTCCTGTGGAACGAAGCGGTGATCGAAACGATCGGTCACGATGCCTACGAAGACATGAGCCTTGATTACGAAGCCCTCGGCGAAAGCTTGGCGTCGGGGTCCGATGGCATTGGCAGTTCGATCCTTCAGAACTCGGCCTTCGAAGGCCTCGATATGCTCAAGGTACTCTATATCGACGGCGACTTGATCAACTTTCAATACATCAACCAGACCAACATCGTCGGCGATGCCGACCAAATGCAGCTTCACTCGGCGCAGATGGCTTCGCAGGACGGGGCTGAAACCTCGCTTGTCGTCGGCCAAAACGCGTTGCTCAACCTTGCGACCATATACGAAGCAGGTCTCAATTCGGAAATCCAGCTTGGCGGGGAGCAATACTCCGATGCCTTGATGTATCAGGCCGGACTTATCGTGACCGACGAAAGCCAGTTGGCATCGGAAAATGGCAACGGGCTTGTCAATGAAGCCGTGGCATTCCTGACCGACGATACAAGCGACTCCGCCTCGCAGGACAATCATTCCACACCGCAGTCCGCCAACGATGACATGTATGCTGACCCAATGGGCGGCGTGCTTGTTTGATCTTCGAACCAAGTGAAACGAATTCAGAGAGAAGCCCAAGACATGAATTTCAAAGCCACGGATTTCCAACCCGATCCCACCGCCGAGGTTCATGATACAGAAGGCTCCGAAGCGCCGCTGGAGCTGCGCACCGATCAACGCATTGATGACGCTGAAGAAAGCCCGGCCCAATCCAAGGCCGGTGACCCTGATGCCGAGACTTCGGCCCCTGACCCTTCGGAACCCGAAACCGAGGCGCGCAAACCCGAGGCGGATGTCCCCGGCCCTGACCCCGAAGCCGCCGACTCTGAAACCGAGGCGCGCAGCACGGAAACCGCACGTCAGGACGGAACCACCATTGAGGGATCAGTCGCGACTCAAACGAAGTCCGACAGCAAACCACCTCAAAAGAAGTTGGGTGAAGGACAAGGCGGCGGCGGAGGTGGCGACGGCGGCAAGGGCTTTCACCGGCGCATGGGGCCGGTCGATTTTTCCGGAAATCTCAAAAAAGGTCTTTCGGCTGTCAGGCGCAATATGATGATCGTCATGATATTCACCTGCATGACCAACCTGCTGATCCTCGCGATCCCGATTTACCTCTTCCAGATTTCCGATCGCGTGCTGACCAGCCGCTCGATCGACACCCTTATCATGCTGACCGCCGTGATCGTCGGAGCCGTGGTATTGCAGGCCGTGTTCGACGCCCTTCGGCGCTTCGTCCTTATGCGGACAGCGGTTGAACTGGCCGCGAAACTGGGCTCATCCATTCTGTCCGCGGCGGCCAGAGCGGCACTGACAAGCAACGGCCGAGAATATCAAACACTTGGTGATCTACAGCAGCTACGCGGCTTCCTTGTTTCCGGCACGCTCTTGTCTTTTCTCGATGTACCATTCGCGCCACTCTTCATTCTCGCGATCTTCCTTGTACACCCGCAACTTGGCATGATCGTCGTGGTGACGGCACTCATTCTTCTGGTCATCGCATTGATCAACCAAAAGGTCACCGCAAAGCACTTCGCAACGGCCAACCAGCATCAAAGCATGGCCAACATGCACCTCGATTCAATGTCCCGGAACAGCCAGATCATCAATGCTCTGGCGATGATCCCCGAAGCGGTTTCGATCTGGGGCCGCGATACCGCCGCTTCCCTGAAAGCGCAGGTGCGCGCGCAGGATCGCAATATCACATCGGCCGCGTTTTCGCGTGGCGTGCGCCTCTTGACCCAAGTGGGCATGTTGGGTTGGGGCGCCTATCTGGCCATCGACGGGCAGATCACTGGCGGGATGGTTATCGCCGCCTCGATCATCGCAGGCCGCGCCCTCGCACCGATCGAAGGTGCCATCGAAGGCTGGAACCAGTTCCTTCTCTCGCGTGCCTCTTATGGCCGCATTGCCGGTCTCCTGACAGAGTCACCACTCAACACCGATCGCCTACGCCTGCCTCGGCCCGAAGGTCGCCTTGATGTCGAACGCCTTCTCTATGTTCCGCAAGGCACCAAGAGCGTCGTGCTGAACGGTATCTCTTTCAGCCTCGCACCCGGCACATCACTCGGGGTCATCGGGAATTCGGGCGCGGGCAAGACCACCCTTGGCAAAATGCTTGTTGGGGCCATCCTGCCCACCTCGGGCTGTGTCCGGCTTGACCTCATGGACCTGCGAAACTGGGATCAACGTCAGTTCGGCGAAAATATCGGCTACCTGCCACAGGACGTCCAACTCTTTCCCGGTACGATCAAGGACAACATCGCCCGGATGCGCGCCGATGCCACGGACGCCCAGATCTATGAGGCTGCCCATCTGGCCGATGTCCACGACATGATTGCCAACCTGCCACACGGTTACGAAACCTTCGTGGCCGCAGATGGCGCACCACTTTCAGGTGGGCAAAAACAGCGCATCGCCTTGGCGCGTGCCTTTTTCGGCAATCCCCGGCTGCTCGTGCTGGACGAACCAAACTCCAATCTGGACGTCGCGGGTGATCAGGCCCTCGCCCACGCGCTCCACCATGCCAAGGAACAAAGCATCACGGCCGTGGTCATCACTCAGAAACCTTCGATATTGGGCCACGTGGACAAGATTGCCCTGCTTGCAAATGGCAGCCTCGCAATGATTGGCCCGCGTGAAGAGGTGCTCAAATCCATCCGCGGTGGCGACGCCGGCAACCCTGGCACGATCGCCGACAAAAGCGGCTGACCCGACCGAATTAGAGGACAAGCGATGCAACAGATTGAACACCGCGCAGCCCCGGAATGGTTCGACGAGGTACCGCGCTCCATTACGCGGCAAACGATTTGGGGTCTACTGATCATGATACTTGCAATCGGCGGGTTTGGCGCATGGTCCTTCCGGGCGCCGCTTGCCGCCGCCGTCATTACGCAGGGCAGCTTCGTGGCCACTGGCAACAATCAGATCGTGCAACACCTCGAAGGTGGCTTGATCCGGGAAATTCTCGTGAGCGAGGGGGATTTCGTGAAAGCCGGGGAAGCCATCATGCACCTCGATGAAACCGCTGCCCAAGCCAAGATGCGTGAATTGTTCCTGCGACGCGCACGTCTTGAAATTCTCACTGCCCGGTTGCTGGCCGAATACAGGGGTGCCGAAGACTTCGAGGTGCCAAAGTTCCTTGAATCCTCCAAGAGCGATCCGGAAATCCAAACGATCATACGCAATCAACGGCTCAACTTCGAGGCCGCCCGGACAAGTCTGCTCAAGGACGTCGGCGTCTTGGAACGCAACATCGAGGCCCTCGCAAGCCGTCACGAAGGCTACAATGCTCAGCTGTCTTCTCTGGTGACCCAAATCGCTCTTCTCGATGAAGATATCGAAGCCCAAGCCACGCTTTATGAAAAGGGTCTCAGCCCGAAAAGCCGGATCAACTCCCTGCGTCGCGCCAAGGCAGATGGTACCGGACAAATCGGCCGGCTTAAGGCACAACTGACCGAGACAGACGCCATGCGCGCCAAATTCCAAGGCGAAATCGAACAGGCGGTGATCACACACCAACAAGCCGCTCTGGACGAACTACAATCCGCCGAGGCCGAACTTGATTCTGTTCGTGAAAACTATCGCAAGGCTGCCGATATTTACCGCCGTTCCTCCATCAATGCCCCGGTCTCGGGTACGGTTGTACATATGAATTACAACACGCCCGGCGGCGTTATCGAAAGCGGCAAACCCATCGCCGAGATTTTGCCCACCGATGTGCCTTTGATTATCGAAACGCAAGTCCCTCGTGTCGATATTGACAGCGTCAAACTGGGCCAATCGGCCACCGTGCGGCTGACTTCTCTCAACCAACGCACTACACCGGTACTGGAAGGCACGGTATATTACATCTCGGCTGACGCCCTGCCCGACGACTCCGAAATCATCCCGCAAGAGGTGTACCTCGCCCGCGTGGAACTGCCGGCAAGCGAGTTGTCACGTGTTCCGGGCTTCACACCTACCCCCGGCATGCCTGCCGAGGTCATGATTCAAACCGCGGAACGGACATTCTTCCAGTACATCACCAAGCCGATCGTCGACTCGATGCAAAGAGCCTTCCGCGAGCAATAAGAGGCAAAAGGCGATCAACGACGCGCCAACATGTGTGATGGCGGTGACCTGCCACTGAGCTTTCATCCAGTCGGTATAAGAGCCCTTTGGGTTGATATGCCATTTGGCGCAGGTAGAGCCACCAACATCCACGCGGAGCGTTCAGATGGCGCAGCGCCTCCGAGATTGGCTTGAACCCATTTTTTGCCGGATGTTGCAAATTGCACCGGTCACTAATGCCAAGATGAGGCGGTTCTTCCCCAAGCCTGGACTGTATCGTCCCTCGTGTCTTGATGCACTGGAACCGGTGCGCGATGGCTGAGGGCACGGACCCTAAAGCGTTCCTTTAACCTGAGAAATCAGCCAAACGCGGAACGCGTGCAACGATTGAGCGGAGCACTGCGTTTCGCGAAAAGCTGTGGTGCAGGTTTTTCGCGAAACGCTTTAGGGGCAATCAGCGCTTCAAAAGAAACTCTCAAGCCCAAGATCGCGCTTTCGCAAAGCCGCCCGCAATCGTTCAAGGCCCTTTTCACGCAGCTGGCGCACCCGTTCCCTAGAAATTCCGTATCGCGTGCCGAGTTCTTCCAACGTCGCCGGGGGGTCGCTCACTTGTGTCGCAATAACGATGTCGCGTTCGCGATCGGACAAAGCATTTAGGACGTCTACGAGGATGCGGCGTAGTCCGGCTATCTTCAGGCTTTGCAATGCGACAGGCTCTTCCAGGCTTTTGGGGTCGACCAGAAGCGCCATGCGATCCGCGCCATCTTCATCCCGGACAGGCACATTCAGGGAGCTGTCGCTGCCGTTGACCTGTTGGCGCAAGTCCGCCGCCGTCTGTAGGTCTACCCCCAACGCCGAAGCAAGTTTCTTGTCCGCATCAGCCGGATCTATGTCGGCACCTGCCTCCATCTCTGCGTTCAGAGCGGCGATTTGTCGGGCCGCGGCTCGCGTGCGTGCGGAATTCGGGCGCCGCACGACAGAGGTGTTCGCCCGCGCGTATTCCTGAACCTCGGCCCGCACCCACCACACCGCATAGGTCGAGAAACGAATACCGCGTTCCGGATCGAAACGATCAGTTGCCTTCATTAGTCCGATTTGGGCCTGTTGAACAAAGTCCGGGTCAACCTCCCCAGAGCCGCGCTTGAATCGCTTTGCGATCGAGGCGGCCAACGGTGCGAAGGCGTTGATGAGTCGATCTCGTGCGCGCCGGTCTCCATGCTGCTGCCAGGCGCAAATCAGCGCCCGTTCCTCGTCGGCCGATAGCATTTGCGAGGTGCGGACGCGCCGGGCGCCTTTGATCAGGTTCGTGACAGGTTTATTCATGGCTGAAGCCCATTTGGTTTTGAATCGATACTAATTCCTGGATTCCATGATTGTCAAAGTAGTTTTGCTTCGCTATCAAATGCGCATGACTGATGGACCGCAAACACCAGCCCGGATCGCGGAACTGCTCGTTCATGTCGGACGCGCGGCGCGGAGCGAAGATACAGGGTCCGAATTGACGGCGGCGCAGTGGACCTGTCTGCGCTTTCTGGCCCGGGCCAATGGCAGCACGCGCACCCCGTCGTGTTTTGCCAGCTTCCAGGCGACGACGCGGGGCACAGCATCGCAGATCATCAAGTCGTTGGAGCGCATGGGGCTTGTCACGGGGACCCGCTCAGACCGTGACCGGCGCAGCGTGTCTTTTGACCTGACCGATCATGGCCGCGCCATGCTTATGCAGGATCCGTTGCGTGACCTGATCAGTGTGATTGATGGCCTCGGGACGGTCGAGCGCGATCGTTTCCTGAAGACCCTTTCTCACCTTGCGTCCACGTTGGCCATGCACCGCGACCTGCCAGTGTTCGGAACCTGTCAGGATTGCATGCATTTCGCGCCGTCCGGGGATACGGCCTATTGCGCCTGCATGGCAGAAGAATTGGCCGCGGTTGATCTTCCCAAGCTCTGCGCGAGCTATACACCGACACGGGACCCAATGAGCCAAGGAGACCAGAATGACGCAGACTGAACAGTCCGCTGGCACGCGGATGATTGCCATAAGCAGCGGCAAGGGAGGTGTGGGAAAATCCACTGTCACCGCCAATATCGCTGTTGCCATGGCCGATGCTGGCTTGTCGGTTGGAGTGGTGGATGCCGATATCTATGGCCCGTCGATCCCTCGCATGCTGGGCATCGCGTCGGAAAAGCCCGCGATGTCGCCGGAGCAGAAGGTCATCCCGGCCGAGGCCCATGGCGTGAAGGTCATGTCCATGGCCATGCTGTCGGACGATGACAGCCCGGCGATTTTGCGCGGGCCTATGGTGACGAAATACCTGCAAATGTTCATGCGACAAGTGGAATGGGGCGCACTGGATGTGCTGCTGCTGGACCTGCCGCCGGGGACCGGCGATATCCAGCTGACTCTGGCGCAGGCTTTCCCACTGTCGGGCGCGGTGGTCGTCAGCACGCCGCAGGACGTCAGCCTGAAAATCGCGCGGCGCGGTTTGCGGATGATGGAGCAGGTCAACGTGCCCATCCTCGGCGTGATCGAGAACATGAGCGGCTTCACCTGCCCGGATTGCGGAACGGTGACACATATCTTCCATCAAGGCGGTGGAGAGGCGATCGCGCAGG
>Ga0209931_1001909_pt1 | contig 10936 bp, 10 predicted proteins | sample SalPonR1_B_D1_MG_FD_185697 | JGI IMG/M metagenome (GOLD analysis project Ga0209931, IMG submission 185697) | Salt pond soil microbial communities from South San Francisco under conditions of wetland restoration - Salt Pond MetaG R1_B_D1_MG... ...
AGAGCGCGGCAATGGCGTGCATCGTCTCGACGAGAACGCCGGGGCTGTCCAGAGGTCGCACCAATTGCGAGGCCAGCGCCACGTAGACCGTTCCCACCAGCGCCATGACCGGCGCGCTGTTGGACAGGAACCGCCCGTGCAGCGTCAGGTTCGAGAACAGGACCAGCACGAGGCCGAGCGCGGCGATGGCCGTGACAGGTTCGCCGAACAGAAGGTAGAGCAGCACCACCGATACCGCGGGCGAGAAATAGGGCAGCGTCGAGAGCGTCAGTGACTGGTATTCCGCGAAGGCCCAGGTCCAGGTGATCTCGGCCACCAGGTAAGTGCCGATCCCGATCATGCCGCAGATGATCAAGACCTGTGTATCGAAGGCATAGAATCTCAGCGGTTGGTCGAAGACCTGCATCGCCGCCAGCACCACGGCGAGCGAGACGACGTTGGCAATCGAGATGGTGTAGAAAGTGCCCCTTATGCGCGAGCCGACCACGTCTCCGAAGCACGCGATCGCTTTGACCGCGAAGGGCAGGTAGAAGCCCGACCCCATAGCCGCGAGGAAGGCAAAGAGGATCTCGCCCCGGTCGCCGCCGCCTGTCGCGCCGGGGCCGAGGTTTGACACCCCGATCGAGGCCGCGCCAAGGAAGGCGACGAGCACCAGCGCGTATTCCGATGGCCGCAGGCGCCGCCCGTACTCGGGCGCGAATATCCGCATGGCAAGGATCGCGAAGAGCGGCCAGGTAAAGGCGATCACCGTCGCGTCGACCTTGGGCGCGCCGTAAAGCGCGCGGTAGAAACCATAGTACCACATTCCCAGGAAAAGCCCCGCCACCGCCGAAAGCAGCAGCCCGCGGCCCGTGCCCGCGGCCCCGATCAGTGCGCTTGTCGAGCGGCCCATGACCAGCGCCCCCAGCAGGCTTGCCAGGACCGACATGACGCCGGCGGCGACGAAGACCTCGCCCGGGCCGGCCCGGTCTCCGACAAGGGTGATGAAGACGGGCTTGAGCGACCAGAAGCCAACCGCCATGACCGCGGCCGCAACGATCAGCGGCATGGGCGTGTCCCGGTTCATTGCACAGCGATCCGGTACGGGCGGTCGGCGCGGCGTGCCCCCGCCCCCTGCCAACTTGTCGTGTCCCTCAACCGCATCCGCCTGCCACCTTGCCCTGGGGTCGGTGCCTTGGTTACGATCCGGTCCGCGTCATGTCCAGACCGGAGGCCCGCGCCGACCGCCGGGACCCGCACCACGCGCCGGCCAGGGGGCGATCGCCGCGAAAGGGGTTGGTCTTGGCAGGCCGAGGGCCTAGAAATGCTGCAAGGCAGCAAAAGGGAGACGCGCCATGTCCTACACCGTATCGCTTGCGGGCAAGACCGCCATCATCACCGGGTCGACCTCGGGTATCGGACTGGGCATCGCCCGCGAACTGGCCGGGGCGGGCGCGGAGGTCGTTCTCAATTCCTACAGCGACCGTGACGAGGACCATGCCCTGGCCCGGGAAATCGCGCAGGCGCACGGTGTCGGCGCCCGCTATATCCAGGCGGACATGTCCGATCCCGACCAGTGCCGTGCCCTGGTGGAAAAGGCCGGGGCCTGCGATATCCTGGTGAACAATGCCGGCATCCAGCACGTCGCCCCGGTGGACCAGTTTCCCACCGCCAAGTGGGACGCGATCATCGCGATCAACCTGTCCTCGGCCTTCCATACCAGTGCCGCTGCCCTGCCGATGATGCGCGAGGCAGGCTGGGGCCGGATCGTCAACGTCGCCTCGGCCCACGGGCTGACCGCTTCGCCCTACAAGGCGGCCTACGTGGCCGCCAAGCACGGCATCATGGGCCTGACCAAGACCGTCGCGCTGGAAACCGCCGAGGAGCCGATCACGGCCAATGCCATCTGCCCGGGCTATGTGCTGACCCCGCTGGTCGAGGCACAGATCCCCGACACCATGAAGGAATACGACATGGACCGCGACACTGTCATCCGCGAGGTCATGCTCAAGCGCCAGCCGTCGAAGGACTTCGCGACTGTCGAACAGATGGGCGGCACCGCGATTTTCCTGTGCTCCGACGCGGCGGCGCAGATCACCGGCACCTCGATTTCCGTCGACGGCGGCTGGACCGCGCTGTGAGGGCGCGCGCATGACCCTGCGCATCAACCTTGCCCTGCAGGGCGGCGGGGCCCACGGCGCCTTTACCTGGGGTGTGCTCGACCGCCTGCTGGAAGAGGACGATCTGGAAATCGCCGCCATCTCGGGCACCTCGGCCGGGGCCATGAACGGGGCGGCGCTGAAATCGGGGCTTCTGGCCGGCGGGCGCACCGGCGCGCGCGAAACGCTGGACTGGCTCTGGCAGCGGATCGGTGCAACCGGCGCCGACGGCATCAGCGAATGGATGCGCGCCTGGCTGCCCGAACCGGGCTATGTCAGTCGCGCGCTGGAATACTCGCCCGCCTTCGCCTGGGGCGATATGGTGGGGCGGATGATGTCGCCCTACGGCTGGGGGCCGCTTTATCGCAATCCGCTTACGCCGATCGTCGAGAAGTTCGATTTCGGCCGGGTCTGCGCCCAGGAGGGGCCGGAATTCTTCGTCTGTGCCACGCAGGTGCGTGACGGCAAGATCCGCGTCTTTTCGGGTGAGCGGATCACGACCGGCGCCATCGTCGCCTCGGCCTGCCTGCCGACGCTTTTCCAGGCGGTCGAGGTCGAGGACCCCGAGACCGGCAATTCAGAGGCCTTCTGGGATGGTGGTTATACCGGCAACCCGGCGCTTTTCCCGTTGTTCGAACCCGCCTTGCCGCCCGACATCGTGGTGGTGAACATCAACCCGCTGCACCGTGACCAGTTGCCCCGCACGCCAACCGAGATTCAGAACCGTATCAACGAGATCAGCTTCAATTCCTCGCTGCTGCGGGAACTGCGGGCCATCGATTTCGTGCAGCGGCTGCTGGATGACGGCAAGATGGAAGAGGGAGCCATGAAACGCCCGCTGATCCACATGATCGCCGACGACGGGCTGATGAACGACCTGTCGGTGGCGACCAAGATGGTCGCCGTGCCCTCCGTCATCGCCCAACTCAAGGAAGCCGGCCGCCGTGCCGCCGGGGCCTTCCTGCGGGACCACAAGGGCCAGATCGGGGTGGAACAGTCCGCTGATCTGCGGGCCATGTTCGAGTGACGGGCATTTGCCGCGCCGATTGCGTGCCGCTACCATACGCCTAGTCTGTCGAAAGGGCGCCCGATGATCGACAAGTTGGAAATGTTCATCGCCCTGGCGCGCGAGGAACATTTCGGCAAGGCCGCCGAGGCGATGGGTGTGACCCAGCCCACGCTTTCTGCCGGGATCAAGCAGCTGGAAGACCAACTGGGCGTCATGCTGGTCTGGCGCGGGTCGCGGTTTCGCGGTCTGACGCCTGAGGGCCAGCGCACCCTGGACTGGGCCCGTCGCATCGTGGCCGACACGCGCGCGCTGCGCGACGAAATGCGCGAGGCCCGCGAGGGGCTGTCGGGAAACCTGTCAATCGCGGTGATCCCCACCGCGCTTACACTGGTGGCCGAATTGACCGAAGGTTTCGCGCGCACCCACCCCAACGTCCGGTTCACGGTGCTCTCGCGCACCTCGATGGAAATCCTGGAACTGGTAGAAAACCTGCAGGTTGATGCGGGGCTGACCTACCTGGACAACGAGCCGCTGGGCCGGGTCACCACCCAGCCGATCTACGCCGAACGCTACGTACTCGTGGCTTGCCGGGGCGATCCGATCCTGCGCGCGGGCCTGGGCTGGGGCGACCTGGGCGGCGTGCCGCTCTGCCTGCTGACGCCGGACATGCAGAACCGGCGCATCATTACCAAGCACCTCTCCGAGGCGGGGGTCGACGTGGATCCGCAGGTCGAGTCCTCCTCGACCATCGTCCTGATCAGCCACGTGTTGCGTGGGGCCGGGGCCACGATTCTGCCGCGCAAGGCCGCCGAGATCTTTCTGAAGGACGGCGCCCTCGAGGCCGTGCCCATCGTCAAACCGGACGCGGCGCATGTCGTGGGGCTGGTTGCGCCCCACCGCGAGCCCATGACCCCGGTGCTCAGGGCGCTTTTGGGGGCTGCCAGGTCGCTTTCGGACCGCGGCGTCGATTGATCGACGAATCCTATCACCTGACGGAAAATCAATATTGATTCATGGTGCAACCTGCCGCATCACGCGAGCGATACGATCTGAAAGGCGACTGGCATGAGCACCCCCCAGCTGACCGAGACCATGGCCGAGATACTGGCCCGCCACCGCGGGCAGGAGGGGCCGATGCTGCCGATCCTGCACTCGGTCATGGAGGCCTTCGGCTACATTCCCGGCGATGCGGTGCCGTTGATCGCCGAGGAGTTGAACCTCGGCCGTGCCGAGGTGCATGGCGTTATCAGTTTCTACCACGATTTCCGCAAGGACCCGGCCGGGCATCACCTGCTCAAGATCTGCCGGGCCGAGGCCTGCCAGGCGGTGGGGGCCAATGCCCTGACCGAGCGGGTGCTGACCAAGCTGGGTGTCGGCTGGGGCGAGACCACGCCCGATGGCCGCGTGACGGTCGAACCGGTCTACTGCCTTGGCCTTTGCGCCTGCGGGCCGGCGGCCATGGTCGGCGACCGGGTGATCGGGCGGGCCGATGAAGCCAAGATCGAGGAGGCGCTGGCATGAAGATCTACGTGCCCCGTGACAGCGCCGCCAAGGCGCTGGGCGCCGATGCGGTGGCCGCCGCGGTTCGGACCGAAGCCGCGGCTCGCGGCCTTGATGTGACCGTGATCCGCAACGGCACCCGCGGCATGATCTGGCTGGAACCGCTGGTCGAGATCGAAGTGGGCGGCGCGCGCCGTGCTTTCGGCCCCGTCACCCCCGCCGATGTGCCCGCCCTGCTGGACGGCACGCTGGCAGGCCTCGGCCCGGTCGAGGACATCCCGTTCTTCGCCCGCCAGACCCGCCTGACCTTTGCCCGCTGCGGCCTGATCGACCCGCTGGACCTGGACGCCTACGAGGCCCATGGCGGGCTGGCGGGCCTGCGCCGGGCCATCGCGATGACCGGCCAGCAGATCGTGGACGAGGTCAAGGACAGCGGGCTGCGCGGGCGCGGCGGCGCGGGCTTTCCCACCGGCATCAAGTGGCAGACCGTCCATGATGCGCAATCGAGCCGGAAATACATCGTCTGCAACGCCGACGAGGGCGACAGTGGCACCTTCGCCGACCGCATGATCATGGAGGGCGACCCTTTTACCCTGATCGAGGGCATGGCGATTGCCGGTCTCGCGGTTGGCGCGACCAAGGGCTATGTCTACCTGCGCTCGGAATACCCCGACGCGATCGAGGTGATGCAAGAGGCCGTGTGCATCGGCCGTGCGCGGGGCCTGCTGGGGGCGGACGTGCTGGGCTCGGGCCGGGTCTTTGACATGGAAATCCGCGTCGGCGCCGGCGCCTATGTCTGTGGCGAGGAAACCTCGCTGCTCAACTCGCTCGAAGGCAAGCGCGGCATTGTGCGCGCCAAGCCGCCGCTGCCGGCGCTGGAGGGCTTCCTGGGCAGGCCGACCGTGGTCAACAACGTGATCTCCCTCGCGACCGTGCCGGTGATCTTCGAAAAGGGCGCGCAGCATTACGCCGATTTCGGTCTGGGCCGATCCAAGGGAACAATGCCCGTCCAGATCGCGGGCAACGTGAAATACGGCGGCCTGTTCGAGACCGCCTTCGGTATGCCGCTGGGGACGCTGGTCGAGGATGTCGCCGGGGGCACCGCCAACGGGCGGCCGGTCAAGGCGGTTCAGGTGGGCGGGCCGCTGGGCGCCTACATGCCGCCCGCGAAATTCGACACGCCCTTCGCCTACGAGGAATTCGACGGGCAGGGCGGGCTGATCGGCCATGCCGGAGTGGTCGTCTTCGATGACACCGCCGACATGCTGCAAATGGCACGCTTCGCGATGGAGTTCTGTGCCGTGGAAAGCTGTGGCAAGTGCACGCCCTGCCGCATTGGCGCGGTCCGGGGCGTCGAGACCATCGACCGGATCGCCGAGGGCGACGCGGCGGCCAAGGAACTGCTGGTGGACCTGTGCGAGACCATGACCGACGGATCGCTCTGCGCGCTCGGCGGGCTGACACCCTATCCCGTGCTGTCGGCCATGGAAAACTACCCCGACGATTTCGCGACCCGGAAGGAGGCCGCAGAGTGAAGGACTTCATCATCCCGACCGACGACATGGACATGGGCACACCCGCGTCGAAATCCGACCAGATCGTCACGCTGCGCATAGACGGCTTCGAGGTGCAGGTGCCAGAGGGGACCAGTGTGATGCGCGCCAGCGCCGAGGCGGGCATCCAGGTGCCCAAGCTCTGCGCGACCGACAGTCTGGAGGCTTTCGGGTCCTGCCGCCTTTGCGTGGTGGAAATCGATGGGCGGCGCGGCACGCCGGCGTCTTGCACCACGCCGGTTGCCGAGGGCATGGTCGTCCGTACGCAGTCTTCCAAGGTCCGGAAGGTCCGCAAGGGCGTGATGGAACTGTATATTTCGGATCATCCGCTGGATTGCCTGACATGTGCGGCCAATGGCGACTGCGAGTTGCAGGACATGGCCGGCGCGGTGGGCCTGCGAGACGTGCGCTACGAGGAACCCAAGGCGGGTGGCTTCGTCAACCATTTCGAGGCGCGCGACACGGGCGGCGATGCGAACCCGCAATACCTGCCCAAGGACGACAGCAACCCCTATTTCACCTATGATCCCAGCAAATGTATCGTCTGTTCCCGCTGCGTGCGCGCCTGTGAAGAGGTGCAGGGCACCTTCGCGCTGACAATCGAGGGGCGGGGCTTTGACAGCCGCGTCTCTGCCGGGGCGGCGGACGACGATTTCCTGACCTCCGATTGTGTCAGCTGCGGCGCTTGCGTTCAGGCCTGTCCGACCGCCACCTTGCAGGAGAAATCCGTGATCGAGCTGGGCACGCCGGAACGCTCGGTCGTGACGACCTGCGCCTATTGTGGCGTCGGCTGTTCCTTCAAGGCCGAGATGCAGGGGGATGACCTGGTGCGCATGGTGCCCTACAAACATGGCAAGGCGAACCGGGGACATTCCTGCGTCAAGGGCCGCTTCGCCTATGGCTATGCAAGCCATTCCGACCGCATCCTGAATCCGATGATCCGCGACCGGATCGACGAGCCCTGGCGCGAAGTCAGCTGGGACGAGGCGATCGGCTTCGCCGCGCGGAGAATGCGCGGGCTTCAGGACAAGTACGGTCAGAAATCAATCGGCGTCATCACCTCCAGCCGCTGCACGAACGAGGAAACCTTCCTTGTGCAGAAGCTGGCCCGCGCGGTCTTCGGCAACAACAACACCGACACCTGTGCCCGGGTCTGCCATTCGCCCACGGGCTATGGCCTTGGCCAGACCTACGGCACCAGCGCCGGCACGCAGGATTTCGACTCCGTCGAGGAAACCGACGTTGCCATCGTCATCGGCGCGAACCCGACCGATGGCCACCCGGTTTTTGCCAGCCGGCTGAAAAAGCGCCTGCGGCAGGGCGCCCAGCTGATCGTGATCGACCCGCGCCGGATCGACCTGGTCAGGTCCAGCCATATCGAGGCGGCGCACCACTTGCCGCTTCGGCCCGGAACGAACGTCGCCGTGGTCACCGCCCTGGCCCATGTGATCGTGACCGAGGGGCTTTACGACGAGGCCTATATCCGCGAACGCTGCGACTGGGATGAGTTCCAGCACTACGTGGAGTTCGTGTCCGACCCGCGCCATGGCCCCGAGGCCACCGAGTTGCTGACCGGCGTCCCGGCTGGCGACTTGCGCGCGGCAGCCCGCGCCTACGCGACCGGAGGGCGGGGGTCCATCTACTACGGCCTCGGCGTGACCGAACACAGCCAAGGCTCCACCACTGTCATGGCCATCGCCAACCTTGCCATGCTGACCGGCAATGTCGGCGGCAACGGCATGGGGGTGAACCCCCTGCGCGGGCAGAACAACGTGCAGGGCTCCTGCGACATGGGGTCCTTCCCGCATGAACTGCCGGGCTACCGCCACGTGAAGAACCCTGAGGTGCGCGATATCTTCAAACAGGCGTGGGGCGTCGAGATCGACCCCGAGCCGGGCCTGCGCATCCCAAACATGCTGGATGCGGCCGTCGACGGAACCTTCAAGGGGCTCTACTGCCAGGGCGAGGATATCCTGCAATCCGACCCGGACACGAAACACGTGGCCGCGGGCCTTGCAGCGATGGAATGCGTCATCGTGCATGACCTGTTCCTGAACGAAACCGCCAACTATGCCCATGTCTTCCTGCCCGGCTCCACCTTCCTGGAAAAGGATGGCACTTTCACCAACGCCGAACGCCGTATCAACCGCGTGCGCGAGGTGATGAAACCCAGGAACGGCTATGCCGACTGGGAGGTCACGCAGCTGCTGGCCAATGCCATGGGGGCGGGCTGGACCTATACCCACCCCAGCCAGATCATGGACGAGATCTCGGCCACGACCCCGTCCTTTGCCGGTGTGTCCTACGAAGTGCTGGAAGAGAAGGGGTCGGTCCAATGGCCCTGCAACGAGGCGCATCCCGACGGCACGCCGCTGATGCATGTCGATGGCTTCGTGCGCGGCAAGGGCCGTTTCATGATCACCGAATACGTGGCCACGGATGAGAAGACGGGCCCGCGCTTCCCGCTGTTGCTGACCACCGGGCGCATCCTGTCGCAATACAACGTGGGCGCCCAGACCCGCCGGACCGACAACGTGGTCTGGCACCACGAGGACGTGCTGGAGATCCATCCCCATGACGCGGAAGTGCGCGGCGTGAACGAGGGCGATTTCGTCAAGCTGGCCAGCCGGTCGGGCGAAACCACCCTGCGCGCGACGCTGACCGACCGGGTCAGTCCGGGCGTGGTCTACACCACCTTCCACCATCCGGGCACGCAGGCCAACGTGATAACCTCGGATTATTCCGACTGGGCCACGAACTGCCCGGAATACAAGGTGACGGCGGTGCAGGTCAGCCCCTCGAACGGGCCGACCGAGTGGCAGGAGGATTACCGGGCCCAGGCCGCGCAATCGCGGCGGATACTGCCGGCGGCGGAATGAAGGGCACGCGCGCGACCACCACTCACATCGTGAGTGACGGCCACGCCGTCGCGGGCACCCGGGCGCTGCCCGAAGAGGTTCCCGTGGCGCTGGTCTATAACGGGACCACCCAGGCGGTGATGATGGCCACGCCCGCCGACCTGGCGGATTTCGGGCGCGGCTTCACGGTGACCGAGGGGCTGGCAGGGGGCGACCAGATCGACGCCCCCGAGGTCGTGATCCACGACACCGGCATCGAGGTGCGCATGTGGCTGCCCGAGGACCGCGCCGCGGCCATGGCGGCTCGGCGGCGCGCGATGACCGGGCCGGTGGGCTGTGGGCTGTGCGGGGTGGACAGCCTCGATCAGGTGATCCGTGACCTGCCCGCCGCGGGCGAGGGGGTGGCGGTGACACCGTCGGATATCGCCCGCGCCATGGCCGAGCTGCGCGCGGGCCAGGCCCTGCATGATCGCACCCGCGCGGTCCACGGCGCGGGGTTTTACGTGCCCGGGCAAGGTCTTGTCACGGTGCGCGAGGATGTGGGCCGGCACAACGCGCTGGACAAGTTGATCGGGGCCGTGGGCGATTGCAGGGCCGGGATGGTGGTGCTGACCAGCCGGGTCTCGGTCGAGATGGTCCAGAAATCCGCGATGGCCGGGGCCAGTGTGATTGCCGCCGTCTCGGCCCCGACCACGCTGGCGGTGCGCACGGCCGAGGCGGCCCGGCTGACGCTGATTGCCTTGGCCAGGGACGGGACATTCGAAATATTCACCCATGCCGAACGCGTGTCAGAAGAGGATCACGATGTCGCCTGAAAAAATGGTCCGGATGGCGAACCAGATCGCCACCTTCTTCGAGACGCAGCCTGACGTGGACAAGGCGGGGCGTGTCGCCGCGCATCTTGGCGATTTCTGGGAGCCGCGGATGCTGGGTCAGCTGCGCACGCACTTGGAAGCGGGCGGCGACGGGCTGACACCGCTGGCCCGCGAAGGGGCCGAACGGGTGCTGGCCGAAAAGGAACGGGCGTGAGGGGCGCTGCCCCTCTTGGCCTTCGGCCAATTCACCCCGGGATATTTCCGGCCTTATGTATCAAACGCACCAAGATCATAGCGGACAAACGGGCCGGTGTGAATCATCCTGTCATCATGCAGGACAAGACCATCAACAACGCGCTGCTGGCGCTGCACAAGGCAGGTGGGGAACAAGCCAACCTTGCACGACAGTTGCTCAGGATGCGCGGTATAGAGCCGCCCAGGTTGGTATCACGGTGCAGCGATCCGTTCCGGCGCTATCAGATGCGCGCGGCCATACTGGAGGCCCTACAGGACGGCCCAAGGACCGGGCCAGAGATCGTGCGGCACGTCATGCAGCATCAGGACGGGTGGGGCTACAAGGACGCCCAGAGGCGCGTATCAACCGCGCTGACGAAGATGAAGCAGTTGGGGCTTGTGAGGCGTGAGGGGAGGGTGTGGAACTTGTAAATGGTTGGCGGGCCTCCCTTGGCCTTGCGGCCCCCGCCTTCCATTGTCAGCCCATCAGCTTTTTCGCTTCTGCTTCTGAGCCTATGTGCACTTCACCCCTGAACACTTCACCCAAGCGATGGGTGTTTGCGCCCAGATATTGAGCAACGTGGTTGTATTTCACACCACGCAAACGAAGCACCCAAGCGGTTACCGCATCTCGGTAACTTAGAGACTTGCGCTCGATAATAATTGGATTTAGTGCGATGCCCGTGATAGGGTCTTTGATAGGTGCCATGGGAATTGTCCTCCTTTGGCATCTGGCTCGTGAGGCTGTTGGTAGCAGCCCTTTGAGCATATCCGCACAATAGGCTGTGCGGCTTGGCCGAGCCTATAGACGACGCCGAATCGTTTGATA
>Ga0209931_1001918_pt1 | contig 10898 bp, 10 predicted proteins | sample SalPonR1_B_D1_MG_FD_185697 | JGI IMG/M metagenome (GOLD analysis project Ga0209931, IMG submission 185697) | Salt pond soil microbial communities from South San Francisco under conditions of wetland restoration - Salt Pond MetaG R1_B_D1_MG... ...
CAGACACCCTACAGAAACAACAAAACACCAAAGGAACAATAAAAAACCGCTCTTTCTCAAGGTCGCACTCCCTAATCATGGCAATCCCTTAATCAAAAAAATCAGTGGTTCAGACACCCTACAGAAACAACAAAACACCAAAGGAACAATAAAAAACCGTTCTTTCTCAAGGTCGCATTCTCTAATCATGGCAATCCCTTAATAAAAAAATCAGTGGTTCAGAAACCCTACAGAAACAACAAAACACCAAAAGAACAATAAAAAACCGTTCTTTCTCAAGGTCGCACTCCCTAATCAAGGAAATCCCTTAATCAAAAAAATCAGTGGTTCAGACACCCGAAACAAACAAGAATACCAATACCCACATTTCCCATCCGCACCTACTCAAACTTACCCCAATCTAATCCGTGTAATCTCACGCTAAGTGTGACAGGTCGTGATTCAGACACCCAAAAGGAATACATAAGTTAAGCCCCTGATGCAGGGATATTTTTTGTGTATCTCGTGGCTGTGCGCGTTCCGGGCGTGCCCCCTCAAAAGAAAAAGGCGCTTTTTCCCCGGCCCCTTAGGCAAAGCGAGCATTTCCTTCTATTTTTGAGCCTATGATACGATGGATAGCTATAGCAGGGGCGCTGCTGCTTACCGCTGCAGGCTCGGCGCAACTCGCAGAAACTTTTGTAGGTGACTGGACAACTTCTTTTGGTACACAGGTCAATCGCGTAGCGGCAGATCCCAATGATCCGCAGCAGTTCTATGGCATGCTGGACGCCCGAAAATTACAGGGGCAATTAGAGTATTACAGTGTGCTCGTCAAATACAACTGCCGGGGACAATTTGCTTGGACGCGTGCGCTACAAGGAGGGGACAGTACCCGCCAATTCGTAGATATGGCGGTGCACAGAGGAAATGGAAAAATCGGCGTGTTGCATGCTGACGATTCTCGCTTTATCCTTCAATGGCTGCGATCCAGCGGCTTGGCCAACGGTAGTGTGGAGGTCGACCGCGATCCCAATTGGCTTCCACTTGATCTGGCCGCCGACCCCAACCGGCCGCGATGGTATATTTTATATAGAGACAATACGGGCGTACTCGGTCATTTTGGGCTTATGGTCCTAGATGAAATGGGCGGACTACGTCAAACTTGGCAGTCCGATCGCGTGGCCTTTGGAAAAGCGCGTTTGGAAGTGCTGCCCTCAGGCGAACTACTGCTTGCCGCCAATGGACGCATGTATCTCATAGATTCGGAGGCGGGACAGGTAGAGGGTTGGTCCTGGGCTGGTGACGACCCCTTGAATATCGACTTCACTCTCTGGGAAGATGATGCCTACTTTGCTGAGTGGACAGATTCCGGATTGCGCCTTTCTAGATGGACATCCGCGGGTCCCCAGCAAGTATGGATCGGCGGAACGGACCTGTTCCCCGCAGATGTCTCCAATCTGCAAGTCGCAGCGAATGCGAGCTCCTGGGTACTAATGGCTGACTTATCCGTAGGCGGCGGCGCACCGCCTATAGCTCTCCTGCAAGGACAGCGCAACACGGACTTTTCCTCCCGCTGGGTGCCCGATGTATTTGCCGTTAATGGACATATTGCCCTTGATGCCGACGATCGCGTGTTGTATAGCGGAAGTTTGCTGGGGGGACGCGATGATCATATCTTTCGATTGGATGAAGCCAATCCTTGTGTGCAACTGGAATCTCCCGGCTCCTCACTGGCAGCTGGAGATCTTTCTATTTTTTCTCCCATTCCAGTCTTTAACATGCAGCCGCTGTCTCCGGACTGGCGCGAAACCGACATCGACATATTTACCGATATCCCACCCGAAGATCGGCGCTGTCAGTCCTTTATTTCTCGCGATGACCTGGCTGCGGTATTCAGTGATACCCTGGTGACGTGTGCGGACAGTGTAGTGCTCAGCCACCCCTTTTCAGAGGGCGTGGAGTGGAACGGCCAATCGATTCCCCAGCCGTGGGTCATTCGAAGTCCGGGTATGTATACGGTGTCTGCGCCTGTTTGTCAGCGCGCCGAGACCTTCACCTTTACCGTGGAGTTTACCGATTGCGACTGTACCTGGTTCATGCCCAATATTTTTAGTCCAAATGGTGATGGGATCAATGACGGGTTTGGTCCAGCCGGCGAATGTATAGTAAGGGAATACAGCCTACAAATCTTTGATCGCTGGGGGCAGCTGGTTTTTGAGAGCCGCGATCCGAATATCTCCTGGGACGGTCGCCGTCAGGATAGGCCGGTACCGACCGGGGTATATGTGTACCGCTGGCAGTATATTCCCCTCGAGACACTGGAACCCGTGGAGCAATCAGGCAGTGTGACGCTTATCCGATAGAATAATAAAAATTTTTGGCCGGTACCGCGACCGCTCAGCGGTCGCGGTCGGGCTATTCGCTTGTAGTGTCGGACCGCACGGTCGGCATCCGTACGGCTGCGTAGGGCTTCTGTTGTCGCCGCCTCGCTCTACGGCTGCATTCCCGATCTGGCCCAGGGCCAGATCGGGAATTTACGTCCGTGCGGCCCGCCCCTATCGCTTCTATCCCTACCGGGAAAGCGCGTTCATATCGAGTCCACTTTAAGGGAAGAGTGTCAGCAGCAGTATTGAAAAGAGAATAACTGGCAGAAATGAATGCCCCTTACTGTTTTATAAGTGTAAAGGTTTGTCTGCGTTCATGCTGAACAAAATAGGTGCCCGGCGTCCAACTCGATACATTAATCTGCATCTGCTGTTCGCGGATCTGTTGTTGACTCATCAATCGTCCCTGCGCATCATAGATAATCAAAACACTGCCTACTGCTTCCCGCGCACTCTGAATAGTGAGTTGGTCCTGTGCAGGGTTCGGGGAAGGGGTAATCTTAGGTTTAGAATAGTGAGGGGCTGCAGACGAGGTGCTCTCTTGATAGACTCGGACATAATCAATCTCCATGGCACTTTCGGTAAAGCTACACTCAATCGCAATGCTTCAAAGTAGGTATTGGTTCTCTGTAAAGGGCCAGGTGCCTCCACCTGTGGGTAGTTTGGCCTTCACTTCGATCAATCTGACTCCCCCAAGAATCACTGGGTAGAGTAAAACATTTTGAGCCCAAACAGAACAATCGAGTACCAAAAACCTCATAGGGACCTATATGGGAAGTTCAAAAAACTCAAGCCGCTGATCTCGACCCAGGATACAAAGTCGGCCGTGAGTATCAAAAAATGTCATCATGTAAGGGGTATCTTCTTCTTCAATTAGGAGTTCTGAAAGTAATTGTCCCGTTTGAATTTCTACAAAAAGCACTCGATTTCGGTAGGGAAAAACGGCAATATCCTCAGTCGGGTGTAACAAAGGCCTCGTCATGAGGTCAGAACTGTAGAATTTTGGCAAGGTAAAAGACTCTGTTTGTAGATCGAAAATTTTGATCTGATTTCCTTGCCAGGAAAAAATGTAATCCTCATATCGCCGATGCAGTGAGCTTGATTCACTCCAAAGGTTTTTCTTGTTCTGCATGTCATAAGCATAATAATCAACCCCGGCACCAAATGCCAATATTCCTTTTGAAAAATTCACAGGAATATAGAGTCTTATCTGTCCAAAATCAAAAAGCATTGAGTCTAAAAAGTATTCGTTAAGACCTCCCGTGTTCAGATTCAAATAGTGAAAAAACGCCCCTCTTGAGCCTTCTGTAGATAATAATGGAAAGGCTACCAAAAGCTGGTTTTCTTCCTTATCATAGGGTAATAAAAAGGGAGTCACAGAAACATCGAGGTATGGACGTGAAAACCGCTCGATTTCTATTGCTTGAGGGGAAGAGAAATCATACTGATATACAAATGCAGAATCAATACTATAATCAAAATTGAGCGTATATATTTGATCATTGATCACATTACACCCCCAAAAAGGCCCAGCCATACCGAAATCAGAATACTCGTAAGTTTGATTTATATTTCCAGATGCTGGATTTACTTCCAACCATTGGCGAGAACCAACAATCAACAGACGGTCTTCCCAATCAAAAATCAATAAATCAACTAAAAATCTTGATTCTGGGTCAGCGCTTTCTGCGATCGTCCAGAGAACTTTCATAGCATCGATGTCTATAGCCACTAAGTCATCGTGTATTTGAAGAAAAAGCAAAGGTCGTGTTCCTTTGTAGGGGTAGATTTTTGGATCTATATTCCGCCAGTCACCCTCCAAATCAATGATTATCTGATCTATCTTTTCAGGGGTAAACTCCGGGTAGGCCGGTTCATCGGCATTAGGTAGCTCACCTTCTACAGAATTACACGAGGAAAACAATAAACCGAATATTGCGAATAAAATCCCTATCAACAGTCTAAAGGATTCGCTCTTTGGGGATAATGCATGTACTTGCTTATATCTTTTCATAATGTCAGGTATTAAAGAATGCATAAAAAAAACAAATAATAAATTTTAGATCTAATCAAAGTCGAGTTCATATATCCAGAGATCTCCGGAGGCTGACACTCGGATTAACCGACCTCGCTTATCAAAAAACATTTGCCGTTTAGACATGTTTTCCTCAAAGTGATCGACAAACAACTCACCGCTTGATATATCATAAACGGAGAACCTATCCTCTCTGGGGAGCACAAAATATGTTTGCTCCGCATTGATTTCAACCCCGCCTCTATTGAAGTTAAGACGGCTGCATTCTGAAGACCAAACCCTATCTCCCGTAATTACATTGTATAAAGAACACTGTTTGTCACGCAATAGGAAAAGATGATTTCGCAAGATCCGCTGCAATCCGCCCATATTTTCCCAAAAGATTATTTCATCCTCGACATGGTAAAAAACAGGGTGTGTCGTCCAAAAAGTTAAAAGTCCCTTGCTATATCTAATGGGCTTATCAATATTAAATTTAGCCCGAAACCGGACTGGAATCTCCTGATGGTTGACCTCTCCGGAATTTATATCAATATGTAAGGCATAGATTCCATGATCATAATTTGGGTGGTCATGGATATAAAAGGGAAAGATCAAGGATTCATGGGTAGCTTCATAGCCCAATTCCCACGAAGGAAGGGTGCGAGAGAACCCATAGTCAAACCAAAAATCTCTGGGTTGAACAATTGAAAAAAGCACACGCCACTGCTGTGCCTCTGGATCGTGCTCTATGATCTGAACGCGATATGATGTATCCGTGGGGTAATCCGTGTTTAAAGTATAGACCAAACCATTTGCCACCCTCCAACTATTGATTCTTCCCGATTGCAGAGTATCGATTTTAAATGAAATGGTTTCCAGGGTCTCCCCCGTGTTCGCATCGATGACATGTGAATAATTTTCATCGCTAAATAGTAAATGGCCGTTATAATCATAAACCGGGTAGGAAGCCTGGGGTAGATCGCCTCGGCTCCGTCTCCAGATTATGGAATAATCGTCCAAATGGGCAGCTATGATCTCACTGCTCGTTTGAAACAAGATAATTTCTTTCTCACCCTTATACGTGTTAGGATATAGATACTCTTCCGATATCTTTAGGTCAGATCTGTCAACCTCATAATCGGAGAGTGGGCCATAGCGAGGCTCTTCTTCAAAGGTGGGGAATAATGTAGATTGAAGATCGGGAGCTTCTTGCTCTACACAAGAAAAAAAAGCTGTAAATAATATCAAAATAGGAATATAAAATCTCATAATATGAAAATTAATAAATATTAATACAGATAAAAATAAAAAATTCAGCACAAAAAGCCAAGAAAATCCCCGAAATACAAGTAAGCCGGATTAATGAACGACGGAATGAACGCTCTCATTAATCAAAAAGTATGGGTAGACCATATCCAAAATGTTCTTAAGTTTCTGCTCTACAGGCTTCATTGTAGATCTTGGCTAGTACTCCATGATGCCGAATAAATTTTCGTTTAAGATCATGGCTCCATCCCTGCCTGTTTCAAAAATAAATGCGGATCACGTATAACCCCTGAAATATTTAGGGTTCATAAGGTATTACGCAGGCTTTCGGTGGGTTAGTTGCTTCCCGTTTCCATGGCTTCCTGATTTTTATGGCAAGACCCATACCTTTACAGTATCTCTCTTTTAGTAGGAGTTGGGTTCGGTATTTCATCAAAAACCAATTCATTACACCTACAATCTAATTTATTTGGATTTTATTACCTTTCATGAAGCAAACGGATATCGCAATGACGACAGAACAAGCGAATCGGACATATTGGCTATTTGGAGGTTTGGGCTCCGCCTTGATTGGGTTTGGCTTAAGCCTTTTAGTGGAGAGTGGGTTCATAAAGCACAGTGACCGTCCGGACTGGCATTGGGTGGTACTCGGCACCGTGTCACTGGTGTTAATCATGAGCGGAATCAACTTTTTGTTTCGATCTTTTGAAGCGAAATTAAAAAGGAAGGAAAAGAAAGGTGACCTTAAGGTTTGACGGCCTTTCGCAAAAGCTCTTCTTATTGATCTCCTTTAAAAATTCCTAACGCTCATTTTATCTTTCATTATGACCCAAAATGCTAGTTTCATTACTCTGAGTGCTGCGGGCCTATTATACTAGTGTCACGACCACTACATCAGTTATAGGCGTAGTCTTTAGAACGCTTCTTTGCTCCCCAGCCGTGTAGCTAGGGCGCCGTGCAGAGCGAAGTTTTGACCTGCAGAAAACGCTGCGTACTTAATTGGCGTCGTGCACTTTAATTTTTAATGAGCGTAAAGGTTTGCCTGTGTCCATCTTGACCTTGCTGAATAAAATAAGTGCCTGGTGTCCAAGACGAAACATTAATTTGCATTTTTGAACTTCGAATGCGCTGCTGCAGTAAAAGGCTTCCCTGCGAATCATAAATGAGTAACTCACTTCCCGATGCTTCCGGAGCGCTTTCGATCGTGAGTTGGTCTGTCGCCGGATTGGGAGAAAGGGTGATTTTTGGCTTTGAAGCCGGCGGTGAGCTTGATGCGGTGCTTTCCTGATAGACGCGGACATGGTCGATTTCCATCGCACTTTCAGTAAAATTGGGGTCTATACTAGGCTCTATAGCGATATTTAAGAGCAGGTATTGATTTTCGGTGAAGGGCCAGGTATCTTGGTTTTGCACATCCGGATCGTAGGTATAATGTACCTGACCATCAATACTAAACACCATGCGATCGGGGTACCAATCCAGCGCATAAACATGGAAGTCCGTTGATGCCGTGGGTAGGGTCCGGCCACCTTTATTTACCGTGCCGCCGAAACTCGATCGAGTATGCATGGCACTTTGCACAAAATTTTGGTTCCAGCCCCAGTGTTCCATGATATCAATCTCTCCGCAATCCGGCCAATCGGTGGTTCCGAAGCCTTGCTCGTACCAGTAGGCGCCAACTTCATTAATATTTTGATTGAGCATCCAAATCGCGGGCCAGGTGCCTCCACCTGTGGGTAGTTTGGCCTTCACTTCGATGCGTCCATAGGTAAAAGCAAATTTAGAGTTAAGACGGGCAGAGGTATATTCTTTAGTTACTCCCTGATCGGAGTAGGTCTCCTTTTTTGCGACTAAATGCATGATGCCGTTTTCGACATAGGTGTTTTCTATGCGGTCGGTGTAGTGTTGGATTTCGCCATTGAACCAGCTGTCCCCCAGCGGAAGCTCTGTTTGGTGAAACCATTTCGAAGCATCTAAGGCTCCGTCTTGATCAAATTCATCTTGCCAGACCAATTGATCATATACGGGATCATCGCTTCCGGTTGAAGTTTCTCCTTCGAAGTAAAAATCGTCAATATAGGCCACCACCTGATCGGTGTTGTTTTCGCCATTGACTTGTAAGAGAACACGATTAAAATCGGTTCGCTCGGCGGGGTCGGCAGAATTGGGGTCTAAGTTGATGAAAGGGTCTGCGACAAAATCGAAGCTGACTTCTTGCCATTGATCTAATACTAGGGGCTTTATTATTTCAGTTTGTGTGACCCAGGGTTGGGCGAGATCGGCATTTTGCAACTTCAAGGATATCTGATCGGGTTGCTGCCCGGTCAATGCTGAGGAAGGGATATAAATCTTTAACTGGAAAGGGTGATTGGGTGTGATGTTGATCGGTTCAGCTGAATTGAAGCCAACATTAGCATAAAGACCGCCGACATCCTCGTATTTCATTACGCCGGCAGACGGGTTTCCAGAGTTTGTGAAAGGGTTAGCGTAAGAGGTGTCGATCAGGCAGTCATCGCCATACCAAGTAGATATAGTGGATGCGCCGTCAAAATCGTCTTGGAGGAGCTGGGCCGTGATGGATATCAGGGGAAAGACCAGAAGGAAGAGAAAAATAGCTTTACGCATAATTTATATGATGTCTGAGACCCATCCGCTCAATAAGATGCCGAACTATAGATATTAAGAGAGAAATGTAACAAAAAGTTTTCAGAAAATAAGCCAAGCGAGAACTAAAACCTCATATGGTGTAAGGAATACACCCGATTTTCGCTAAATGATAAACAGAACAGATGAAAGTGAACTTGAACGACATTCAACAGAAATGGATTGATGAGAACCCTTATGATTTCTCTGCTCTTAAAGCCGTTTTTCTCAATGGAACCCTCAAAAAATCGCCCCGCTCCTCTCATACAGCGGGACTCATGGATCAGTCTATGCACATCATGAAAACCTGTGGGGTCTCCGTAGAGTATATCCGGCTGGCAGACCATCAACTTGCATATGGAGTGTATCCGGACATGACGGAACACGGATGGGATCGTGACGACTGGCCGGCCATTCAGGACAAAATCATGGATGCAAATATTTTGGTTATCGGCTCGCCAATCTGGCTCGGCGAAAAGTCTTCGCTAGCCACCCTCGCTATTGAACGACTTTACGCGTACTCCTCCAAGCAAAATGAACAGGGGCAATACGCGTATTACGGCCGTGCCGGAGGCTGTATTATTACGGGTAATGAAGACGGGGTAAAACATTGTTCGATGAGTATTCTCTACGCGATGCAGCATATCGGCTACACCATTCCGCCACAAGCTGATGCCGGCTGGATTGGTGAGGTGGGTCCGGGACCCTCTTATCTCGATCAGGGCTCCGGCGGACCTGAAAACGAATTTACGAATCGCAATACCACCTTCATGACCTGGAATTTGATGCATACGGCCCACATGCTAAACCAAAACGGCGGAATACCGGCGCATGGGAATCAGCGGTCGCTTTGGCCGTGAGGCTTGGCAGGTCTCTTAGGGTCCTCTAAACCTATTGAAGTTAAACCCAACGGCATGTTTTGATACGCAGCATCTGCGTACCCCGCGTTCTATAAAGTAACGACACAGACCTTGTGGCGCTTTAGTGCTAGTCTATTTTGAGTATGGAACATGGATTTCGCGGATTAGCGCAGAAAATAACATGAAGTAGTACGCTATATCAGGGATTCCGAATCACGTGCTCTCTCCCCAACTTGTTTGGGAGGGGCAGCCGGAGTGAGGTTTTTTTATTTTTAGTAGATTGCGATAGCCGGGTAAGCGTTTCTGCTTAATAAGAGTGTGCAATGTGCGGGTGCATACGATATGACGGCAAGGCCGTCATGCGATCGGGCATTAAGGCCGATCCGTTGTCGCGCCCCGCAAAATGCAGCGTTCGGCCGCAGGATTGCGGTCGTAAATGGCTTACTGTTTAAGCCCCGTGCCCCGCACGGGGTGAGTTTAAGCCATTTAGCGTAATGAGCGGCAGGAGCGGATAAAATCCACTGACCGTCGATAGACATCGAAGCCGGACAGCCTCAAGAAAAGCGGGCCGAACCCATCACCAGTGATAGGCGGCGCGAAGAGCGGAATTGCGATCGTGGGTATCCAGATTAATTTAGGTATACAGCTAAAGGCCAAAATTGCAGTGCAAAAATTAAAAAAGCAGAGCCCATCAGACCCGCGATAAAAGCATGCAGCGGTAAGAGCGACCGCGGTTTAGCGAAGCTAAAATCACCTTTGATGGGTTCTTGAGCTTTTGTTACTTTTGGGTCAAGCCAAAAGTAAAAAGATAAAAATGGGTAGCCAGAGCGCGCTGGCCCTGAAAGGTCCTCGTAAGTCTAACACGCCTGCCGGATTCGGTCAAGCCAAAAGTAAAAAGATAAAAGTGGGTAGGCAGAGCGCGCTAGCATCGAAAGAGCGGGGCGAAAGAGCGGCCCAAAAACAAAGTATCATAATATCAGCCCTTCGCGTATTGGAATTCGGATGACTTGATGCTGTTTCGCGAAATCATGTTTACTGCGCCCCTTCAGGGCTTAAAGGCTTGCTATACTGTTACCCAGGCCTATCGGCCTGGGCTATTGTATATCGCCCTTTCAGGGCTTTAAAATCGGGTTATTTGATGCTGTCGTGCGAGAGATGGTCTGAACCGCTGACTTGGCCCTGCCTTGTCTCGCCGAAGCCGAAGGCGTAGGAGGTGTTGCTATGATTAAGGGATTGCCTTGATTAGGGAGTGCGACCTCGAGAAAGAACGGTTTTTTATTGTTCTTTTGGTGTTTCTGTAGGGTTTCTGAACCACGACCAGTCACGCTTTTAGCGTGAGATTTCACAGATTTAAAAAGATTACACAGATTAGAATGGAAAATAATTGACCGCCGATAGACATCGAAACCAAACAGCCTCAAGAAAAGCGGACCGAACCCATCACCAGTGATAGGCGGCGCTACCTTTCGGCAGGCTCACCTCGACCCTTCGACTGCGCTCAGCGCGGCGCTCCGCTCGGTGAGCAGGGACATAGATGCTGAGATGGTTTATATTCTCTAGCTTTAATTGACTATTAGACGGCGCTGACCCGAATGTCCAAAACGCACCGCAGGGAGCAATACAATAGAAATCCGAACCCATCACCAGTGATAGGCGGCTTGGGGAGCGGAATTGCGATCGTGGGTATCCAGATTAATTTAGGTATACAGCCAAAGGCCAAAATTGCAGTGCAAAAATTAAAAAAGGCAG
>Ga0209931_1001925_pt1 | contig 10873 bp, 9 predicted proteins | sample SalPonR1_B_D1_MG_FD_185697 | JGI IMG/M metagenome (GOLD analysis project Ga0209931, IMG submission 185697) | Salt pond soil microbial communities from South San Francisco under conditions of wetland restoration - Salt Pond MetaG R1_B_D1_MG... ...
GCGAGGTCGTGATGCCGACGTGGCCGATCTCGCCTTCGGCCTTCATCTGCTGCAGCGCTTCCAGGTGCTCGCGCCAGTCGACGAGGTTGTGCACCTGCATCAGCTCGAACCGATCAATGTCCCAGCGCCGCGAAAGCTCGTCGACCTGCTCGCGCGCCGAGCCGCCGGCCGGGCTCCAGACTTTTTCCGCGGCGAACAGCGAATCGGGCCGGCCGAGCACGTCCAGCGCATGGCCCATCACGTCCGGCGCCGAGCCGTACATCGGCGAGGAATCGACCAGCCCGCCGCCGTGCTCGAAGAACGCGCGAAGCACTTCGGTGCGCGCGGCCAGCAGTTGGGGATCGCTGCCGACGTTGAAGGTCTGCCAGGTGCCCATGCCAATCACAGGCAGCGTGCCGCCGCCGGGAATGGGCTTGTGCACCAGGCTGCCGCTTCCGTCGGCGAACAGGGGTCGGTGAGAAAGCCAGGCGCCGGCCAAGCCGGCCCCGAGCAGCTTGATCGCGGATCTGCGCGATAGGTTGAAGGTCATGACGACCTCGTGCGGAATCGTTCGGGCCTGGCGATCACCGTACCAAGCATGAGCACGAATGCGGTGAGCACGAATACCTTGTTGACGAACCAGTTGGTGCGCCAGATCGACCACTCCGGATCGGCCAGGAAGCCCGCGAACAGCGTCACGATGATGATGATCTCGACGACCGACATCCCCGCCGCCAGCCAGCGCGTGTACACCGGCTGCGCCAGCAGCGCCCAGCCCAGCCAGACGTGCGCGACCGGCCACAGATCCCAGTAGACGTGCGTGTGCCAGGGCAGGCCGGCGAACAGCGCAAAGGCGACCGGAAACACGTACTTGATGAACACCGACCACGCCGCCAGCACGAACATCAGGTGGGCCAGGAACGCGATCCAGGCCGACGGGGTTTGATGTCTATGCTGCATGTCTATGGTTCATCGCTCGTGCGCACGGCGACAGGTGCGCGCAGGGACTCGTTTGGAGTGTAACGCCGTGTAGCGTAAATGCGCCGGGGCAAGAGGGGGGAACTTGCCAATTCCGGAAACCCGGGTGTAGCCGGGCGGCGCGTTGTGACAAGGCGACGAGACAAGCTGCGTGTCCAGACTCAGACTAGATTCAACCTGGAAACACGACTGCAGACGTTGCTCAGAATTCAGCCGACGAGGGCACCGGCTCCAGAATGCCGCGCTCGATCATCTGGTGCAGGGCCATGGTCGAATAAGGCTTGTCGAGCTGGTCGCTGGTGGCATTGGGGCCCGCGAGCAGGCCGCGCCAGCGGTTCTTGCCGGCCGCCTTGGCGGCGTACAGGGCGCGGTCGGCCAGGTCGACGGTGAGTTCCCAGCTGTTGGGTTTTGCGGCCGTTTCGAGGAGTGGCCAGGGCGCGTAGCCGACGCTGCAGGTCACATCGAGATCTTCGTTGTCGCTCGTCAGCAGCGGTTTTTCCGAAACGGCCCTGCATGTTCGCTCTGCCAGGTCGGCGCCTCTCGCCGGGTCGATATCGTTGACCACCAGCAGGAACTCCTCGCCGCCCCAGCGAACCAGTATGTCCTCGGCACGGCAGAACTCTGCCAGTCGCTGGCCGAACGCAACCAATATCCGGTCTCCAACGGCGTGACCGCGCTTGTCGTTGATCTGCTTGAAGTTGTCGATATCGATCATCAGGAACAACAGTCTCGGACGGGAATCCCGGTCATGGCTGTCCTGTGCCTTTTCCATCCAGTCGAGAAAGTCACGCCGGTTCGACAGGCCGGTCAGCGGGTCGCGCCGGGTTGCGCGATCGAGTTTTCGGTTGCTGCGATACAGCTGCTCGTTGAGCTGCTGGAGCTCCACCGTGCGCTCGGCGACCTGTTTATGGAGGATCTCGACTTGCCGTCGCTTGTTGCGAATGTTGCGTCGCACTCGCCAGACGATCAATGCCAGCAGCAGAATCAGCACAAGCGCGTAAAGCCCGTAGGCCGCCGGATGACGCCACGGTGGCGGCGCCAGGATGATATCCAGCACTCGGCTCCGGCCGAACCGGCCGTCGCGGCCGGCCGCCTGAATCTGGAGCTGGTAGCTGCCGGGCGAAAGATAGTTGACCGAAAACTCCGCCTGCGGTCCGTTCACCTGTACCCATTCGTCATGCAGGCCTTCGACCCGGTAGCGCAAGCGTGCCGCGCTTGGTGCATTGAAGTCCAGCGCCACCATCCGCAGCGCGAAGATACGCTGTTGATGGTCCAGTCGAAGCTCGTCGGCATAGGGCAGGGAAGCATCCAGCCCGGCGAACTCGTCGAGCACGCCGATCTGGCGATGCGCGATGGTGAGCCCGTCGACAACCGGATGCGCGGCCGGGCTCTCGAACGAGAAGGCCGAACTGTCGACGGAATCGACGCCGTCCACGCCGCCGAAGTACAGCGCCCCTTCGCTTCCTTTCCATGCCGCCCAGGCATTGAACTCCCGGTTGATCAAGCCGTCCCGTTGCCCGAGCTGCTGCACCTGCCGGCTGTGCGAGTCGACCACGCCCAGACCCTGATTGGTGCTCAGCCACAGACGCCCCTGATCATCCTGAAGGATGCGATAGATGACGTTGTTGGGCAGTCCGTCGGCCTCCGTTATCCGGCGCTGTACTTCGCCGTTGCGATCAAGCTGCAGCAGGCCGCCGCCGAAGGTACCCAGCCAGACCCGGTCATCGTCGAAATGAATTGCCCAGATCGAGCTGCTGGAGGCCTCTCGTGAACCGGCAAAGACGTGGTCGCTGGATTCGCCCGGGCTGAAACGGAATACGCCGTTTTCGTTGCTGCCGACCCAGATCGTGCCGCGCTCGTCGACGCGCAGCGTTGTCAGGAATCGCTGGCGGAGCGCTGCCGGCACCAGCTCCGGATGCAGCCGGCCGTCGGCGAGAACGGCCAGACCGCCCTGGGTCGTGATCCAGAGCCGGTCTTGATGCTCGACCAGGTCGGTGATGCGCTCATCGGGCAAGCCGTCCGGCACGACCGGATGCGGTTCCTCGGGTGGCTTCCAGCGCCACAGCCCGTGATATGTGCCCACCCAGTATCCGCTGCCGGATCGGTCGGCGGCGAGCGCGATAATCGGGACGCCGGCAAGTGCCGGCAGTGTATGCCATTCGTCACTGCCTGCGGCCTTTACGATCAGTCCGTTGTCGGTACCGAGCAGGCTGCGCCTGTCGTTGCGCCGGATCGCCCAGACGATGCCGTTCGGCCAGTCGACGGGTTCGGACGATTCGGACGCGGTGCCTGCCAGAATGGTTTCGGACATCGGCAGGACCCGGTGGAGGCCATCGGTAAAGGTGCCGATCCAGAGCACACCTGCACTGTCCCGAAAGAACTTCGACACCTCGCTGTTACCGAGATCGATTCGCCAGTGCGAATACTGCAACGGTTTGTCCGGTTGCCATTCGGTCACGCCCCCCTTGCTGTCGCCGATCAGCAGTCGCCCGTCATCCTCCGCATACAGGCTCGAAACACGTGCCTGGGGCGCCTTCGGGCGAACAGGTGTGCTGATCACCGAAACGTCGTCGGGACGAACGCGCACCAGTCGGCCGCTGTCGGTGGCCAGCCAGGCCGTGTCGTCGGGCGCTTGTATCAGTGCCACGCACACCGACCGTGCGGGCAGGTCCGGCTTGTGCAAGCGACCGTCGCTGAATGCCAGCCGGCAGTCGCGATCGGCCGTCACCCATTCCTGCCCGCCGAACCGGACGAGCCCGATCAGGCCGACCCCGGCGATCAGATTGGTGACGCGCTGCTCGACCAGATCGACGAGATCGACGCCGGCCGCCGTAGCGACCAGCGCGGACCGGCCCGACGGCGATACGGCCAGGTCGATCACCCGCAGGTGAGACAGCCCATGCTCCGGCGCGAATCGCCAGCGCTGCAGACTGGCCAGATCGATGACTTCGATGCCGGCGTCGTTGCTGCCCATCCACAGCCGCTCGTTACCGTCTACCAACAGCACATCCATCGTGGAACTGACCAGCGTGCCCGCATCACCCTGTCGATGCTGCAATACGTCGAAACGGTGTCCGTCGAAACGGTGCAGTCCTTCCTGGGTGCCGAACCAGAGAAATCCGTTGGAATCCTCGGCCATGCTGATCACTGTCGATTGCGCCAGCCCCTCATCCAGGCCGTAGGACTCGACGGCGAGCGTTCGTTGCGGCTGAATTTCGATGCCGTCATCAGCCGAAAAGGCGTGCCCGGTCAGGGCCAAAACTGCGGTGACGAACAGGCAACAGCGGGACGAGGCCGCCAGACCGGCGGAGAGAACCGGGCCGATGCCATCTTTTTGAAAATTCGAGAGAATTTCTGTCATGCGTGACTGCATCATTTTCAGTTTAGCGTCAAATCGCGCGAGACGGTTCTTCGGGGGCGTCGGCGGAAGTTCAAGAAACCGACGGAAGCGGGGTGGACGAAGTCCCTGTGAATCTCGTGCGAAGCAGGCACATCCTACCGCTTTGGCCCAGAGCGGCGGGCGGATCGGCTCAAGTGGCGATCGGATGATCTTTTTAGAATTTGTCAGGGGTTCGCCGGTGCCGGGAAGGCTATGGCAATATCCGTGTAGCCCCACGGGAGCCATGCAGGTTGATCTGGTACGAGCAGGAAATACAGTTGATGCGCCGGGCCCTGGCCCTTGCGACGGCTGCCGAGGCAGCCGGCGAAGTGGCGGTGGGGGCGTTGATCGAGCGCGACGGGGAGATTCTGGGCGAGGGCAATAACCGGGTGATTCGCGACTCCGATCCCAGCGGCCACGCCGAGATGGTCGCGTTGCGCCAGGCCTGTGCCCGAGACGGGAATTACCGGTTGCCCGGCGCGACGCTGTACGTAACGCTTGAGCCGTGTGCCATGTGTGCCGGCGCGTTGGTGCATGCGCGTATCCAGCGGGTTGTATTCGCAGCCTGGGATCCGCGCGTCGGCGCGGGCGGCTCGATCATGAATCTGCTGGACCACCCGCACATGAACCATCGATGCATCGTGTCGGCGGGATTGATGGGCGAGGAGGCCGGTGAGATGCTTCGGGGATTCTTCTCGGGGCGGCGGGGTTGATCCAGGCCGGTTACCCGGTGGGTTTTGCCTTGCTCGACGGCGCCCTGCGCATTCTCTTCAAGCTGGGCGTATTCGCGTGATCCGTGGCTGAATTTTCTGGGTGAATTCAGGAATATGGGCTATAATGGCCGGCTGCCTCGCCTCCAATTCAGGTCCCGCCCATCATGAAGCTCCGAAACGTCGCCATCATCGCCCACGTCGATCATGGCAAGACCACGCTGGTCGACCAGCTGCTGCGCCAGTCCGGCGAGTTTGCCGCGCACGAGAAGCTGACCGAGCGCGTGATGGATTCCAACGACCAGGAGCGCGAACGCGGGATCACCATCCTGTCCAAGAACACCGCGATCGCCTGGAATGACTACCGCATCAACATAGTCGATACGCCAGGCCACGCGGATTTCGGTGGCGAGGTCGAGCGCGTGCTGTCCATGGTCGATTCGGTGCTGCTGCTGGTCGACGCAGTCGACGGGCCGATGCCGCAGACACGGTTCGTGACCCAGAAGGCTTTCGCCATGGGCTTCCGACCGATTGTCGTGGTCAACAAGATCGACCGGCCGGGCGCTCGCCCGGATTGGGTGGTCGACCAGACATTCGACCTGTTCGACAAGCTGGGCGCGACCGACGAGCAACTCGAATTTCCGATCATCTTCGCCTCGGCGTTGAACGGCTACGCCGGGCTCACCACGGACGTGACAGAGGGCAACCTTGACCCACTTTTCGAGGCGCTGATCGAGCACGTGCCGGCGCCCAATGTGGACCCGTCCGGGCCATTCCAGATGCAGATCTCCAGCCTGGACTATTCCAGCTACGTCGGCCTGATCGGCGTGGGCAGGATCAACCGCGGACGGGTCAAGCCCGGCCAGAGCCTGGCCATCGTGGACCGCGACGGAAACAAGCGCAGCGGCAAGGTGATGCAGGTACTTGGCTTCAAGGGCCTGCACCGCGATGAAGTGGAATCGGCCGAGGCCGGCGACATCGTCGGCATTTCCGGCATCGCCGACATCGGTATTTCCGAGACGCTGTGCGATCCGGCGAAGGTGGAAGGCCTGCCGGCGTTGACCGTCGACGAGCCGACCATCCACATGACCTTCCAGGTCAACGACTCCCCGTTTGCCGGCAGCGACGGCAAGTTCCTGACCAGCCGGCAGATCCGCGCGCGGCTGTTCCAGGAGGCCAGCCACAATGTGGCGCTGCAGGTCAACGACACGCAGAACCCGGATCAGTTCGATGTCGCCGGCCGCGGCGAACTCCATCTGTCCGTCCTGATCGAGACCATGCGCCGCGAAGGCTATGAACTCGCGGTTTCGCGTCCGAGAGTGCGCAAGCGTGAAGTCGACGGCGAGACCATGGAGCCGTGGGAGCAGGTCGTACTGGACCTGGACGAACAGTATCAGGGCGCCGTGATGCAGGCCATGGGCGAGCGCAAGGCGCAGCTTGAGAACATGCAGCCCGACGGCAAGGGCCGCGTGCGACTGGACTACATGGCGCCGGCACGGGGCCTGATCGGCTTCCAGAGCATCTATCGCACCATGACCGCCGGAACCGGCCTGTTCTTCCGGGTCTTCGATCACTGGGGTCCGTCCACCGACCGCATTGCCGCGCGCCAGAACGGCACGCTGATCAGCATGGATCAGGGTACGACCAATGCCTACGCGCTGTTCACGCTTCAGGACAGGGGCAAGCTCTTCGTGGGTCCGAGTGAGGAAGTCTACGAGGGCCAGATCGTCGGACTGCACAGCCGAGCGAATGACCTCGTGGTCAATCCGCTCAAGGCCAAGAAACTGTCCAATGTGCGCGCCGCCGGCAAGGACGACGCGCTGCTGCTTACCCCGCCGGTGCGCATGAGCCTGGAGCAGGCGCTGGAATTTCTGGCCGACGATGAGTTGCTGGAAATCACCCCGGCGCATATCCGGCTGCGCAAGCGCCTGCTCAAGGAGCATGAACGCAAGCGGGCTTCCAGGGGTTGACTACTGCCCGGGATTCTCTTCCGGGACGCTGTCATCCCAATCGTCGTCCTCGAGGAACGAGTCGTAGTCCGGCGTGGCGGATTCGCCGGTGATCTTGAACTCGCGGTTCTGCAGCCAGGCATCGCGCACGAACAGATACTCGTCGAACGCATCCTCGAGCTGCTCCTCCCGACCCAGCAGGTTTGCCCGCATCTGAATCAGATTCACAGCGATGCCGTATTCGCGGCCGTTGACAGCTTCACGCCACACTACGTCGGCATACGAATCCACCGGCCGGGCAAGGCCGTCACGCAGCGTGGAAGGCCCCAGGAATGGGATCACGAAGTAACGCGAGTCTTCCCAGCCCCACACAGCAAGCGTCTGGCCAAGGTCTTCATCGTATTTCGGCACCCCCGATCGGGTTGCGACGTCAAAAAAGCCGGCCAGCCCGAAAACGGAGTTCATCGTGAATCGCACAATGCTCGTGACGGTATCTGCCGGGCGGCCCTGCAGCGTCAAGTTGATAATCGTTGGCAGCGATTGCAGGTTGGCGAAGAAATTGGTGATGCCGGTTTCAACCGGATCCGGAACCACTCTCTCGTAACCTATCGCAACCGGCCGGATAATGGCCTTGTCCAGCGTGCGGTTGAACTGGTACATGTTGCGGTTGTAGGGTTCCCATGGATCAACCGGATCACGCTGTTCGGGCGGCGGCGCGGTCGTGGCGCAGGCGGCCAGCAGGGATGCCAGCACAGCGGTGATAAGCGCTCTGTATCTCATTCGTCCTTCTTCCATCCAAGCAATATGTCCACCTGGCTAAGGCCGGCAATCGTGCGCAGCGCCTCCGGCGGATTATCGAAACTTATTTCGGTGTCGTGCGCACGCGCCCAGCTCAGCCACTCGAGCAGCAGGGCCACGGCACTCGAGTCGGTAGCCTCCAGGCTGGACAGATCGACCACAGCCGGTGGGCCGTCTTCTTCCCAGTCCTGGTGCTCCCGATATACCGTGGGCACTTCGTCGACGGTCAAACGGCCCTCGAGCCGAAACGCTTCAGACTCGCGGCTAGCCATCGGCATCGATGTTGAGCTCGCCGCGCTTGAGCTTTTCAAGCGTTGTATCGAAACCTTCCTGACGGATCGCTTCGCCGATCTGGTTGCGGAATGTCGTGACGTAGGAAATGCCCTCGACGATCACGTCGAAGATCTTCCAGCCGTCCTCGGTCTTGCGAAATACGTAGTCGACCGGCGCCTGATCGCCATTTTCGAGCCTGACTCGGGTCTTGACCCGGGTCATACGCTCGGTGTTGTCGCCGGCCAGCGGCATGATGTCGACCTGGTCGCGAGTGCGGAAATCGAGCAGCCCGTCGGCATAGCGCCGAATCAGCAGATCGCTCAGCGCATTGGCGAATTCGTCGACCTTGGCGCTCTCCATGCCGCGCGCCGATCGCCCCAGTACCAGGCGTCCCGAGTACAGCGTATCGACCTCGGCCAGCAGAACGGGCCGGATTGCGTCTCGCAGCGCCTGGATGTCGTTCTCGTAGGTTTCCCGGTTTGCGTCGACCATCGTGAAAAGCTCGTTGGTGGTCTCGCGCACGATTTCCACCGGGCCGCGTTCCTGTTGCGCAAGTGCGGCGGCCGAAAACAGCAGCACTGCAATGGCCAGGAGTGTTTTGAAACGGGTCATTCGGATCCCTCGTCGCTGTTGAACAGGTAACGGCCGATCAGCTGCTCCAGCACCACTGCAGAATTGGTCAGCAGGATGCGGTCGCCATCGGCCAGCGGGTCTGGCGCGCCGCCCGGTTCGAGGCCAATGTACTGATCCCCCAGGATACCGGAGGTCAGCACCGAGGCCGAGGTGTCGGAAGGCAGGTCGTCGAAGCGGCTGTCGATCTTCATCACCACGCGCGCTTCGAGGGATTCCTGGTCCAGTTCTATCGACGCGACCCTGCCTAGCGTCACGCCTGCCATCGCCACCGGCGCCTTGGGCTTGAGGCCGCCGACGTTGGTGAAGTAGGCATTGACCTCGTAGGTCTCGCCGGTCTTGACTCCGCCGGAGTCGGTGGCTTCGACCGCCAGGAAGATCAGCGCCGCGATGCCCAGCAGCAGGAATATTCCGGCGGCGATTTCAACTTGATTGGATGATTTCATAGCGGTGAACTCATGTCGAAAGGGATTCCTCGAAAACTACAACATTAGTGCTGAAAGTACGAAGTCCAGCAGCAATACGGAGATCGCCGTGGCTATCACGGTGTGCGTGGTGGCCTTGGCCACGCCTTCGCTGGTGGGCTTGGCGGTCCAGCCGAAGTAAACTGCAAGCCAGCTTGCGATGACACCGAAGGCCACGGCCTTGAGCATCCCGGTGCCGAAATCTTCCCACAGGCCGATGCTGTTCTGCATGTTGCCCCAGAACGTGAGCGGGTCGATACCCATCATGCCGATGGCGAAAAAGACACCACCGAGCAGGGCCATGAAATTGAATACCAGGGTCAGGATCGGAACGGCGATGAAACCCGCCAGCAGGCGCGGTTGCACGATGCGCTCGATCGGATCTATGCCCATCAGGTCCAGTGCGTCGATCTGCTCGGTGGCGCGCATCAGCCCGATCTCGGCGGCCACGGCAGTACCCGCGCGCCCGGCAAAGAGGATCGCGGTGAGCACGGGGCCCAGTTCCTTGAACAGCGCCAGTCCCAGCACCGTACTCACCGAATCGCCCGCGCCGAAGCGATTCAGTGTGTCGTAGGTCTGCAGCGTCATGACCAGGCCGACGAAAAAGCCCGACATCATGATGATGACAAGCGAGCGAGCGCCGATGTAGTAGATCTGGCGCATTGTCTCACCGGCGTGGAAGAAGGAGCACTTCATCCCGCCCAGCGCGGTGAGCAGAAAGACCCCGGCATTGCCAAGCCGGCGAACGGCCATCACGATCCAGGTTTGCGCTGGCGCGGTGCTCATTCGCTCTCTCCGTTTGCCAGCAGCTGCTGCTCGAAATCGGGCGCCGGATAGTGGAACGGCACCGGGCCATCGGGGAGACCTTGGAGGAACTGGTGGATGATCTCGTTGCCGTCGGCGCCGAGCTGGTCGGGAATGCCGCAGGCAACCACTTTGCCGTTGGCCATGATGCAGGCGTAGTCGGCGAACTTCGATACTTCGGCCACGTCATGGGTTATGACCAGGCTGGTGATGCCGATGACGCGGTTGATCTGGCGAATCAGGCGTCCGATGGCTGCCAGCGAAATCGGGTCCAGTCCGGCGAAGGGCTCGTCGTAGAGCATCAAATCCGGATCCATCGCAAGCGCCCGGGCCGTGGCGACACGACGCACCATGCCGCCGGAAAGCTGCTGTGGATACATCTGGGCCGCGCCTCGCAGACCAACCGCCTGGAGCTTGAGCAGAACCAGCTTCTCGATCAGGTTTTCCGGCAGCTCGGTGTGCTCGCGCAGTGGCAGCGCCACGTTGTCGAAGCAGGTCATGTCGGTCAGCAGCGCGCCGTTTTGCAGAAGCACGCCGACATGCCGGCGCACCTCGTTGAGTTCGTTGCGACTGAGCTCGCATACGTCGATGTCGCCGATGTAGACACGGCCGGCATCGGGCTTGAGCTGACCGGTGATCAACTTGAGCACGGTGGTCTTGCCCGAACCGCTGGGCCCCATGATGGCCGTGACCTTGCCGGGCGGGACTTCCAGATTGAAGTCGTCCAGCACCAGTTGACCGCTGCGGACCATGCGCACGCCTTCCAGGCGTATGGCTGGAAGGTCCGGATTGATGATGCTGGATGTGTCCAAGAGCTCGAAGTATCCCTGTTTTTGTGATTTTACTTCAACTTTCGGTTCCGGCAGGGCCGCCTTCCCCGCGGGGACCGCGTTCCGACTGTGCTGGTAC
>Ga0209931_1001930_pt1 | contig 10845 bp, 11 predicted proteins | sample SalPonR1_B_D1_MG_FD_185697 | JGI IMG/M metagenome (GOLD analysis project Ga0209931, IMG submission 185697) | Salt pond soil microbial communities from South San Francisco under conditions of wetland restoration - Salt Pond MetaG R1_B_D1_MG... ...
CAAAGGCGCCGATATTATCAATATTGACGGGAGTTGCATTTCCAAATAAGGTTTTGGGTTCATTTTCGTCCTGGGCGATGAGGTCACTTTGGAATGATAAAAATGCAAAAAGCAAGGAAACAAAAAAAATACATTTGTTCATAGTGTGTGTGATTAAATGGTTTATAAAAAATTTTATCAAAAACGAGACTTGTAATCTTGAAATTGCATGCAAAGAGGGGGTACTACATCAAAAAATTGTCATTTTTAACACCTTCGATAAGAAGAGGGTGTGACGATAGTTTTCTCAAACTTATTATCTTTTTTCAGGTTTCAGTTGGCCATAGGATTAAACGGGTTGTATGGACTTCTGTCATGACCAATACCTCCGCTATAGACCCAGTCAAATGGCTCTTCATTGCTCTTCAGCACCATAGCTAAGGCACAGCTCCGCTTGGTTCAATCTTTCAACTATGCTAGACTTGACTCCGCTCGGCGAGCAGGGCGATAGATGTAAGAATATGCTCTTAGGTAGAGGCCCTGCCAGAACACTCTATAAAAAGTATAGTTTCCGTGCGCAGACCAAACCATTGACGGCTCTTGGGCAATAAAAAAAAGGATGAGAATTAAAAAATTGGTGCCGTGCATTCATCAAAAAACAAAAGACCGACTCCATCACCCCTGATAATTGGCGCTATAAGTGGACTGTCTATAGCCCTTCCGCATACTGTGTTCCCCGGAATCCTGAAACCTGAAGCGAAACTATAATTCACAGCTTATTTAATGGTAATGACCCCGGCCACACTTAATATTCGTTAAAACCCACATATCGTTCGGCTCTTCCATTATTGTGCTTTAATGTATCATAAGGCATATTAAAACCGTACTTTGCAGCTTATTACGAAAAACCGAACGCGAACTACCTATGAAATTTAAGGAACTCCAGTTGATCGAGCCCATTTTAAAGGCGCTCAAAGATCAAAACTATACCGAACCCACCTCGATTCAGGAACAAGCCATACCGCCGGGATTAGCCGGTCGGGACCTGTTGGCTAGTGCCCAAACCGGAACAGGAAAAACAGCCGCTTTTGCTATTCCGATTATTCAGCAGATGACCCAAGACATAAAAGGCTCAAACAACCGCAGGCCCATCGCTTCGCTCATTGTTACCCCAACACGGGAGTTAGCCATCCAAATCGGTGAGAGTATCACGGATTATGCCAAATACACACCGATCAAAAACACAGTGATCTTTGGGGGCGTCAATCAAAACAAACAAACACAGGCCCTGAAAAAAGGGGTAGACATTTTAGTGGCTACGCCTGGTCGCTTGTTGGACCTTATGAATCAGGGGTTCATTTCTTTACGTGATGTACGGTATTTCGTGCTGGATGAAGCTGATCGAATGTTGGACATGGGCTTTATTCACGATGTCAAGCGCATTATTGCACAATTACCCAATAAAAGACAAACCTTGTTTTTTTCCGCCACCATGCCGAAAAATATCGTCAGCCTTTCTGATGAGATCCTCACGAACCCCAAAAGGGTAGCGGTAAACCCTGTCTCATCGACGGCAGAAACGGTGCAGCAATATGTTTACTTTACGAATAAAAATACCAAGATGGACCTGCTGTTTCATATTCTGAAAGATCCGAAAATGGATCAGGTCTTGCTTTTTTCCAGAACCAAACACGGCGCCAATCGCATTGCCCGGAATTTGAGCAAAAACAAAATAGAAGCCTCTACTATTCACGGTGACCGCAGTCAAAATCAGCGGCAAAAAGCTTTGAATAGGTTTAAGGACGGCCAAACTCGTGTTCTGGTCGCTACGGATATCGCCGCGCGCGGGATTGACATCGACAAGTTGGGGTACGTCATCAATTACGATATTCCAAATGAGCCCGAAACCTACGTGCATCGCATAGGACGTTGCGGCCGTGCGGGCGAAGAAGGCGTTTCCATCTCTATCTCCGAGCCGGAAGAAAATGCATATATCCGGGATATCGAAAAACTCATCGATCAGAAGATTGACCGAGTGACCGACCACCCTTTTCCTCAGACCGACAAGCCCATGACACCAGCGGAGAAAAAAGAATTTGAAAAGGAAAAGAATCGCCGCCGCCAGGAATATTTTGCCAATCGAAAGAAAAACAAGTCAAATAAGCAGGGCAGAGGGAATCGCAAAAAGCGCTAAATCACTATCTATTATTTATTGTAAAAGGCTTTGGGCGTGCCCCCGCACAGATGCACGGAAGCCAGGCCAAACATAGGATCCGAGGGTGTAGGAGCCTATGCAATTAGTTGAATGAAACTGCGCGGGGTCGGGTCATCCGCTTGTATGGCGATCACAGCCACGGACCGGTCTAAGGCGGCGTGGGGTTTCTTTCGTCACCTCCGCGCCTAAGACCGGCCATCGTGCCCAAAGTCCCGGCTCAAAAGCCGTGATGTGACGCGCCATATCGCTTCTACCCCTCACGCATAAGAGTGAACGAGATGCCCAGTTGCGTCGGCTCGCTATATGGTCTGAATTAGTATTGATAGGACTTGAGGATGACCAAGGTTAGAGAGGGGAACCTTAGAAAGGTATGCGCCTAAACTTAAAAGGTCGGATGTTACTTATAAAGCAAATGGCTGCCATGAACCCCGATCGGAGTTTATCATATTTAGCCCGGGCGACAGCTCGGGGTATACAATACCGATCTCATGCAAAACCCTGAAGGGTTCAATATCATATCGACCGGAATGTCAAGAAACCGATCATTTTAATGATATTGAATTTTAGTTCAACCCATTCAGGGTTGTATTTGCTGTGGGTTCATAAACCGCGAGCTTGCACTCGGGGCTACTCACATTCAAGCCCTTCGAGCTTGTGTGGTGTATCCTTTGCTTATATTAGGAAATGAAGCAGATTAAAGACAAACCTATAGAAAAGAGGCTGCCAGCCCTCGATAGAAATATCGATTATTCTTTAAGTTGACGCATATGCCTGAAAGGGGACGGTTTTCAGTGCTCGGATTGAGGGTTGTAGTGCACGGTAGAGACTTACGCCCCTTGTTGAATCAGGGTAGGTGGGAAGATATGACTGTTTCAAAATTACGCTAAAAGCGTGGCGGTATGTCTCTACAAAGGCTAACGCGCGGGCCCTTTCTTTATTACTACCATCTTTATTGAAGTACCCGCCCCAAACCGAACTCATTAAAAAGCCTTAATTTTAGGCTTCGAAGAAAAGCAAAGCCCAAAGCAGGTGTCCTTCGGTATGCCGAAGATTCGGGAGTATTATTCTTCAAGTCATCTTAAATCCATGCATCGACGAAATCCAGGAAGAAACCGCAATTTGAATCCGATCCAAAAATGGATTGGCCCCATAGCACTGATTGTCAGTATTACACTTTTGGTAATTTGGCTTACCGGCTGGGAAATGGATGACCCCGATGATGAGGTGTGGGTGCTGGGTCTGTTTTTCTTTTTTCTCCTGAGCGGCTTGGTATTGACCCGCACGGCCTTTTCTTCTAAATAAAACTCAGCACCCTTTTGATTTGACTCCTAGGGTAACGAAGTGTGGAAGGTAATCATACAAAAAAAGGCCAAAGACGGAAAATATCCGACCTTGGCCTTTCTTTCACAAAAAATCGTAGTTTTTAAGGCAGTAAAACTTGGTCTATCACATGGATAACACCATTGCTGCTTTGGATATCAGCGACTACAACAGTAGCACTTTGACTCCCACCAATAATTTTAGGAGCATCACCAGACAAATCTACACTCAAGGCAGCTTCAGCTACTGTGGGCACTTCCATGTCCTGACTTAAGTCAGTTGACCGCACATTACCGGCGGCAGACACGTGGTAAGAGAGTACCTTCTCCAGCGTTTCAGCGGGAATATCAGCCAGGGCATTCCATTTTTCATTGCTGTCCAACAATTGCTGAAAAGCGGTATTGGTAGGCGCAAAAACCGTAAAAGGGCCCTCACTGCTCAAAGTGGACACGAAGTCAGCACTGAGGTCTTCACGTGTTAATGCAGCGACCAAGGTAGAGAGGTCGGGATGTGCTGTCGCAAAGGTTACGACATTAGGTACACGAATAACGGCATCTACGCCGTGGATAATACCATTGGAGGCCTCCATGTCGGGTGCAGTTACAGTTACGGTGCCATTCAAACTTACGCCATCATCCAAATTTACATAGAGTTGGGTAGCGGCATCACTAAAGCTCGTTTTATTCATAGTCGTTACAAAACCATTCGATAAGTCGCCCGATCCCACTTTTTGGCCGGAAATGACGTGATTGGTCAGTACTGCAGTTAGCGTTCCTTTTGGAATATCTTGTAAGCTATTCCAATTCTCATTGCTTGCCAATAAGGCCTCAAAAGCACTGTTCTCAGGTGCAAAAACGGTAAAGGGACCTTCACCACTTAGCGCATCGGCCAATCCGGCAGTTGCAACAGCCTCAGCTAAAAGGGTGTAGTTCTCACTATTTTTTGCAATAGTTACAATGTCCTGAGGGGTTTCGTCATCCTTTTGGGTGGCGTCTTTATCTCCACCTTCAGAAGCACAGGAGGAAAAAATAAGCATCGTGCTGAAAAGAAGTGCACTGAAATAATAGATAGATGTTTTCATGTTTTATATTTTAATCTACACATACGACATATTGAGGGATAGATTGTTGTTCAAAACCGGTTTTCATTCTCATTCTTGCCAATGGCAGACAAAAAACAGTCTAATTGATGGGATATACAGAGAATAAGTGCCTTCTTCCTACGGAAAAGCGGGGCTTAATATCCAGAAAACTTAGACAAAGGTCTTTTAGATCATAAAAGGAACTCTTTTGAAGTCACGATGGTGAAAAGAGGGCTTAAAAAACTTAGCGACTTAGAATCTTTGCGAGCCAGAAGGAATCGGGATTTTGCAGGTTTTTGGGAGCAGGGAACCCGTATCTTATAGTCTTAGCCTGTACTTAAAGGTCAAAATAAGGGTTCACGCGAAGTCGCAAAGACGCAAAAAAGGGAACCTGATAAGCCCAGATAGCGCTTTTGCATCCTAAACTTTTCTTCATTTTTTACTTTAACTTTTAACCTTTAACCTTTTAACCTTTTAACCTTTTAACCTTTTAACCTTTAACCTTTTAACCTTTTAACCTTGAGTTCATTCCTTACTTTTCAAGTATTTGTAAAGTTCACTGTCTGTGGAAAGGATCACGGTGGTCGAGGAGTCGAAGGTATTGTCGAAAGTCTCCATGCTCTTTAAGAAGCTGTATAATTCTACAGATCTACTGGATTTGTTGTAGGCAGTCGCATAAATTCGGGCAGCCTCGGCGTCAGCTTTACCTTTAATCGTTTCCGCTAGTTTATAGGCCTCTGACTGGATTTGGTTCAATTCGCGTTCCTTCTCTCCATTAATTCTTGAAGCCTCACCTTCTCCTTCGGATCTGAACTTGTCAGCAATACGAATTCGCTCACTCTTCATTCGATCGTACACACGTTCCCTTACATCTTCGACGTAATTGATTCGTTTAAAGCGGAAATCAAGTATTTCAATGCCGAGATCCTTCGTCTCTTCATTAGCATTTTCCTGAATAATATTCTGAATTCTCTTTCTTCCTACCTCGATACGAGCTAGTGAATCTTCGATGATTTCACTAATTTTTGCCGTGGTATCGGCTTCCCTGTTGGTATTCCGCACAACTTCTTCCAGGCTATGGCTGGCTACCTGATCGCGCGTTTCACCGTCAATTATATCGTCCAATCTGCTTTGAGCACCTCGCTCGTTGGTAAGACGCTTATAAAATTGAAGGGGATCTGTAATATGCCAGCGGGCGTAACTGTCAACGAAAATAAATTTTTTCTCTTTGGTCGGAATTTGGTTGGGGTCACCATCCCATTCCATATAGCGTTTTTCGAAAAAATTCGCTTTCTGGACAAAAGGAGTTTTGAATTTTAAACCAGGTTCCGTTACAGCGTCACCTATGGCTTTACCAAATTGAGTGATGACGACTTGCTGCGTTTCATTTACGATGTAAATACTTTGCGATAAAACGATGATACCTCCCAGTATAAGAGCAAAAAGGAGGAATATTTTATTTTTTTTATTCATTTTCGATTTATTATTCTTTATAATTATTTTCCTAATCTCTAATCCCCAGTTCCTAATTCCTAATTCAAATCTTTCTTAAGTAATGGAATCATGTTTGTGCCGTCTTCCGAAGTGATGATTTTGTCTCCGAGTTTCGGCAGCACATCCTGAAGCGTTTCTAGATAGATTCTCTTTTTCGTTACCTCAGGGGCTCTGATATACTCAGCGTAAAGGGAATTAAACCGGGCCACCTCTCCCTGCGCGTTGTTTACCCGCTGGGTAGCGTACCCCTCGGCTTTCTGGATGGTTTCCTGAGCCTGACCTCTGGCGCGTGGAATGACTTTGTTATATGCTGATTTGGCCTCATTAATCAAGGTTTCTCTCTCCTGCTGAGCTTCGTTTACGGCATTAAAAGCCTGCTTTACAGACTCCGGGGGATTGATATCCTGAAGGACTACCTGGGCTATTTCGATGCCCAGCGAATACTCTCTGGTCATTTCCTGCAATTGGACTTTTACTTCGCTGGCTATTTCCGCGCGTCCCACAGTCAAAACTTCATTCACAGTCCGGTCGCCCACAATTTGACGTGTTACCGCTTCGGATAGGTCCCGAAGTGTATTGTCGGGATTGCGTACCTTAAATAAGTAATTATAAGGATCGCTGACCCGATATTGTACCACCCACTGCACATTGGCCAGGTTTAAATCTCCTGTAAGCATGATCGCTTCATCTTCTGTAACAGAGCCCGTGCGGCTGTATTGAGTCCTGACGCCGGCTTGCTCGGTACGAAAGCCAAACTCCTGCTTTTTCTGTCTTTCCACAGGGACTTTGTAAACCGTTTCTATAAAAGGTATTTTCATTTTCAAGCCGGGCTTAACCGTGCGCACTTGTTTTCCAAAGCGGGTCACAACACCTTCTTCCTCCGTTCCGACCTGGAAGAAGGATCCAAAAGCCACTATTAAAATGAGAATGAGTACAATGGCTGGCCTGTAGTACTTTTTTATGGGTTTTTGCATCTTATCTAAGTCAAACTCCTGGTTATTCATACTTTATGATTTCAATAAACTTAAATCTACGACGAATAAGCTGGTTCGACGAAGAACCTGTACTGTATTTTGATGATTTAATGTGTAAAGCCTACTTTTTGAATGGGTATATTTCTTATCCCACAACGCCGTTAAAAAGATCAAGACTTGGTCTAGAGCAAATTTTGTGGTAATGACACTAGGTATCGCTTCAGCACCACTTCTGTTTTATTATCTCAGCCCCAAAGACCATCTTCCCCAAAGGTTTCTTTCCTCCAGGCCGTTACTACCTCCCAGCCCAACTCTTCCAGCACATCTTGTGTGGCTTGTTCTATCAGACTGTCTTCTTAATATTCGTAGTTCATGTTCTTGACAATTTATTTACCCGTGTTAAGTAGGCTTGCTCATAATTTCGTTTCTTTTTTTCTGACAAAAAAGAACGCGAAATCAGCTGCTGTACTTTATCTTGATTGTTTGTTAATTCTATGATTGTTTTATGGATTACCTTAATAGGAACTCCTGCTTTTTCTCCGAGTTTGATAAATTGTTCTCTTATTTTTCCTCTGGTCTCTTTGGGCGGGAGTAGCCCTTCATTCAGTGCAAAAGCTCGATCCTCAATATGCACCCGAGTATTCAATAAATCATAGGCAGGGCTTAATTTAAAGTCACCAAAGGACATTTCGATTAAGGAAAAATTCTTGAAATGTGCATCTCCGTTGGACATCAAATAATTGAATATAATCAACTTTAATAGCTTTGGCGACTCTACTTTATAAGCGGGTACATACTTTTTTAGCAAATGAAACAATTCTAAATAATTCGCTTTATACTTATAATTTTCACCATGGGTTTGTGGTGTCAATCCAGCCAAAGAAGCAAAATCTTCCTGGGCCCACTTCGCCCCATCGTCACGGACATCAAACCGTTTCGTGATATATGCCGGGGCTCCATTTTCAAAAAAGATAAGTGCATTTTCAGCTGTTTCTATGCCAAATACCTGTCTGGCAATTTGCATGGTCAAATGCTCATTAGCCGGCATTTGCTCGGGACTCTTACCTACTCCCGGAATAGGTTTTAATATATGCGTCCCTTGCTCTCCTTCATGGGTGAGTCGAAGTTCATTTTTTTCTAATAAAACCGAAAATTTTTTCTGAACACCCGATATTGAAAAACCCTTAAGATTGTTTACAAAAAGCTCATCTGCTTCTTCATCTGAATTTGGCGCCGCGTAAGGTAGAATATGACTCACTTTTTTACCATCAAAAATGCGCTTAAGCGCAGTCCGACTGTATGTATCATGTCCTTCTGAAAGAGTGCCTGGACAATATTGGATTGCTGGCATTTTCATGATTCCTCCATTTTTAGGATCCGAACTGCTCCTATTGCGTCTGATTTCGCCGTAGCCATCAAAATACCAAAATAATCATCCTCGTCTATTTTTAAATTATAGCACACCATTTGCTTATTAGTGCCTTCGGGCAACATGTTATGGAAGAAAGGAAACAAGTACTCAGAACGGAATGGTTCCTTTTGTTTCGGAAGTGTCAAACTCACTGGAAGTTTACTAACATCATTCACCCAGAACTCCTTATAACAAAACTCGAAGCCTCCATCATTATTTTGACTAAGCGTTCCTGCCCATTCATTTTTATAAATCACCTTCGCCTGTCTCATGTGTTACGTTTTGGTGTTTTTACTTGTAAATTCACTTCCATACCGAGCGCATCAGCCAACTTTGAAAGTGTATCGAGTGTGGGGTTCCCTTTGCCGCTTTCAAATTGTTTAAGCGCACGCAACGACACACCCGACAAATCTGCGAGCATGACTTGCGTTACTTGAAGGGCTACTCGCCTTGCTTTTAACTGTTGTATGATACTTTCAAAGTGCATTGTAGCGCCCTTTTAAGTGTAAATATACACAACCATTTTACAAAAACAATTAGATAGTGCGGATTACTGCACTTTCGGGTGTGTTTTATACAAATAACTAGCTAATGATCAAAATAGTGTGCTTTACTGCACCTTTTGTTTTTTTCAATGCCTGAACAATACTCAAGCAGACTATCGTGATTCCTTGATTTCATTATTGGGAAACCTGTAATATGACCTGTTCTATCAGACTGTCTTCTTACTATTCTTAGCTCAGATTAGTTGAGCTTTTTTTCTCTCTTTTCGTTATGCTGGACTCAAAGAATAAGTTTTGCAATCCTTTTTAAGAATGTATTTTAACTATCTACAATATCCTCTATTCTGGAAAACACATGCATTTTCCGCCCTTTGGGTCGAATAGCATTCAAATGGATGATTTGTAACTCTAAACTTATGTTATTTTTGGACACTTCAAATATATATCAGATTTGGACTATTATGAAAAAGAGTAAATCCACTGATAGCCGATAATCATACACTTAAAAAAGACCACGGGATCTAATGAGGGCCTTCCCATTTTTGCTGCATAGCAAAACTGAGTTTTCTTACGCACAAAACTTAGATCAAGGGTCTGTTTAAAATAGGGTAAAAATCGTCTTCTGGAATGTGGTCTACCAAGCAGAAATTGACAAACATTTTGGGCTGAAAAGTCTTTAATCCTTGCAAATAATAAAATACAATAACCATCGACCACATAGAAAATCTATTTGATACTTTATCAACACGCTCCATTGTTGGCAGTCGTTTTTTTTAACTATTCATGGTGAATAGTTAGCGAAATTATTCATTAAAGTTTTCCACCAGTTCCAATCATCAACATAATATATCAATATGTGTTGGACGACAATAAAGATGAAAAAGGGAACATATGTCATTTTCATTTCCTTTATATTTCGTTCTTTCAAAATGATTATTAATAGTACTAACTCTATAGCCAGGTAAGAGTAAGTTAAAGCATCAATAAAGTTTGAGGCAACTTCCAAAACAATTAGATATAATCTTGTTAATGCAGGAACAAGAGGACCGAAAATAGTACTAACCATAAATCGTGAATGAAGCTTCAAGTTTTTCCGAAAGTATAATGCTAAGATGTATAAAACTGCAAAACCGAATAATGTACACACATCAATAAATGCGAGAGTATAAACAATATTAGGCGGGTAATTTGCCTGTCCTTGTATCATTATTTTCATCATGATGACTCCGCCAATAATTATAAGAGGCACTAATACCAATGAGGACCATCCGAGAAATCTGTGTGTTTTCAGGTTGCCTTTTTGAAATAAATAAGGCTGAATTATTAGCAATATCATCCATAGCGTTGCACTTATTCCGTGCAAATGATATGAAAAGGAAAAATTACCGAGGTTGTTAAAATAAGATTTGCTGAATCCAATTAATACGACGAACAATCCAAGAGCCAAATAGATGTGGGCATATTTATAGTATTTTGATTTAGTCATATTGTGGTTTGTTTAAATGACTGCCAACGGGAGTCTGCGCACGACTTGTCACGCCTTGCGGGAAACCCTCTATTCGCACTTAAATTTACGGTTTATAGGTAAATAGAAGCCCTCTGCCGAGCGATTTATTTTATATGATGGCCTTAGAAAGGCTAAAGGGATAGCCCATAAAGTGAATTTATGAGAACAAAGGCTATCCAATCGGTTTTCAACGCCTTTACGCCTAGGAGAGACGTAGGTGTACAGAATGAGTACAGTAGAACCTGTATTTGGAACCTTGATAAACTTTCTAGGCATGCAAAAAGTGAATACCCGAGGACTCAAGCAGGCCAATAAATGTATGCTCATGGCCGCGACTGCTTTTAACTTGAAAAAACTGTTG
>Ga0209931_1001934_pt1 | contig 10832 bp, 7 predicted proteins | sample SalPonR1_B_D1_MG_FD_185697 | JGI IMG/M metagenome (GOLD analysis project Ga0209931, IMG submission 185697) | Salt pond soil microbial communities from South San Francisco under conditions of wetland restoration - Salt Pond MetaG R1_B_D1_MG... ...
TCGAGGCCGGGATGCGCGAAGTGCGCCAGCCGACGCGGTTCGAACTCGACGTGTCGACCGACTACGAGGAACCGCCGAGACCGGGGACGCTGCGCGTGGTCGGCGAGGACGGGCCGGTGGTCGGCGCCGGCGCACTGCACCTGATTTTCGACGCCTCGGGCTCGATGCTGCGACGCATGGAGGGCGGCCGTCGCATCGACGTGGCGCGCGAAACTGTACTCGAAATTCTCTCCGAACACATCCCGCCGACGGTGCCGATCGCGCTGCGCGCCTACGGCCATACCGAGCCGCATTCGTGCGAGACCGAGCTGCTGGTTGCGCCTGCGGAAAAGAGTCATGGCGACGTGGTCCGGGCGGTAACGAATCTCAGCGCCATCAACCTCGCGCGCACGCCGCTGGCCGCGTCGCTGGCCGCCGTGCTCGACGACCTGGCCGATTACGAGGATCGGCCGCGGCTGGTCGTGATGCTGACCGACGGCGAAGAAACCTGCGACGGCGATGTGGCGGCCGCGGTCGAATCGCTGGTCGACAAGGGCATCGACATTCGACTCAATATTGTCGGCTTCCAGATTGAGCAGGACGAACTGCACTCGGATTTCGAAAAGCTCGCGGCGCTCGGCGGCGGCGAATACTTCGATAGTCAGGACGGCAGCGATCTGGCCGACGACATGACCGGCGCGCTGGCCGCGCCGTTTCGCGTCATCGACGGCTTGGGCGATGTCGTCGTGCGCGGCCGTGTCGGCGGCGATGCAGTCGAGCTACCGCCGGGCGTCTACGAACTGGTCGTCGAAACCGGCCAGGGCGACAGGCGCCGCGAGGTTCGGATCGGGCCGGGTGCGTCGGAAACTGTTCGCCTCGCGCCCGACGATTCAAATCAATGACTGGAAATTCCGCCATGCACAATCGCGACGCTTCACCCATCCCTGCCGTGGTTGTTGTCGCGGTGTTTGCCACGGCGCTGATCGCGGGTCTTGTTGCCTCGGCCCCCGCACTCGCAACGTCCGAATGCGAGATCGCCGGCCAGGATCGCTTTGCCCATGCCGAGGCCGAACTGCGCGAGACCTATGCGGCGATTCGCGACGGCCTGGCGATGATCCCCACGCACGACTTCGATGTACCGGTGCGCCAGCGGGCGATCGGCGAGGCACCCGAGGCCCTGTTCGACTGGGTCCGCGACAACACCAACTGGGTCGCCTATCGCGGCGTGCTGCGGGGGCCGCGCGGCACGTTGATGGATGGCTACGGCAGCCATGCCGACCGCGCCCTGCTGCTCGCGGCATTGCTCGAATCGGCCGGACATGAAGCGCGCATCGCGCGGGCCGAACTTCCCCGGGACAAGGTGGACCGGCTTGTGGCACGCCTGCCGACGGCAGCGCGTGCTGCCCCGAAACGCAAAGTCCCGGATGATTCGGACTCGGATTTCGACGCTGCAGCGGCACGGCTGGGCGTGACTACCGAAGAGATACAGGACCGGGTGCGGCAAGCCGATCGGCGCGCACAGAACCTGCAGCAACGCGTGGTCCGGCGCGTCGAGACCCAGAGCCGGGCGCTGATCGATCGGCTCGATTTTTCGTCGACGGTCGATGCCGACGACGGTCGCCTGGCCGCGTCACTGGCCGATCACTGGTGGGTCCAGGTGCGGATCGACAACGAATGGCAGGACCTGGATCCTGCCTGGCCCGATCACCGCGCCGGCGATCGCCTGGCCGATGGGGTATCGGATACCTTCTGGCCCGAAGACGTACCCGATGATTCGATCCATGAACTGACCGTCGAGATCGTTGCCGAGCAGCTCGCGGGTGGTCGCCTGCGCGAGCACACCGCGCTGACCCGATCCATGGCCGCGCCGGATCTGCTGGGCCGGACCGTGACGGTGGACCTGCACCCGATGGACCTGCCCGGCCCGGAGGCGCTGCTGGGCGGTATGCAAGGGAACGAGCCTTCGCGTTTTCCCGAGCGGGTGCGTGCGCAGGACGACTGGATGCCGCTGATCACCGCGGGTGGCGCGCCCGAATACGACAAGCGCATCCTGGCCGACGGTCGCGTGGTTGCAATGGCCGCGACCGCCCAGGCCGAAGCGCTGGAAGAGGCATCGGGCATGCTGGGAGGGATTCTGGCGGATCGACGCGGCGGCGACGAAAGTGCGTCTTCGCCGGAACTGACTGCGGTGTTCCTGCGCCTGACCGTGCGCGCGCCGGGCGCGGATCCGGTGGAGCACGAGCGCACCCTGATGGACGTGCTGGGACCGGCCCGGCGGGCCGGCGCCATCGGCGATTTCGCGCTGACCGACGCGCAGCGTGCCGCTCGCGCGGTCGGCATGCTGTCGTCGACCGAGATTCTTGCCCAGGGCAACTGGTGGCCGGTCAGCTACACCATGGGGCATCTGCTCGACGGGGCACTAAAAAACCGCAAGGCCGCGCTCGGCGCCGTGCACGCGGTGCGCCGCGACAGCGCCGCGCTGATGGGCAAGGCGATCGAGTCGTTGTCGGCCTCCGGCATCGAACTGATCGCCCTCGCGCATCATCGCCACGCGCGCAGCCCGCACCGCGATGCCATCGTCTTGACCCGGTTGAACCTGCTTTCGACTATCGAACGGATGGACCTGGTCGATGGCGAACCGGCCGTGACCCGGGGCTTCGACATCATCGACAACCGGATCGAGGTTCGCACAAGGGAAGGGGACGACGCACGCCGGGTGCGCCTGGGCCAGGGCGTGCTCGATACGGTACTCGAGGCCGAGCTGATGCGCGCCGGCGCCGCGGCGCGAAACACCAGCATCGAGTTTGCCCGCGCGCTGGAGGCCGGGTCCGACTGGCGGGTTGTCGATGCGGCCGACCTGCCGGACGGACTGGATGCCGATGTGGCCGCGTACGTCAGCCAGGCGCTGGCCGCCGGCGACTGGGTGGTGATGCCGGAAAACGGCGGGGTATCGGACCGACCCGGCTGGTGGCGCATCGATCCGGCGACCGGCTCGACGCTGGGCATGGGTCCGGATGGTCGCGGGCAGATGACCGAGCAGATTCTGACGCTGATGAATTCGATCGACAACGCGGTATCGGCAGTGGCCACCGTCCAGGCGATCTGGAACTGCATCCTGACCCGGCCCTCGCCGTCGGGCATGCAGTGCTGCATCGTCAAGACCGGGCTCGATGTCGCCGCCGGCAACGCACTGGGCAAGCTGTCGGACCGGTGGGGCGAGATCGCCAGCGCGGCGATCGACTCGAAGATCTACCTGGCCGCGCTCGACTCCGTGTTCGGCGAAGCCAACGGGATCATCGTCGACGGACTGATGCCGGACCCATGTGGATAGGAGTGAATATGGATAAGCCCTCTCGCACGAATGGCATGGAATTCGTCGTTGCAGCTGGTATTTCGGTCGTCAGTGCAATCGTCAGTGCAATCGTCGCTGCGCTGCTTACGGTTTCGTCTGCAACATTCGCGGCCGGCGCCCCGGCGCCGACCGACCTCGAGCTTCCCGGTGTGCATGCCGGGCTGAGCCTGACCGGCTGCAACCGGGCGATGCATTTTTCGGTCTTTGAAATCGAGGTTGCAGACCGGATCGACGACCGGCCGGCGCCGGCCGGGCGCCGCTGGCTGGTCGTGCACCTGGAAATCGAGAATCGCATGCCGGCTGATCTGATGTTCGATCTTGACTACCGGGAAGAGCTGCTCGTGGCGTCGGTGGCGCGCCAGATGTTCCTGCTGGTCAACGGCCGGATCGTGTCCAGATCCGCTCCATCTCTGAACACGATCGGCGGGGAGTTCATCCTGCCGCATATCGGGGCGAGCCGCTCCGGCACGGTCGTCTATCCGGTACCAAAAGAAGGCATCGACTCGCTATCGCTGCGTTATTATCACGATCAATTCGCGCCGGTCACCGTGCGATTGGCCGGGCCGGACGCGTTGCCAACCGGCACAGCAGGACGCTCTGCGACAGAGGCGCCAGGCCTTCAAGCCACCGAACCACAGCGCAATGACGTGCTCGAGCTTGTGGTGTCGGATCTCGAGCGCACATCGAGCTGGCAGGGCATATCGGCGCCCGAAGGCATGCAGTGGCTGGTCGTCGAGCTGCTTGGGCGCAGCCGCTGGACGCTCCAGGCGCATGCGCTGGCGCTGGATCGGGGCGCCGAAATCGACGCCCGAGTGCAACTCCCCAAGGTCATGGAGTACGTCAAGGCTGCCGGGCTGCTCCAGGTCGTCGTGGATGAACGTCATGGCTATCCCCGCGAGCTGGCGCTTGGCAGCCTGCCCGCCGAGCCGGCTCTGTTGCCCGACGCCTGGGCCGGCGGCGAGGCCGTTTTTCCGGTCCCGATCGACGCCGGGCGCATCGAGCTGGCCGTTCACTACCCGCTGTTGCGTGGTGAGGGCATCGAGGACGGGATACCAGAGACAATGCGTTTCGACTTGTTCGACGAGGCCGTTGCCGCGCGCAAGCCACCTGCACTGCTGGTGATCGACGACGATCCGACGCCGCTGACCATTCATCGGGCGCGCCTGATCCAATCGTTCGCCGATCATCAGGCTGGCGAGGACCGGGCCCTGCTGCGCCTGGATGCATCAATGCGCAACACCAGCGAGACCGGCGGCATGATGGCCATTACCGAACGTCTTTTGCCGGTCGGTCCGGATGGCGAGGCGATCAGCTTGCTCGGAGCCTACCTGCGCGGACCGCTGGTACTGGACGAGCCGTTCTGGCTGCCGGCCGGTGGTGAGGCGCGCGCGTTCAGTCTGATCTACGACCTGCCCGCCAATCTGGCCGAAGTGACGCTGGGCTACGGCGGGGTCTCGGTCAATGCCAGCGAGCAGCTCGAAATCGAACATCGGTGACCGGCCCGGTCGAGATGATGCGCCAGGGCCGGGTGATGGATCCCGAGCCCCATCCCGATGTCGAGGCGATCAAGCCTGGAAGTCGGGCTCTATTGTCCTGGCTGATGGAGGGCTGGCTGGCGTGGTATCTCTTGCAGGTACAAGGAAGCGGCGCTGAATTGAATGCAGGAGGCGGCGGTCCTCGCCTTGTTGCTGCAGAAGCCTTGTTGCTGCAGAAACCAAGGCGCTTAATTGAGCACCTTGTAACCGCGTTGACGCAAGCAGTTCTTTATGACCGTGGATTTTTCCTCGTCGGCTTTCAGCCCCCCGCCACCGACACCGGATATGGCGCCCGTCGCCGCGCCCCTGCCCGCGCTTCCGGTGACTGCGCCGATTGCCGCGCCGAATGCGGCTGAGAACAGCGCCGACTTGCCGATCGTGCTCGCGGCTTTCACCTGCTGTGCAACCTCTCTGCATTCTTCCAGGTCTTTTTGATACTGCACGGAATCGACCGCGGTGTCGTCGATGATGGGGTCGGATGCACATCCCGCCAGCAGCAGTGTCGCAACCAACGGCAGGCCAATCGAGGCGAAACTCATTTTCTTCATTGTCCGGTCCTTCGCACGTAACGTCGAAATGGATCACTGCAATCATTATCGGTCAACAAGCGCGTTATTTCCATTGCTCGCTGGCCGTGCGATACCGGCCCGGGATCGTGCAGTGTTGGACTGTCGCGCGGTTCAGGATCGGCGACAACTATTCGACATTGCAATGTCGCCTGAAGCCGGTCTGCCTTCAAGCCCTTGAGTCTGATGCAATAATGGTCCCTCAGCCAACCGCGTTGACCGCTAACATTCGAAGCTCGATGCTGGCGTTTCTACGCCACGGGTGCAGGAGACAGGGGAAATGCAAACGATAGTCAAGACTGGCTTTCTCGCTGCGTCGGGACTCGTGATCATCGGGATCCTGTACGGGGTTGTCTTGGCCTTCGGAATTGCACAGGCGGGCTTCGATCGACCGATTTTCGATCCGGTCCTGTGGGTCATGGAGATGCTCACCGCGATTTCGGCGCTGTTGATCGTCATACTTCTGGCCGCGATTTGCGCGTGCGCCGAGCCCGATCGGCGGGTTTTCGGCATGATCGCGCTTTCTTTCGGTATCGTCTTCGCGGGACTTACTACCGCCGTGCATTTCGTGGCGCTGACGGCTGGGCGGCAGACCGGCTTTATCGCGCTCGAATGGCCCTCCACGCTTTACGCGGTCGAGCTGCTGGCCTGGGATGCGTTCCTCGGCCTGGCGCTGCTGTTCGCGGCATCTGTGTTCAACGGGAACGGCCGCCGTGCCGCTATCCGATGGATGCTTTCGATTACCGGTGCGTTATGCCTGGGGGGCGCTGTTGGTCCGCTATTGGACAACATGGTCGTGCAGCGGATCGGAATACTCGGCTATGGCGTTCTGCTGCCGATTACCTGCGTATTGCTTGCACTGTTTTTTCGCGACGGTTGGGTTCAGTGAATCATGAACATACGAATCGCGACAAGCCGGGATAAACAGGCAATCAAGGCTGTTCACATCGAAGCCTTCCCGGAAGGCGAAGGCGAGACTGTAGCAAAGCTCGCAGCCGACCTGCTCGAAAACGACACGACGCCGGATACGTTTTCGCTGGTGGCCGAGCGCGATGGTGCGATCGTCGGACACGTCGCGTTCAGTCCTGTCTTTGTCGAAGGCGTTGACGACTTCAACGGATACATCCTGGCGCCCCTGGGGGTGAAAGCATCGAGCCAGAAAGGCGGGCTCGGCCGGGCGCTGATCGAAGACGGCCTGCGCCGGTTGTCGGATCGGGGCGTCGAGGTGCTGTTCGTCTACGGCGATCCCGACTACTACGGCCGTTTCGGCTTCGGCGCCGAGGCCGCCGACGGATACGACGCGCCTTACCCGCTGCAGTATCCGTTCGGCTGGCAAGCGGTGGTGCTCAACGAGGCGAACCCGGCCGACCTGCCCGTGACGATCACCTGCGTGGAATCGCTGTGCGATCCCGGCCTGTGGTGAAAGCATTCGGGTAGGCCTCTCGGCCGCCCCTTCCCATACTTTCGGGGATCGGACAAACGCACCGCCTCCGCCGTCGGCACCGGCAACTGGATCGGATCTTACCCGGTCAGCGCGAACGCCAGCATGCCCGTCGCCAAAACGAAAATCGCCAGCCAGGCGATGTATTTCTGAATGTCGATTCCGCGGTCTTCGCCATGATCATGATCGTTATCGCCATCGTGTCGGCTCGCGGCCAGGTGCCGGCGGTGCAACGTGATCAACAACCCTGCCACCAGCACGAACGCAATGTTGAAGAAGAACGTGTAGTCGATCGCGAACTGCTGCTCGGTGATCTTGCCGGCAGCGCTTTCCGGCCGCATGCCGAGCAGGCCGAAGCTCGTGTCCAGCAGCAGCGCCGTGGCAACGATGCTGATATACATGATGCCGGCGATGAACAGCGCGACCTTCCAGCCGTAGTATCGGGCGTTGACCTTGACCAGCGGCGGCACCATCAGGTCGGAATAGATGAACGCCATCAGCCCGGCGAAGCCGACCCCGCTGCCGGCCAGTACCGTCGCCAGCGGAATATTGCCCATCGAGCCGATGAACGTGGCCGCGGCGACGAACGGCGCGATCAGGACGTTCTCCAGCGTCACCAGCAGCGACGGAAAATCGGCGTCCACGCCCTGCAGGAACAGCGCCTCCCAGAACGACGCCGGCACGAACGCCTTCATGAAGCCGGCGATCGTGAAGCCGATCAGGATTTCCTGCCAGACCATCTTCCATTCCATCACGAACTGGTGGCCCACCCGGTACCAGCCGGCGCGGCTGGTCATGCGCTGCCACGGATCGAAATCCTCGTCTTCCTCGGGCGCCTCGTCCTTGACCTTCTCGCGCGCCTGGTCGAGCCATTTTGTCGGGTAGAACAGCCGGATCAGCAGCGAACTGATCGCAATCAACACCAGCCCCCCGATGATTTCGGCCAGCACGTACTGCCAGCCCAGGAAGATATAGATCAGGATGCCCAGCTCGATGACCAGGTTGGTCGAGGCGAACATGAACGCGACCGCGGCAATCCAGCTGGCGCCCTTCATGACCAGCGAGCGCGCGGCGGCCAGCGCGGCGAACGAGCACGACGAGGAGATGGCGCCGAAGCCGGTGGCGATGCCGGTGCTGCGCAGGCTGAAATCGCCCATGTGGCGGGTCAGCCGCTTCTTCGGCACGAAGGTCTGAATCATCGCGCTGATCGAATAACCCAGCACGAACGCCCAGCCCGCCTTCCAGAAAAAGCCGAGCGCGGTCTTGGACGCCTCTCCGTAGGTTGCGAGGAAGCTATCCATCTATTTATCCTAGCAGCCTGCTCCGCGTCTTTTCACTCGACGGGAATCGCCAACAAGAAACAATTCCTTGGGTCGTGCCTCAGGAAATTTTTTACGCCCGCCGATAAAGCCACTGAGCCCCGGATCAAGTCCGGGGCGACACGCCTGGAGATTCCACTTTATTGTCTACCCGGCCTTGATACGGAACCCAGCGACTCTGCGCGAATTTTCGATTTGGCTCGGCCCCGAATTACCTCCGGGCCGACACGCCTGGAGGTTCCAACTTGTTGTCGTCCCGGACTCGATCCGGAACCCAGCGACTCTGCGCGAATTTTCGATTTGGCTCGGCCCCGGATCAAGTCCGGGCCACACGCCTGGAGATTCCACCTTGTCGTCGTCCCGGACTTGATCCGGGACCCAGCGACTCTCGGCCCGAATTTTCATTGGGCCGAGCATAGCCGCAGGGTGGATGAGCGGCAGGGTATCTCCCGTTCACCGTTGGCGAAAACCGGCGTATCAGCCCGTTCTCACCAGCCCTTCCAGAAAGGCCCGTCGGCGAAGTCCCAAAGCAGGTTGATCTGGCCGACGTAGTCGAAGCGGTCGCGCTCGTTGACCGGAATCTGCACGCCCGCGTTCAGCGCCACGTGGCCGCCCTTGGTCAGCCCGAAGCGCAACTGCGGGATGATCGATACCTCGGCGAAATCGGACCGGTTCGGGCCGTTGCCGCGGTCGAACGGGAATTCGGCGACCACCTCCAGGCCCGGGAACACGTTGCGCGGCCAGGGCGAGTGCGTCCAGTGCACGATGCCGGCCAGTTCGAAGCTGCCGTCGCCGAAATCCTCGAACGGCAGCTTGGCGCGGCTGTGACCCTGGAAGATGAACTGCGAATTCAGGATCCGTCCGAACGCCAGGTACGGCAGCCATTCTTCCTCGCCGCCGTGGAGCGGGAATTCGAACTTGCTGCCGGCCGTCAGGATCGACGTGTTCTGCGCGTTGGTATGCACCACGTACTTGCCGCCGACCTCGATCTTGTCCAGGTCGCTGTCGCCGTCTTCAAGCGACTGCACCAGTTCCACCAGCACCTGGCCGCGCTTGCCGACGCGTTTTTCAATCTCGAACACGTTTTCCCAGACGTCTTCGCCGTCGCGCTTGACGTAGTCGCTCTTCCACACCACCTCGTCTTCGGGGAACGCCTTGATGGTGTTCAGCGGCAGGAACAGGTTCAGCGCACCGTCGGGATAGTCGTGCTCGCCGGGGATGCCCTTGAGGTAGGTGACGACCGATTCGATCTCATGTTCGGTCAAGGTGTCGCCAAATGCCGGCATCTTCTCCGAAAGGCCTAGCGCCGCGCCGCCGTGCTCGATCACCATCTTCCAGTCGTGGCCCGGTTCGCGGCTGTTGAACAGCGGGTCGTTGAAGTCGGCCGGCACCACGCCCAGCCCCTGCACCACCGGGCTGTCGGCGTCGAGATTCCCGCCGGGCCCGTGGCAGGAAGCGCAGTGGGTGGCGAACAGCGCCTCGGGGTCCGGCTGGCTCGCGGCCGCCGGCTGAGGCGAAAACATGAAGATGAGTGCCAGGAATGGAACGAACTGGATCGAGCGCGCACCGATAGCCATTGCGAACTCCTTTTCCGGAATGATTTGTTCCTGAATAACATGAATTAGGGAATCCGAATATGACCCATGTCAATCAGGCCCGTCGGCTTGCGCTCAAGGGTCGAAAACTTGGGCATACTGGACGCCTGGACCGAACGGGCGAGCGAAGGTGCACCGGATCGTCATCCACAGGCCGGGCGGTTATTCGGCCCTCGAATACCTCGAATCCCCCGACCCGCGGCCGGGCCCCGGCGAAGTTGTCATCGAAACGCAAGCCTGCGGCCTCAACTACGCCGACGGCATCATCCGGATGGGCCTTTACGAGTCGGCGAAAAAACTTCACGGCTACCCGATAACCCCGGGCTTCGAAGTGGCCGGCCGGGTGTCCGCGGTCGGTGACGGCGTGCAGGCATTCGCCATCGGCGATGAGGTCATCGGCCTGACCCTGTTCAACGGTTACGCCAGCCACCTGAAGATCGGCGTCGACGGCGTGTTCGTCAAGCCCCAACCCTTGAGCATGGCCGAAGCCGCCACGCTGCCGACGGTGTTCCTCACCGCCTGGTGGATGATCCACCGCCAGCTCCATCCCCGCTCGGCCGAGACCTGGCTGGTGCATTCGGCGGCCGGCGGCGTCGGCTCGGCGATTTTGCAACTGGGCAAACTGGCCGGCGCACGCACTATCGGCGTGGTCGGCGGCGCGCACAAGGTCGATCATGCGCGCGAAATGGGCGCGGACGAGGTCATCGACAAATCCAGCCAGACACTTTGGCCCGAAGTCGAGCGACTGGCCCCCGACGGCTTCGACGCCGTATTCGACGCCAACGGCGTTGAAACGCTGAAAGCAAGCTACGACCACCTGGCGCCCACCGGCCGTCTGGTGGTCTACGGATTCCACACGATGCTGTCCAAGACGGGCCGGATGAACTGGCCGAAGCTCGCCTGGAACTGGCTGCGCACCCCGCGCTTCAACCCGCTGCACATGACGCGCGACAACAAGAGCGTGCTGGCCGCCAACCTGAGCTTCCTGCAATCCCACGCCCCCAGCCTGCGCGAGGGCATGCTCTGGCTGCTGGAGCGTTTCGAC
>Ga0209931_1001935_pt1 | contig 10826 bp, 6 predicted proteins | sample SalPonR1_B_D1_MG_FD_185697 | JGI IMG/M metagenome (GOLD analysis project Ga0209931, IMG submission 185697) | Salt pond soil microbial communities from South San Francisco under conditions of wetland restoration - Salt Pond MetaG R1_B_D1_MG... ...
ACCGTCCAGCTTTCGTATAGCGCCACGAGGAACAGATAGGCAAAGAGCATCGCCAGGGCGAGGATCATCGTGGTCTGCCCCGCCGCCTGCTTCTCCTGCAGCGCGGTGCCGGTCCACTCGTAATCAAAGCCCGGCGGCAGATTGGCCTCGGCCACCTCCTCCATCGCCGCCAGCGCCGCCCCCGAGGACAGGCCCGGCGCAGGGTTGCCGCTGATCTTGGCCGCACGCTGATTGTTGTAGCGCGAGAGCGACATCGGCCCGGTGACATATTCGGCGCGGGCAAAGGCCCCGATGGGCACCATCTCGCCCGAGGCACTGCGCACCTGAATGCGCGCGATATCGTCCACCGCATCGCGATACTCGGGCGCAGCGGTCATCCGCACCTGCCACGAGCGGCCAAAGAGGTTGAAATCGTTGATATAGGCAGAGCCGAGCGTCGGCTGCAGCGCGGCGAAGACGTCCGAGACCGGGATACCAAGCGCGTAGAGACGCTCGCGGTCGATCTCCAGAAACAGCTGCGGACTGTTGGCCGAAAACGTGCTGTAGACCCCCGACAGCGTCGGATGGCCATTGGCCGCGAAAGAGAGTCCCCGCGCCGTCTCGGCCAGTTCCTGCGGCGTGCGCCCCTGCGTGTCGAGCAGTTGCATCTCAAAGCCCGAGCCGCTGCCAAGTCCCGCAATGGGCGGCAGGTTGAACGCGATCACCTGCGCCGAGCGAATGGCCGCGCCCTGCCGCATGGCCTGATCTATGGCGTTGAAGACGCTGGTTTCCTCCGTGGTCCGCTCGGCGAATTCCTGCATCGAGACCAGCGCGAAGGCGGCGTTGGACTTGGTGATGCCGTCGAGCAGCGAGAAGCCCGCCACCGATGTGACGGACTCGACCCCCGGCAGGCTCAGCAATATCTCTTCCACCTCGCGCTGCGCCGCGATGGTGCGGTTGACCGAGGCCGCCTCGGGCAGGCGCGTCTCGACGATGAACGAGCCCTGATCCTCGGAGGGCAGGAATCCGGTGGGCACCGCCTTGAACAGGCCGCCGGTCAGCGCGAACGCCCCGATCAGCAGCGCCAGCCCGAGGACGGCCCGCCGCGCGATGGCCGCCGCAACCTTGGTATACCCGTCGCGCCCCTTGTCGATCCCGCGCGAGATCGCGCCCATGATCCCCTTTTTCGGCCCGTGATGCGGCTTGAGGATGATCGCGCAGAGCGCCGGCGACAGGGTCAGCGCATTGATCGCCGAAATCACCATAGACACCGAAACGGCCACCGCGAATTGCTGGAAGAGCTGCCCCGATATGCCCGGAATGAACGCCACCGGCACAAAGACCGACAGGAGCACCATGGTGATGGCGAGGATCGCGCCAGTGATCTCGGACATGGCGGCAGAGGCCGCCTCGGCCGGGGTCAGGCTGGGGTCCTGCTCCATCTTCGCTTCGACCGCCTCAACCACGACGATGGCGTCATCGACCACGATCCCGATGGCCAGCACCAGCGCCAGCAGCGACACGGTGTTGAGCGAAAAGCCCATCGCCAGCATCACTGCAAAGGTGCCGATCAGCGCCACCGGCACAGCGATGAGCGGCACGATGGTTGCGCGCAGTGACCCGAGAAAAATGAACACCACCAGCACCACGAGGATGAACGCCTCGATCAGCGTGTGCTCGACCTCCGCGATGCTTTCCTTGACGAAGGTGGAACTGTCCGAGACGATCTCATACGCCATGCCCTCGGGGAAACCCGCCGCGACATCCTCCATCATCGCCTTTGAGGCATCAGCGGCGGCGATCGCATTGCCGCCCGGTGCCAGATAGATGCCGATCAGCGTGGACGGCTTGCCGTCAAAACTGGTCACGACATCGGAGTTTTTCTCGCCCAGTGTCACATCGGCCACATCGCGTACCCGCACGACGCTGCCGTCGCTGCCCGCGCGCAGGATGATCGCACCAAATTCCTCGGGGCTCGACAGCCGCCCCTTGGTCGAGATGTTGAGTTGCAATCCAGGGTCCTGCGTGACCGGTCGTCCGCCGACACGCCCGATGGCGGCCTGAAGGTTCTGACTGCGCAGCGCCGCGCTCACATCGGCAGGCGTGAGACCCAGCGCTGCGAGCCGGTCCACGTCCAGATTGACGCGCATCGCGAATTCGTTGGCCCCGAACATCGAGGCATCGCCCACACCCTCGACCCGCTTGATCCGATCCATGAGGTTGAGCCGGGCATAGTTTGTAAGGTCACTGCCTGCCAGCGCATCATTTTCCGCATAGAGCGCGATGCCCATCAGCAGCGACGAGGATTTCTTGGCCACCCGTACCCCGGTCTGACGCACCTCCGACGGCAAGAGCGGCTCGGCCAGCGAGACGCGGTTCTGCACGTTCACCGTGGCGATATCGGGATCAGTGCCCACCTCGAAGCTGATGCTGAGGATATAGGTCCCGTCGGCGCCCGAGGTCGAGGACATGTAGATCATGTCGTCGACGCCCACGACCTGATCCTCGATCACCTGTGCGACGGTCTGCTCCACCACCTCGGCCCCGGCGCCGGGATAGGCGGCGGTGACCGAGACCTGCGGCGGCACGATATCGGGGAACTGCTCCACCGGCATCTTCATCAGTGCGATAAAGCCCGCCAGAAACAGCACAATGGAAATGACCCCGGCAAAGCGGGGGCGCTTGATGAAGGTATCAGCCAGCATGGATCAGCCCCCGGGTGCTGCAGCATCGACGGCTACACCGGGGCGGACCTTGTTCACGCCCTCGGTGATCACGCGCTCGCCCTCGCTCAGTCCCTCGGCGATTACGGCAAAGCCTTCCGCGTTGCGGCGCACGGTGACGCGACGCTGCTCTGCCACCTCGCCCTCGCCCACCACGAGGACAAACGCCCCCTGAATGTCGCGCTGCACCGCCTGCGCCGGGATCGCCAGTTCGCCTTCGGGCGTGTCCGACGTGAGCGTCACGCGCACAAGTTCACCATCCAGCAAACGCCCGCCCGGATTGGCGAAACGTGCACGCAGCGTCACGCTGTCGGTGCCCGGATTGACGCGCGAATCCACGAAATCGATGTCGCCCTGCGCATCGTAGACTGTGCCGTTGGCCAGTGTGAGGCTGACGGCAGCCTCTCTCGAGACCTCACCACGTTCGACCCGTTCGAGGAAGTCACGCAAGAGTGCCGTCGGCACCGGAAATTCGGCATGGATCGGATCAAGCTGCACCAAGGTGGCCAGCATCCCGCTCTCGGGACCGACCAGCGCGCCCACGTCCACCGGTGTGTCGCCGATGCGGCCTTCGAAAGGGGCCTTGATCTCGGTAAAGGACAGGTTGGTGCGTGCCCGGTCGAGCGCGGCTTCGAGTCGCAGCACGTCGGCCTCTGCCGTCGCGAGCGCGGCCTCGGCCTGATCTAGACGCGCCTGTGGCCCGGTTTCGCGCGCGACGAGTTCGGCCTGCCGGTCCCGTTCGATCCGCGCCAGGTCGCGCTGCGCCTGCGCCGCGCGCAGCGCGCCCTCTGCCTCGCGCGCGGCCGCGTCGTAAAGATCGCTCTCGATCACGAACAGCGCCTGGTCCTGCGCTACCTCGGTCCCGGGCGCAAAGCCGATGCTTTGGATCACGCCAGAGACACGCGCGACAAGCGCAACCCGGCGATTGGCGTCCAGACGGCCATTGAAGTCAGAGGTTTCCGCCAAGTCCAGCGTCGTCGCCTCGACCGCTACAACCGCTGGGCGAGGCGCAGATTCCTGTGAATATACAGCGGTCCCTCCGGAGGCGACGAGCACCAAAAATACTAACGTCCGAAACAAGTGAACCTCCCAGAGAGCAATATCCTTGAAGGTTAAGATACTCCATGGGTCGGAAGAGTCACCTTAAAACTGCCCCGCTGTCGATGCGCCAAAGTCCTGTCTCGAACCGGACGACGGGACCCGCAGGATTGAGCCGGTATCTTGCGGGTCCCGGGCCGACTGACATGTGTCCGCCGGACTGCGGGGAGGAAAATATCAGGCTCGTCCCGTGAGGGCGCGGATGGCCCCCGCACCCGCGTGGGTCAAGATGATTCACGCCCGCCGGACCCATGGCCTCACCCGCCGGTGCCAGGTGCCTGGCACCGCGAAGGCATTAGCGCTGCCACTCCTCGAGGTGTGTCCCCAAGGTGAAGTTCGGCAGCATGTCCAGAGCCTCGCGCAGGGCCTCGCCCCAGCCCTGGGAAACCGACTGGAAATACGGATCATCGGCGGCCACCCGCCCGGTGTGACCGGTTTTCAGGCTGTCCGTTTCGTAGCAATGAAAATCGAACGGTGCCCCGACCGTCAGGTTCGCCTTGAGCGTGGAATCGAAGCTGACCATAAGGAGCTTCATCGCCGCTTCGAAGGTCATGTCCGGGTCGTAGGCCCGCACGAGGATCGGGCGGCCGTACTTGGTCTCGCCGATCTGGAAGAACGGTGTGTCCTTGGCCGATTCGATGAAATTGCCCTCCGGATAGATCAGGAAAAGCCGGTGCGGGCCGCCCTTGATCTGACCACCGAGAATGAGGGTCGCGTTGAACGTGCTATCGGCGCGCTGGCCCGTATCGGCATGGTTCGCGATGACTTCGCGCAAGGTGTCGGCCACCATGCGCGCGGCCTGGAACATGGACGGCACCCCGAGCAGCGACGGTGCGCGCTCCTCCGGGGATTTGCTGCGTTCGTCCAGCAGGCTGACAACCGCTTGCGTGGTGGCCAGGTTGCCCGCCGTCATCAGTGTCATCGACCGCTCGCCGGGCGTTTCCCAGATCGCCATCTTCCGAAAGGTCGAGATATTGTCGAGCCCGGCATTCGTCCGCGTGTCGGACATGAACACCAGCCCCCGGTCGAGCATCATCCCCACGCAGTACGTCATCCGGGTGTTCCTATTGCTGAACCACATCGATCGCGACAGACAGGGTTTCCCCCATGCCGCCGATGCGCGTGCCGATTACCGGCGCTGCCTCGGCATAGTCCAGCCCCGTCGCGACGCGCACATAGCGTGTATCAGGGGAAATCCCGTTCGACACGTCGAATCCGACCCAGCCCAGCCCATCGACATGCGCCTCGGCCCAGGCGTGCATCGCCTCCTGTGCGGTGCGGTCGTTCAGCATCAGGTAGCCCGACACGTAGCGGGCCGGATACCCCAGTTCGCGCGCGCAGCTCAGGAAGATATGGGTGTGGTCCTGGCAGACCCCTTTGCCCTCTGCGATGGCCTCTTCCGCGCCCCATTCCGGCTGCGATCTGCCGATTTCAAAGGCCACGGTCTCGCGGATGACGCCGGCCAGCGCGTGCAGCTCCTCCAGCGCTTCGGCTTTCGGTGTGTCGCGCAGGATCGCCTTCACGCCCGGGCCCGCCTTCGTCCGTGCCGTGGATTGCAGATACAGCCATAGCGGTGAAGTGCCGCGATGACGCCCGAGGATGCCGTGATTGTCGCTCAGTTCGACCTCTCCTTCGCTGACGAGGATCAGGTGCTGTGCCTCGCGCTCGTAGCTTATCAACTCGACGGTATTGTTGTGGTGATCCTCGTAGCTCAGCTCGCGCCGTCCGCCTGTCACCTGCGTGCGCCAGGACAGCACCGATTGCTGATGCGAGGATTTGGGCGTCTTGCGCACCTGTTGCAGCCCGTATTTCACGGGCGTTTCGAATTGGTAGCGGGTCTCGTGGCGAATGGTCAGGCGCATCTGCTACTCGTAGAACCGGAAGTCGGTTTCAATCTGTCCGGAAAGCTCGGTCAGGAGACCCAAAACCTTCTGGATGTATTCGTGAAGTCCGAAATCGAACACCGCATCGATATCGTGGCTGAGGTAGGCCCGCTCGATATGCAGCGCCTTGAGCTGCGCCGGGCCGGGCCGTCTCAGCCCGTTGTCGAGATATCCCAGATTGTCATGCAGCTTGCCAACACAGAATGCGAGCGATCGCGGCATCCGCTTGTCGAGGATCAGGAATTGCGCGATCTCGCGCGGCCCGGCCCCCGCACCGTATTCCATGCGGAACCCGCCGCGCGCCGAAACCGACCGCAGGATGGTTTCCCATTGCACATTGTCCAGCGATGTCCCGACCGCGCTCGCCGAGGGCAGCAGCACGTAGTATTTGACATCGAGGATGCGCGCCGTGTTGTCGGCCCGTTCGATGAACGTGCCGAGCCGCGCGAAATCGTAGATATCGTTGCGCAGCATGGTGCCGTGGGTCATGCCCCGGACAAGGGCCGCGCGCTGCCGGATGGCACCCAGGACACCGGGCAGATCGCGCTCGACAACCTTGCGCGCCAACAGCTCGCGCGCGCTCATATAGGCGGCGTTGGTGGCCTCCCAAACCTCGTGGGTCAGGGCCGTGCGCACCAGGCGGGCATTCTGTCGGGCGGTCTCGATCGACGACAGCACCGATGAAGGATTGCTCCGGTCGCGCAATATCCAGTCAATCGCCGCCTCCTTGGTCAATTCATCGCGGGACGCATCGAACTGGTCGAGGCTGCCCGCCGATTGCAGGACAGACCGCCACTCGTCCTGGCCGGAGTCGAGGCGGGTCAGGGCAATACGCTGGCCGGTTTCGATCAGGCGCGCCGTGTTCTCGGCCCGCTCGAGCAAGCGATACATCCAGAACAGGCCGTTGGCGGTTTTTCCCAGCATCGCGTCAGTCCTCCAGCACCCAGGTGTCCTTGGTGCCGCCCCCCTGGCTGGAGTTGACCACCAAGGACCCTTTCTTGAGCGCGACGCGCGTCAGCCCGCCCGCCGTGACCTTGATCCGGTCGGGACTGACCAGAACGAACGGGCGCAGGTCCACGTGCCGCGGGGTCAGGCCCTTGCGCGCGAATATCGGCACCGTGGACAGGCTGAGCGTCGGTTGTGCGATGTAATTTGAGGGCCGCGCCCTGAGCTTGCGCCGGAAGGCCGCGATGTCTTTCTTGGTGGCCGTGGGCCCGATCAGCATTCCGTAGCCGCCCGAGCCATGAACCTCCTTGACCACCAGCTCTCCGAGGTTGTCCAGGACATGGGCCAGTTGATCGGGATCAGAGCATCGCCAGGTCGGGACATTCTGGAGCAGTGGGCGTTCGCCGGTGTAGAATTCCACGATTTCGGGCATGTAGCTGTAGATGGCCTTGTCATCGGCGATCCCCGTGCCGGGCGCGTTGGCGATCGTGATCCCGCCCGCGTGGTAGACATCCATGATGCCCGGCACACCCAGCTGGCTTTCGGGGTTGAAGTTGAGCGGGTCCAGGAAATCATCGTCCACCCGGCGATAGAGCACGTCGATGGGCGTGTAGCCGCGCGTCGTGCGCATGGCCACGCGTCCGTCCACCACCCGAAGGTCATGGCCTTCGACCAGTTCGACACCCATCTGGTCGGCAAGGAACGCATGCTCGAAATAAGCCGAGTTGTAGATGCCGGGTGTCAGCACCGCGACCACGGGCGTCCCGCCGGTCGCGTCGGGGGCACAGGCAGAGAGCGAGCGGCGCAGATCGGTCGGGTAGCTTTGCACACCCTTGACCCGGTTCTGCGAGAACAGCTCGGGGAACATCTGCAACATGGTCTCGCGGTTCTCGAGCATGTAGCTCACCCCGCTGGGGGTGCGCGCGTTGTCCTCCAGCACGAAGAATTCATCCGGGCCGGTTCGCACCAGGTCGGTGCCCACGATATGGGTATAGACCCCGCCGGGCGGCGAGACGCCGATCATGCGCGGCTCGAAGGCCGCGTTCTGACTGATCATTTCCCTGGGGATACGGCCCGCCTTGATGATCTCCTGCCGGTGGTAGATGTCGTGCAGAAAGGCGTTGATCGCGCGGACCCGCTGTTCGATCCCCTTGGTGACGCGTGACCATTCGCGGTCCGAAATGATGCGCGGGATGATATCGAAGGGGATCAGGCGCTCCTCGGCTTCGGCGCGCCCGTAGACGTTGAAGGTGATCCCGGTCAGCCGGAAGAGTTCCTCGGCTTCGCGCTGCTTTGCCCGCAAGCGTCTTGGATCTTCGCTGTCGAACCAGGTGTGAAACCCTTGATACGGCGCTCTCAGCCGCGTGTCGTCACCCCACATCTCGTCGAAAATCCGCGTGTTATCCATGCCTGTCCTTTCCTAGTGTCGCTGACATGAGGCATCTGATCGACCGGCATGGCCAGACCCCGTCGCTCCGCTTGCCCGAGAATTCGCGAAGATGCCTGCTGTTTGGTCATTCTGCATAGTTTTCATCTTTTTGCGAGCCGATTGACGCGTTTCCGCACCGAGCAAAGGCCCGCCCCGTCTGTCCCGCCTCCATCAAGGCCGGCGTTGCCGGGGCAAGCGGCATGCGGGCCGGCGGGCATCCCCGGAGCGTTGGCCGCCAATGCACACTGTCTGCGCCGTTTCCCCTGTGCGCTTGCCATTCCGAGGCGAGACATGTCTAACGGGCGCAACCTGCTTTGGTCTTTCAGCGCGCCTGCCCAGGCCAAACCTCAGTCATTGAAAGGGCTTGCGATGGCCGATCTTGCCAAGTTTCTCGTGACCCTGGTGGCCTGCGTTTTCATCTTGGCGGACGAAGCGCGGGCGCAACAGGGCCCCGTGCCGGTCACGGTCGTCACCGTCGAGCCGCAGGACATCACGCTGACCTCGCTGCTGCCGGGCCGCGTCGCCGCCTCGGCGCAGGCCGAGGTGCGTCCGCAGGTCAACGGCATCATCACCGAGCGCCTGTTCGAGGAGGGCGCGGACGTGATCGAGGGAGATCCGCTCTACCAGATCGACCGGGAGACCTACAAGGCGACCGTCCGGCAAGCCCGCGCCAGCGTGGCGCAGGCCGAGGCGCAACTGCGCGCCGCCGAGCGCGAGGCGCGGCGCCTGATCGAGCTGCAGTCGCGCAACGTCGTCAGCGAACAGGCGCTCGACGAGGCGGTCTCGGCGCGCGATGCCGCCGATGCGGCGGTGGAGCTCGCCCGTGCCCAGCTCAATTCCGCCGAGATCGAGCTGTCGCGCACCACGATCCGCGCGCGGCTCTCGGGCCGGATCGGCCTGTCGCAGACCTCGCAGGGCGCGCTCGTGACCGCCAGCCAGGCGCAGCCGCTGGCGGTCATCCGCAACATAAACCCGGTCTACGTGGACGTCACCCAGTCCGCCGCCGATCTGCTGCGCTGGCGGCGCGGCGAGACCGAGGCGGCGCTGCGCGGTGCCGACGCCACCGTGCGGCTCATTCTCGCGGACGGCTCGGACTATTCCGAGACCGGGCAACTCAAGGCCGCCGAGCCGAATGTCGATCCGCAGACCGGCGTGGTGACGCTGCGGATGCAGTTCGACAATCCCGACCTGCTGCTCCTGCCCGGCATGTATGTGCAGGTGGACATGCCCGTCGAGGTGGCCGAGGCCGTCTATCTCGTGCCGCAGGAAGGCGTGGTGCGCGACCGTCGCGGGCGTCCGACCGCGTGGGTCGTGACCGGCGAGAACGTCATCGAGGAGCGCGCGATCGGCATCGTGCAGGACCGGGGTAACAAATGGGTCGTGAACGAGGGCCTGGACCCCGGCGATCGCATCGTCGTCTCCGGCTTCCAGAAAACCGCGCCGGGGGCGACCGTCGCCCCCGAGGACCGCGCAGAGTAACCGGGCAGGGGACGCGAGGATATGGCACGTTTCTTCATCGACCGCCCGGTCTTTGCCTGGGTCATCTCGATCCTGATCATGGGCGTGGGCGTGCTGGCGATCCGGCTCTTGCCGGTCGCGCAGTATCCCCAGATCGCGCCGCCCTCGGTCACGGTCGCGGCCAATTATCCCGGTGCCTCGGCCGAGACGGTGGCCAACACCGTCACGCAGGTGATCGAGCAGCAGATGACCGGGCTCGATGGCCTGCGCTATTTCTCGTCGCGCTCGACCTCGCAGGGCAATACCGAGATCACGCTCACCTTCGAGACCGGCACCGACGCCGATATCGCGCAGGTGCAGGTGCAGAACAAGCTCGGGCAGGCCACGCCGCTGCTGCCCGAAATCGTGCAGCGGCAGGGCATCACGGTCGAGAAATCCTCGGCCGGGTTCCTGATGGTCGTGGGCATGATCTCGACCGACGGCACGCTCGACCAGGTGGACCTGTCGGATTACATGTCGACCAATCTCGTGGATGAGCTGAGCCGGGTCGAGGGCGTCGGCTCGGTGCAGGTGTTCGGCTCGGAATATGCCATGCGCATCTGGCTCGACCCGTCCAAGCTCGCGGCGTTCGGGATGTCGCCGTCGGAGGTCGTGGCCGCGGTCTCGGCGCAGAACGCACAGATTTCGGCAGGTGCCTTCGGGGCGCGGCCCGCCGTCGAGGGGCAACAGCTCAACGCCACGATCACCGCGCAATCGCTGCTGAGCACGCCCGAGGATTTCCGCCAGATCGTGCTGCGCGCCGAAACCGATGGCGGCCTCGTGCTGCTCGATGACGTGGCCCGCGTCGAGATCGGCGCGCAGAACTACGCCACCACGGCACGCTTCAACACCGATCCTGCGGCGGGGATGGCTATCACGCTGGCACCCGGCGCCAACGCGCTCGACACCGCGCGCGCGATCAAGGAACGGATGGCGGAATTCGCCCGCTTCTTCCCCGAGGGGGTGGATTACGTGATCCCCTACGACACCACGCCTTTCGTCGAAATCTCGATCAAGGAGGTGGTCAAGACGCTGTTCGAGGCGATTGGCCTCGTGTTCCTCGTGATGCTGCTGTTCCTGCAGAACCTGCGCGCCACTTTCATTCCGACGCTTGCCGTGCCGGTGGTGCTTCTGGGTACCTTCGGCGTGCTGGCCGCCGCCGGTTTCTCGATCAACACGCTCACCATGCTGGCGATGGTGCTGGCCATCGGCCTTCTGGTCGATGACGCCATCGTGGTGGTGGAAAACGTCGAGCGGATCATGGAGGAAGAG
>Ga0209931_1001949_pt1 | contig 10753 bp, 9 predicted proteins | sample SalPonR1_B_D1_MG_FD_185697 | JGI IMG/M metagenome (GOLD analysis project Ga0209931, IMG submission 185697) | Salt pond soil microbial communities from South San Francisco under conditions of wetland restoration - Salt Pond MetaG R1_B_D1_MG... ...
GGGCGATTGCCCGACGCCCGACAGCCGATTCCATCAGGTTGCTGATGATGACCTGGACGCCGTGTCGGCGCGCCAGTTCGAACATCCTGCCGGCGGGCAACAGGCCGCCGACGACCGACGGCTTGACCACGATCGCGCCGAGCCGGCCGGAGCGGATCAGCGCCCGGGCCTGTTCGAGGCCGGCGCAGCTTTCATCCGCGGCAATGTGCGGGCCGCTGCCTTCATAACGATCCAGCAGTCCGGGGAGGTCCTGGTCGACCACAGGCTGTTCTATCAGCTCGACGCGATCGCGCGGCAGCGACGAAAGCATCAAGAGCGCCTGAGCGGGCGACCAGGCGCCATTGGCGTCCAGCCGGAAGGTCAGCCGGGGACAATGCTCGATGATGCGGTGAAGGCGCGCCAGGTCGGCATCGCAGTCTTCCAGGCCGACTTTCAGCTTGGCGTGCGTGTGGCCTGAATCGGCGGCTTTTTCCAGGGATCGAATGCAGGCCGCGGCGTTTTCGGCACCGAGCGTGAACTGGACCGGGATCTCGTCGAGCGGACATGCATCGGGATCGCGATTGGATCTTGCCTGGAAAAGCGCCGCGCCCAGCGGAAGATCGGCGGCCCGGGACAGGGCGTCCAGAATGGCCAGTTCGATGCCGAATCTGAATACCGGCGAGGCGGTCAGTTGCGGCAGGTGCTGATCGAGATCGGTCACCGTGCGCATGCAAACCGGGAATTCGATTTCCTCTGCCAGGCTACGCATGCCGGGAAATGTCTCGCGGGTCCACCCCGACAGCGGTGCGGCTTCGCCGAAGCCTTCCTGGATGTGACCGCCCGGCAATTGCAAGCCGGCGCGCAGTACGATGGTTTCGCGAACCTCGAAGATGCCGGCCGCGGTCTTGAGCGGCGCCGCCAGCCGCAGCCGGTGGCGGCGCAAGTCCAGATATTTCAGCGTTACCGGCTGCTGAAGAATGCTCGGGTTCATGTCTTCGGATTTGGCGAGGCCTGGTCCGGGTGGGCAGTGCCACCGATCTCACGGGACACCTGTTCGACGAACTCGCCCCTCAATTGGTGATCCAGGCGCCGGGACGTGGGAAACCTGATCACTCGTAGTCCGCCGGCGGAAATACTGCCGGACACCAGCCGGTCGAAGTCGTCCCAGTCGGTCGGTTCGAGTACGTCGATTGCGCGCGGAAGGGCCCGGGCGACCGGGGTGGCGCCGCTGGTGGCGAAATGCTTGCGGTGAATCTCGTCGAAGCCCGCGCTGGGCAGATACTCGAAAATCTCGCCGCCGTCGTTGTCCACCACGATGACGGTCAGATCCAGTTGCATTTCCTGCGCCAGCAACAGCGCGGTCGCGTCGTGCCTGAGCGCGACGTCGCCGATGACGAGCACCGTGGGAGCAGGCAGGTCCGGAGCGGCGCGTGCTCGACCCGCGGCGATTCCGCAGGCGGTCGAGACCACGCCGTCGATGCCGTTGAGCCCGCGGTTGAAGTGGACGTCCAGATCGCGAGCGTGGGCGCACATGAAGGTATCGAGGTGGCGCACCAGCATGCTGCTGGAGAAGTACAGCCCGCAGCCGTCCGGCAGAAGCGCCCCCAGCGCATGCCACATCCGCGGCGCCGAGAATTCCGGTGTTTCGGCGAGACGGTCCCCAAGGGCGGCGACGGCCCGGTGTTCGGCCTCGCGGTGCGCATGCAGCCAGGCCTGCCTGGCGGTATCCGGCGAAACGACCCGTTGGCGCGCCGCGTCGAACAGCGCCGCCGGGTCGCCGATCAATTGTTCGTGCACTGCGTGTTCCGGATCCACCAGCGGCGAACCGGCGCTCACGGTCAGGTGCCGTGCCTCCCGGCAATCGCCGAGCAGTTTCTGCATGGACCAGGTCAGCGGCGCGCTGCCGGTGCGAATCACGAGGTCCGGCATGCCTTCCCGAGAGTAGAGGGTGCTGCCGGCGATCAGGTCGCCGGCGCCGATGATGCTGGCACCGCGATCTTTCCAGTGGCGAAGACCGGAGGCCGGTTCGGCAAAAACCGGCACGGCGGCCCGCGCGGCCAGCGCCGACAACGCGTCGCGGTAGCCGGCACCGGCCGGATCCGCACCGGCAACGACAAGCGGGCGCCGCGACCGATCCAGCGCGTCGGCGAGACTGGCGGGCGCGGTCTCGTCGGGCAGGCCTCGCGAGGCGTGAATTCTCACCCAGGGCATGCCGTCGGGGCGACCGCGGACGACCGCAGCCGCCATTTCCAGCGCCGACTTCGAGACATGGTCGGGATGCCCGACGGCCACCTGGACCGGCTCCAGCGGCTTGCGAAACGGCAGGTCGATATGCACCGGCCCGGGTTGCGGAAACCGGCTTCGGTGGAGCGCGCGGCACGCCAGCGATCTCAGATAGGCCAGTTTGTGGCTCGTGGCTTCCGGCTGGGCGGTCTGGTGGTGCCAGCGCACGTGGTCGCCGTACATGCCGGCTTGTCTCATGACCTGCGGGGCGCCGCATTCATGGTCCTCGGGCGGCCTGTCGCCGGTCAGGACCAGCAGCGGAACATTGTCCTGAGCGGCCTCGCAGATGGCAGGAAAGTAATTGGCGCCCGCGGTCCCGGAGGTGCAAAGCAGCGCCACCGGACGACCGCTTGCCCGAGCCAGGCCCAGGGCGAAGAATGCGGCCGACCGCTCGTCGATGATCGAATGATCGGTGATGTCCGGGTGCGCGGCGAACTGGAAAACCAGCGGGGCCGAACGCGAGCCGGGCGAGATGCACACGTTGCGCAAGCCGCATCGGGCGAGTTCATTGACCAGGACGCCGGCCCACAGCGTGTTGACGTTGGGGGACGCATGCCAGTCGATCGGCAGACCGGGTGAAAGATCCGATTGCATTTGGCGCGATCTCGCTATCGTCTCGGTCAGAAATGCCAGGGAAAATCGGAAAAGTCCCGAGGGCGTTTTTCGACGAACGACTCGCGCCCCTCGCGCGCCTCGGCGGTTGCATAACCCAACCGGGTCGCTTCGCCGGCGAACAACTGCTGGCCCACCATGCCGTCGTCCGGCAGGTTGAAAGCGTATTTGAGCATGCGCATGGCGGTCGGGCTCTTGCTGTTGACGATCTCGGCCATCTCGATCGCTCTTTTTTCCAGGCTTGCATGGGCCACGACCTCATTGATCATGCCCATGGCCAACGCTTCATCGGCACTGTAGGATTTGCCGAGGAAGAATACCTCGCGTGCGCGCTTCTGCCCGACCTGGCGCGCGAGCAGGGCCGAGCCGAAGCCGGCGTCGAAACTGGCCACGTCCGGGTCGGTCTGTCGAAATCGCGCGTGTTCGCTGCTCGCAATGCTCAGATCGCAGACCACGTGCAGGCTGTGCCCGCCGCCCACCGCCCAGCCCGGCACGACCGCAATCACGACCTTGGGCATGAAGCGAATCAGTCGCTGGACTTCGAGGATATGCAGCCGGCCGGTCATCTCCGGATCGTCGTACTTGTAGCCGTCCGGGCCGCGCACCGCCTGGTCGCCGCCGGAGGAAAACGCCCAGCCGCCGTCCCGGGCAGAAGGTCCGTTGCCGGTCAGCAGCACGCAGCCGACGTTGGTCTGACGGCGAGCGTGCTCCAGTGCGGCAAACAATTCGTCGACCGTCTGCGGCCTGAATGCGTTACGGAGGTCGGGACGATTGAACGCAATCCGCGCGATCGCGCGGCCCCGGTTGGTCCGGTCCGGCATCATGTGATACGTCACGTCGGTGCCGGCGAAGCCCTCGACGGGCGTCCAGCACGCGGGATCGAAAAGTTCGGAGACGGATTCCTGTTTCATTTCAATTGCCTTGTGTGCCGGGTTGGTCGGCGCCGCGTGCGGCCGGATCATCGCTCTCGCGCGTCGACTCGTTCGGCGCGGCGATCGCTTTGGCCATACGCCGGGCGAACCCATCGACCTGGTCCCAGTCGGTGTATTCGATGACCGATTTACCGTCGGTAGGCCCGTCGGTGATTTTCATGATCATCTGGATCATGATGCGATCGATGAACCGGTAGCTCGGGTAATCGAGTTTTCCGGCGATGATTTCGACATGCATGGGCTGGAAGGAAAGCCGTTCGAGAAATTTGCGCAGGTACTTGTTGCCATCGAGATTGCGTTTTTCGGGCTTGCGCGCGATCAGGTTCACCGAGAAGAACGCGTTGGGAAGCCGTGCGATCGCGTCACGGTTGTCGTCCAGGAAACGGGCCATGGCGGGGTCGTGCTTGCCATACCGCACGCTTGCACCGGCAATGACGCCGTCGAAGCCTGCAGGATCCAGGGCGCTCGCCTTGGCGACGTCGACAAGCGTGGTTTCCAGCCCGTTCGCGCGCAGAGTCTGCTGGATTCGCTCCGAGATCTTGCGTGTCTGTCCGTCGGTGGTCGCGTAGACAATCAGTGTGTTCGGCATACCGGCTTCCGATGCAATTACAGGCGGGGTGCACCGGAATGGTACAGGAACGCAACGTCTCCAAACGGGCTTTCAGCGGGCAGCGACACGGTTGACGGGCTGATTCGGCGGCAGGCCTTGACCGGGGTCAAGTTCGAAGCGACTGTCGCCGCGCGCTTCCACTGTCGGGTGTCGACGATTAAAGTTCGAACGTGCCTTGCGTCTTCGAGCCGATGCCGTGCGTGTCCAGAAGCGTTTCCAGCCGGCGGGTCGATTCGGCGCAGGATCGAACGGTCCTGCGAACCTGGTTTTCGAGCTCCAGATCGACGTCGCGGCCGCTTGCGCGCGCGGCGGCAATCTCGTTGAGGCTGGAACAGGCCTTGTTCATCCGTGACTCTGCCTTTTCGATTCGCCGGCGGGTGCTCTCGCCGATTGCATCGTCGATCGGCGGTGCCATCATCAGTCGCGTTGTGACGCTGTTGTGGTGACGGAAAACCCGCTCCGAATAGTCGCGCAATTCAGCGGTGGTCATGAATCGGAGGTCCAGCGGATCGCTCCCGCGGGGTACAGGTACGCAACCGGCAATCGAAGCGATGACAGACAGGCAAAGAATGAATGGCGCAACGCGCACGGATCAAGAGACCCGCTTGCGCGGCCTGGTGACCGTTGCGGAACACGGTGACACGAACGGCATGGGTAGACCGGCGTTCATCCTGTGGGCAATACCTCACCGCTTCATGTAATTGAAGAACTCTTCGTTGGTCTTGGTCGACTTGAGCTTGTCAAGCATGAATTCGATCGCCTGGATCTCGTCCATGGGATGCAGGATGCGGCGCAGTATCCAGATCTTCTGCAACAACTCCGGACCGATCATCAACTCCTCCCGACGGGTGCCGGAGCGGTTGATGTCCATGGCCGGAAACACGCGCTTTTCCGAAATTCGCCGGCTCAGGTGGATTTCCATGTTGCCTGTGCCCTTGAATTCCTCGTAGATCACCTCGTCCATCTTCGAACCGGTATCGACCAGCGCGGTTGCAATGATGGTGAGGCTGCCGCCGCCTTCGATCTTGCGTGCGGCGCCGAAGAAGCGCTTGGGCCGCTGAAGCGCATTGGCGTCCACGCCGCCGGTCAGGACCTTGCCCGAGGACGGCACCACGGTGTTGTACGCGCGCGCCAGCCGGGTGATGGAATCGAGCAGGATGACCACGTCGTGCTGATGCTCGACCAGCCGCTTGGCGCGCTCGATCACCATGTCGGCCACCTGTACGTGGCGGGTGGCCGGTTCGTCGAAGGTCGAGGAGATGACCTCGGCGTCGACCGTTCGCTGCATTTCCGTGACTTCTTCCGGGCGCTCGTCGATCAGCAGGATGATCATGTGGGCTTCCGGGTTGTTGGCCCGGATTGCGGTGGCGACATGCTGCAGCAGCATGGTCTTGCCGGCCTTGGGCGGCGAGACGATCAGGCCGCGCTGACCCTTGCCGATCGGAGCGATCAGATCGATGATGCGCCCGGTAATGTCCTCTGTGGAGCCGTTGCCGCGCTCCAGCTTGAACTGTTCGCGCGGAAATTCCGGCGTCAGGTTCTCGAACAGGATCTTGTTCTTGGACGCCTCGGGCTTGTGATAGTTGATGTCCTCGACCTTGAGCAGGGCGAAGTAGCGTTCCGACTCCTTCGGCGGACGAATCTTGCCCGAAATCATGTCGCCGGTGCGCAGGTTGAAGCGTCGAATCTGGCTGGGCGAGACGTATATGTCGTCGGGACCGGCCATGTATGAGCCGAGCGCCGAGCGGAGGAAGCCGAACCCGTCCTGGAGGATTTCCAGCACGCCGTCGCCGTAAATGGGCTCCTTCTTGCGTGCACGTGCCTTGAGGATCGCGAAAATGACGTCCTGCTTGCGTGATCTGCCAATGTTCTCGATGCCGAGTTCATTGGCCATTTCAATCAGGTCCTGGACGGACTTCTTCTTCAAGTCGGTAAGATTCATCGAACGATTTGCCTTGAAATGACTGGATTTGAACGGAGTGCTGCACGCTGCCTCGTGCACGCAAAACCCGCGCGCGGCTCGGCAATGCGAGCGGAAATACTTCCAGTTGGTCCCGAAAAGCTAGGGAATCTGATACTGCTGCAACGGGCGGTTGCCCGCAAGGGATTTGGCAAGAGTATCACTTCCGCCGTGCGCCGTCCAGTGCCGTGCGCCGGGTGGTGCGGCCATTACCGCCGAAATCCGGCGTTCCGCAGCAGCGCCGGCAAGCTGGCGCTGCGGAGCGAGGCGAGCGCCAGGCCGGATGCGATCACTGGATATGCTGATCTATGAAGTCCTTGAGCACACCCTTGGTGACTGCGCCCACCTTCATGCCCTGGACCTTGCCGCCACTGAAGACCATGAGCGTTGGGATACCGCGAATCTTGAACTGGCTGGTAATCTGCTGATTTTCGTCGATATTGACCTTGGCTATCTTGATCTTGTCTGCGTATTCGTCGGCGAGTTCATGCAGCAGCGGATCGATCATCTTGCACGGACCACACCATTCCGCCCAGTAGTCCACCAGCACTGGCTGATCGGCATTGATGACTTCCTGTTCGAACGATGCATCTGAGACGTGCGTGATATTTTCGGACACGATAGATTTCTCCTCGGAAATTCGGATTTGGAATACGGACCGGAACCTGGCGCGCAGGCTTGCGCATCCGGAGAATGCTAGAATACTGCAAATGCCAGACCTGCTGGCGATTGGCGCCGTTTTCCGGTACATCCGGCTGGCGCCATGCCATTTCAAGCAGGCGAAGCCCTGAATTCGGGCATGACCTGCGATCATGTATCCCGACAAAGGCCGACTTTCTCCTCCCATTCCAGGTTTACTACTGCGTGAGCGATACAGATATCCGATCAGACGGCAATAATGATTCTTCCGGGCAACCGGCTTCAGACGAACAGCACGATCGCGTACTGAGCGACGTCGCTTTCGACAGCTTCGACCTGCCCGAACCCATCGTCGCCGGTCTGCGCGACGCGGGTTTCGAAAAATGCACGCCGATCCAGGCCGACACGTTGCCGCTGGCACTGGCCGGGCGCGACGTTGCCGGGCAGGCGCGAACCGGTACGGGCAAGACCGCGGCGTTCCTGCTGGCGATTTTCAAGCGACTCCTGGAGGATCCCGATCCAGGCACCGCCGGCCACAATCCGCGCTCCATCGTAATCGCGCCGACCCGCGAACTGGCGATCCAGATTCACCGCGATGCGCTTCTGCTGGGCTCGCACACGGGGTTGAAGTTCGGACTTGCATACGGTGGGGTGGATTACCAGAAACAGCGCGATCAGCTTACCGAGGGCGTCGATGTACTGATCGGCACGCCTGGGCGCGTCATCGATTACTTCAAGCAGAACGTCTTCAATCTGAAGCATATCCGGATCGCCGTGCTCGACGAAGCCGACCGAATGTTCGACCTGGGTTTCATCGGCGACATCCGCTACCTGTTTCGCGCCATGCCGCCGGTCGACAAGCGCCAATGCCTGATGTTTTCGGCCACGTTCCCGCTCAAGGTCACCGAACTGGCCTACGAACACATGAACGACGCCGAGACGATTCGCATCGACGAAGACCACAAGACCACCGAGCGCGTGCGTCAGGTTGTGTACTACCCGTCGAACCGCGAAAAACTGCCCTTGCTGATCAAGCTTCTGCGTGACATGGTCGATGGCCACGTGATCATTTTCGTCAACACAAGGCGGGCGGCCGATCTGGTCGACCGCATGCTTCAGGGCAACGGTTTCGATTCGGCCATGCTGGCCGGCTCGGTGCCGCAGAAGAAGCGCCAGCGGCTGCTGCAGAAATTTCACTCCGGCGAACTGCCCATCCTGGTGGCCACCGACGTGGCTGCCCGGGGGCTGCATATTCCTGATGTCAGCCATGTGATCAACTTTGATCTCCCCCAGGACGCCGCCGATTACGTGCACCGCATCGGTCGCACCGCTCGACTGGGCGCGACCGGCGAGGCGATCAGCTTCGCCTGCGAGGATTACGCCTTCCATCTTCCCGAAATCGAGAGCTATATCGACAAGCCCATCGAACTGGTCAGTCATGATGCCGACGACCTGCCGCCCCTCGAGCGGGCCAAGCCATCCAGCGGCAATCAGGGCCGTCCAGCCGGAAAGCGCGGCGGAAAGGGCAGGAGCGGAGGGCGGCGGCGCAGTTGATCGGCAATTCCGGTTTTGGCCCTGCTGTGCTAATCTGCCGTGCCGTGATCGATCTTCAGCTGCCAGTCCATGATTGCCCTGCCAAATCGCTTTGATAATCGGCGACTTCCAACCGCGGCCAACGGGCTGCTGCTGGTCGTATGTGCATTTCTTGCGGTTCGTATTTGCGTCACGCTGATCGATGGCGTGGACGTCGAATTCCAGCCGATTTCGTTTACGCCGTCGCCGGCGCGCACGCACGCACTCCCGGAAAGTGATTGGCGCCTGTTCGGTGATCCAGTCGCGCCGAATTATGGCTTTGCACAGGCGTTGCCGCCGACGCCGCTGGCGCTGCGGCTGCGCGGCGTCGTCACCGGCGACCGAGGTTACGCAATCATCGTCGATGCAGACGGCAACGAAGGGGTATACCGCGCCGGCGACGAGGTGCCGGGCGAAGCCGAAGTGGTCACCATCGAGCCGCGTCGGGTTGTACTCGAGCGCAATGGCAGCCGCGAAGCGCTGGAATTGCCCGGAGCGGCCGGTGCGACGGCCACAGTCGCCAGTACCCGGTCCAGGGCCGAAGCCGGTGCTGGCCAGGGCCTCGCGACCGGCGTCGGCATCGGGTCGCTTTCTTCCTTGACGTCCGGATTGAGTCTCGACCCTGCGGAACTTGCCCAGCGCATCACCATTCTGCCGGTCGCCGGCGGTGGCTTTCGCGTCCGCGCCGGGCGTGACGCGAGCATATTCACACAGCTTGGATTTCATGCCAACGACATCGTGCTGGCGATAAACGGCCAGCCGGTCGATACCCAAGCCGACGTGCGGGCGGTGTTCGAATCGTTCCGCCCGGGAGAGCCGCTCGCAATCACGGTCCGGCGAGGCGAGCGCCAGCTGGTATTGACCCCCGATCTGTTCGATCTGGGCGGGTCAGGTTCAAGATAGATGATTTTCGATGAAACTGCGCGCCCGCGTCGAAAAGGAAGCGCAGTCAAATCCAATAAAAAAGTGGAGCCATTCCCGATGAACAAAAGACAACTCCTGGCGGTAGCCGCGCTTGTTCTCAGTCTTGCCGGCACCGGGCTCCCCGCCCAGCAAAACGAAACCCATCTGCTCAATTTCCAGAACGCCGACATTCGGTCGCTGATTACGACCGTGGCCGACATTACCGGGCGCAACATCGTGATCGACCCCGCAGTCAGTGGCCAGATCACGGTCATCTCCAGCGAGGAGCTCACGGCCGAGTCGGTCTACGACGTATTCTTGTCGATTCTTGCCGTTCACGGCTACAGCGCGATCGACGACGGTGCGGTCACGCGCATCGTGCCCGACGCCGCCGCGCGGTTCGGTAGCGGCGTCGCCAACGGCCCGACCGGGGGGCAGGACCAGGTCACCCGATTGATCCCGCTGGAGCACGTGCGGGCGGCCGAAGTCCTTCCCATGCTGCGCTCGCTGGTGCCGCAATCGGCTTACCTGGCCGCCCACGAGGGCTCCAATTCGCTGCTGGTCAGCGACAGGGCGGCCGGCGTCAGGCGCCTGCAGGCCGTTATCGAGCGACTGGACGCGGCTTCCGACAACGGCGCAGAAGTGCTGGGGCTGAGCCATGCCGACGCCGAGGAAGTGGCCGAAATCGCCAACCAGATTTATTCCGGTGCCGAACAGCCGCTGGCCATTCCCGATGCTCGCACCAATTCCATCGTGCTGCGCGGCGATACCGGCCAGCGCGTGCGCCTGCGCACCCTGATCAGCCACCTGGACACTCCGCTGAGCGAGGGCGGCGGCTCGCGCGTGGTCTATCTTCGATATGCCAACGCGCAATCTCTTGTCCCGGTGCTGGAGAGCCTGGTCGACGAAGTGGGCGAGGGGCAGCGCCAGCGCGTGCGCATCAACGCGCACGAGGAAACCAACTCGGTCGTGATCTCGGCGCCGCCGGCGGTCTACAGGGAAATCCGCTCGATCATCGACCAGCTGGACATCCGCCGCGCCCAGGTGCTGGTCGAGGCCATCATCGCCGAGGTCGCCGCCGATACCGGTCTGGATCTGGGTATCCAGTGGCAGTTCTTCGAATCCGGTGATTCGGGTTTTTTCGGCGGCACCAATTTCCAGAGCGGCGGCCGCAACATCCTCAATCTCAGCGCCGGGCTGGCGAGTGGAGAAGACGGTGCCACAGTGCTTCCGGGCGGCGGCCTCAACCTGGGCTACGTCGAC
>Ga0209931_1001959_pt1 | contig 10718 bp, 10 predicted proteins | sample SalPonR1_B_D1_MG_FD_185697 | JGI IMG/M metagenome (GOLD analysis project Ga0209931, IMG submission 185697) | Salt pond soil microbial communities from South San Francisco under conditions of wetland restoration - Salt Pond MetaG R1_B_D1_MG... ...
CAAACGGTGCAAAAATCGCTGGAAACGGAGCCTGCCCGGCCCCAAACCGCCCTCAAGCGGTAATGTCGGCGCAGCCGAAGGCGTTGTTCAGACGTTCCTGTGACAAATCCAACCCCTTGTAATCGACCTTCTCGATCTCTTCTTTCAGCCGCGATATAGATGCCCCCTTTCCATAGCCCCAGTGCGCAGCATCTTCCGCGTGGCCACAGAGCTGCATCGCGATGGCGTCGGTCACGTTGGCATCATGCAAGGCGTCCACAAAGTTGTGGCGGAAGCTGTGAAACACCTGGAGTGGCGTTCTGAACTCCCACTTGTTCCCGAGATTATACCAAAATTTCGACCATGGCTGACTGTAGGTGCCGTCGCTGCCGAGCTTCAAATCGGGAAACAAGCGCCCGGAACCACGGCTCGCGACGTAGGCAAGAAAACCGAGGTCCAAGATGACTGAATGAATAGGCACCTTCCGATAGGAGGACCCGGTCTTGATGTTCTTGATCTCCTCGTCTGGTTCATACTCCCATTTCGAGATGTCAAAATAGGCGATGCCGTCCTCGGTGCGGATGTCTGATTTCAAAAGCTGGATGATCTCACTCGACCGCATCCCGGCATACAGTGCAATCACAGGCACCCAATAGCGTCCGTCTTTCAGGAGCAGATCGCCCGGCATGCCCGAATGTGCAACACTCTGGCGACCAGTGTAGATCGGCGTCTTGAAAATCTTCTGGAGCTGATCTGCGTCATACGGCAGCCTCTTGGGCTTTCCCTTCGGTGGCTTTTTCACCAACAGTTTGATGTCGGCCCCCGGCACCTTCGGAAGGTATTCCTCGGCAACCAACCAAGCGACAAACCGTTTGAAGAAATCGAACCGTTTCTTCTGGGTTTCATACCCCATCTTCGGAAGGTGCTTGCCCGCTTCGACAGCGGCAACTGGGTCGAGATCGCGTGTTTCGGGCTTCTTTTGATAGTGTGCGGGAATGTGCCCCACGATGTCCCGCAAGGCTTTCATGTCATTGATGTCCAGGAGCGAGGCAGGTTTATCGAAGTCGATCACGGCGCGTGCAAGATCGAGGGACAACTTGAGATCGCCAAGCGTTTTGCTTTTCAGCCCGTGAGCTTCGAGAACCTGTTCATAAGCCTTTGCCAGATCATCCAGCGATGGCGCTGTTGAAAGCGCCTGAGTGGGTGCCTGAGGGTGGGAGATCACGTGAGAAGGGATCGTTTCATCCAGCCGTGGCTCAACGCCCGCGAACAGTGGGTCTGCGATGGCTGTTTGCGAATAGTCACCGTTCAGTTTTGTGATCAGCAGGCGGTCTGCCTCGATTTTTGCCCGCATCAGGCCTGCATGGGCGCGCTGTAGCGCCTGGTAGCGGCTAGTGAGCTGTTCTGGGGGGATAGCCCCCACAAGTGCCTCCGCGTCTGCTTGAACGTCGCTGGGGAAGTTTCTGACAGCGAGGCGACGACGATGTTCCGAAAGGCGTGTTTCTAGCGTCGAGATACAGTCATCAACATCGACTTCTGCATCGGGCGCGAAGATGTCCGCGAACTCCTGCCCCCAATCAAGCGCCTCGCGGAAGTAGTCCCGGATCGCTTGATCAATCGTTGCATCTTGCCCTCGGGCCATCCTTCGCGTCTCCTTCACCACGAGATCGACATGGTTGCTAAACACGCGACACCTCAGTTGTGCCAAGGATCGCTCAGTAGTCCTTAATGAAATCTTAACCTCTTTTCGGCCTGCGACATCCCACAAATCCTGCGGAACGGAAGCGCGGAAATAGAAGGTTCGCCCGCGTGTAACCAGTCTTGGTATCGTGGCCATCCTTGCCCCTCTGTACCAGTAAACTGTACCAGGGCGCGGATTTCGGCCTTCCCGAAAATCAGTATCGTTTATTATCAGCGGGTTAGCCGTGAAATGGCGGAGACGAAGGGATTCGAACCCTCGAGACGGTTTCCCGCCTACTCCCTTAGCAGGGGAGCGCCTTCGACCACTCGGCCACGTCTCCGCTGACCCGTCTAATCAAAGCCGCTTTGGGGGGCAAGGGCTGAATTCCCTCGACGGGAGTCACACTGCCTGCAGCGCAATCTGGTCAGGTGTTGAACAGGAAGTGCAGCACATCACCGTCCTTGACGACATAGCCCTTCCCCTCGGCGCGCATCTTGCCGGCTTCCTTGGCGGCCTGCTCACCGCCCAGCGCGACGAAGTCGTCATGAGATATGGTTTCGGCGCGAATGAATCCCTTTTCGAAGTCGCCATGGATAACACCGGCGGCCTGCGGGGCGCGCGTGCCGGCAGGAACCGTCCAGGCGCGGGCCTCCTTGGGGCCGACCGTGAAATAGGTTTCCAACTGCAACAAGGCATAGCCCGCCTTGATCAAGCGATCCAGTCCCGCCTCTTCCAAGCCCATCTCACCGAGAAACATCTCAGCTTCCTCGGCATCGAGCTGGCTGATCTCCTCCTCGATCCGGGCCGAAATGATGACATGGGAATTGCCCTGGGCGGCAGCCATATCCGCAACGGCGGTCGCGTGGGCGTTGCCTGTCGCCGCCTCGGCCTCACCGACGTTGCAAACGAACAGCACCGGCTTGGTGGTCAGCAATTGCAGACCTTTCCAGGCCTTGGCGTCTTCCGCGTCGACCTCGACCACGCGGGCCGGCTGGCCGTTTTCCAGGACCTCTTGCGCCGCGGCCAGCAGACGATCCTGCTGCTGCGCGTCCTTGTCGTTGCCCTTGAGCTTGCGAACCAGGCCGGCGCGGCGCTTCTCGATGCTTTCAAGATCGGACAGCATCAGCTCGGTCTCGATCACCTCGGCATCGGCGACAGGATCGACACGGCCGTCGACATGGGTGACATCGCCATCCTCGAAACAGCGCAGGACATGGGCGATGGCGTCGACCTCGCGGATATTGGCCAGGAACTGGTTGCCCAGCCCCTCGCCCTTGCTTGCGCCTTTGACCAGGCCGGCGATATCGACGAAGGTCATGCGCGTCGGGATGACCTGTTTCGACTTGGCGATCCCGGCCAACCTGTCCAATCGCGCGTCCGGCACGTTGACCTCGCCGACGTTGGGGTCGATCGTGCAAAAGGGAAAATTGGCGGCCTGTGCAGCGGCTGTCCGCGTCAGCGCGTTGAACAGCGTCGACTTGCCCACGTTCGGCAGGCCGACGATACCCATCTTGAACCCCATGTCGCGCTCCTTCGCTTGGCGTTTCGCGCCTCATAGGGCCTGGGGCGCGGGCCTGCAAGACCGGCACCGGGTGCGGCGCGCTTGATCTCGCCCCCGAATTGCAGCACATCGGGGCGACGCAGTGGAAAGGAGCGCCCATGACCCGCATAGACGCCAAATTCGCGGACCTGCGCGCCGCCGGCCGCAAGGCCTTCGTCGCCTATGTCATGGCGGGCGACCCGGACTACGAGACCTCTCTGGAGATCGTGAAGGGCCTGCCGGGTGCCGGGGTCGACATCATCGAGCTGGGCCAGCCTTTTACCGACCCCATGGCCGACGGACCGACGATCCAGCTGGCCGGGCAGCGTGCGCTCTCGGGCGGGCAGACCCTGGACAAGACGCTGCAGATCGCGCGCGAATTGCGCAAGTCGGACGATACGACGCCAATCGTGCTGATGGGCTATTACAACCCGATCTATTCGCGCGGCGTCGCCCGGTTCCTGGAAGAGGCAAACGAAGCGGGGATCGACGGCTTGATCGTCGTTGACCTGCCGCCGGAGGAAGACGACGAACTGTGCATTCCTGCGCAGGAGGCCGGGCTGAACTTCATTCGGCTGGCCACGCCCACCACGGATGACCAGCGCCTGCCCAAGGTGCTCACCAACACCTCCGGATTCGTCTACTACGTTTCGATCACCGGCATCACCGGTGCCGCGAATGCCGAAGCGGGCGACGTCGGCCCCGAAGTGGCCCGGATCAAGGCCCGAACGGATCTGCCCGTCATCGTCGGGTTCGGGATCAAGACACCGGACAGGTCCAGGGCCATTGCCGAGGTGGCCGATGGCGCGGTCGTGGGCTCGGCCATCGTGGACCGCATCGCCAAGGGGGACAGCGTCGCTGACGTCCTGGCCTTCGTGAAGACCCTTGCCGACGGGGCCCATTCGGCCTGACCCCCGCGATCGTTGTATCCAGAGCCCGGCGGCATGGGCCGCGGGGTCGGGCACGCTTTGTCGTTGCGATGAGCCGGTCAAATTGGTAATGGAACATTACCAATACAGATAAAAAGCACTGCCATGCCCGTGATTACCTGCATCGAGGACCTCAAGCGTCTTCACAAGCGCCGCACGCCCAAGATGTTCTATGACTACGCGGAGTCGGGCAGTTGGACGGAACGCACCTTTCGCGAGAACACCAGTGATTTCGACAGAATCTACCTGCGCCAGCGCGTCGCCAAGGACATGACCGGCCGCAGCACGGCCAGCCGGATGATCGGACAGGACGTTTCCATGCCCGTCGCCCTGGCCCCCGTTGGCCTTGCCGGAATGCAATCGGCCGATGGCGAGATCAAGGCCGCCCGCGCGGCCGAAGAGTTCGGCGTGCCCTTCACGCTGTCCACACTGTCGATCTGCTCGATCGAGGATGTGGCCGAGAACACCGAAAAACCGTTCTGGATGCAGGTCTACACCCTTAAGGACGACGACTTCATGCAGCGCCTCTTCGATCGCGCGAAAGCGGCCAAGTGCTCGGCCGCTGTCATCACGGTCGATCTGCAACTTCTGGGCCAGCGCCACAAGGATCTCAAGAACGGGCTGTCCGCCCCGCCCAAACTGACAGCCAAATCCGTGGCCGACATGATGACCAAGCTGCGCTGGGGGCTGGGCATGTTGGGCACGAAGCGGCGGTTCTTCGGCAATGTCGTGGGCCATGCGAAGGGGGTAACGGACGGATCGTCGCTGGCAACCTGGACGGCGGAGGCTTTTGATCAGGCGCTGGACTGGGACCGCATCCGGCAGTTTCGCAAGATGTGGGACGGCCCCCTTATCATCAAGGGCATCATGGACCCGCGCGACGCTCTGGAGGCACTGAACGTCGGCGCCGACGCGATCATCGTGTCCAACCATGGCGGGCGGCAGCTGGACGGGGCGCTGAGTTCCATTCGTGCTCTTCCGGCGATCCTGGATGCCGTGGGCGACAGGATCGAGGTGCATCTCGACAGCGGCATCCGATCGGGGCAGGACGTGCTCAAGGCACTGGCCATGGGGGCCAAGGGCACCTATATCGGCCGCGCCTACACCTATGGCCTCGGGGCAATGGGCGAGACCGGCGTGACCAAGGCACTGGAAGTCCTTCACAAGGAACTGGACATCTCGATGGGCCTGTGCGGCCGACGCGAAGTCACCACGCTGGACCGCGATATCCTGATGGTGCCCCATGATTTCCAGGGCAACTGGCAGTGATCACGCCCCGCGGGGTGCCCTGCGTGCCTGGAGCCCCCGGATCATGAGTGCCAGCGGCACCGCCATCAGCAGCGTTCCGGCGACCCCGGCATAGGATACGCGCAGCCCCCAGAGCTCGCTCGACCAGCCCATGAGGACAGGTGCGAAGAAGAACGACGAAAACCCCACGATCGACACGCGCGAAATGGCCCGGGACCTTTGACGAGAGGTTACCAGCTTGCCCACCAAGCCCAGCGCCAGCGGCCCGATCACCGATACGCCAAGGCCCAGGACCCCGAAGCCAAGGTAAGCCACGACCGGGGTCGGCGCCATGGCGGCAATCACCGCGCCCACGGCCGAGACGCAGGCCGCCACCATCACGACATTCGTTTCGCGGAACTTCTGCGACACCGCCTGTCCGGCAAAGCGGCCGAAGGCCATCGTCAGGCCCAGGGTGGCAGGGCCCATGGCGCCCTCTGCGGCTCCGCCCTGAAGGGTGCGCTCGATATGCAAGGCAGACCAGGCCTCGACCGTGGCCTCGGCCCCGAAGGCCACCAGAACCACGAGCCCGCAGAGCATCACCGGGGCGAACGGCGACTGCGTGCCAACCGGGTCGTCGCCTTCCTCGGCGGCGGGCTGCATCCGCAGCCCCAGCACCACCAACACCATGATCGCCGCGATACCGGCAAAGATCATCAACGCGGGCAGGCCCGCCTCGCGCCCCAGTCCTGCCAGCACGGCCCCAACCGCATAGCCGACCGAGAACAGAGCGTGATTGGCGTTCATCAGGGGCCGGCCCGTGGCCGCCTCCAGGTCGCTGACGCGGGTGTTCATCAGCACGTCCAGCAGACCGGCCGAGAACCCCAGCAGAACCATGACCAGGAAGAAGCCCCAGGGCACCGAGATGATCCCGGGCAGAAGCATGGCCAGCGCCACCAGCAAGGCCGCGGTCTGCATGCTGTGCGCGCCCAATCGGGCATCGACGCGCGGCGCGATCAGCATGGCCGTGACCAAGCCGATGGAGGACCCCAGAAGCAACGTTCCGAAAACCCCGTCCGACGCCCCGAGACCGGCCTTGAGCGATGGGACCTGCGCGGCAAAACTTCCCCAGAAGAGGCCAAGCGCCAGGAAGGCGGAGCCGGGGATCCGGGACAATTTGATAGCGCTCACAATCGACATGACGGGGATTGACCACAGACAGGTCACGACGGCAAGACCCACAACGTCCGGAACCGGGGGCACGATTTCCACCCGTTGCAGGCAAGGTCCCCCTTTTCAACACCCTCAAACCATCCTATACGCGCGATTTCATCGGGTCCTCCTGCCAACACGGGGGCCCTCTCATGGCAAAGTGGGCCCCGAACAGATCTCGGGGTGCGCGAATTGAAAGGACAGACCTATGGCTGGTGAGATTCCCGATCTTGTCGCACATGAACGCAAAGGCACGGGCAAGGGCGCGGCCCGTCAAGCCCGGCGCGACCACATGGTGCCCGGCATCGTCTACGGAGGCGAGGCCGATCCGCTGCCCATCAACATCCCCTTCAACGCCTTGATCAAGCGGCTGCGGGACGGGCGCTTTCTCTCGACGCTCTTCAACCTGAAGGTCGAGGGTCAAGAGGATGTGCGCGTGATCTGCCGCAACGTCCAGCGCGACGTGGTCAAGGACCTGCCGACGCACCTTGACCTGCTGCGCCTGAAGCGCAGCACCAAGATCAACCTGTTCATCCCGGTCGAATTCGAGGGCGAGGACGAGTGCCCCGGCCTCACGAAGGGGGGCATCCTGACCGTTGTCCGCCCCGAGGTCGAGCTGATCGTCACCGCCGGCGACATCCCCGAGAAGTTGACCGCGTCGCTCGAAGGGCTGGAGATCGGCGACACGATCACGATCTCTTCGATTGATCTGCCGGCGGGGTCCAAGCCAACCATCGACCGCGACTTCGTCATCGCCAACGTGCAAGCTCCGTCGAGCCTGGCCGCCGCAGAGGACGAAGAAGAAGGTGAGGCCGCAGCTGACGAAGTGCCCGCCACCGAGCAGGATACCGACGAAGGCTGATTCCTCGCGCTATGAGACTGCGAAAGGCGCCCACCAAGGGCGCCTTTTTCTTTGTACATGGCAAATCCAGCGCGGGCGCCACAGTAGCGGGACACCCGACGTTCGCGCGGGACTCCATTCGGACTGGCCCCGACCCCGTTCCAAAGGCTATACAGCGGCCATGAAACTCCTTGTCGGACTCGGAAATCCCGGCGCGAAATACGCGCGCAACCGTCACAACATCGGCTTCATGGCCGTGGACCGGATCGCCGAGGATCAAGGATTCGCGCCATGGCGGTCGAAATTCCAGGCAGAGCTGACCGAGGGGCGGCTGGGAACAGAAAAGGTCATCCTGCTCAAGCCGCAGACCTTCATGAACCTGTCCGGCCAGTCCGTCGGTGAAGCGATGCGGTTCTACAAGTTGGACAGCACCGACGTAATCGTCTTTCACGATGAGATTGACCTGGCACCGGGCAAGGTGCGCCTGAAATCCGGCGGCGGACACGCCGGCCACAACGGGCTGCGGTCGATCCACCAGCACATCGGGCCGCATTACGACCGGGTGCGACTTGGCGTCGGCCACCCCGGCGACAAGAACAAGGTATCCGGCTACGTGCTTTCGGACTTCGCCAAGGCCGACCACGACTGGCTGGACGACGAGATGCGCGGCATTTCGGACGGCGCGGCCCAGCTTGCACAGGACGAGGGGCCGAAATTCCTCAATGCCGTCGCCGCGCGTGTGGCACCGGCCCGGCCTTCGACACCGGCGCCGAAACCCGTGGCCAAGCCTGCGCCCGAGCCAGAGCCCGAAGATGACCGCAGCCCGCTTCAGAGACTCGCGGATCGCTTCAAGTGACCACCGCCTGGCAGCGACGTTCGAGGATCAGGCCGGGCGATACCACGCCGGACCCGGGCCGGATCGAATTTCACCGGCTTTGGTTCCATGTCCGCGGCTGATGCTTGCCCGACGCATGGGCGCGTGACACCCTTCGAGCCATGAGACCATTCCGGCGCGTTCTGATTGTCTTTGTCGCTCTGCTGGCGCTGCTCGCGCTGTGGCAGCGTGACCGTATCGCGCGGCTTTCAACGGTCATAACCCTGTTCGATGCGGGCCGGATCGTGGGTAATTTCACCAGCATGGGCACGGTCTTCGAGACGGCCCCCATGCCGCTGGCGGACGTGCGGCCCAACCAGCTTGCCCAAGGGGCGTCCATGACCATGCCTTCTGGCTATCGCGCCTGGTCCGAGGCGCGGGCTGTCACAGGCATCGTGGTGCTCAAGGACGGTGTGATCCGGCACGAAGCCTACCCGCTGTCCGCCCCGGGGCGCACCGACGATCCGGCCCAGCGCACCCGGATCAGTTGGTCGGTCGCCAAGAGTTTCCTGTCAGTGCTGTTCGGCATTGTCCACGAAGAGGGGGCCATAGACAGCCTTGACGACCCGATCACAAAGTACGCGCCTCGCCTGGTGGGCACCGCCTATGACGGCGCCAGAATCGGCGATGTGCTGCAAATGTCCTCGGGCGTGGTATTCGACGAAGACTACCTGGATTTCTGGAGCGATATAAACAAGATGGGCCGCGTCCTGGCCATGGGTCGCTCAATGGACCGCTTTGCCAGGGGGCTGGACGAGACATTTGCCCAGCCCGGCACCGGCTGGCAGTATGTCTCAATCGATACGCATGTGATCGGCATGGTGATCCGGGGAGCAACCGGGCGGCCCATTCCCGAGCTGCTCAACGAAAAGGTGCTGCACCCGCTGCGCCTGACGGTCGAACCCCATTACGTCACCGACGGACATGGGGTCGCCTTCGTGCTGGGCGGGCTGAACTTGACCACGCGTGACTACGCGCTGTTCGGGCACATGGTGGCCAATGGCGGGATCGCCTTCGGTCAACGGATCGTATCAAAGGACTGGATCACCGAAAGCACCCGCGCCTCGGCCCCGACCGATCCGGGTGAAATCGGCTATGGGTACCAATGGTGGATTCCTGTGGGGGCAGAACCGGGGCAATTCATGGGGCGTGGCATCTATGGCCAATACCTCTATATCGATACACCAAGGGGCGTGGTCATCGCCGTGAACGGGGCCGACCGCGCGTTTCGAGAAGATGGTGTGAACGAGCGGAACGTGGCAATGTTCCGCCAGATTGCAGAGGCACTCGACTGATGCAGAAAGACACTTCCGTTAATGTTCTGGGCGAGGCGCTCACCCAGTGCTCGATAGACCCCGTGACCGGCTTCTTTCGGGACGGGGCCTGCAATACCTGTGCCGAGGATCGGGGCAGTCATACCGTTTGCGCAGTCTTGACCGCCGAATTCCTGGCCTACTCGAAATATGTCGGAAACGATCTGAGCAGCCCGCGCCCGGAATTCGGCTTTGCCGGGCTCAAACCAGGCGATCAGTGGTGCCTCTGTGCCAGCCGTTTTCTACAGGCCCATGACGAAGGCTGCGCACCCAAGGTCAGCTTGGCGGCGACGCATCAACGGGCGCTCGAGATCGTTCCGCTGGAGGTTCTTCGGCAATACGCGATGGACGCGGGCTGACCGCACCATCCATCAGATCCTCGATGAACAGGCTCAGAAGCTGTGGCCGTCCGCTCACCCCGGCCTTGCGATAGATGGCGTTTGTCTGCGCCTTGACGGTTCCTTCCGAGGTTTGTCTGAGGGCGGCGATTTCGGCCGTTGACATGCCCTTGATGGAAAACAGCGCCACGTCCATCTCGGCCGGGGTCAGGCTCCAATCCTCGAACCTGTCCTGCATCAATTCGAGGAAGGCCCCGGATGCCGCCCGCAATTTCTGCTCTACCTGGGCAGTGCGCCGATGCGCCCGACGCAAGGCCACGCCCGCCATGGCGATGCCCAGAACGAGGCCGACGGCCGCCCCGATCTGGATCAGTTCGTAAGTCTGCCAACCGATGGGTGGCAGACCGAGCAGGGATTCGAGGATCGTCCATACAAAAAACGCCGCACAGAATACCTGCACGACAAGCACCAGGACAATGAAACGATTCGCCGACATCCGCGGGTCAGTGGCCCGGATCAATCATCGTCGTCGTCATCATCGTCGTCGTCATCCCCGTCGTCGTCGTCATCCCCGTCGTCATGATCGTCGTCGTCATCATCCCTGTCGTCATCATCGTCGTCATCATCCTCATCACCACCGTCGCCATCCGCATCGCCGGCGTCCTCATCTTCATCGTCTTCACCGTCGTCGATGTCGTCCGGATCATCCCCTTCATCATCGTACTCGTCATCGGGAACATAGATGCGCACATTATTTTCGTCGTCGCCCCTGTCATCCGACAAT
>Ga0209931_1001975_pt1 | contig 10673 bp, 8 predicted proteins | sample SalPonR1_B_D1_MG_FD_185697 | JGI IMG/M metagenome (GOLD analysis project Ga0209931, IMG submission 185697) | Salt pond soil microbial communities from South San Francisco under conditions of wetland restoration - Salt Pond MetaG R1_B_D1_MG... ...
ATGGTTGACGACGAGATCGAGCATCACGCGGATGTCGTGCGCCTCGGCGGCTTTGCAGAAGTCCGCGAGACGGGCATCCCACGGCTCGCCATCGCCGCCCGCGACCACCGGGTGAAGGCGATCGAAGTCCTGGATGGCGTAAAGACTTCCCGAGAACCCGGGATAATGGAAGGGGTTCAGGTACAGCCAGTCGAATCGCATGGCGGCGATCCGGGGCAAGTGCTCCGCCCAGCTGGACATCGGTCCGGCCAGCAGGGGAAACAGGTTGTAGATGCGCGGCGCTCGCAATGCCGGCATGTCGCCTCCTTAGGTTCTCAGGGCGCCTTTTGATCCACTGAAACGCTATGCCAGCGAGGCGCCGTGGTGCGCCATTCCCGGGACGGGCGACGGCGGGATACGCGTACAAGTATAGGATGCCGGCGCAGAGCGCGCTGAGCAGCGGCGCGCTCCGCCGCGGGCGCGGTCGCGCGCAGCCCGGCTTCGCCCAAGTCCCCGATGGAGGAGTAGCCGCGTCTAATGGCCTCTCTTGGCGCGCTTTTCGGCGCGCTTCTCCGCCGCCGTCTTGGCAGGCTTCTTCTTGCTTTCTTTTTTTCGGTCCTGGCCCTTGCTCATGTTCCTGCTCCGGTCAAGGGTGGTTGAAACAGCGTTAACAGCGCTTCCGGTCATCGAGAGCCCGCCGGGACGAGACCCGGGTTGGGCCTCGAGTGTAGCTCAGGCTTCACCGGGCGGGGCGGGCGCGCATGGCCCTTGCCCGGCGGGCGCGCGGATTTAGCGGCCCCGGCCGTCCCGTGATACCTTCCCGCAGCTGATACCCCCTGACACGCAGAGCCTCATGCCCCGTTACCCAAGCTTGCTTGTCCTCGCTTTGCTCTCATCCCTGGCCGCCGGCTGCGGAGACGCGGGGATGCGGTCCGACCGCGCGAACAATGAGCAGATCGGCGGCCCCTCCGGCACGGAGCTGGCCAAGCGGCAGGTGCTGCACCGCGGCAACGGCGCCGAGCCGCAGTCCCTCGATCCGCACAAGAGCGAGGGCGTGCCGGAGGCCCACCTGCAGCGCGATCTCTACCAGGGCCTGACGAACGATTCGCCGGACGGCGGCATCGAGCCGGGCGCCGCCAGCTCATGGACCGTCAGCGACGACGGGCTGGTGTACGTGTTCCACATGCGCGACAACGCCCGCTGGTCCAACGGCGACCCGGTCACGGCGCATGACTTCGTCTACGGGCTGAGACGCTCGGTGGACCCGGCGACACTTTCGAACTACAGCATCATGCTGCGGCCGATCCTGAACGCCGAGGCGATCATCGCCGGCGAAATGCCGCCCGAGGCGCTGGGCGTGCGGGCGATCGACGACCTGACGCTGGAAATCCGCCTGAACGGGCCCACGCCTTATTTCCTCGGCGTGCTGACCCACTCGGCCAGCTACCCGGTGCACAGGCCGACCGTGGAACGCTACGGCGATCGCTGGGCGCGGCCGGGGCGGCTGGTGTCGAACGGCGCCTACCGGCTGCGCGACTGGGTGATGCAGTCGCACATCGTGCTGGAGCGCAACCCCTATTACTGGGACAACGAAAACACCACCATCGACGAGGTCTGGTACTACCCCATCGAGAACCAGTCCACCGAGCTGCAGCGCTACCGGGCGGGCGCGCTGGACATGACCTATGACCTGCCTTTCCGCCAGCTGTCATGGATTCGCAGCAACCTCGCCGACGAGCTGGTGATCAGCGAGTACCTGGGCGTCTATTACTACGGGCTGAACGTCACCCGGCCGCCCTTCAAGGACAACATTCCGCTGCGCCACGCGCTCTACCTCGCCATCGATCGGGAAATCCTGACCCGCCAGGTGACCACCGCCGGCGAGATCCCGGCCTACGGCTACGTGCCCGGCGCGGCGAACTACGAGCAGGTGGTGCCGGAATGGGCGGAATGGACCCAGGAGGAGCGGGTGGCGGAGGCGCGCCGGCTGTACGAGGCTGCCGGCTACTCGCGCGACAACCCGCTGCAGCTGCAGATTCTCTACAACACGCACGAGAATCATCGCACCATTGCGGTCGCGATCTCGTCGATGTGGCAGGAAACGCTCGGCATCGAGACCGAGCTGGTCAACGAGGAATGGAAAGTCTACCTGGAGACGCGCCGCAGCAAGCAGGACACGCAGGTGTTCCGGGCGGGCTGGATCGGCGATTACAACGACGCCTACAATTTTCTTGAGATCCTGCATTCCGACAGCGGGCTGAACGACTCGGGCTGGGACAACGAAAATTACGACCAGTTGCTGGAAGCGTCGTCGCAGGAGAACGACCTGGCGCGCCGCGCCCGGATCATGCGCCAGGCCGAGGGCGTCCTGCTGGAAGAAATGCCGGTCATCCCGGTGTATTTTTATGTCACGAAGCGCCTGGTCAAGCCCTGGGTCGGCAATTACCGGCCACACATCCAGGACTCCATTTACACCAAAGACCTCGAGATCCTGAAACACTGATGGGCGTCCGGGCAGCAGTCGGCGGGGATTCCGGCGGGAGGCGGCCGTGCTGCGCTACTCGCTGAGCCGTTTCCTCGGCGCCATTCCCACCCTGTTCATCCTGATCGCGATCGCGTTTTTCATGATCCGCGCCGCGCCCGGCGGCCCCTTCGACGCGGAGAAGGCGCTGCCTCCGGAGATCGAGGCCAACCTGCGCGCGGCCTACCACCTGGACGAGCCGCTTTACCAGCAGTTCGGCCGCTATGTGTTGAACCTGGCGCGCGGCGATTTCGGGCCGTCCTTCCAGTACAAGGACTACACGGTCACCGAGCTGATCGCAGCCGGCTTCCCGGTGTCGCTCAAGCTGGGCGGGTCGGCGATGCTGCTGGCCCTGCTGGTGGGCGTTTCCGCCGGCACGGTGGCGGCCCTGCGCCAGAACTCGCGCACCGATCATGCCGTGATGGCGGTTTCCATGACCGGCATTTCCATCCCGAACTTCGTCATGGCGCCGCTGCTGATCCTGTTCTTCGCCGTCTACCTGGGCTGGCTGCCGGCCGGCGGCATCGGCGACGGCAGCCTGCGCTACATCATCCTGCCGGTCATCTCGCTGGCCTTGCCGCAGGTCGCGTACATCGCGCGCCTCACGCGCGGCAGCATGATCGAGGTATTGCGCAGTAACTTCGTGCGCACCGCCCGCGCCCAGGGGTTGCCCGAGCGCACCGTGATCCTGCGACACGCGCTCAAGCCGGCCCTGCTGCCGGTGGTGTCCTACCTGGGGCCCGCGACCGCCGCGGTCATCACCGGCTCGGTGGTCATCGAGCAGATCTTCGGCGTGCCCGGCCTGGGGCGCTATTTCGTCCAGGGGGCGCTGAACCGTGACTACACGCTGGTGATGGGCGTGGTGGTGTTCTACGGGACGCTCATCATCCTGTTCAACCTTTTCGTTGACCTGGTCTATGCCTGGCTGGATCCCAAGGTGAAGTACTCGTGATCGGCCGCAGCCAGACCGTGCCGCCGGCCGACGGCGCGCCGCAGCCGGTCAAGGGACGCAGCCTGTGGGTCGACGCCTGGAACGTGCTGCGCCGGAACCGCGCCGCCGTGGTCGCCGGGGTGCTCATACTCGTCATGGCGCTGATGGTCATCGTGGGCCCCTGGCTGTCGCCGTGGGACTACGACCAGACGGACTGGGACAATGTTTCCATCGGTCCCGACCTGGACAGCCGGCATTTCTTCGGCACGGACGCGCTGGGGCGCGACCTGTTCGTGCGCACGCTGCACGGCGGGCGCATCTCGCTGTTGATCGGCGTGGTCGCGACGCTGGTCAGCCTGCTGATCGGCATCAGCTGGGGCGCCACGGCCGGCTACCTGGGCGGTCGCGTGGACCACGTCATGATGCGCATCGTGGACATTCTCTACGCCATGCCCTTCATGTTCTTCGTGATCCTGCTGATGGTCTTCTTCGGGCGCAATATCATCCTTATTTTCGTCGCCATCGGCGCAATCAACTGGCTGGACATGTCGCGCATCGTGCGCGGCCAGACGCTGTCGCTCAAGCACAAGGAGTTCATCGAGGCGGCCGAGGCGCAGGGCGTGGCCACCTTCAACATCATCCGCCGTCACATCGTGCCCAACCTGCTCGGCGTGGTGGTGGTCTACGTCACCCTGACCATCCCGCAGGTGATCCTGGTGGAGAGCTTCCTGAGCTTCCTGGGGCTGGGCGTGCAGGAACCCATGACTTCCTGGGGCGCGCTGGTGAACGAGGGCGCGCAGGAGATGGGCACGGCGCCCTGGATGCTGGTGTTCCCGGCGTTCTTCCTGGCGCTGACGCTGTTCTGTTTCAATTTCGTGGGCGACGGCCTGCGCGACGCTCTCGACCCCAAGGACCGCTGATGGCGCTGCTGGAAGTGGACAAGCTCAATGTGCGTTTCCGCACGCCCGACGGCGAGGTGCACGCGGTGCGCGACCTCGGCTTCTCGCTGGAGCGGAGCGAGACGCTGGGGATCGTCGGAGAGTCCGGGTCGGGCAAGAGCCAGTCGATGATGAGCCTGATCGGCCTGCTGGCCTCCAACGGCTATGCCGACGGGTCCGCCCGTTTCGACGGCACCGAGCTGATCGGCATGCCCGTTCCGATGCTGCGCACGGTGCGCGGCCGGCGCATCGGCATGATCTTCCAGGACCCGATGACTTCGCTGAACCCCTTCATGACTGTCTTCGACCAGATGGCGCAAGTGCTGGTGCACCACGAGAAGGTCGCCAGGAAAGCGGCGCGCAAGCGCTGCATCGAACTGCTCGAGGCCGTGCACATCCCGGAAGCCGCGAAGCGTATCGACATGTATCCGCACGAGTTCTCCGGGGGGATGCGCCAGCGGGTCATGATCGCCTCGGCGATGCTCTGCCGCCCGGACCTCTTGATCGCGGACGAGCCGACCACCGCCCTGGACGTCACGGTGCAGGCGCAGATCCTCGAGCTGATGCGCGACGTGCGGCGCGATTTCGGCACGGCGATCATCCTGATCACGCACGACCTGGGCGTGGTGGCGGGCCTGTGCGATCGGGTGCTGGTGATGCACAACGGCGTGGAACAGGAATCCGGGCCGGTCGATCGCATCTTCTACCAGCCGCAGCACCCCTACACGCGCAAGCTGCTGGCGGCCGTGCCGCGGCTGGACCAGGCGGAAATCCGCAGGCTCGCCTCAGTCGATGCCAGCGGCGCGGCGGTCGGCGAAGCGCAGCCGGCGACGGGCGCCGCAGAGGCACATGCAGCCATGCCTGCCCGCCATGAGCCGGATCGCACTGCGCCGCTGCTGCTCCGGACCGAGGGCCTGCATGTCCATTTCAAGCTGGCCCCGGAAACGCTGTTCGCGCGCTCGCGCGTGCTGAAGGCCGTCAACGGGGTGAGCCTGGAACTTCACCCGGGCGAGACGCTGGGCGTGGTCGGCGAGTCGGGCTGCGGCAAGTCGACTCTTGCACGGGCGGTGCTCGGGCTGGTCACGCCCAGCGACGGCCGCGTCGTCCTGCTCGGCGAGGACATCACCGGCAAAGACAAGAAAGCCATGCGCGTTTACCGGCGCGACATGCAGGTGATCTTCCAGGATCCGCTGGCGTCGCTGAACCCTCGGATGACGGTGGGAGACATCGTGGCCGAGCCGCTGCGCACGCACTACCCGCGGATGCCGCGGCCCGAGGTGCGCAGCAAGGTGGCGGCCATGCTTGAGCGCGTCGGGCTCGGTCCGGAACACGTGAACCGCTATCCGCACGAGTTCTCGGGCGGCCAGTGTCAGCGCATCGGCATCGCGCGCGCGCTGGTGCTGGAGCCGAAGCTGGTGATCTGCGACGAGCCGGTCAGCGCGCTGGACGTGTCCATCCAGGCCCAGATCGTCAACCTGCTGATGGACCTGCAGGCCGAGATGAACCTCTCGCTGGTATTCATCGCGCACGATCTCGCGGTGGTGCGCCACATCAGCCACCGCATCATGGTGATGTACCTCGGCCGTGTCGCGGAGGTCGCGGATCGCATCGCGCTGTATGAAAATCCGGCACATCCCTACACGCGCGCCCTGATCCGCGCCGTGCCGATCCCGGACCCCGAGAAGGAGCGCAACAAGCCGCATGCGCCGCTCGAGGGCGAACTGCCGTCACCCGTGGATCCGCCCTCGGGCTGCGCCTTCCGCACCCGCTGCCCGATCGCGGTGGAGCGCTGCGCCCGGGAGACGCCCGAACTGCGCCGTGTCGGCGATCACCTGGTCGCCTGTCACGAGGCCTGAGGGTCCGGGCCATGAAGAAGCTCGCCCTCTGGGCGGTTCCGCTGCTGCTGTTCTCGATCGCCCTGTATCTGGGCGCCGGTGCCGTCAGCCGGGAGGCCGAGCGGTTCACGCCGGAGCGCTTCGCGGCCCTGCAGGCGGAGGAGGCCCTGGTTCTCGTCGAGATCCACGCGACCTGGTGTGTGACCTGCCGGCGCCAGCGCGAGATCGTGCGACGCTATCGGGAGCTTCACCCCGAGGTGGACCTGGTCCTGCTGAGCATCGATTTCGACACCCAGAAGCCGGCGGTCGAGGCCCTGGGAGCCAAATACCAGTCAACCCTGGTGCTTTACCGCGGCCGCGAGCGGCTCTGGTACAGCGTGGCGGAGACCCGCGAGCAAGTGATTTTTGCGGCCTTGAACCGGGCGCGATGAGCCGGGGTTTCGACGGGCTCTCAGGCGCTGTCTTTGCCGTGCCGGCCGGCTGACCCGGACGACTCGGCCGGGAAGGGCGGCTCATGCGGCTCATGCGGCTCGAACCCGCGGCGGTCCATCTTGCCCCAGCCCCGCTTCCGGAACGCCAGCTCGACCAGCGCCTTGACCTTCACCAGCGACATGAACTGGCGGAAGCCGAAGTTTTCCAGGAAGCCGTAGGCCAGCAGCCGCAGCAGGTCGCGGAAGCGCGGGTAGCGCCGGAACGCGATTTCCTCCAGCAGCAGCGCGCCCACGGACAGCAGCGCGCCCACGGCAAAGGCGACCACCAGGAACATCAGCACGAAGCTGCGGTCCAGTGCCCAGGTACCAGGCCAGCGAGATCGTCAGGTAGCCGAGGATCTCCACCACCGGCCCCAGCAGCTCGAACAGCACGAACCAGGGCATGCCGACCATGCCGACCGAGCCGTAGCGGCGGCGCAAAAACATCTCGCGGTATTTCCACAGGGTCTGCAGCAGGCCGCGGTGCCAGCGCGAGCGCTGGCGTATCAGCACCCGCCAGGTCTCGGGCACCTCCGTCCAGCACACCGGGTCGGGTATGAAGATGATGCGGTAGGGACGGCCGGCGTCCGCCATGGCCTTGTGCAGCCTGACCACCAGCTCCGCGTCCTCGGTGTCGGTGTCCTCGGTATAGCCGCCGATCTCGATGATCTCCTTCTTGCGGTAGAGCCCGAAGGCGCCGGAGATGATCATCAGCGACTGGATGGCGCTCCATCCGGCGCGCCCAGCCAGGAAAGCGCGCAGGTATTCGACCACCTGCATCAGGGCGATCCGGCTGCGCGGCAGACCGACGCGGGCGACCCTGCCGTCCACCACCGTGCAGCCGTTGGCGACGCGCACGATGCCCCCGGCGGCGACCGTTTCGCGCGGCGCTTCCACGAAGGGTTTCACCAGCCTCAGCAACGCGTTCTCCTCGATCAGCGAGTCCGCGTCGATCGAGCAGAAAAGCGGGTAACGGCTGACATTCAGGCCCGCGTTGAGAGCGTCGGACTTGCCGCCCTGTGCCTTGTCGAGCACCACCAGGTCCTTGTGCGCCAGGGACCGGTAGATGCGATGAATCTCCTTGCTCGGCAGCGAGACGCGCACCGGCTCGCTCGATTCGCGCAGATCGAACTCCTCGATGAGCACCGCCAGGGTGTCGTCGGTGGAGCCGTCGTTGATCACCACGATCTCGTAGGTCCCGTAGTTCAGCTGCAGCAGCGAGTTGATGCTCTCGACGACGTTGCGCGACTCGTTGTGCGCCGGCACCAGCAGCGAAATCGGCGGCGCCAGGTCGGATTCGCGAATTTTCTCGTAGTCGGGGAAAAAGCTGCGCTTGACGAACTGCCAGAGCGCCCGCAGCGAGAGGATGAAGATCACCAGGTAACCGAGGTTGATCAGTATGAAATAGACCAGGATGAAGTGGTTGTAGCCGGTGACCAGCTCGGCCAGGAACCTGGAGAATTCGTAGCTCATTCCTGCACTCCCGCTTTGGCGAGCACGGCATGCGCCTGGTCGCGCGCGAAACGGTCCTCATCATCGCGCATGCTCTCGAGCGCGAAGCGCCCGGCCGGGCCGATTGCGTCCAGTGCCTGCGCGCTGTTGGCCCGGACCCACCACTCCTGGTCTCGTAGCGCCGCGCACAGCCGCGGAATCGCCTCTTCGACGCGCATCGCCCCCAGGGCCTTGGCCGACATCGCGCGCACCGGCCAGGCCTCGTCCAGCAGGGCCTCCAGCAGCCAGGGCACGGCCGGGCGGTAGCCGGTGCGCCCGAGCGCCGCCGCGGCGCGCGCGCGGATGTCCCGGTCCGGGTCGATCAGCAGTTCCTTGAAGAAAGCGCCGGTGCGGGCCCCGCCGATGCGCGCCAGCAGGTCGATCGCCGCCAGCTGCGCGCCACGACTCATGCGGGGGTAAGCCTGCAGCACTTCCTCGCCCACTTCGGGCCCCATCTCGGACAGCAGGTCCGCGATGCGGATCGTGGACCAGCGGTTCTGGTCGGTCAGCGCCTCGATGAGCGCGCTGCGCGCCGCCTGGCCGCCGAGCGCGCCGAGGGCCGCGGCGCTGCGCATGCGCACGTCCAGCGCCGGGTCGTCGAGCGCCTCCACCAGCGGCTCGACCGCTTCCTCGGACCTGGCCACCCCCAGCAGCTGCGCCGCCCGCTCGCGCTTCCAGGGATCGCGATGCCCCAGTTGCGCGATCCACTGGTCGACGTAGCCGTTTTCCTCCAGCCAGTCGATCAGGCGCTGGCGGCTCGGCGCGTCCGCCTCCGGCAGCCACGCGAGGCACAGCTCGATGAACAGGCGGCGGTCGGGCCAGCGCCGCAGGCGCCGGAGGACCGGCGGGGTCTGCGCGCTCGCGCCGCTGAACCACGGGTACAGTTTTTCTTCCAGCGAAGCGCGGCGCCGGGCCTCCACCGCGGCCAGCCAACCAGTGACCAGGCGGCGAGCCAGCAGGTAGATCATCAGCCCGGCGAGCAGCCCGACCAGCAGCATGATCGCTATGGCCACGAAGGTGCGCATGCTAGTCGCCCGGGCCGAAGCGGTGCCGGAATCGCAGTCCGACCCGGGTGTAACTCCACTCGGCGCCGCCCTGGGAAGCGTAGGAGCCGCCGTCGGCCCAGGCTTCCAGTCGCAGCCGCTCCGTGAGCTGCCAGCCGAGGCGCGCGGCCAGCAGGTAGTAACGGTCATTGGAGGTGCGCAAGCCCGCGCTGTCGAAGGACTGCAGTCCCAGCTCCGCGCTGACGTCGTAGTCGAGCCGGGGGACGCCCGCCACCGGCCCGAAGGCGCGCGCCATCAGCCCCCAGGCGAGGAAGTTCGAGGGGTCGAAGTATCCGTTGTCCAGGTCCCGGTCCCAGTCCTGCACCCGCAGATTCAAGCCGCCCTGCAGCTGGTGTTCGCCGCGGCTCGCGTTGCGCCGCAGGCTGAAATCGGCGGCGATTCGCCGGTTCCCGTCGGACAGGTCCCAGGCCGACAGGTCGGCGGAAAGCCACCAGCGCGCCGGGAGCGAGCCGTTGGCGGCGAAGTTCAGGGACTCGATGACGATGCGATTGTCGATCAGCGGCACGGAATAACGGAAAGGCTCGCGCCACGCGTGCAGCGTGCCGTTCCAGGCGGCCGGCAGGGGAAAGGACCAGCGCAGTCCCCAGTCGAGAGTGTCGTGATCGTCGAAGCCGGGACTTTCCATGCGGTCCAGGCCGATCATGCCTTCCAGCGTATGGCCACGCCTGGGCATCCAGTCGACGAAGCCCTGCAAGGATCGTATGTCGCCGCGACGCCCGAAGGTTCGCACGTCGTAATCGGCATAGCGCAGCCGCAGGCCGGGACCGGCCTGCAGCGTGGTGCCGGCTTGCAGGATGCGGGTCGTGAACAGGTTGCGGTCGCTGTCGTCCAGCTGCTCCCAGCTGCCGCTCACCCAGGGCGCGGTGGCGGCGCGGGCGGCGGACAACAGCTCGAGCACTTCCGGCTGCTCGGGGTAGCGCTCGGCCAGTGTCTCGGCGCGTCGCCGGGCTTCGGCGGATGCGCCTTCCCAGAGATCCAGGTAGGCGAGGCCCGTCTCCGCCAGCACCGGGTCGTCGGCGGCGCGCGCCGCAGCTCCGTAGGCCGTGCGGGCCTGCGCGAAGTCACGCGACCAGGCCCAGGTCTGGGCGATGCCCAGCAACGCATCCGCCTGGCCGGGATGCGCCTCCAGCACGTCCTGGTAGACCGCCCGGGCTTCCTCGTAACGGCCCGACCACGACAGCACCCGGGCCAGGCCCAGCCGTGCCGCAAGATCATCCGGGCGGTCCGCCAGCAGCGCGCGGAAGGCCTGCGCGGAAGCCTCGTAGCGCCCCGCCCAGGACAGGACCTTGGCGCGTTCCCGCCGCGCCAGGACGTGGCCGGGATCCGCCCGCAGCACTTCTTCATAGATTTCCAGCGCCGCGTCGAAGCGCTCGTCCCACGACAGCCGCTGCGCCGCGCGCACGCGCTCGTCGAGCGAGGCCGCCTGCGCGCCAAGCGCATCGCC
>Ga0209931_1001976_pt1 | contig 10673 bp, 9 predicted proteins | sample SalPonR1_B_D1_MG_FD_185697 | JGI IMG/M metagenome (GOLD analysis project Ga0209931, IMG submission 185697) | Salt pond soil microbial communities from South San Francisco under conditions of wetland restoration - Salt Pond MetaG R1_B_D1_MG... ...
TGATGCGCGAGCGAGTGGGCCAGCATCTGGTCTTCGCCCGGCACTTCGAACACAAGGTTGTCGGTGACCCGGTCGGGCAGGTTCAGCGCGCGACGGACCGCTGCGCGAAACCTGGCGTCCCCGAGCAGTGCGGCAACCTGGTGATCGAGTTCTTGCGATGGATAAGACACCGCTGGCGGTTCCCTGGAATTTCCCTGAACGGCTGACGCGTATCGTAGACCGAAACGGGTCTTCGGTCCGGCCCGCCGGAGAGGTTACGGTCTGAACGGCCGCGGATTCCAGCCCAGCTGTTCGCGCGCGACGGTGTCGTCGACAACCAGATCCATGCGCTGGCGATAGACCATGGCCGGGGTGATGGACCTGAAGCGGCCCAGGCGATGCGTCAAACGAAGCACGGCGGCAATCAGCCAGGCGGGTATAGGCACAAGCGTTGGGTCGGCCCCGGCGGCGGAGGCGATCCGGCGGACGAATTCCGGGTAGCGCAGCGTTTCGCCGCCGCCCAGCGCCACCGTCCGGACGGTGGCGTTGGCTGCTTCGGTGCCGCCGTCGGCAGTCAGTCCGGGTCCGGCCGCCATCGATCGAAACATTGCGGCCAGGTCGTGCGCGTGTACCGGCTGACGCAGCCCCTTGCCCGCCACCGGCGCCCAGGATCGGCGTTCGAGCCAGCGTCGAATCCCGTCCAGCGCCGATGGGCCCTGGCCGCCGTAGATGAGCGCCGGCCGAACCAGCGTGAGTGCCATGCCGCGCTTGTTCGCCATGCTGACCAGCGCCTGCTCGGCTTCAACGAGTCGTGCCGCAGCCGCTTGTTCATCCGGGTCTCGAGAGTGTTGCTTGAACACGACGCTGGCCGAACTCAGCGCCACGATGCGTCGCAGCGTGGGCATGGCCCGGGCCTGGCGAGCCGCCAGCGGCAGGGCTTCGGCATCTGCACAGACCATCACGTGCGCCTGTATCCGGGCGTGCTCGCGGGCCAGGTCGTGCTGCATCCAGGTGAGATTGGGCCGGCTGTAGCCCGGCACATCGGTGGATACAGCGATGACCGGCGCACCGGCATCCAGCAGGCCGGCGAGAATTTCGTGTCCGGCCGGCCCGCCTGCGCCGACTAGCAGCACTGGCGCGGTGTCGTGCTCGCTCAACTTGATCGTCCCGAGTCCGTGCCAGGCTGAGGATTCCGGATGGAGCGGCCGTGTCGGGGTACCAAGGCATGCATAATCGCTGCAGTTCCTGAAGATGGCCGGCCATGACGGTCGGCTCGAATTCGATGCTGCTCAACGCAAGAATACTGCAACAGCCGTTGACCGGGGTCGGCCGCTACCTGAACGAGGCACTCTGCCATCTTCCTGTACTCCGCCCGCAGCGGTCTTCTCCAGCCCTTTGGTAGGCTGCGGACCTTCGAGAATGTTTGTTTCAGTCAGGCCAGTCTATTCTTTTCATGCATTAAAATGATTAGTTTTTCGGCGAGGCCGATCCGCTCCGGTGGTCAAGTGACAGACACAGCAAATGAAAATCGGAATCAGCCTGAATTGCGGGCGAAAGTCATTGCGATGTATTTTCCGCAGTTCCATGTCATCCCGGAAAATGATGAGTGGTGGGGAGAGGGGTTCACCGATTGGGTGAACGTCAAGAAAGCGCGCCCCCAGTTCGAGGGCCATTATCAGCCCAGAGTGCCGCTGGACGGCGATTATTATGATCAATCTCAGCCCGAAGTGCTTCGTCGTCAGGCTGAGCTTGCGAGGAACTTCGGCATCTACGGGTTCTGTCACTACCACTACTGGTTCGATGGCAGGCAACTGCTTGAATCGCCAACCGAAATCATGTTGGCAGACAGGTCGATCGATATCCCCTTCTGCCTGTCCTGGGCCAATGAAACGTGGTCCAGGCGCTGGGACGGGCTCAATTTCCAGCTGTTGATCAAACAGACCCACCCTGCAGACAAGAAGCGCTGGAAACTGCACTTTGACTATCTGCTCAAGGCCTGGACTGACGACAGGGCCATTAAAGTCGACGGCAAGCCGGTATTCGTGATCTATCGCCCACAGAATATTCCTGAAGTAGCGGACATGCTGGATTACTGGCGTGAACTGGCCCATCAGTCAGGACTTCCCGGGTTGTACTTCATCGTACAAAAAAGTTTTCAATACCCAAGGAAGTGTTTTGACGGTTTCGATGCGATGTTTCAGTTCCAGCCATTCGAGACAATACACTCTCCTTTCATGGACGGCCGGCCGAATAAATATTCTCTTTTCGGTAAGATCGTGCATTCGATGCCGGAGCGCTTGCAGGATTTTCTGAGGGGCATATATGCAAGGGCGTTACAGAAAATGAGCGTCCATGATTACGAAGCGGTATGGAATTACATTGTGCAGGTCCGCAACGACGAGCAGCTGGTAACCTATCCGGGGGCATTCGCCGACTGGGACAACACGGCCCGTTACGGCAACAGGGCAAGACTGTTTCGCGGAGCCAGCCCTGAACGTTTCGAATACTGGTTCGGAAAATTACTGGAATCCATGCCGGAGCGAGGCCTGCCTGAGGACTTTATCTGGCTGAATGCCTGGAACGAATGGGCAGAAGGCGCTTACCTGGAGCCGGACGAGAAGTTCGGGCTTGCCTATCTGTCGGCGCTCAAGAGCCAGGTAACTAGACACTCATGAACCACACCCGCTTTTCCGCAGGAACGCTTGCCTGGACGCTGCACGACGGGTATTGTCGCGTGTGCGAAAAGCTGCCATGCGGGAAATGAAAATCTTTTTTCCGAACCGCCGGAAGCCATCAGAATCCCAGCCTCAGGGAGCAGTCCGAAAGTCATGTTAGCCAAAGCGGGTAACCTCGTTTTCAAAGGCATGCGCGCGATTTATAGACGCCTGCCTGTCTCGAGGCATCTGAAGCACAAGATTTCTACCTGGCTCTATACCCATATAAATGGATTGACCCGAAAGCGGGAAAGGGATGACCTCGAAGGCGGGGTCGAAAATCGGTTTGATTGGCCCACATCGATTGGCCGGATAGACAAAGACGTCTCACTGAAGACTATGGATCTTGATTTCCAGATCCATGAGCATCCCGAAGTCTCGGTGATTGTCGCGGTCTATAACAAGTGGGACTATACGCTGGCTTGTTTGCGGTCAATCATCACCAGCAAGCCAAAGACAAGTTTCGAAATAATTGTCGTCGATGACGGTTCGACCGACGAGACGCAGGAGGCCCTGAAGCTCGTCAAGGGCATCAAGGTGATTACCAAAGATGAGAATCAGGGCTTTCTTCTCGCCTGCAACACGGCCGCAAGGGAAGCCAGGGGGAATTTTCTTCACTTCCTGAACAACGATGTGCAGGTATTGCCAGGCTGGCTGGATGAGCTGTACCAGACCTTTACCGAGATTCCCGAAGCAGGGCTCGTTGGGTCAAAGCTTGTTTACCCTGATGGAAAATTGCAGGAAGCCGGGGGCGTCATATGGAAGGATGGGTCGGGGACCAATTTTGGCCGGGGAGATGATCCCAACAAGCCGCAATACAATTTCGTCAGGGACGCCGATTATTGTTCCGGCGCCAGCATCATGGTTCCCGCAAAGGTCTTTCGCCGGCTCGAAGGTTTCGATGAACGTTTTGTTCCCGCCTACTACGAGGATACCGACCTGGCCTTTTCAGTGCGCAAACTGGGTCTTCGAGTCATCTATCAGCCGTTTTCCCGGGTGGTGCATTTTGAAGGCGTCACTGCCGGGACCGATATATCGACCGGGACAAAATCCTGGCAGACGATCAACCAGTCGATATTTCTGGAAAAGTGGAGTCGTGAACTGGCAATTCACCATTCCTCAGGGTTGTCGGGCAGACTGGACAGTGGGCGAAAGGTAAAAAGAGCGCTGCTGATAGATTTCGAAACGCCCAAACCGGATACCGACTCTGCTTCCATGGATACCGTGTATTACCTCAAGATGTTGCAGAGTCTTGGCTATAAAGTTTCATTCATCGCGAATGACCTGAAGCACAGCCGGCAATACACGGAAAATCTTCAGCGTCTTGGGGTTGAATGTCTGTACAAGCCTTACGCCGTATCAGTAGGGGATTATCTTCGCGAGAAAGGCGCCCTGTATCAGCTGGTATTCATGCAGAAAGTTCATTATGTGAAGGAGTATTTCGAACAGGCAGGAAAATTCTGCGTAAATGCCAAATTGATATTCAATACGGTCGATCTGCATTATGTGAGAGAGCAGCGGTATGCAGAGCTTGAAGACTTTGATCTTCTGAGAAGGGGAGCGCTCGATACCAGGTCGATCGAGCTCGGGATCATGAGAAAGTCAGATGCCACGATAGTGATCAGCCAGGAAGAGAAGCGTATTCTGGAGCGCGAAGCTCCTGACGTGAACGTCTTTTGCATCCCGTATGTCAGGGAAACAAGGCCTTCAAAGTATGATTTCGCTGCCAGAAAAGACATTGTATTTATTGGCGGCTTCAATCACCTGCCGAATATAGACGCGGTCAAATACTTTGTCAAAGAGGTGTTACCGAAGGTGAGGGAGAAATTACCGGATGTCATCTTCAGAATCGTTGGCAGTAATATTCCCGGCATGGTCTTCAAGGAAGAGGAAGTAAATGAATTGGCAGGAGCGCCCGGTGTTGAAATAGTCGGCTTTGTAGACGAGCTGGATAATATTTTCAATCAGTGCCGTATATCGGTGGCGCCTCTTCGCTTCGGGGCAGGAATCAAGGGTAAGATTGGCACCAGTTTGTGCTATGGCGTTCCTTGTGTAGCGACGCCGATCGCGGTCGAGGGCATGGATCTCGAAAACGGGAAGAATATTCTGTTAGGCAGCAATGCAGACGACTTCGCTGAGCAAGTATTCAGCCTGTATACAGACGAAGAATCATGGAAGAGAATTTCCAGTGCCGGCATTGTTTTCATGAAAGAGCATTACTCTTTCGAAAAAGGCTTGGAGCGCCTCAGGGGGATGATTGAAGCCATATGTTGAAGTCGTCATTCCCCGGAGCTGCGCTCCTGCAGGCTCCAGTACCGGGAAATTGACCAAGTCGCCGTTATTCCGGGTGCCCCGGGCCTTCGCGGCAGCAGGCGGCGATCGCGTCGACCACGGTCTCGGGCACCGGGCGCGTGCAGGCCAGGGCAAGTTCGCGAACGTGTTCGGGTCGAGTGGTGCCGAATACCGCACTGCTGATGCCCGGTTGCCCCAAAACCCAGCCGAGCGCTAGCTGCGCTCGCGACCAGCCGGGAGCGGCAAGTGCCTTACGCAGGCACCGGCGGCGGCGTGCGATGAGCTGACCGTCGCTTTGCGACAGCGCGCGCGCCAGGTACCACAGGCCGCTGCCGCTGGTCAGCCAGCGTGCGAGCGGCGGCGCAAACCGCATCCGCGCCAGCGGCTCGGCGGCGAGCACGCCCTGGCCGGCATCCGATGCCCTGCGGGCCAGGCCGGCGTTGTGCGCCTTGACCACCGAGACGAAGGGCATCAGAACGTCGAAAGGCGCTCTGCCCACGGCGTGTTCCAGCGCATCGGCGTGCGCATTTACGCCAAGCAGTTGCACCTTCCCGTCGTTTCTCAGACGTTCCAGTGCTGTCAGCAGTTCGTCGGTGAGTTCAGCGGGTGCGGGGCCGTGAAGCTGAAGCAGCGCAATGCGCTCGAGGCCGAGGCGCTCAAGGCTTTCGTCAACCTGCTCGACGACCCCACTGGGGCTGAAGTCGCGAACGATACGGCCGTTTCGGTCGCTTCGCGTGCCGGCCTTCGTGGCGATCACCAGCTTGTCTGGATCGGCACCCGACGCCCTGATCATCCGGCCCAGGCGCCGCTCGGCTTCGCCGCCGGCATATGAGCCGCCTGTATCGAAAAGCGTGATGCCGCAGGCCAGCGCCGCGTCGAACACGGCGCGCGCCCGCGACTCGGCGAACCCGGGCCGGGCCCAGTAGCTGGCGCAGCCAAGGCCCAGTTCCGATACCTGCCGGCCGGTTCCGCCCAGTGGGCGCTGGGCGACGGGGGCCAGAATCGTCTCGCCGTGCCCGCTCACGATGCGGCCTTCAACCTGGCCGCAAGCCACACCAGCGGCGTTCTGGCCGTGGCATGAACCACAAGCGCGAGCAGCCAGAGCGGACGCTGCCAGCGCGGCCACTGATCGCCGCAATGACGGTTCAGGTATCGCCACAACCCCCGATGCTTGGCCCACAGCACCGCGATCGGGCGCCGTCTGGACGACTGTCCGCCGGCGTGGACGATCCTGGCTTCGGGCACCCAGCGAAGCTTGCGCCCCGATTCGATCAGCCGGGCAAACAGGTCGAGGTCTTCGAAGTGCAGCGGGTAGCCCTCGTCCATTCGGCCCAGCGACTCGAAGGCGTCCCGGCGGATCAGCATGCAGGCGCCGGATACCGCCTCGACCTCGCACGCCTCGCTCGGCGCCGGAGTGTCCGTGGTGTCGATGCCGTCGCCGCGGCCCGGCAGCATTTCATTGATGATACGGGCCGGTGTCGGGAGCCGCCGTCGACTGCCGCGCTGCTCCCGACCGTCGGTGCCCATCACACGGCCGGAGGCCAGCGCGGCCTCCGGGTGGCGATCGAGTTCGTCGACCAGGCGGGCCAGCGTGTCCGGATCGATCAGGCAGTCCGGGTTGAGGATGAGCACGAATTCGCGCCTGGCGTGGCCGGCGGCGCGGTTGACGCCGGCGGCGAAGCCGGTATTGCGGCCGGCGCGGTCGATCGTCACGCCGCGCCGAGCCTGGTCGGATTCAGGCGTGCCGATGCGGCTCTCGAGCAACGCCAGGCTGTCGTCGGTCGAGCCGTTGTCGACCACGATCACGTTCGGCTCGTCGGCGGGTGCTGGCCGGATGCTTTCGACGGCCCGAGCGAGCCAGCGTCCGGCGTTGTAGTTGACGACAACCACGTCGACGCGCGCCAGCGGCGGGTTCGACGGGCCGGCGACGGCGCTCATTTCCGGCCGGACAGCCACTGCCGCAGGCGCTGCCACAGCGGGCTCGATGTCGATGTATCGCTCGCCGAGCCTGCCTTGAGCCGCTCGATCTCGGCGTCGCGTTCGGCCAGCAGGTGGCCGGCACGGATATGGTTGCGCACTTCGTCGTTGTAGTGGCCGTAGACGCTCTCGGCCCGGTCGTCGAACAGCGAAAGGCCGGGCGGTTCCGGTAGTTCCACGTCGCATGCCGCGGCCAGCGCGATGAAATAAATCGGGGCGGGCGCCGGCTGAGCCGCATGGGTCACTGCACCGTCGACTTCGCTGGTCAGACATTCGGCCGCGGCCGAATCCGCGTCCAGTCGCCACAGCGCCGAATTGAACATCAGTTTCTGGCCGTAAAGACGGAAATTCGGGAAGTGCCTGGCCAGCAGTGCCTCGAACTGGTCGCGGTAGAGCTCGCGGACGTGGAATTCGTTGTCGAAGCCGGTGTCGTCGGAATAGGTCTTCCTGTCCGGCGACGACATCAGCAGAAAGCCGCCGGGCCTGAGCACGCGCCGGAATTCGGTCATCAGCTCATCGTGTTCGGCCAGGTGCTCGAGGGTTTCGAACGAGACCACCGCGTCGAAGCGGTCGTCGTCGAACGGCAGCGCCAGCGCGCCGGCTTCGACGAACTCCAGGCCGTCGCGGCCGTAGCGCCGCCGGGCATGCTCGATGCTTGCCGCATCGATATCGACGCCGGTGACCGATCTTGCCGCATCGCTCAGGATGCGGCTGCCGTAGCCTTCGCCGCAGGCGCAGTCGAGCACGTCGAGGCCGCCGACCAGGCGCTGGGCCCAGGCGTAGCGATGAAAGTGCTCGTGGAAGATCTCGCGCACGCACTCGGGCGTGAAGCGTTCGCCGGTGAATTCCAGTGCCGGCGCCCGTTTGTCTTGTTCGCCGGCCGTCATCGCGCAGTGTTACCGGCCGGGGTCATGAAAGCGAGAAAGGTGACAGGCAGCCGCGGATGGACGCGGATGAACGCGGATAGAATTCGAACGCAGGGTGCAGGGCGCATTGGCGATAAACAAAAATTCAAGGTCGTTTCATGTTTATTGATTTTTTTGGATTTTATCTGCGACCACCCGCGTTTATCCGCGGCTGGAATCGCTTTGCCCCGGCTGTGCCCTACAGTCGGAATTCCTTGCCGAGATAGACGTTGCGAACTTCCTCATCGGCCAGCACCGCATCGGGCGGGCCCTGGGTGAGTACCCGGCCTTCGGAAATGATGTAGGCCCGATCGCAGATGCCCAGCGTCTCGCGCACGTTGTGGTCGGTGATCAGGATGCCGATGTCGCGGTCGCGCAGGTGGCCGACGATGTGCTGGATTTCGCCCACCGAAATGGGATCGACGCCGGCGAACGGTTCGTCGAGCAGGATGAAACGCGGATCGGCGGCCAGCGCGCGCGCGATCTCGACGCGCCTTCTCTCGCCGCCCGACAGGCTCACGCCCATCTGGTCGGCCAGGTGGGATACGTTGAATTCGTCGAGCAGTCGGCCCAGTTCGTGCTTGCGCTGGTCGCGGTCGAGGTCCTTGCGCAGTTCCAGGATGGCGTCGATGTTGTCCTGTACCGAGAGCCGACGAAAGATGGAAGCTTCCTGCGGCAGGTAACCCAGCCCAAGGCGGGCGCGCTTGTGCATGTTGGCGCGTGTCAGGTCGTGGTCGTCTACGGTGATCTTGCCGCCGTCGGCGGGCACCAGCCCGACGACCATGTAAAAGCAGGTGGTCTTGCCGGCGCCGTTGGGGCCCAGCAGGCCGACCACTTCGCCGCGGTGGACGTCGAGTGACACGTCGTGGACCACGGCGCGGCCACGGTAGCGCTTGACCAGGTGTTCGGCGCGCAGCATCAGCTTTCCGCCGGCGGGTCGGCCGGTTGTTCTTCTTCGGTGTTCGTTTCGCTTTCTGTCCCGGTTTCCTGTGCCGGTGGCCGATCGTCATTGTCGGCGTCGTCCCCGGAAGTCTGGCGGCGCATCGTGTCGCCCTCGATCACCACGCGTACCTGGTTGCCGCTCGAGCTGCGTCCGGCCAGACTTTCGGTATCCAGGTCGTAGATGAGCTGATTGCCGGTGAACTGGCCGCCTTCGTGCTCCAGGAGCGCATCACCGGAAAGCGTGACGATATTTTCGTCCACCTGGAATTCGATCTGATTGGCGCGGCCTTCAACGATGCTGCCGTCATCCAGCCGATCGCGCCATGTCGTGGGGCTGCCGAACAGTTCGATCATCGCGATGCGACCGTCGACCTGGTGGACCACGCCCTCGTCCGCGTTGACCAGCATCGGGCCACGCTGGATGGTGACGTTGTCGCTGAATCGCGTGATGCCGGATCTCAAATCCGAGTCGGAGGTATCGGAGTCGATGATGATCGGCGGCTCGACTGTGGTTGTGTCGATCGCGTTCTCGACAGTCTGATCGACAACTTCGGCGGTCGATTCCTGCCCCGATTCCTGGCCGCCTGCGAGGCTAGTCGCGAGCAGCAGCGCTGGCAGGGCGATAAATCGCATGGACATCCTCGTCAAGCTCCATTCTTTCTTCATCGATCCAGGCAGTAAGAGTACCACCGGTCAGTTCGGTTCCGTCCTGCCGCATGACGGCCGGGCCGGGTGAGTGCACTGTTGCATCGTCGCGGTCATATTGCACTTCATCGGATTCGATCCGGATCGTGCCGCGCGGGTGCGGTTTTTCGATTCGCACGGTGCCTTGCAGCGTGAGCCGGCGCGAGTCTCTTTCGACCAGCGCCAGGTCGGCCGTGCCGGCCCAGGCCTGATTGGTCGGATCGATCACGAAGCGCGGATCGGGAATGCGCGCCTGCCGGGTCACCGCGTCGTGTTCCATACGGGGCCCTGCGATGGCCAGCGTCAGCTTGCCTTCTGCATCGAAGAACTGTGCCTCGAAATCACCCAGTGCATAGTCGATATCCTGCCTCACGATCTCCTCTGCGGGCGGCTCGGGCTGCCAGGCCCGGTTCAGCCACCAGTTGCCGGTGACCAGCACGGCCAGCGCGAGTGCTGCGAGTAGCCAATAGCGACGGCGGTTCATCGGCGCGGGAATAGACAATAGCGACGGCGGTTCATCGGCGCGGGAATAGACAATAGCGACGGCGGTTCATCGGCGCGAGAATAGACAATAGCGACGGCGGTTCATCGCCAGGATTCCCCGGATACCCAAACATCGGTCGCGACCGGCGTCCTGTCGCGGTAGGCTGGACAAGCGCCAGCGCATCCACCGATTCCGATGCTGTGGGTGGATGCGCCGACACCTATGCGCCCCACAGGAACATCGATTTCCCGTCCCATATTCTTGCTTGATAGACAATGCCGGCCAAAGAGAACAGTAGCGGCCATCTCCGGTCATCAACGACGGGCTCGTTTTCATCGAAACGATTCGCGCCACTGCGCCAGCAGCCCGTGACCGGCCAGCAGCAGTTCGGCCGCTTCGCGGGCCGCGCCGCGACCGCCGCCGGCACGCGTGGCGTAGTCGGCGTGTTCGATGATCCATTCGTCGGCGTCGCCGGGACACAGCTTGAGCCCGGCCTGGCGCATCGCGGGCCAGTCGACCAGGTCATCGCCCATGTACGCGACCTGTGATGCGTCGAGATCGAACTGCTCCAGGATTTCACCGAACGCGGCGCCCTTGTCCTCGCGCCCCTGAAGCAGGTTCTCGATGCCCAGTTCGCGCATGCGTACCCGGACCAGGTTGGAGTTTCTCGCGGTGAGCGCGGCGACGATGAACCCA
>Ga0209931_1001979_pt1 | contig 10662 bp, 7 predicted proteins | sample SalPonR1_B_D1_MG_FD_185697 | JGI IMG/M metagenome (GOLD analysis project Ga0209931, IMG submission 185697) | Salt pond soil microbial communities from South San Francisco under conditions of wetland restoration - Salt Pond MetaG R1_B_D1_MG... ...
CCCTCCGACCTGCTGCGCTAACGCTTCGCAGTCCACCTCCCTCAAGGGAGGATTTACTGGCCACTTCAAAAATCGTCATTCGCAATTCATCAATCATGATTCGCCCTCACTTCATTATTCGTCATTCCTTGTTCAATGTTCATTATTCTATATCCTTTCCATATGAAATAGAGTACCGGGACCACAAACAGCGTGATGACCTGCAGCAGCATCCCTCCCACGCTTGGAATGGCCATTGGAACCATAATTTCCGCTCCACGGCCTGAAGATGTGAGTACCGGTAACAGGGCTAGAATAGTTGTAGCAGTGGTCATAAGTGTTGGCCGGATGCGGCGCGAACTCGCTTCAATAACCGTATCTCTCAGCTCTAGAATGGTAGATGGTTTTCTCTTGTCATACAGCTGATCGAGGTAAGTAGCCATCACCACGCCTCCATCGGCAGCAATGCCAAACAGTGCAATAAACCCAACCCATACGGCCACACTCAGGTTGACCGTACCCATCTGAAACACGTCCCTGAGATTTTGTCCGAACAGTTCGAAATCCAGAAACCAGCCCTGTCCGTATAGCCAAATAAGCAGAAACCCACCGGCCCACGCTACAAATATGCTGGTGAAGATCATGCCGGTTGTTGCTACCGATTTGAACTGGAAATACATAATCAGGAAGATCAGAACAAGGGCAATGGGTAAAATGATACTCAGCCGCTGTTCTGCCCGAACCTGGTTTTCGTAATTTCCGGCAAATTCAAAATTAATTCCGGCAGGAACTGATAGTTCACCTGAGTCAATGCGATCCTGTATTACCTGACGAGCAATTTCAACGACTTCCACCTCGGCAAAACCATCCATCTTATCAAAGATCACGTAGCCAACCAGGAACGTATCTTCACTTTTGATCGCCTGGGGTCCCTGCCGGTACTGAATCTCTGCAAGCTGCTCTAGTGGAATTTGCGTACCGGTTTTTGTCGGAACCAGGAGTTCGGACAGTGATTCCGGATCACCCCGCAATTCACGTGCAAAGCGAACGCGGATATCGTACCGCTCCCGTCCCTCCACTGATTTGGAGACCGGCATGCCGCCAATTCCGGCCGTCACAAAATGCTGAACATCCTGCATTGACAACCCATATCGGGCCAGCGCCTCGCGATTCCAGTCAATCTCGATATACGGCTTTCCAACAATTCGTTCGGCAAATACAGATGATGCATTTACCCCGGGTACGTTACGAAGCACCTCCTCAAGTTTCAGTCCAAAGTCCTCAATCTCGCGCAGGTCATCACCCTTCACTTTTACTCCCATCGGCGCACGCATACCTGACTGCAGCATCACAAGTCGCGTTTGAATGGGCTGTAGTTTCGGTGCAGATGTAGTACCGGGAATTCGGGATGCTTCTACAATTTCATTCCAGATATCATCAGGTGACTGGATTTCATCACGCCACTGACGAAAGTACTCGCCATCGGAATCGGGAATCAGTTCTCCACTATCATCTCTTGCAAATGTACCGTCGTCGTTCACCCTGAAACGAATTCGCCGGCCATTTTCATCGGTTTTGTATTCGGATTTATAGAGAATAACATTTTCAAACATGGAGATGGGTGCCGGATCAAGGGCTGAATCAGTTCGGCCCATTTTCCCGACCACGGTTTCTACCTCCGGAATAGACGCAACAGACATATCGATTTTCTGCATTACATCCTTGGCTTCCTCGACGCCGGCGTGAGGCATCGTCGTAGGCATCAGCAGGAATGCGCCTTCGTCTAATGCAGGCATGAACTCCTCTCCCAATCCAGGAAACGTGTGGGTTGCTCCCGACCAAACGGAGGTGGTACGAATGTTTACTCCTAATGAATCAAAGCCATTAGCTACAAATCCAAACACGGTTGAAAAGCCAAGCCAGACCATCAATCCAATCAGTACAAAGGTGGAAGGAATGGCAAGAAACGTCTTCTTATGATCAAGACACCAGCCAATCAGACTGTTATAATATTTGATGATTAGCCAGAAACTGACAAGTATGGCACCAATCAGCAGAACAATGAAGATTAAATTGCCGGCGAAAGAAACGGATGGTCCAAACGGGAGCCAGTATTCAGTCAGAAGCCAGGTAACCACTACCACCGACAGTACATTATTTAAAAGTGGCGCCCGACGCTGATAGTCCGCACCAAGGAAATAGGCAGCTCCATTAATTAATCCGAAACCCAGAATGAGCAGACCGGCCCAGCCTGAAAAGGTAAACAAGACGATCAAACCGCCGATCACTAAAAGCCCGTTCCAGGCCAGTTTGATTTTCTTGTTATTGATCTTGAGGCCAAAAAGCCAGTGAGCAAATGGGGGAATAAGTGTAATTGCAATGATGATAGATGCGATCAAGGCAAACGTTTTGGTATAGGCAAGCGGCTTGAACAGCTTTCCTTCAGCTGCAATCATCGTAAAAACAGGCAGAAAACTAACGATTGTTGTTGTAACCGCCGTAATCACAGCTGACGCCACTTCAACCGTAGCGTTGTAAATGACTTCCAGCAACGACTCGTCTTCTTCCATCTTTTCCATATGCCTGAGCATATTCTCAGAAAGGATCACACCCATATCCACAATCGTCCCGATGGCAATAGCTATCCCGGAAAGCGCCACTATATTTGCATCCACCCCCACATATTTCATGGCGATAAAACACATCAAAACTGACAGCGGGAGCATCGCAGAAATTAGGAACGAAGTGCGGAGATTCATCACCATAATCACGATAACTATGATGGTAATCAGGATCTCCAGGCTAAGAGCCTCTTCGAGTGTTCCGAGCGTTTCACCAATCAGGACTGAGCGGTCGTAGAACGGCACCACCGTTACCTTCGACACAGATCCATCCTGAAGTGTTTTCGATGGAAGTCCTGCAGAAAGCTCATCGATTTTCATTTTCACATTATCGATCACCTGCTGTGGATTGGCCCCCTGTCGTGCCACAACCACACCCCCGACAGCCTCAGCCCCGGCTTTATCAAGTGCACCGCGGCGCTGTGCCGGTCCCATGGTCACAAATGCCACATCCTGAATACGGATTGGGGTGTTATCCACCACTTTAACGACAGCCGATTCCAGGTCTTCCAAGCTCTTGATATAACCTAATCCACGGACCAGGTACTCGGCGTTATTCAGTTCGAGTGTACGGGCTCCGGTCTCAACATTACTGTTTCGAACAGCTTCAAATACATCCGTTAAAGTGACTCCATAAATTTTCATCTTATTGGGGTCCACGTCAACCTGGTACTCTTTCACGTATCCGCCAATCGCCGACACCTCAGCTACTCCCTCAGCTCCTGATAATGCGTATCCCACATAATAATCCTGGATAGAACGCAGCTCTTGCGGATCCCATCCGCCGGATGGATTGCCGGTTTCATCCCGTCCTTCCAGGGTATACCAAAACACCTGTCCGAGGGCCGTGGCATCTGGCCCCAATGCTGGCTGAACCTGTTCTGGAAGCGTTCCTGCAGGGAGTGAATTCAGTTTTTCGAGAATCCGGGAGCGGCTCCAATAAAACTCTATATCTTCTTCAAAAATGACATAGATGCTTGAGAGCCCGGTCATGGAGGTACTCCGCACGGTTTTAACACCTGGAACCGTAAGCAACTGGGTTGTCAGCGGATAGGTTACCTGGTCTTCAATGTCTTGCGGCGACTGCCCGGACCACTCGGTATAGACTATCTGTTGGTTCTCACCGAGATTTGGGATGGCATCGACAGGAACCGGATCTTTAGGAAAAGATTCCAGATTCCAGTCAAATGGAGATGTAACCAGCCCCCATCCCGTCAGCAGCAGAACCAGCAAAACGGCAATGAGTTTATTTTCCAGGAAAAACCTGATTATTCTATTTAGCATGTGTTTCTAATTAGGAAATCGGTACAATTAATCAAGGGAAGTCATCAGGCGAAGAATGCCGACAATCCTTGAAATTTTCATTTATAATACATTGGTTAATCAGTCATATGACTGACAGCAAGTATGTTAGATGAATGAGTTAAGAAAAGATGTACCAGTCCCTAGATCAGAAAGGATTCGTTGATAAGAAAGATGGGAGGTGGTGAAAAGGTATTCGATAACGGGGTAGAATAATTATCGAATTCGGTTTGGGGCTTATGATTTTCAGCAAGTACCTGCACAACCGGCAGCACCTGCAGTTTCATTTTTTTGAACACAGGCGCTTCGGTTGACACCTTTGCTTTTTCGATACTACAAGTACAGGTAATCCCAAAATCGGCTGTTCCGGCATCAATCATGGATGAATGAGAGTCATCTGATGCCAACATTGATTCCATCGGGCAGTCGTCATGTCCTTCACCTTCAGTCATTGTAGAAGGCATTGTCATATGATGATCGGCGTGCATTGATTCAGCTGAAGTACATTCTGCATGTGATTTAGCATGGAGTACGGCCGGCAGTGATATCCCAATCAGGATAGTTGCACTGAGCATTATTGAAATAAGACGATATGTATAAGAAAAATTCACGTGTCAATAATACCGATTTTTATTACGGGCTCAAAAGAGCCTGAATATTTTACACATTTATATGAAAATTTAGTAATCATGAATCTAACGCAGATTTACCAATAACGTATATATCCAAATTGTTCTAAGTTAAAATTATCGGATTAGTAGATAAGTAACATAAATGTGTGATTGCCGGCCAATTCCATTTTTAAACCGTCACTGCAAACAAAGCTCAGATCCTGAAAACCAAGACTATCAATAAGTACAGTTTTTATGAGTGATTATTCTCTACCATTTAAAAAATGCACACCAATAAGTTTTCAGACTCACAACAGAGAACAACCATCTCATTTTACTACATAATGACACTCAGAGATTCAGAAAATTAAATCACACTTTTTCTTCTTTCTGAAATTCTAAAATATCACCAGGTTGACAATCCAAGGCGTCACAAATAGCTGCAAGCGTATTGAACCGGACGCCTTTCGCTTTTCCCGTTTTCAGAAGTGATAAATTTGTAGCGGAAACACCCACCTCTTCAGCTAACTCTTTAAGCATCATTTTTCGCTTAGCAAGCATCACGTCTATATTGACTACGATTTTCATACGATCATCTCGTTTTCTTCAAGCAGATGTTTTCCTTCACGGAATACCTCAGACAGTACCAAACAAGCGACTGAGAATGTGAGCGGCCAGATTGCAAGCGTAAAGTTTACATTAATTACACCATCAATATACCCCACATTTACGCAGCTGAACAAAAACGCAATAAAACCTATCCGTGCCATATCACGAAAATGTTCGATGTTGCCGGAATAGAATGTTTTTAACTGTTTGATGGAGGATAAAACCGCAAGCACTTTGCGGGCGATAAGGAGTCCTATACCTGCAAAGAAAATTCCCCTGAAATAGATCCAGAAAATCATACCTGAAGTCAGTTCGCTCAATGCGATACCATCTGCACTCCCGGTCTTAAATGTACCAGTACCAAATCCGGCACCCGCTGGATCTACCATCCTGACTGACGAAAACGACTCTGGATTAATTAACCAGACAATCAGTCCCGCAGTCAAAACCGCCATGGCTACAACCAATAACCAGAATACCGCCCAGGCAAGTAAATTTCCGTATTTTAAAATTCTGTTTCTTTCCATAAACGCGCCTTATTTTATGTTTTGTACAATTTATTTTAAATAAAACATAAAATAATACACGTAAAATATAAAGATATGTTTCAAATAAATTGAAACTTTATTACCGATCACAATTTGTTATATGAGCTTATGGAACTGAAGTACCCCCTCCCTTTTCTCTCTCACTCAGTAACAGGCATTCAGGGAAATGGCTGGTAAGGTTTTCAATCAGAATGGCTGATTAATCTTTGTGGAAATGGTAGTGAGTCTACTCCTGCAATTGGAAGAATACAAACTTTATGCAAAAACCAAATACGGCTGGAAAAAACTTATTCAACCCCTATGTAGTACATATTTTTGGCGTAAATTTTAACCAGATACATCATTTAACGGATCAGGCACCTAAATTCTCAACCTGCTCTTCTCTCATCAGGAACGGCTGATTGTAATACCGCTGACCCGTTGCCTTGTAAAGCGCATTGGCATATGCACCAATCACCGGCGGAAGTCCCGGCTCTCCAAGACCGGTTGGGTGAATCTGGCTCTGAACGAAATGTGTCTCAATGTCCAGCGGTGCCTCATTGGTTCGAATCAGACGGTAGTTGTCAAAGTTTGAAGCATTTGGTGCTCCGTCTTCAAACGTGAGCTCACTGTACAATGCGTGCCCAAGTCCGTCGATAGCCCCACCCTCGACCTGGTTCAATGCTCCTTCCAAATTCACAACAATGCCACAGTCCACTGCGCACCACACTTTTTTGATGCGAGGCTGGTCATTGACCATTTCCAGATCCACTACCTGGGCTACATATGAGTTGTGGCAGTAATAGGCCGACACTCCCCTGTAGACTCCGGGCGTCTCTGTATCCCAGCTTGACTTCTCCCGAACGAGCTTCAGAACTCCGGCATAGCGAGCGGGGTCATAATCATTATCACTGCCAACGGGATTGCTCATTGCACGTTCAAAAAGCTCAAGCCTGAAATCGATGGGATCTTTTCCAGCTGCTTCGGCCACTTCATCAATAAATGCCTGTTCAGCTCCTGCCGTAAAATTTGACCTGGGAGCACGCCAGGCTCCTGTAGAGATGTTGGTTTGAACCGGAATATTTTCACTTGAATAGTGGTCTACTGTACCGGCTGGAAATCGGTTTGCAAAAAGAGGACTCTCCGACATTCCGGTACCCCTTGCCTGAAATGAAAGCATGTTGCCGTCTTCATCAAGTGAGGCCTTGTATTTGATTGCATACGCCGGACGATAGGTTCCCTGGGTCATATCGTCTTCACGGGTATAAAGCAACCTGACCGGCGCACCGATCTGTTGGGAAATGGCTGCGGCTTCGAGGCCAAAGTTACCATAAAGCCGTCGACCAAAGCCTCCGCCCATACGGGTCATATCAACTCTGATATTATCTTCAGAAATACCCAGCAGCTGTGATGCTGAAGCGCGAAGCTGCTCAGGTGTCTGTATCGGCCCAATTAGTTCGGCAGAATTCTCCTTCACATCTGCAAAAAAGTTCATCGGCTCCAGCGTATTATGGGCGATGAATGGTGCCGTATAAGTTCGCTCAACAATAGTTGCGGCACTGTTTGCTACTGAATCAGGGTTTCCATCCTGCCTTGCTATTTCTCCCGATCCATTGTTTACTGCTTCAGCGAGCTTGTTGTTGTGCCCGGATGTATTTTCAAGCTCCCCGGTGGCTTCCCACTCAACGTTAATGGCACGTTTGGCTTTCATCACTTCCCAGGTAGAATCACCGGTAATCACCAACAATTCATTAAAGGCATTAACGTCCGACCATTGAGGTTCGTCGATCGACGTATTGATCGTAAAAATATCCTGAACACCAGGCATCGACCGGGCCTCACTGTCATCATAAGACTTCAGCGACATGCCAAAGGCTGGCGGATGAATAATCATCGCATGAACCATGCCCTCACGTTTAAAATCGATCCCGAAAAGTGGTTTGCCGGTGACGATCTCTTCACCGTCTACATTTTTAATTCGATTACCAATCAGCGTAAAATCATCCGGACTTTTCAGCGTCACGTCCGACGGGATTGGCACATCAACCGCTTCTGATGCCACATCACCATACGTTAGTGTTTCGCCGTTAGCGGTGTTTGTAATGACCCCTTTTTCAGTTTTTAATTGGTTCGGTGAAACTCCCCATCTGTTGGCTGCAGCCGTCACAAGCATCATTTTAGCTGTGGCTCCCGCTGTACGGAGGCTATCCCAGCCCTGCCTGATCGACTGACTTCCACCGGCCAGCTGCCGATTATATTTTTCCGTATTAAGAGGGGCTTGTTCAACAGTCACACGATCCCAGTCTACATCCAGCTCTTCTGCTACAATGAGAGGCATGGAAGTTTTGACATTTTGACCGATCTCGGGATTTGGAGAAAAAATGGTCACTCCGCCCCGATTATCTATTTTCAAATATGCGTTCACATCATAAACTGCAAGTGGTTCCTCCGTAGAGCACGACATCCAGCTAAACCCAATCATGAGTCCGCCGCCGCCAACCGCTATCGTTTTCAAGAAAGAACGTCTGTCCATGTTTGATTTTACGACTGTCATAATTTATGCGTTTTGGGCTGCGGTTTTAATGGCTCGTTTAATTCTGATATAGGTTCCACACCGGCAAAGGTTACCATTCATAGCGGAATCGATATCTGCATCAGTAGGATTCGGGTTTGATTTCAGCAGGGCAGCTGCACTCATAATCTGTCCGGCCTGGCAATATCCGCACTGTGGTACATCATGCTCCAGCCACGCCTGTTGAACCGGGTGATCTCCATTTTCTGAAAGTCCCTCAATCGTGGTTACTTCAGAATCACCTACTGAGGATACCGGATATGAACAGGACCGTATCGGCCGTCCGTCAACATGAACGGTACAGGCACCGCACTGGGAAATACCGCACCCAAATTTGGTTCCCGGAAGGTTCAGGTGCTCTCTCAAAACCCACAAAAGCGGGGTGTCGTTGGTTACATCTACTTCTCGTTCTTCTCCATTTATTGAAAGCGTGTATGCAGGCATATGCGGATAAGTTTGATGATCGGTAAGTTTGCTTAATTAAATGATTAAACCTGCTAAATTCAACGTCGCGAACGGCTTATGTAAAAATCGACATGAAACGTGCAGTTGAAAAGCGGCTTAGTGTGCGTTCAGTTAATCAGTTGATTGTTGCGAAAAAAGTGATAAGAGAATAAAGCTGAACACCCGATGGCTACTTTAATTAATAAAAACCTATTTCCTATTTTTAGCAATAGTTTATTTATTATTCTTCGCAGATTATGAGTTTTTTACATATTGACAGTTAGATTCATATATGAAAAACAGTTCAAAAATATACCTGGATTACAACGCTACAACTCCGGTTGATGAACGGGTCGTTGAAGCAATGCTGCCGTTCTTTACACGGTTATTTGGCAATGCGTCTAGTAATGATCACATTTTTGGGTGGGAAGCTGATGATGCTGTTGATGTGGCTCGCGAACAGCTGGCAGACCTGATCGGCGCCTCTGCCAATGAAATCTATTTCACCTCAGGAGCTACGGAAGCTATCAACCTGGGCCTTCGTGGCTTTTGCAACGCGAATAAAGCCCGGGGAAACCATATCATAACCTGCAAGACCGAGCATAAAGCCGTTCTGGAAACTTGCCGGCATCTCGAAGAAGTGGGATTCGACATCACATACCTTGATGTCAACTTCAACGGAGCTATTGACCTCGATGAGCTTAAGACTTCAATTACAAAGAAGACACTTTTGGTCTGCCTGATGCACGCCAACAACGAAACAGGCGTCATACACCCCGTTAAAGAGATTGCGGAACTATGCAGATCAAAAGGCGTGCGGTTTTTCTCAGACGCGACCCAATCCGTGGGTAAACTGCCGATAAACGTAAAAGAAATGTGTGCCGACATGATCGCCTTCTCATCTCATAAATTATACGGACCGAAAGGAGCAGGTGCGCTCTATATCGCGGGCGAAAATAAACCCACCATCTATCCCCTCTTCACGGGGGGCGGACAAGAAAAGGGGCTTCGTCCGGGTACGCTTAATGTGCCGGCAATTGTCGGTTTTGGAAAAGCGTGTGAGATATGCAAGGATGAATTAGCTGCTGATGCCGACCGTCTTTCAGACCTGCGAAACTACGTGGAACAAGAATTGATTGAATTGTTTGATGTAAGTATCAACAGCAGTTCTGAGGACCGGCTTCCCCACACAACCAACGTTCAGTTCAAGAACATCGACAGCATACACCTTCTTCGTCGCCTCAGAAATCTGGCGATCTCAAGAGGCTCTGCCTGTTCATCAGCAATCAGTCAGCCATCCCATGTTCTAACAGCGATGGGTCTGTCAGCTGATAAAGCCATGTCGAGCATTCGAATCGGGTTAGGCCGGTTTACAACCCGCGAAGAGGTTCATATGGCCATAAAGGAATTTGAAGACGTCATTCCCCAACTCAAGCTTGTAGCCGGATGAGAGAATCAGACGCCATATTAGCCTCCTACGATGCAGCCGTAAAGAACGGCCTTCAAACTATTTTGGCAACCGTTGTTCACGTCGAAGGCTCCTCCTATCGGGCGGCAGGTGCACGTATGCTGGTTGATGAATATGGCTATATGACCGGGGCGATCAGTGGTGGCTGCCTCGAAGGCGATGCACTTCGGAAAGCACTTCTTGCACTTGAGCAAAACAAAAACAAATTGGTTACTTACGACACCAGCGATGAAGACGATGCCGTGATTGGTGCTCAGCTGGGATGTAATGGCATAATCCAGGTTCTGTTTGAACCTGTCGATCCGGCCATTGATTTAAACCCTGTTGAGCTGCTGAGGCGGGCCAATAATAAAAACCAAACCTATGCACTTGTTTCTATATTCAACCTGGATAAATCAGATCGCCAGCAAGGCACGTCGCTTCTCATTGATGAAACCGGCTCCATAACGTCGGACACAAGTGATACATCACTATCAGAGGCTATTCGTAATGTCGCTGTTAATGCGATGAAGAGTCGGGTCAGCCACTT
>Ga0209931_1001987_pt1 | contig 10637 bp, 10 predicted proteins | sample SalPonR1_B_D1_MG_FD_185697 | JGI IMG/M metagenome (GOLD analysis project Ga0209931, IMG submission 185697) | Salt pond soil microbial communities from South San Francisco under conditions of wetland restoration - Salt Pond MetaG R1_B_D1_MG... ...
ACCGCGTAGTGCAGCGTCGACGTTTCGGCGACATGGACGGCATCGTCTTCGACAGCGAGACCGGCCGCCTTTTTGAACGCCAGCGCGCCGCCGCAGGAGCCGGGCGTGACGATCACAGTCTGTCCGGGACGCAATTTTCCGGCAACGGCTTCGCCGAACGGTTCAGTGCTGTACGCGGGGCCGACGGCATAGATCAGTTCTGCATCCTGGAGCGCCTTGTCGATATCGTGGCCGGCGTAAGCGATGCCGGCCGTTCCCTCGATATCGCCATCGGCAACGATCTCGCCGCGGTCCGCAATTGCATTGATATTTTCAGAGAACTGCGGAAAATCGAACAATCGAACCTCATGGCCGTGAATCGCACAATCGAATGCGACCGCCGTGCCGCCGGCGCCTGCACCCAATACCGCAATCTTCATGATTTTTCTCCCGGCGCATGCGCCAAAGTCTCCAGGTTCGTATCTTACCCAAGCAATCGGGATTGCATCGGCAATCCCGATATTCATAAATTTGCATAAATTGACAGCAACGATATTTGATCCGGAAAGTCATTCGCTTATGGTTCAATCTTCAAAAACGGAGATTCACTATGAAGCGGTTTCTGCTTTCAGCTCTTGTACTGGGGTCGACTGTTGCCTCGGCCCAGGCCGAGCCGGGCGTGTTCGATAATCGCTGGTATGCCGGGATCATGGGCGGCGTGGCGCGTCCCGGCGCAGATCGCCTGTCGGACTCGACCGAGCCTTACTACGGTGCATATCTCGGCCGCTTCTACAGCCCCAATTTCAGTCTGGATCTCCAGATCGATTCTTATTCAACCGACTTCGAGCGACGCAAATTCCTTGATGCCGGCGTCGGTATCCCGGCGGATTTCAACCGGGATTTCGACATCTATGGTGCGGGCCTGACCGGCCGCTATCATTTCGGCAACATGGGCGACCGGCACCGTCCTTACGGCCTGATCGGTCTTGGCATCCAGGAGCACGACAATTTCCTGGACGAGGGTCGCGAGCTTTATGTGTCCTGGGGTTTCGGCATTCAGTCGAAGCTTGGCGACCACATTCGGCTCCGCACCCAACTCGAAGGCCGCTACGACAACGACCGCGATACGCGTGATTCCGACGGCGGGTTCGTCGACATGATCGCGTCCATCGGCCTGAGCTATTCATTCGGCGATCTGCCGCAGCCACCGCAACCCGCACCGCGCACCGAGCCCGTCCAGCCGGCACCTCCACCCCCACCAGCCCCGGAGCCCGATCCGGAACCGGAGCCGGAGCCCAAGGTTATATTCAAGTTCGACAGCATGGTGCTGTTTGCCTTCGATTCGGACGAGCTCCGTCCAGAAGCCTCGAGCGAGCTGGATCGCGCGGCAAATATCCTCGCCGCGCGTGACGACGTCATCATGATCCAGGTCGCCGGACATACCGACAACCTCGGCGACGACGATTACAACCAGCGACTATCGGAGCGGCGTGCTCAGTCAGTTGCCGATTACCTTGTGGAAAACGGAATCGACCAGGACCGTTTGCGCGTGATCGGATTCGGCGAAACCCGTCCGCAGGTACCCAACAATTCCCTGGCGAACCGGCAAAAGAATCGGCGCGTGGTGTTGTCAATCCTCGACCGCCGCAATTAAACGTTGCCCAGACCGAGAATCCGGCGGCATGGGACATCCCATGTCGCCGGAATTCCGAGACCAAACCGTGGTCAAGATCAGAGCGGGGGCCAGACCCGACCAGGAAGTCAAGTCTGGTCCAGTGTTTTACTCCGCTTACCGTTTCCCCATGGCCTCGCGACCACATTTCGAGTGATCGGCAACAGGCAACCGGATTTCGAATCGCGTCCCTTCGCCCAGTGTGCTTTGGACTCCGATCGTTCCACTCATCGCCCCGACGAGCTCTTTCGTGATTGCGAGCCCGAGCCCCGTCCCCTCCGTTTCCGGCGCATTGCGGGCAAACGGTTCAAAAAGATTGTTCATAAAATCCGGTTCGATGCCCGGGCCAGTATCGGAAATGACGATCACGATTGATTTCGCCGTCGCTGAGTCTGCGCCTGAATCGTTACTTTCTCTCATAGCCAGGTCTTGCTCTCGGCCGTCGGTAACATCGGAAATTGGGCCATGTGCAATCCTATCGACCGGGTGCCATGAAGCATAAGCCTTCAGCGTAACGGTATCCCCCTGCCTGCTATACGAGAGCGCGTTTTCGACGAGGTTTTTTACTATCCGGCATAGCGACTCCGGGTTTGCCATGGCCGTCAATCCGGAATTACTTGCCGAGCCCAAGTCAGCCGCTCGACACGGCACCTCAGCCCGAAGGTCGATCCCGGCCTGCGCGGCTGCAGGGCGCTCCATGTCGACGATGTCTCGAATCACCTCTCCGACAGAGACCGGATGCCGCGCCAGCTTGATGGAGCCCGCTTTCAGCCGAGCAAGTTCTGTGAGCGATTCAGCCATTCGGTCGAGCTCTTCGGTGGCCAGGCAGATGCCATGGGCAAACTTTTGCTCCTCTCCCGTCAAACGTGCGCCCAGCGTTTCTCCGAAAGCTGAAATCAAGGTCAGCGGACTTCTGAGATCATGGGCTACGCCAGTAAGAAATCGTGACTTTGCCGCGCTGGCTTTTTTGACACGCTCGGTCAGGATGTCCTTCTGCACGGCCAATTGGTGCGGAACGACCAATACGAGAGCGAACAGGAGGGCGATGGTCGCACCCATCTTCGTTATCACGAAAACGACATACAGAGAATCCAACTGCACAAGACCCGCAGCGCCCGTATCCGAAACGAACAGCACATTTGCAATCTGCATCACGCTGCTTCCCATCAGGACCGCAGACGCTCCGACGATGCTTCGCCCCACTATTGTTCCTGCAAACGCAGGCGGGTTGCTCCATATTATGTAGCCCGATGTAACGATGATTCCTGTTCCCGAAGCCACAATGCGTCCTTCGATGTCGGGCCAGCCGGTTACAACAAAACATAGAAAGATTCCGGATATGACGACAACCGTGGCCAGGATGCTCCAGCCAGCGCGCCCCAATGAGCTACGGTGAAGTCGGCTCAAGCCCACGCCGATGAGAAAAAGACCGACTTGACTGAATGTATTGGACAGAAAGACCGAAAAGAACGTCAACCCCTCATGCTGCATCATGAAGAGAGACCCGCCAATCGATAAAAGCACGCCGCTCGCCACCCAGTAGGGGAGCCCCTTTACCTCGTGACGATGCCGGAGAGCGGACATCGCCAGCAGCCCGGTGGCCACGAGCGCCGTGATTGCCACGGTAAAAAGGAGCGTCCCAACGTCAACAGCGGAAAAAGTGCTCATAAAGGACGGTCAGGTTGCCGAAAGGCGATTTTCGACCAACCTGCTGGCGCCGGATGGAAGGCGGATATGCACAACCTGCGACATGGTGGATATCGTGTTTGTGAATGCCGTACGCCGTGCCTCAGGGAAAATGGGAATATGAGCGCCATGAGCCCGCAAGATATCGCCGGTAAGCCGATTCGCAGCATCAAGTATTACCTCCTCGCGCGTATCACACTATCAGGCGCATGGGTCGAGCGTACACCGTTTGTCATCGGCCTGTCACGGAGTGATGGCTTGGGCACACCGGACGGCATGTCGCGCCGTGCGGCATGTTTGAAATCGCGATGAAGCGTTTTGCGAGCAGCCACGTTCGAAGCTGAGCCGTGCACAATATAGCCAATGCCTGACCCAGGGTCAGCAGCGTCCATCCCAAACCGAGCAGACCACCATGCCCCAGAAGAAAGTCGTTCTCGCCTACAGCGGTGGTCTGGACACCGCATGCATTCTCAAGACACTCCTCCAGCAGGGCTTCGAGGTTGTCGCATATGTTGCCAATGTCGGCCAGCTGGAGGATTTCGAAGACATCGAGCGTCGCGCCCGCGCGACCGGGGCCAGCGAGGTCTTCGTCGAGGACCTGCAGCACGAGTTTGCGGCGGATTTCATCTGGCCCGCCATCGCCGGAAACGCCGTTTACGAGAATCGCTACCTGCTCGGCACGGCGCTGGCACGGCCGGTCATCGCCAAGCGTCACGTCGAGGTCGCCCGGAAGGTCGGCGCCACGGCGCTCGCCCACGGCGCAACCGGCAAGGGTAACGACCAGGTCCGTTTCGAACTGGCTTTCGCCGCGCTTGCACCCGACCTGGAGGTCATTGCGCCGTGGAAGGACCCCGACTTCCTCGCACGCTTCCAGGGCCGGCGCGACCTGCTCGCGTTTGCCGCCGAACATGAAATTCCCGTCGAAGCCACGGCCGAGAAGCCCTACTCCAGCGACGAGAACCTGATGCACCGCTCCTACGAGGCCGGCATGCTGGAAGACCCCGACGCGGCTCCGCCGGTGGACATGTTCAAGCTGACGCGCGCGCTGGAGTCCACGCCGGACAACGCCGACCGGATCGTCGTGCGTTTCAAGGACGCCGTGCCCGTCGAGGTCGAACACCTCGGCGACGGTACCAAGATCAGCGACCCGGTAAAACTGCTCGGTTACCTCAACGACCTAGGCGGCCGTCACGGGATCGGCCGGATCGATATCGTCGAAAACCGCTACGTCGGCATCAAGTCGCGCGGCGTCTACGAAACCCCCGGCGGCACCATTCTTCACGCAGCGCTGCGAGACCTCGAAGGCATCGCGATGGACCGCGAGGTACGGCGACTGCGCGATATGCTCTCGCCCCGCTTTGCCGAGATCATCTACAACGGTTTCTGGTTTTCACCCGAAATGGACTTCATCGAAGCTGCATTCCGAAAGTCCTCCGAACTGATCGACGGCGAGGTCCGGCTCGGCCTGTTCAAGGGCAATATCTTGATCGAGGGCCGCTCCAGCCCGAGCTCTCTCTATGATCAGGACCTGAGCTCCATGGACATCGCCGGGGGCTATGACCAGCAGGACGCTCGCGGCTTCATTCGCGTCAACGCGCTGAGGCTCACGGCGCATCGATTGATCGTAGAGCAAGTCGAGGAAGAGTGATTCGGGCAAGTGCGAAAGGGGCGCTGACCATTTTTTCGTCTCGGGCGTGACCCCGAATCCAGCGGCCTGCACCGACCGGCCGATCAGTCCGGCAAACCGTTGACGAGGAGTCAGAGGCGGGTGAGAGCGAAGCTCAGCAACCAGCGACGCCCTCGCTCGATCCTGGATACCTCGTGCCGGTAGAGGTCCGGACGGAAAAGAATGATTCGCCCGAACAGGTTGAAGATGCTTCGTTCACAGCTGAATTCGCCGCCCGATTCGGGCTTGATCAGCACGCAGTTGAGCTTGTACAGCCGACCCTCGGAGACCATGTCGACGTGCGGCGCAATGGCGTGGCCGGCGGGATAGCGGACCAGATAGATGCTCAAGCGCCTCGACTGGAATAGAACCCTGTTCTTGACCTTTTCCTGCATAACAAGCCTGTAAGGAATCACGCCTCTATTGTCGACCACGCATTCGAAGATTTAAAGCAGGCCGGGTGCGGGTTCAACCCCGGTTAAAAGAACACCAGACAGCGCGTTTCCAGACTTTCGCGCGGGGCCGCATCCGGGGGCGCGTGCGGGTCCTTGCACGACGAGTGCGGCGTGAACCGCGTGCGACCGTCCAGCGCCGAGTCGTAGGTCTTGAACAGCAGAACCTCGTTGCGATCCATGCGCGGGTAGTAGTACCAGCGTTGCCCCGGATCGTGCAGCGCGACCTGAAGTTCACCGGTGCGATCTTCTCCGCGACGCTCGACGGGCACGAGATCGCCGTCGCGCACCGTGCGCGCGTCGCAGAGCACGAGCGGGTGATCGAGGACCGGATCGCCGATGGGGCGCCATGCATTGATGATCGCGAAGCGCCGCTGCTCGAGTTGTCGCAGCGCCTCCGGCGAATCGCTGAAAAAGTCGGCCAGCCGCCGATGCCCCGAGGCGTGGGTGTAATCGTTGTGCACGATGCTGGCGGGATCGCGGGCACCGTATTCGCGCTGCTTGGCCGCAGAGGAACTTCGTCGGGTGTCGTCGAAGACCTCGACGCGCTGCGCACCCGTGACGCGCTTCAAAAGGTCGATCAACTCGGCATGATAGGCCGAGCGCAACGCAACATCGTCATAGAAGTCGCTTACGGCGCTGTTGTGGGGCACCAGCATGAAGCCTTCGAGGTCGAGATCCGTCATCGACAATCGCGTTCGGGCATCATGGATTTCGACGCTGTGAGTGCGGTAATTGCCCAGGTGCTCGGTCCGGTCCCCGCCACCCTTGGAGGGCACGTAGACGAGGGGTGCCGAGAGATCGGCCAGAAATTTGAGCTCTGCTATCAGCGGTTCTTGTGCAGATTGGTTCATCATTTTCTACCCGGGATGGCAACTGTGAACGGTTGGAACGATCTAGCTTGAATCCTACGCACGTCAAACAACGCTGTCCATGGGCTGTCTCAAGCCGCGCCGACGAGCCCGAAGCGCGTCACTGCACGTGGTCCATATGACCGAGCGTCTGGATCTGCGGTATAACGGCAGCCTGATCTTCCTGGCAGATACCCATGAGCGCATGCATCGTTCGTCATCCGCCCGAATCCATGGCGACCACGCTTCGGAGGCTCGCCGAACGCGCCGAAAACAAGCCGGCGCCCGACGTTTACGGCGATGGTGCGCTGATCGAAGACTTCGAGGACGCGATCGCGACCCTGCTGGGCAAGCCGGCGGCCCTGTTCCTGCCCAGCGGCACGCTGGCACAATCGCTGGCGCTGAGAACCCACTGCGACAAGCGCAACACGACCACCGTCGGCCTGCATCCGACGTCGCACCTGGTGCTGCACGAGCAGGACGGCTACCGGAAACTGTGGGGACTCGACGGGCAACTGCTGGGTCATCCGGACAGGGTTCTGACGTACGCCGATCTACAGACGCAGGCGCCGGACGAACTGGCCGCACTGGTGCTGGAGCTCCCCATGCGCGAGATCGGCGGCCAGCTGCCCGAATGGGAAGATCTTCTGGCCCAGGCCGAGTGGGCGCGCCGACACGATATCGCCGTTCATATCGATGGCGCCCGGCTCTGGCACTGCCCGGCCTACTATCAGCAAAGCCTGGCCGGGATCGGCGCGCTGGCCGATTCGGTGTACGTCAGCCTGTACAAGGATATCGGCGGCATTGCCGGCGCGGTGCTGGCCGGGGAGACCGATTTCATTGCCGAGGCAAAAATCTGGAGTCGACGCGCCGGCGGCAATCTGGTTTCATTTTATCCATACATCCTGGCCGCGGAGCAGGGCTTCGAGGACAACCTGTCCAGCATTTCAGATGCCGTCGACTACGCGCGCGAACTGGGCCCGATGCTGGCGTATCTCGCCGGTGTACGAGTGAATCCGGCAACGCCGCAGACCGCCATGTTCCATTTGCATATCGAAGTTGCCCGGAACAGATTGATCCAGGCGGTCGACGAATACGCGGCAGAGCACGATGTGATCGTGCTGCCGAAGCCGCGGGCCGTCGACGAGCACGGCAACAGCATCTGCGAAATCAGCGTGGGGCGGAGCACGATGGAGCATCCTCCCGGCTTCTGGCTGGCGCATCTGCGCGCAGCCCTGGCTATTGACGCGAGCGGCGAAGCGAGCTAGTGAGCCGGGTTCACGAGGGCGCGCCCGGCGGCCGCATCGATGCCGGCAGGAATTTCGGATCGAGAAGCACGGCGTATTCCGGCAGCTCGTCATACAGCTTTTCGGTATCGGCGAGCGCGGCCCAACTCACCACCGCGTAACGGGTGCCGGACTCGACCGGATTGGCGCGGTGGAAATAGCGCGCGTCGGACGGAAACCACACCAGCATGCCGGGCTTGGGCCGGATGCGGAAGTTGAAATATTCGAACTGCAGGTCGCCGCCCTCGAAGTCGTCGTTGAGGTAGAGCAACAGGCTGATATCGCGATCCACGTGATGGCGCCATAGGCGACGTTCCGGATCGTAGGAATCGGCGTCGGCGTGCGCCTCGTAAAAGCCGCCGACGCTGTATTTGAGCACCTGCGGGGATTCGAACCAGGCAAAACTGCGCCCGAGTTTTTTTGCAATATCGGAAACGTAGATACGCTCCACCAGTTCGCGCAGCTGCTGGTCGCGGTCGTCGCCCATGTCGACGCGCTCGGTAACGCGCCGGTCGTCGAGCTTGCGGGCAATGCCCGGGTCGGCGGCTTTCCAGTCGATGATCCTGAGCCGCCTCGAGGGACGGCTGGCGGCGAACTGGACCCATTCACGGCATTCGTCGGGCGACAGGAAGTTCTCGACGATTTCGATGCCGTGCGGCACCGACCGCGCCGGATCCATGCTGCCGCAACAATGTTTGAACCGGCGGCCGCTGCCGCAAAAACACGGTTCGGACCGGCCGGGCGGAAAAGGCGCTCGATATTGCTGCGATTTTGCCATGCGCCGAGTATAACGATTTACAGCCTCGGGCAATTCCCGGCGCCGGTCAAGGTGCGTGCCGCGACCGGCTCAAATCGGCCATCGCTCCAGCCGGTAGGCCGAGTCCCAGAACATCCACTCCAGCCGGGTCGATTCGAAGAACGCCCGGGCCATTCGATCCCGCTCGGCCGAGCCGGCCGCGGCGGCCGCCTGCTCGGTCAACGCGATTGCCCGGTCGACCGTCGCCGAGAAATCCGCCCCGGCGTAGGTGTCGATCCAGTCCTGGAAGCGATTCGGCTCGGCGGCGCGCTGGTGGATGTGCAGGCCGACCTCGCGATAGATCCAGAAACACGGCAGCAGCGCCGCGCAGGCCACGGGATAGCTTTCGCCGGCAGCGGTCGACAGCAGGAAGTGCGTATAGGCGAAACACGCCGGCGACTTCGGCACGTCCACAAACGTATCGAAACGCTGGAGAAACGAGTCGTGCAGGGCCTGCTCCACCGCCACCGCCTCGCCGGCGAATTCGAGGAAAGAACTCAGGGCGTCGCTGTCCGGCGCACGCGTTGCGGTGACGGCCAGGGCCCGGGAAAAATCGGCCAGGTACATCGAGTCCTGCTTGACGTAGAAAGCGAAGCGGTCCTCGTTCAATTCGCCGTTGCACAACTCGACGTTGAAAGGCAGCGCCAGGATCGACTCGTAGAGCGAGCGGTTTTGTTCCCAGAGCGTCTCCGTGAAATCCATTAATGAATACTCCACACGCTATAAAAAGACTTGGATTCAATCAGGCATTTTCTCAAAAACGAAAATACCCCAGGTCAGGATCCCGTTCCGACCGCCTTCGACCCAATGAGCCAGGCCGGACTTCATTCTCTCGATGTAATCGTCGTTCATGCCCTTCTCGCGCAGGCTCTCGGCTTTATCGATCAGTACTTCCCGGACGCGCTCGTAATGCCGGGCCAGCTGATCGGGGCGCTCCTCGAAGGCAATTTCGCGCATTCCCGACGCTGAAAGCGTACTTCGGTAAAACGCAGGAGAGGCCAGCGAGCTGAGGTGAAGCCGGTCGTAGATGGCCTGCAAGGAACTCGACGATGCGTCGTCGGCCTGCATGGGGTCGGTGAAGACGAATCGGCCGCCGGACTTGAGTATGCGAGCCGCCTCCGCGCAGACCTTGTCACGGTTGCCGGAGTGAAGAATGGCTTCTTGCGACCAGGCCAGGTCAAAACTGGCGTCGGCGAAGTCCAGTGAAGCGAAGTCGCCCTCGACGACATCGATTCGATCGTCCAGGCCAGCCTCGCGATTCATTTTGCGATTACGATCGTTTTCAACCTCGCTCAGATTAAGCGCGACGCATTGCGACCCGAAGTTTTCGGCAATGTAGCGCATCGACCCGCCATAGCCCGCACCAAGATCAATCACGCGGCTACTCGGTGTCAATACGCCGGCCAGTTCCGCCATTCGCTGCACCGTGCGCCGGCTGGCCGCGGCGATCGATTCCTTTTCGGAAGCATACAACCCGACATGAATGTCTTCGCCACCCCAAACCTCCCGATAGAACAGATCGCCGTCGGTGCTATTGTAATAATCACGTGCAATTTGGACGGCATCGGAATCGCTTCGATCGCTCATTGGAATACTCCAGGCTGAATTGCCTCAATTGTAAAGCCGCTCATGGGCGGGAACGGGAATCAGCCGATAGCCCAGCCGGCGCCGGGCAATCTCTTTCAGCGACACCCGCATGGCGCGCGACCGGGTCGGGATCGAAACACCCCAGCCTGCCGTCCACTGCGCGGGATCCGCGATTCGGCAGATACGAATGATAATCCAGCCTCAACGCGCTTCGGTCGATGAAAGACTTGTCGTCGTGCGCAGCCGGTCACTCAATTCGCCCAGGCCGCTGAGCGAATCGACGGCACCAGACATTTCCGGCACGCGCACCACACCGGCGCCGTCCTGCGTCTCCAATGCCTTGATCGCTTCGGTCTGGCGGTGGGCCAGGCGTTCCAGTGCGGCATGCCAGTAGCGAACGCGTTCGGCCAGCTCGCTGTTCTCAATGGAGTCGGGGAGTTCGGGTGCCGTCTCCTCAAGCGCCGGCAGCCAGCGGTTGACCACAACGTTGCTCACGCCGATGCCCATGGCGTCCAGGGCGCCGGCAAATTCCGATGCTTCTTCGAGCTGGTGGGGGTTGGCGCCGGTGACGATCACGAAAGCCGTCTGTTGCTCGCGCAGGAGCCTGCGCGCCCGCGCCGCCTGAGCGCTGAAGGGCTCGAGAATCGACTCGGCCACCTCGA